>Ga0081455_10003411_pt1 | contig 18277 bp, 12 predicted proteins | sample TabmetS3T2R1_FD_70207 | JGI IMG/M metagenome (GOLD analysis project Ga0081455, IMG submission 70207) | Tabebuia heterophylla rhizosphere microbial communities from the University of Puerto Rico - S3T2R1 | ecosystem: Host-associated > Plants > Roots > Rhizosphere ... | reverse complement strand
GTTGGGGTGCCGTACAGGTTGAACAGTGCGACGTGGTTGCTGCCGTAGTCGTAGAACAGGGAGATGTCGTCGCGGCCGTCGCCGTTGAAGTCGCCGCGGACCAGCCGGGTGGCCGCGCCCGAGCCCCAGGTGGGTGCGTCCCAGGCGCGCACCGCGGGTCCGAAGGTCCCGCTGGCGGTGCCGGGCAGGATGTAGATGGCGACGTGCCCGTTGCCGTAGTCGTAGAACAGGGCGACATCGCTCTTCCCGTCGCCGGTGAAGTCGCCCGGCACCACCCGCGTGGCCGCCGCCGACCCCCACGTCGTCGCGTCCCACGCCCGCACCGGCGGCGCGCCGTTGTACCAGACGAACAACGCCACATGGCCGCTGCCGTAGTCGTACAGCGCGGCCACGTCCTGCTTGCGGTCGCCGTTGTAGTCGCCGAGCCCGGTGACGGCGTCCGCGGTGGGCGCGGGGACGGTGCCGGCGGTGATCCCGTTGTAGCGGATGGGCGTGAAGGTGCGCATGTCCGCGTCGGAGTTGCGACCGAGGTTGCCGAAATTGCTGACGGCGTACGGGTTCTGCACCGTCTCGCCGGTGCGGTTGAAGGAGTAGACGTACGCGCCCTGGCCGTGGTTGGCCGGGTTCACCCAGTGCGAGAACAGTTCGATGTGCCCGTCCGGCCCGAATCCGTCCTTGTCGCGCACCATGGCATCGCCGGCCATCAGGTCGTCCCGCGCGATCACGTGCATCCCGTCATTGGCCCGGGCCTTGTCCAGGAACTGGTTGGTGACCAGGCTGCTGCCGAGGTGCCACGCCATCGAGACCAGGCCCGAGCAGTCCCTGCGGTAGGTGTGCGCGCCGTCGACGTCGCTGGCCCACGTTCCGGTCTGGGTGTAGGTGATCCGGCGGTCCACCCAGTTCTGCGCCCGGCTCAGGACCTCGGCGCGGGCGATCGTTCCGTTGAGCGCGGACGCCGCCCCGACGTGGGAGGCCGAGAGGACCAGGGTCAGGACGCTGGCGACAAGGGCCATGGCCAGTGCAAGGATGCTCCCGCGCTTGGCGGCGGAGAGCCGTTTCGTTTCCACGTACACACTCGCTTTCTCGCAGGTCGGCCGATGGCGACCGGGTGGGCCGACGATCCTCCTGGCCGCTGCAAATTCTCTGTAATCCCGCCGTAGGCCGATCCGGTCGGCGGCCGGTTCCGGTCGATAGGGTCGCGCTGCCGGCCCGTCGGCGGTGTACTGGTTGGCCCAGCAAGGGGCTGGCGGGAGATTGGATGCAGATCGGGATTCTTGGCCCGGTGGAGGTCCGGGCCGACGGCGCACCTGTGGCGATCGGCGGGAGTAAGCCCCGGGCGTTGCTGGCCGCGCTCGCGCTGACGCCCGGGCACGTGGTGTCGATGTCCCGGCTGGTGGATGTGCTGTGGGGCCTCGACCCGCCGGCCACGGCGACCGGTCTGGTGCAGACGTACGTGTCGTCGCTGCGGCGGCAGCTGCCGCGCGCCGGGGAGGTGATCGAGACCCGGTCGCCCGGGTACCTGCTGGTGACCGGTCCGGACGAGGTCGACCACGTACGGTTCGAGCGGCTGGTCGCGCGGGCCCGGGCCGTACTGGCCGAGGGCCGGGTCGGGGAGGCCGCGGAGCTGTTCGGGACCGCGTTGGGGCTGTGGCGCGGGCCGGCGCTGGACGGGCTCGGCGAGGCGACGCTCGCCGCCGAGGCCGCCAGGTTGAACCAGCTGCGGCTGTCGGTGCTCGAGGACTGGGCGGCGGCCGAGCTGGCGCTGGGTCACTTCGAGGCGGTGGTGGCCGACCTGACCGGGGCGGTGCGGCAGCATCCGGTGCGGGAGGTGCTGCGGCGCCACCTGATGGCCGGCCTGTTCGCGCTGGACCGCCAGGCCGACGCGCTGGCGGTGTTCCGGGAAGGGCGCGAGGTGCTGGTCGAGGAGCACGGGGTCGAGCCGGGCGCCGCGTTGTGTGCCGCGCACGAGGCGATCCTGCGCGGCGATCCGGAGGCGCTGGGGGTACGGGTCGCCTCGGCCGCGCCCGCCGCACCCTCCGCGCCGGCCGCACGGCCCGCGCAGCTGCCCGCCGTCCCGGCCGACTTCACCGGCCGCGGCGCCCAGCTCGCCGAACTGTCCGCCGGCCTGTCCGCCGAGGCCGCCTCCCGCGCGATGCCGGTCTGGGTCATCTCCGGGCAGGGCGGGATCGGCAAGTCGACGCTGGCCCTGCGCGCCGCGCACGACCTGGCCGAGGCGTACCCGGACGGGCAGTTGTACACCCAGCTGCACGGCACCACCGGCACCCCGGCCTCGACCGAGGTGGTCCTGGCGCGGTTTCTCACCGGTCTGGGGCTCGGCCCGAGCGACATACCGTCCACTGTGGAGGAACGCGCCGAGCGGTACCGGTCGATGCTCGCCGGGCGGCGGGTGCTGGTGGTGCTCGACGACGCCACCGCCGAGGACCAGGTCCGGCCGCTGCTGCCCGGCTCGCCGGGATGCGCGGTGCTGGTGACCTCCCGCGGCCGGATGGCGGGTCTGGACGGCGCGCGGTTCACCGAGCTGGCGATGATGGACGAGGCGGAGGCGGTCGCGCTGCTGGCCAGCATCACCGGCGAGGACCGGGTCGCGGCCGAGCCGGACGCGGTACGCCGGCTGGTGCGGCAGTCGGCCCGGCTGCCGCTGGCGGTACGGATCATCGGCGTACGGCTGGCAACCCGCCGGCACTGGCGGCTCGGGCAGCTCAGCGACCGGCTCGAGGACGAGGCGCGCCGGCTCGACGAGCTGTCAGCGGGCGACCAGCAGGTACGCGCCTCGTTCGGGGTCAGCTACGACGCCCTGCCCGCGGACGCGAAGGTGGCCCTGCGCAGGCTGGGCGCGCTCGGCCTGCCCGAGTTCCCGGCCTGGGTGGTGGGCGCGCTGCTCGACGTGCCGGAGGAGGTGGCGGACCGGGCCACCGACGGGCTCCTCGACGCGCACCTGCTGGGCTTCGCCGGCGTCGACGGATGCGGGCAGGCCCGGTACGTGCTGCACGACCTGCTGCGGATCTTCGCGGCGGAGCGGGCCGAGGCGGAGGACGGCGTCCCGGCGCTCGCCGCGGCCGTGACCAGGGTCGTCGGCAGTTGGGTGCACCTGATCGACGCGGTCATGGCGGGCCGGTCGACGGGCGGGCTGCTGCTGCGCGACCGGCCCGCCCACCTGACCGGCAGCTCGCCCTGGTTGCCGCCGGCATTCGACTGCGCGCTGGCCGCCCCGCGTACCTGGTTCGCGGTGGAGCACCACTCGCTGGTGGCGAGCGTCGAGCGGGCCGCGGCGCTCGACCTCGCGCAGGCCGCCACCGACCTCGCCTCGGCGCTGTCGGACTCCTTCGCGGTCCGCAACCTCTTCGACGCGTGGACACGCACCCACAACGCGGCGCTGGAGGCGGTCCGGCGGGCCGGGAACCGCGGCGCCGAGGGCATCCTGCTCGCCGAGTTCGGTCAGCTGCGGCACAAGCAGGACCGGCTGGCCGAGGCCCGTACGTACCTGATGCAGGCACTCCAGGTCTTCCGCGACCTGCGGGACTGCCGCGGTGAGGCCGTGACGCTCGCCGCGCTGGCGACCGCCCACCACGAGCAGGGCCAGCTGTCCGAGGCGCTGCGCCTGTTCGACCTGGCGGATGCGATATTCCACCGGCTCGGGGAGGTCGCCGCCGGCGCGTACACCGGGCGGTTGACCGGCCTGGTGCACCTCGAACGGGGCGAGTTCGCCGCGGCGCACCGGCACATCGGCGCGGCGCTGGACACCTTCCGGCGGCTCGGAAGCCGGCGCGGTGAGGGCATGGCGCTGCGGACGCTGAGCCTCGTACACCGGGCGGAGGGCGACTACCAGCGCGCGTACGAGGTCGCCGGGCAGGCTCGCGCGATCTTCCGGGACACCGGGGACGAACTGCTCGAGGCCTACAGCGCCCGGTCGGTCGCCAAGGCGCTGGTCAGGCTCGGTCGTGGCGAGGAGGCCGGCGCGCTGCTCGACCAGGCGCTCATCACCTCCCGGACCCTCGGCGACCGGTGGGGTGAGGCGATGACCCTGCGTACCCTCGGGGAGCGGGACCTGGCGGCCGGCCGGCTGCCAGAGGCGGAGAAACGGCTCCGCGCCGCGCTGCGGCTGTGGCGGACCGTCGACCTTCCGCTGCACCAGGCCCGTACCTACCGGGACCTGGCCGATGTCCAGTCGGCGCGGGGCGATCCCCTGGCGGCCGAGCGGCTACGGGCCGCGGCGATCGAGGTCTTCCAGCTCTACGGGGCGCGCGAACAGGCCGAGTTCGATATTGCTTTGCCGGGCCGCGGGGGTGGTGTCTAGGTTCCGATGATGGGTTCGCGGCTGCTGGCAGTGACCTTCGAGGCGGGCAACCCGGCTGGAGCGGCGCGCTTCTGGGCCGGCCTGCTCGGCCGGGAGGTCGTCGAGGATGCTGGCGGCCTGCTGCTTCCGGGCGGGGACGGCCAGCTCGGTCTGCGGTTCGCGCCGGGCCGCGACGGCCAGCCCGCCGGGAACCGGATGCACCTGCACCTGACCAGCGCCGACCTCGAGGACCAGCAGCGCACGGTGGCCAGGGCGGTCGGGCTCGGTGGTCGCCACCTCGATGTCGGGCAGCGACCCGAGGAGGGGCACGTCGTCCTGGCGGACCCGGCCGGCTACGAGTTCTGCGTGATCGAGCCCGGCAACGACTACCTCGCCGGGTGCGGGCCGCTGGGCGAGCTCACCTGCGCCGGCAGCCGACAGGTCGGCCTGTTCTGGAGCGAGGCGCTGGGCTGGCCCCTGGTGTGGGATCGGGGGGAGCAGACCGCGATCCAGTCACCGCGCGGCGGCACGAAGGTCGCCTGGGACGCATGGGACGGCGCACCCGTGACCAACCAGCAGCGCTTCGAGTTGCTCCCGGCCGGCGGCGACCAGCAGGCCGCGGCCGAGGCGCTGATCGCGCTGGGCGCCGCTCGGCTCGAGGCCCGCGACGACGGCACCGTCGTGCTGGCGGATCCGGACGGCAACCAGTTCTGCGTACGGCCCACCGGTCGCGGCTGACCGCCGCCGGATCCAGCCGCGTCCAGATTTCGTTCAAATCTGGTTTGTACGGTGCCGTTGGGGTCGACCCTGCCCCGTCGAGGATTGGTGATCGGCGGGACGGGTCCCACGTCGTGCCCCGGTGAGCCATCCTTCCGGCTGCGGTGGGGCCCGTCGCCCCACCGCAGCCATTACCGGCGCTGGACGTCCAGCGGCCGGTTCGCGGCGGCGATGCCGGCGGCGGCGCGGTCCTGCTCGTCGCGGTCGCCGGTTTCCTTCGCGATCCGCAGCGCGGCCGCGTGCTGCGCGAGCGCGCCCGGCCGGCCGGCGGCGTGCAGGGCCTCGCCCAACCCGTTGAGCGAGCTGGCCTCGCCGTAGCGGTGGCCGGTCTCGCGGAACAGCTCGAGCGCCTCACGCAGCCGCTCGACGGCCAGCTCGTGCTGGTGCAGGCGGGTGTGCACGGTACCGAGGTTGCACAGCGCGACCCCCTCCCCGTACCGGTGTCGCATGTCCCGGAACAGCGCCAGCGCCTGGGTGAGGTGCCGCTCGGCCGCCTCGTACCGGCCGAAACAGGTGTCGGCATCGCCGAGGTTGACCAGAGCGCTGGCCTCGCCCACCCGGTCGCCGCATTCGCGGAACAGCTCGGCCGCCTCGCCGAGGTACGTGCCGACCCGCGCGTACCGGCCCAGCCGCGCCTCCAGCCCGCCGAGGTTGGTCAGGGTGGCCGCGACGCCGTGCTGGTAGCCGAGTTCGCGGTACCTGGCGAGCGCCCCGGTCAGGTGCCGGGCGGCGGAGTCGTTGTGGCCCAGCCGGTCGTCGACGATGCCGAGGTTCGACAGCGCGCGCGCCTCGGCCCGCAGATCGCCGGTCAGTGCGTGCAGCTCGAGCGCCTGCCGCAGCCGCTCCGCGGCCGGTTCGTACTGGCCCAGCAGCCGGTAGACGGCGCCGAGGTTGGTCAGCGCGGACGCCTCGCCGGACCGGTCGCCGGACTGGCGGGCCGCGCGCAGGCCGCACTCGTGGACGGCCAGCGCGTCGGCGTAGTGCCCGCTCTCGAAGTAGCGGTACAGGGCGTTCGCGAGGCTGACGGCCTGCCTGGCGAAACCATGATCGGCGGCGTACGCGCAGGCCGCGACGAGGTTGCGGCGCTCGGCGTCCAGCCAGGATCCCGGCTCCGCCGGCAGGGTGGCCGGTGCCGCCGCGCCGGTCCGCTCGGTGGGGTACAGGACGTCCATCACCGTCGCGGTCACCGCGAGGTAGTGGTCGAACAGCCGGGTCAGCCCGGCGGCGCGGTCGGCATCGGAGTCGAGCGTGCCGGACAGCTCCACCGCGTACGCCCGGAGCAGGTCGTGCATCCCGTACCGGCCACGGGAGACCGGGACGATCAGGTGCGCCCGCGCGAGCAACCCGAGCAGCCGCGCGGCGTCGTCCGGGTCGAGATCGCCGAGCGCGGCGGCCGCGCGGGAGTCGAGGTCCTGGCCGGGCTGCCAGCCGAGCGCCCGGAACAACCGGGCGGCGGCCTCCGGCAGGTGCCGGTACGACCAGGAGAACACGACCCGCACCGCCGCCCGGGCATCGCCGCCGGCGTCCAGCAGCCGCAGCCGCCGCTGCCGGTCGCGCATCTCCTCGGCCAACTCCGCCAGCGGGATCGGGGACCTGCTGACCGCCAGTTCGGCGGCGACCCGCAGTGCCAGCGGCAGCCGGGCGCACTGCTCGACCAGGTCACCGGTAGCGGCCGGGTCGGTGGCAGCCCGTTCGCCGATCAGCTTGCACAGCAGGGTGTTCGCGTCGTCCGGGCTGAGCGGGCCGAGGTCGATGCGGTGCGCGCCGTGCAGCGCGATGAGACCGGCCAGGCTGTCCCGGCTGGTGATCACCACGGAACAGGACGGGGTGCCCGGCAGGAGGCCGCGTACCTGCTCGTAGGACGAGGCATTGTCCAGTACGAGCAGCATCCGCCGCCCGGCGATCTCGGTCCGGTACCTGGCCGCTCGCGCGTCCTCGGTGACCGGGATGTCGCCACCGGACAGGCCGAGCGTCTCGAGGAACCGGGCCAGCGCATCGGCGGCCGGTACGGGCTGGTCCAGGTCGTAGCCGCGCAGGTCCAGGTACAGCTGCCCGTCGGGGAAGCGGTCCCGTACGCGGTGCGCCCAGTGAATTGCCAGCGCCGTCTTGCCGACGCCGGCCGTCCCGGACACCGCGCAGATCGTGACCGGCGAGTCGTCCACGCCCGGCCGCGGCCCCGCCAGTACGCCGTCGAGCAGACCCAACTCCACCGTCCTGCCGGTGAAGCCGGCGACGTCGGTGGGCAGCTCCGCCGGGACGGGGCGGCCGGGGGTGGCGCGTGGTGGCGGCGCCTGCCGGACCAGGGTCGTGTGCGCCGCCGCCAGGTCGGGCCCCGGGTCGACGCCCAGTTCGGTGACGAGCATCCGCCGGGTCGTGTCGTAGACGGCGAACGCCTTGGCCCGCTGCCCGGCGGCCGTGTACACCCGGACGAGCGCGGCCGCGATGGTCTCGTCCAGCGGCTGCGCGGCCGCCGCCTCGACGACGACCGGCAACGCCGCCGCCGCGTGCCCGATCGCGATCATCGTCCGGGCGTAGGCCAGCACCGCCTCCCGCCGCGCGCCGACCAGCGCCAGAACCGCCGGGTGGGCGGCGAAGGCCGGCAGGTCGGACAGCGGCGGCCCCTGCCACAGCCGAAGCGCCTCCGCCAGCGCCGCCGCCGCACGCTCCTGCTGGCCAGACTGGCTGGCCTCCTCGGCCAGCCGTACCAGGTCGTGGAACCGCTCCACGTCGACCTGATCCGGCGGAACCCGCAGCGCGTACCCGCTGCCTACCGTCGGGATGCTGCGGCTGTGCGCGTAGGCGTGCCGGTCCGGATCGAGCACCCGGCGCAGGTGTTTGATATGGGTCTGGATGATGTTGATCGCGCTGGGCGGGGGCTCCCCTTCCCATAGTGCGTCGACCAACTCGCTCCGCCGCAGCGGCCGACCTCGGGCCAGCACCAGCAGACCCAGCACGGCGCGCCGCCCCGGCGGCCCGAGATCGAGTTCCCGCCCGTCCTGCCACGCCCGCACTGTCCCGAGTACCTGTACGAGCACATCCACCCACCCGGTCGGTGTCGCCGCCGTACGCCCCACTCTGGCACGGTGCGCGATGCACTGAAAGCACCCGAATTCGGTAACCCGACCGGCTACGGCAGCAGCACGATCTTGCCGTGGGTGTGCCCGCGTTCCAGTTCGCCGAACGCGTCCCGTACCCGCTCCAGCGGGTACGTGGCCGCGATCGGCACCTCCAGCTCCCCGCGCGCGGCAAGGCGGGCCAGCTCTCCGACCACGACCGCGCACGCCGCCGAGCCCTCCCCGTAGCTCCGCGCGCCGACCCTGGCCGCCGCCCGCCAGTCCCGCGTCGTGTTGATCCGCGCGGGCCGTACGCCCAACTCCACCGCCAGCTCCACATAACCCTCGCCGAAGGTGTCGATGAACGCGTCGACGCTCCCGCCGGCCGCCTGCCGGATCCGGTCAGCCACACCTTCCCCGTACGCGACCGCTGTGACACCGCGGTCCGTCAACCAGGCATGGTTCGGCTCGCTCGCCAACCCGATGACCGTGGCGCCGCGCCGCCGCGCCAGTTGCACCGCCAGCGACCCGACCCCGCCCGCCGCGCCGGAGACCACCACGGTCTCGCCCGGTCCGGGGTCCACCGCGAACACGGCGGCGTACGCGGTCGTGCCGGCCACGTACAGCGACCCGGCCACCTCCCACGGCAGCCGCTGCGGGCGGGAGACCAGATTGACGTCCTCGACCACGACGAACTCCGCGTGGCTGGCCCTGTTGTGGGTGAAACCCAGGACCTCATCGCCCACCGCGAAGCCGCGCACCTGGTCGCCGACCTCCACCGCGACGCCGGCCAGATCGCTGCCCTGCCCGGACGGAAAGCTCGCCGGCCACCGATCGTGCCGCGCCCCCTCGCGGATCATCACCTCCCCGGGCTGGATCCCGGCCGCGCGCACCTCGACCAGCACCTGTCCAGGGCCGGGCACCGGTCGCGGCACCTCCTCCACCCGCAGCACATCGACCCCGCCGTACCCGCCGAACCGAACCGCCCTCATCACGCGATCACCATTCCCCCGTCGACCGGCAGGATTCAGCAGCCGGAGGCGTCCAGCGTGACGTACCCGTCGACGGTGTCGAGGGTGCGCTGGTAGCAGCCGGTCGCCGTTCGTTCGGTGTACGACTCGTGTTGCGTGCCGGTCCGCAGCGGCGCGTCGCCGGTGACGTAGTGCGCCCAGGGCACCATGGTGTGGTCCACCGTGCTGGCCGCCAGCAGTTGGCCGCCGCTGGCGACCGACTCGTCCCGGTGATATCCGAGCCGCATCGCCGTGAGCAGGTCGAAGCCGCCGCCGGGCGCGGAGGCGAAGGTGTAGTCGAACGACAGCGGCTCGCTCTCGTGCACGGTACGGACGACCGGCTGGTCGGCGGCGCGCCGGGTGCTGGTCTGCCAGGTCAGCTCGGCGGAGTTGGCCAGCACGTCGTGGTTGCCGCCGTCGGTGAGGTCCTGCTGCGACTCCAGCCGCAGGTCGGTACGGATCTCGGTGCGCACCACGCCGCGCGAGGTGGTGACCCAGCCGGACACGACGTCCTGCCGGGTGGCCACCACGTGGAAGCTGCCCTCCACGTTGCCCCGGTCGGTCGCCTGGGTGTCGACGGTGGCCTCCGGCGCCAGCTGGTACGCGGTGAGCCGGCCGGCGGTCTGCCGCAGCCGCGGGTCCACGGTGGCGAACAGGTTGGCCTGCGCGATCCAGCCGTCGTTGGCCTGCGCGTCCATGGCATTGACCTCGAGGTCGACCCGGTGCGGCCGGCCGTCCACGAGCAGGCCGACGTACGGCGTCAGATCCACCTGGTACGCCGGCAGGTCGAAGGCGAAGATGGCGGGGATCGGGCGCCACAGCAGCGGGTTGAAGCCGCCGGTGTAGACGACCGGGTACGGCCAGACCACGCCGGCGAGCCGCCCGTCGATGGACAGCCGCAGCTCCCGGAACGGCCCGGCGCCGCACACCCCGTACTTCGCGGCGAACTCCGCGGGCGCACCGCCGTAGGAGAACTCCTCGCAGGTGCCGCCGCCGCGGGTGTAGACCTCGGCGGTCAGCCCGGTGAGGTTGCGCGGGAAGGTCAGGTCGCGGCCGGCGCGCGGGGCGTCCCGGGTCATCCGCAGGGTGCTCGCCGCGGTTGTCGCGCCGGTGGAGACGGTGAGCACGCGGTCCGCCGTCGCGGCGGCCGGCCAGCGCGGCGAGGTGCGGTAGAACGTCACCGTCGCGCTCATCGAGAACACCCCGGTGAACGTGGCGTCGGTGACGTTCTGCAGGTCGAAGACGAACGGCTGCGGGCCGGTCAGCAGCGGGGCGTACCGGGTCACATCCCGCTCGACGTGCCAGGAGATCCCGTCCGCGGACGGCTCCGGCGTGGAGCCGAGCATGACCTGCACGCCGCCGACGTACGCCGCGAACAGCCGGTCGAACTGCCGCCCCGCCACCTGCCCGGTCAGGTCGAGGACCACCGCCGACCACGGTCCGGGGCAGCCGGCCGGCGGGGTCAGCGTCGCGACGTACGGGGTGTCCGGCGGGTTGCCGAACCCGTTCGCGAAGGTCCGGTCGTGCATCACCTCGACCGCGCACGAGGCGGTGTCGGGGCGCTGCAGCGGCGGCTGCGCGGTCAGCGGGTCGGCGTAGTCCGTACCGAATTCGGCATGCGCCGGCTGGATCCCGGTCGCGGACAGGGCGGCACCGGCGAGCGCGGCCACCGTGAGCCGCGCCAGCCGCCGCCGTACCGGGTGGAGCCGTACCTGGGACATGGTCACCTCGAGGGGGTCACGGGGGACTCGCGGACCTCCAGCCTGCCCCACCGGGCCCGGTCGCGGGAGCCTCAGCCGGCAGCGGTCAGCCGGTCAGGGCTTGCGGTAGACCGAGATGTGATCGCTGCTGCCCGGCCCGAACGGGTCCCGCCGCCAGGTCGCGTACCGCGCCTGGAGGCGCAGGCCCGCCGCGGCGGCCAGCTCGTCGATCTGCTCGGGCCACCGGTAGTGCATGCCGAACGGCTGGAGCCGCACGCCGCCGTCGGTGAAGGTGATCGTCTGCCGGACGAACGTCTGCGCCGCCCGGTCGTACCGGTGCAGCCGTACCGTCACGGCGTCCTCGGTGACCGACCGCACCTGGATCTCCTGCTCGTCGCGGTCGAAGCCGGCCGGGTCGGGCACGAACGCCTCGACCACGAACGCGCCGCCGGGCGCCAAGACGCGGGCGACGTTGCGGAAACAGTCCTCCTGCCGCCCCGCCCCGGTGAGGTTGAACAGGGTGTTGAAGACCAGATACACCAGCGGGTACGGCCCCGGCACGTCGACGTCGGCCATGTCGCCGATGACGACCCGGACCGCCTCGCCGCCCGGCTTGGCGCGCAGCAACGCGACCATCTCCGGCGAGGCCTCGATGCCCTCGACCGCGACACCGCGCGCGGCCAGCGGCAGCGCCACCCGACCGCTGCCGATGGCCAGCTCCAGGGCCGGGCCGCCGGCCGCCAGACCGGCCAGGAACTCCACCGCGGGCGCGGGATCCGGGTTGCCCGGGCCGTCGTAGGTAGCGGCCCACTGCCGGCCGAACAGCCCGGGATCGTCGAGGGAAGCCATGCCCCAACCCCACCAAAACCAGCCCTCGCGAGCAACGCATTTCGCCCGGCGCCGGCTCTCAGTCGAGGCAGAACTCGTTGCCCTCGGGGTCGGTCATCACGATGAAGCCGGCGCTCAGCGGGGGTTCGGGCTCGGAGCGTTGCAGCCGCTTGGCGCCCAGCGCGACGAGCCGGTCGCACTCGGCTTCCAGCGCCGCCATCCGCTCCGCGCCCTGCAATCCGGGAGCCGCCCGGATGTCGAGATGGACGCGGTTCTTGACGACCTTCTCCTCCGGCACCTGCTGGAAGAACAGCCGCGGCCCCGGTCCGTCCGGGTCCTCAACGGCCGACCTGCTGTTGCGTTCCTCTTCCGGCACACCGATCCGTACGAGGAAGTCGTCCCACGCGGCCAGCGGGTCGGCGCCCTCGGGCAGCTCGACTCCGGGCGGGCCAGGGTGGACGTAGCCGAGCGCGTCGCGCCAGAAGGAGGACAGCGCCCGCGGGTCGTGGGCGTCGAAGGTGACCTGGATGGTGCGGCTCATCGAACTGCTCCGTTCGTAGGCGGTTGATCGAGATGGTCCCTACCCTTGCACGCCTAGCGGACAGGATCGGTCCGCTATCTGTGGCAGGGTGGCGGGCATGGACGTGGCCGAGCGGGGTACGGCCGAGCGGGTGCTCGCGCTGCTCGGCCTCCTGCAGCAGCGCCAGGTCTGGACCGGCACCGAGCTCGCCGACCGGCTCGGCGTCACCCCGCGGACGGTACGGCGCGATGTGCAGCGGCTGCGTACGCTCGGCTACCCGGTGCACGCCAGCCACGGTGTCGGCGGTGGCTACCAGCTCGGCGCCGGGCAGGATCTGCCGCCGCTGCTGCTCGACGACGACGAGGCGATCGCCACCGCGGTCTCGCTGCTGGCCGGCGCGGGCGGTGCGCTCGCCGGGGCCGGCGACGCCGCGCTCCGGGCGCTGACCAAACTCGACCGGGTGCTGCCCACCCGGCTGCAGCACGAGGTACGGGCGCTGGCCGGTTCAGTGGAGTCCTTCGGCGGCGGCCGCGTACCGGTCCGGCCCGAGGTGCTCATGACGCTGGCCAGAGCCTGCCGCGACCAGGTCCAGGCCGCCTTCGACTACCCGTCCGGGGGCGAGCCGCGCCCGCGGCGGGTCGAGCCGTACCGGCTGGTCAGCTCCGACCGCCGCTGGTACCTGCTCGGCTACGACCTCGACCGCGAGGACTGGCGCAGCTTCCGCGTCGACCGGATGACCGAGGTTTCCGCGCGCACCTGGCGCTTCCGCCCGCGTACGGCACCGGACGCGGCAGCCTACGTACAGGAGGGCGTGGCGAGCCGGGTCTACCCGCACCGGGCGCGATTCCTCCTGCACGCGCCGGCAGAGACGGTACGTACGCAGCTTCCGGCCTCCGCCGCCGTCGTACGGCCGCGCGGCGATCATCGGTGCGAGGTGCTCAGCGGCGGCGGCACCCTCGAGTTCGTACTCATGCACATCGTCCTGCTGGGCCACGACTTCGAGATCCTCGAGCCCCCGCAGCTCAGGGAGCGCGCCCGCGTACTGGCCCAGAGACTCCTCTCCGCCGGAGCCCACCCAGCACCGGTCGCGGCGCCGCCTTCGCCCTGACCTTGGCTCGTTCTCCTAACGGTTACAGGACGGTAAGCCATTGGGTGCGGCGACTTACGTGGTGGTTACGCGAGCGCACCATTCCTTGCGCGGCATGATCGCTCCCGGGTGGACTGGCACTCGAGTCGGCGCCGCGCCAGCGCCTCAGCCCAACCTCCTGGAAGGACCTCATGTTTCGACGATTTTCCGCGGGCGGCCGCCGACTGCCGGTCCGCGGGCTCCCGCTGCTGGCCCTGGTGGCGCTGGTCGGCCTGCCGGGCCAGTCCTACGCCGCCGAGCCGGACCAGTGGGGTGCGGCGATCGCGGCGAACGCTGGACCAGACAGCGGTTTCAAGGCCGTGACCGCGGTCAGTGCGACCGACGCGTGGGCGGTCGGCGCGACCGGGCTGTTCACTGCCGGCGCGCTGCCGAAGACGCTTGTCGAGCACTGGGACGGGACCCGGTGGAGCACCGTACCCAGCCCGAACCCGTCCATCCACAATGGACAGTCCGACACCAACGTCCTCAACTCGGTGGCCGCGATCTCGGCGCAGAACGTCTGGGCGGTCGGCTACACCGGGATCAACGGGTTCAACGGCTCGGGTTCCCTGGTCGAGCACTGGGACGGCAACTCCTGGACGGTCGTCACCAGCCCGAACGGCGTGCTGCCCTCCTTCAACTTCTACAACGTCCTGCTGGGCGTCAGCGGCAGCGCGGCCAACGACGTGTGGGCGGTCGGCTGGAACGGCTACCTGCTCCAGCCCAGCCTGCACCGGCCGACCATCCAGCACTGGAACGGTACGAGCTGGAGCCTGACGCCCGTCCCCGCGATCGGCGACAACGCCCAGAACATCGTCGTGCAGGCGGTCACCGCCCGTACGCCGGGCGACGCCTGGGCGACCGGCTTCTACAGTGACGGCCCGGACGCGCCGATCACCCACCCGTTCACCCTGCACTGGGACGGCACGCACTGGAACAAGGTGGACGCGGCCGAGGTGACGCTGGGCGGGACCGTCAACCGCGTCAACCTGCAAGCCGTCAAGGCCATCGCGGCCAACGATGTCTGGACGGTCGGCAACATCCTGTACGTCGACGACCAGGGCGCTGGCCAGTCCCAGGCCATCATCGAGCACTGGGACGGCACGCGGTGGAGCGTGGTCACCAGCCCCAGCCCGAGCGCGACCGCCACCACCCTCACCGGGATCGCCGCCGCCAGCGCCACCGACATCTGGGCGGCCGGCACCACCGGCAGCCCCGAATCCGGCGGCGCGCGTGATCCGCTGCTCGAGCACTGGGACGGGACACAGTGGACGGCGGTATCCGCACCGCGGCCGGACAAGGCCTACAACTGCGGCTACTTCGGCGCCGTCGCGGCACCGGGCCGGTCCCACGCCGTCGGTGCCTGCATCGCCGCCGACGACGCGACGCAGCCGCATGCCTTCCCGCTGGCCGCGACAACCCCGGCGGCCGTCGGGGGCGACACGGCACCGGCCGCGCCGAGCGGGCTGGTCGCCACCGCGGTCTCCCGCAACCAGATCCGGCTGACCTGGCAGGACAACGCCGACAACGAAACCAGCTTCCGGATCGAGCGCTGCCAGGGCGCGGGCTGCACCACCTTCACCGAGATCGGCACGGTCGGTGCGGGTACCACCACCCTGGTCGACGGTGGCCGCAGCCGTAACACCACCTACACCTACCGGGTACGGGCCTCCAACGCCGCCGGCTCCTCGCCGTACTCGAACACCGCCACGGCCAAGACACCGCGGAACTGACCGCGCGCGCCGCCCGCCAGCTCACTGCCGGCGGGCGGTGCACCCTTGAGGTGTGGAGGCGGAGTTCGTTTCGCGTGCGCTGGCCGCGGTGACGGCGCTGGCCGGACAGTTGGGCCTGCGGGTCGATGACGTCGTGGTGATTCACAATTCGAACAAGCTCGCCCTGCGCCTGCTGCCGTGTGACGTGTTCGCCCGGGTAGCGCTGGCGGGGCAGGAGGTGGCCGCGCTCGAGGTCGAGCTCGCCGCGCGGCTGGCTGGAGCCGGGAGCCCCGTCGCGGCGCTGGAGCCTCGGGTCGAGCCGGGGGTCTACGCACGCGACGGCTTCGCGGTGACGTTGTGGACGTACTACGAGGTCGTGGCCGCTGACCCGGACCAATCAGGTACGTATGCGGAGGCGCTCCAGCGCCTGCACGCCGGTATGCGTGGCGTCGAGATCGCAACCCCGCACTTCCTGGACCGGGCCGCGGAGGCTGAACATCTGGTCCGGCACCCGGATGAAACCCCCGCGCTCGCTGAGGTCGACCGGCACCTACTGCTCAGCACGCTGCACAGCGCTGGTGAACGGATCCGCGGCCGCGGTGCCGCCGAGCAGCTGCTGCACGGCGAACCGCATCCGGGCAACCTCCTCAACACCGGTGCCGGCCCGCTGTTCATCGACTTCGAAACGTGCTGCCGGGGACCCGTCGAGTTCGACGTCGCCCACGTGCCGGAGGAGGTCAGCGCGCACTACCCGGACCTCGATCTCGTCCTGCTCGCCGAGTGCCGCCGGTTGGTGCTCGCGATGGTCGCCGCCTGGCGCTGGGACATCCGCGACGAGTTCCCGCACCGCCACCAACACGGCCGCAACATCCTGTCCCTGCTCCGCAACGGCCCGCCGTGGCCCACACTCGGCGCCCTCGCCCTGCCCCTCCGTTGACGGTGCCGGCAGAAACCCGATCGGTCGTCCCTGTCGGATCCGGTGGGGGTCGTTCGTGGAAGTGGGTGAGTGGCCCGCCGCGAGGGCGGCGCCGTGACCGCAGGAGATGAGATGTCGCACCCGAAGCCCGTCGCCCGCCGCATGTACGACCTGATCGAGCCGATCGGTCTGGTGCCCTACCTGGCCGAGGGGTCGGACGATGCGCTGATGGCGTTGGGCCTGCGTAACCAGTGGGATGCCTACTTTGCGGGACGGGCGGCGCCGTTCGGCCGGTCGGTGCCGGCGCAGGTGGTGCACGCGGTCTTCTACAGCTTCGCCCCGGGCGAGGTGGCGCGGCACCTCCCGAAGGTCTGGGACCTGACCACGCCCGAGGCGGCGTTGGCTGCCCGGGAGCGGGGATGCGTCGCGGCGATGCGGCGGATCCTGGGCGAACTCGCCGACGACCCGGGTGTTGCCCGCGCTGGCGAGCTGTTGGTGCGGGCGGCGACCAGCGCGCCGGTGGAGGGCCGCGCCCTGTTCGCCGCGTTGCGCGCGCTGCCGGTGCCGCAGGAGCCGGTGGCCCGGCTGTGGCACGCGGCCACGCTGCTGCGCGAGCACCGCGGCGACAGCCATACGGTGGCGTTGCTGGCCGAGGGCGTCGGGGGTACGGAGGCGCACGTGCTGCACGCCCTGTCCATCGACATGCCCGCCAAGGAGTTCGGCCGCCTCAGCCACCTGCCCGCCGCGCAGCTGAACGCGGTCATCGACGGCATGCGCGACCGCGGACTTGTCGGCCCCGACGGCTGGCTCACCGCTGCCGGGCGGGCCACGAAGGAACGGGTCGAGGCGCTGACCGACCGGCTCGCCGAAGCGCCGTACAACGCCCTGGAACCCCACGAGATCGACCGCCTGGTCGCCGACGTCGAACCGATCTCGGCCGCCATCCAGAAGACCCTCCCGTGGTAGCGGCCGGCACCGCCTACCGCACGCCGGTGCCGGTACGGCGCAGGCGCTCGCGGGCCTCGCTCTCCGACAGCGCGGTGACCGGCTGCCCGACCGCGTGCTGATGCTTGGCGTCGTAGGCCCTGGTCCAGACGCCGGCCGCCCACGCCCGCTGGAGTTCGTCCGTGCTGAGCGGGCGGCCACGCGCCCGGCCGTACGCGAGCAGGAACCGCTCGGTGTCCTCGACGGTGGCCGGCTCGTCCGCGCTGCGGGTCGAATACAGCGCGGCGGCAAAGCCGACCAGGACGGCTTCGCTGTCAGCGATCACGCTGTCCCAGTCGTGCACCACCAGCAGCGCGTCCGCGTTCCAGCGCAGGTTGCCGGCGAGCCAGTCGCAGTGGCCGATCACGGCCTCGGACCCGCCGGCCCGTAGCCGGTCGCGAGCCCGGCGACCGGCGTCGTCGATCCACTCGGCGCCGGCCACCTCGTTGAGGTTGATGTCAGGGTGCTCCTCCGGAGCAGGCCACAGCCCGTCACCGGCATGGTTCCAGGCCGCCCAGGACGGCGGCGGGCCAAGGGCGGACACCTCGGAGGGCCGGGGAGCCAGCCGGATCAGCCACGCGAACGCCTCAGCGAAGGCCACGGCCGCGACGGCCGCGCCCGGGAGCACCGCGCCGCCGGGGACGTACGCCTCCGCGGTGGCGACCTCGGCACCGAGGGCGGCGGCGCCGGTCAGCGGCTGGGGGCACGGGTAGCCGGCCCGGAACAGGTGCCGCTGGACCTGCACGCACCCCGCGATCCGCGGCGAGTCCGGACGGACCTTGACCACGACCGCACGCCCGTCGGCCAGCCGGAGGCCGATGACGGCGGACAGGTACCCCGACCTGAAGATCTCCTCCGCCGGCGGGCTGCCCAGCTGCTCCACACACCACCGGGCCAGGCGGCCAGGGTCGACGGCACCCGCACGAGCTGGCACCTCGCCATCCTCACACACCAGCGAGGTGGGCGCGGATGCCGTCGGCGGTCACGTCGTCAGCGGTGGGCGGATCGAGCTTGACCAGGATGTTCAAGGCGTGCAGCCAGTGCTGGCGTGCCTGGTCGGGGTTGCCGAGTGCGCGTTCTGCCTGAGCCAGGCCGTCGAGCGCGCGTACCTGGTCGGGAGGCTGATCGAGTTCGTACGCGAGTTGCAGGGCGCGCTGGTGGGCGGTGCGGGCCCGGTCGGGATGGCCGCGGCCCAGGTTGGCGTGGCCGAGTCCGAGGTGGGCTCCGAACTGCCAGTTGGGGTCGTTCCGGGTCTGGGCGATCTCCAGAACCTGCGTGTAGCGGGCGAGCGCGAGCGCGTGGTTGCCTTGCGCGCGGTGAATGTCGGCCACGCCGGTCAGCGCGGAGAGCTCGCCGA
>Ga0081455_10003410_pt1 | contig 18278 bp, 14 predicted proteins | sample TabmetS3T2R1_FD_70207 | JGI IMG/M metagenome (GOLD analysis project Ga0081455, IMG submission 70207) | Tabebuia heterophylla rhizosphere microbial communities from the University of Puerto Rico - S3T2R1 | ecosystem: Host-associated > Plants > Roots > Rhizosphere ... | reverse complement strand
GGGGCGATGGTCGAGGATCGCCTCGGGAGCGACGACTCGACCATCGCCCCTAGATCCTCGACCATCGATCTTCGATCCTCGATCTTCGTCTCATTTATCTGGATGGGGATCGGTTTTATTCCATATATGTTCGTCGATTACATGCACAGGATACCGAGCAGGCATACTTATCTAGCCAGCGCCGGGCTCGGATTGTTGATGGGCGCCGCGATCGTCGTCATGAAGGAGCGCTATGCGAAGAATTACAAATGGGCGCCGCCCGTCATCTTGTTGCTGATCCTGTCGCACAACGTCGGCTATCTGTGGACGAAAAAGCGGCGCCAGTTTCTGGAACGCGCTCAACCGACAGAACGACTCATTGCGCTGGCCAGGAGCGTGGACGGTCCGATATTTGTGAAATGCTTTCCTCCCAATCTGGCTCAGACGCACGCGGAGGCCGCACTCGAACTAATCCTGAACAAACCCGCTGACACCCTGATCTGGAGCGAAGAAGAAGCCAGGAAGCGTCCGCCGGCGGCGGTTTTCTGCTACGAATGAAATATGGCTGCGATCAAATTTGGCACTGACGGATGGCGCGCGCGTATCGCTGAAGACTTCACGTTTGCGAACGTCGAGATCGTTACGCAGGCGCTGGTCGATTATTTGAAGACTCAAAACGCGGGCGGCGAATTACGATCGGTCGTCGGTTACGACCGGCGGTTCGCTTCCGAATTGTTTGCGCGCCGCGCGGCGGAAGTCTTGGCCGGCAACGGCGTCGCCGTCGATCTGTTTGCGAGCGACGTCCCGACTCCGCTGGTCTCGTTCGAGGTCAAGCGGCGCGGGCTGGACGGCGGCGTGATGATCACGGCGTCGCACAATCCGCCAGATTTCAACGGCTTCAAATTCAAGGCGCCTTACGGCGGTTCGGCCACGCCCGCGATCACCGACCTGATCGAGAAACTCCTCGGCGCGACCTCGCCCCGGCGCCTGCCTTTCGACGAGGCGCAGAGGCAGGGGCTGGCCGGCGTCATTGAAGCCGACGGCGATTATCGACGCCATGTCGAGAGCCTGGTGGCGATCAATGATCTTCGCAAATCCGACGCGTTGGTCATCGCCGACCCGATGCACGGCACGGGCGGCCGCTGGATCGAATCGATGCTCGCCGGCGGTAAGATCCGCGTCGAAACCATTCGCGCTGATCGGGACCCGCTCTTCGGCGGAGTTCTGCCCGAGCCCATGCCGTGGAGCCTGGAAATGACCTCGCGCGTGATCCGCGAGCGCGGCGCGTTGATGGCTTTGGTTACCGACGGCGACGCCGACCGCGTGGGGGCGATGGACGAGCGCGGCGAATACGTCAACACACATCAAATCTTGATGATCCTCTTGCTGCACCTGGTCAGGAGAAAAGGCTGGAAAGGCTCTGTGGCGCGCACCTTCTCGCAGTCGGTGATCGTGCGGCGCATCGCCGAAAGCTACGGCTTCCGGCTCTTCGAAACGCCGATCGGCTTCAAACACATCGGCGAGATCATGCTCGACCCGGCCAACGACTTCCTGGTCGGCGGCGAAGAGTCAGGCGGCATAGGCGTGCGCGGCCACATCCCCGAACGCGACGGAATCTTCAACTGCCTGCTCCTGCTCGAGGCCGTGTTGGCCGCCGGCAAGAAGCCCTCCGAGATCGTGCGCGACGTCTGGCGCGAGTTCGGCGAATTCCATTTCGAGCGGCGCGACCTGCACGTGCCCATCGAATCGGGCCAGAAGCTGGTCGGCGACTTGCGAGAGGACACGCCGGACATCTTCGCCGGATACAAGGTCGTAAACATTGCGACGCTCGACGGAACGAAGCTGATCTTCGAGGACGATAGCTGGATCCTCTTCAGACAATCGGGGACAGAGCCCCTGTTGAGGATTTATTGCGAGGCGACCTCGATCGAGAAGATGACGAAGATGGTCGATGCGGGCGTGCTAATGGCCCAGGAGGACTCCTGACACTCGCTTCTTACCTGGAGCAGTTATCAAATGGATGTACGGGTTCATAGAACGCGGATAGAGCGGATTGACGCAGATTTTTTTGGTTTTATACGCTGCTGCGATTTCGGTCATGGCATTCGATGTTTTTGACATGCCAGTTTGCAATTACGCGCCCCGCCACTGGCTGCAACCCTGTGGCCGCTATTGTCACAATGGCGCCTGCCCTGATATAACAGCGTCTCCATAGACCACTAGCCATCAGCCTTTCTCTCCTCCGGATGGGCTTTATCCGAACAGTCATGTTATGGAGACGATACCCATAAGCTTAACTTGCGGCCCGGTTGATTTAGTAAGCCGTATCCGAGCCGGCGACCGGCAAGCGGAAGCCGAACTGATCGAGCGTTACAGCCGTGGCGTAATGATAATCATCCGCCGGGAAGTTCATGACGCGGCGGTCGCCGAAGACATCCACCAGGAGACCTTTCGCATCGGTCTTGAGAAGAGTCGGCGGGGAGACGTTCGAGAGCCCGAGCGTCTCTCCGGCTTCATTTGCGGTGTGGCAAGGAACCTTGTCATCGATTACTTCCGCCGCGTCGCGCGTCAGGAAAGTATGACCGAAATCGAAGAAGCCGCGAATCTTCCCCATCCGGCGTCCGATCAACTCCAGGAGCTGTTGCGGAAAGAAAAAGCCGATCTCGTCCGGCAAGTCCTCAAAGAGATGCCGAACGAACGGGACATCCAGGCGCTTTACCGCTTCTATATCGCCGATGATGAAAAGGAACAGATTTGCGCAGACCTGGGATTGACGAGCCTTGATTTCAATCGCGTGCTTCACCGGGCGCGCGAACGCTTCAGAGAGCTTTATGAGCGAGCCATCCGGGATAAATGATGACTTGCCTGGAAGCGCGCTCGCAATTTTTATGCTGCGCGTTGAGATTTCTGAGCGCCTAGTCGCACTTTATGTGTAGACCAGATTCTTTGGATGAGGACAAATTGTCGACTCCGTCACTTATTAATGGAGCATTCGTACATAGAAGATCATCATATTGCCGACCGTTACCTGTCAGGCAAACTGTCAATTGAAGAGCGGGTGCGCTTCGAGGAGCACTTCGTAGATTGCCCGGAATGCCTCGACCGGCTGCAGACGATCGATAACTTCAGCGCCGGTCTGCGAACTGTTGCGGCGGAAGAAGCGACGCGGTTGCGAGCCTACTTAAGTGTGGGGCAGGCCGGAGTGTTGGCCCGGATTGCGCTGCTTGCCCGGAGGCGACAGGGGCCATTGCTCGCGGTCGCAATTCTGCTGATCGCGCTGCCGATGGCGTTGTTGATTCCGGAATGGATGAGCGCGCGCCGCGAATTGGCCCAGGCAATACAGGAGTCCTCGGAGTGGCGGCGAAAGTACGAAGAGAGCGAACGGGCGGCCCGCGATCTGGCGAAAGAAATGCAGACGCGGGAGCGGGAATCCTCCCTACAACTAGAGCGACTTGCCGCCCAATTCGGACGCATGAGGAATTCGACCGACTCGGCGCCCCGGCAGTCACAAAAAGCGGCGGAGCGCCAATCTGAAACGCCGGTCTTCGCTCTAAGCGTTGTAAGAGGGGGCGGCGCCGATCCGTCTCAGCCAGTCAATCGAATCACGCTCCCGCCTCAATCTAAATCGATCATTCTCTTGCTCGAATTGGAGCCTGATCCCGACCTTCACTCATACCGCGTCTCCATCTCGACTACTGACGGCCGGGGCATTTGGACCAAGGACGGCCTGAAACCGAATTCAAAGAATGCCCTCGCCCTAAGTTTCAATTCCAGTCTGTTTAAGCCTGGGGATCACCTTCTCACCCTCGAAGGAATCACTGCGCAAAAGGGCCGTACGCCGGTCGCCACGTACACTTTCCGCGCGCTGACTCGGTAAGCGGCCTTCACAGGTCGAAAGATTTTTCAAAGAGGAGTGATATATTTTCGACCCCGGCCGCACTTTGTTACTGAGTATGAACATGCCTGCGTCTACAGTATTTGGTCAGCGGAAAGGAAAAGATCACCATGTCGATAGATCAAGAGAAACTGAATCAGTTTATGCAAAAGGCCGTAGGGGACCTCGGCGCGACTTTTCACGCCGCGCTGGTCGTCATCGGCGACAAACTCGGACTATACCGGGCGATGGCCGAGGCCGGCCCCCTCACGTCATCCGAATTGGCGAAACGCGCAGGCGCGTCCGAACGATACGTTCGCGAATGGCTCGCCGCGAACGCCGCCGGCGGCTACATCAATTACGACGCGTCGGCGGGCAGCTACTCGCTCTCGGCGGAGCAATCTTCTGCGCTGGCTGAAGAAGGCAGCCCGGCCTTCCTGCCCGGCGCGTTCCAAGCGGCGGTGGCGGCTATCAAAGCCGAGCCGAAAATTGCGGAAGCCTTTCGCACAGGCTGTGGCGTGGGCTGGCACGAACACGATCCGGGACTCTTCCAGGGAACCGAGCGGTTCTTCCGCCCAGGTTACGCCGCCAATCTGATCAGCGGCTGGATCCCGTCGCTCGACGGGGTCGAGGAGAAGTTGCGCAAGGGCGCCCGCGTCGCCGACGTCGGCTGCGGCCACGGCGCGTCAACCATACTGATGGCGCAGGCCTATGAGCGCTCGACCTTCACCGGGTTCGATTATCACGAGGCTTCGATCGAACGCGCGCGCGAAGCGGCGGATGAGGCCGGCGTCGCGGAGCGGGTCAAATTTGATGTGGCGAGCGCCAAGAACTACCCCGGACGCGATTACGATTTCATCGCCTTCTTCGACTGCCTGCACGACATGGGCGACCCGGTTGGCGCGGCCTCATACGTGCGCAATTCGCTCGCGCCGGACGGAGTGTTGATGATCGTCGAGCCTTATGCCAATGACCGCGTCGAGGAAAACCTCAACCCGGTAGGGCGGCTGTTCTACTCGGCCTCGACGCTGATCTGCACTCCCGCGTCGCTCTCGCAGGAGGTCGGATTGGCCCTGGGGGCGCAAGCGGGCGAGGCGCGGATGCGCGAAGTCGTGACCAAAGGCGGATTCACCCGCTTCCGCCGCGCCTCCGAGACGCCCTTCAACCTTGTGTTCGAAGCCAAACCTTAAAATGCATGTACGGAATGACCAGTTCACTGGCGCCCAGATCGCCCCAATATAAGTATCGCTCATTTGCGGTTCATTGCGGTCTCGTATTGTTCATCGGCATGTCCTCCGTCCGTTCCGTTGTTCCAGGAGAGCCACACCCGAACGAGGCGCGGCAAGACGACCAACAGGTTCAGCGGCTCGAACGTGACAAACCTATTGAGCGAGAGTTGGCCGGCGGCCAATCTCACTCTTATCAGCTTTCGCTCGACGCCGGTCAATTTGTGAAGCTGGTGGTGGATCAACGCGGCATCGACGTACTAGTCCGGCTGTTGGGGCTGGACGGCAAGCAGATCGCAGAGTTCGATTCCGAAAGCAGGCCGCGAGGGCAAGAATACGTGTCGTTGGCGTCGGAAGAGGCAGGGAACTACCGCCTGATTGTACGACCCAAATACAAGGCGGCGCCTGGGGGAAGATATGAGATTCGGATTGAGGAGCTACGCGCCGCGACAAATGATGACCGCGCTTTGCAGGAAGCCCGCAGGTCGTTTGAGAAGCATCTCGAACTGTATCGCGCCGGTAAGTTTGATGAAGCGATCCCGTTAGTCGAGCGCGCGCTGGAAATTCGTAAAAAGCTGTTGGGGCCGGGTCATCACGATGTCGCCGCCGCCATTCTTGGCCTAGCCAATCTCTATCGCGATAAGAGCGAGTATGCGAAGGCCGAGCCGCTCTATCGACAGGGGCTGGACATTTTGGAGAAAGCCCTGGGGCCAGATCACCGAGATGTCGCTCGCGCTATCAACAATCTCGCCATCTTCTACTGGCACAAAGGCGACTATGCGAGCGCAGAGTCGCTCGGTCAACGCGCCTTAGGCGTTTGGGAAAGAGTTTTGGGGTCGGATCATCCCGAGGCCGCTCTTACTTTCAACAACCTGGCCATCACTTACTACCAAAAAGGACAGTATGAGAAAGCCGGGCAGTTCTTCCACCGCACGTTAGATATTTGGGAAAAGGCTCTAGGGCCGGAACATCTTAATGTTCTTCACACTCTCAACAATCTCGCCAGCCTCTACCACAAGAGAGGCGAGTACGCGAAGGCAGAGCCGCTCTATCGACGTGTGGTGGATATCCGGGAGAAAACGCTAAGGCCGGATCACCCTGATATTGCTGGCACCCTTAACAATCTCGCCACCCTCTACCGTGATATGGGCGAGTATGCGAAGGCTGAGCAACTACATCAACGCGCGCTGACCATCTGGGAGAAGGCGCTTGGGCCGGAACATTCCAACGTCGCTCTGCCTCTCAATGACCTCGCGATCCTGTACGCTCACAATGGGGAATACGCCAAGGCTGAGCAGTTCTATAAACGGGCGCTGGACATCAAGGAGAAATCGCTCGGGCCGGAGCATCCCGAGGTCGCCGTCTCTCTCAACAATCTCGCCATCCTCTACCAGAAGATGGCTCAGTATGCGAAGGCTGAGCAATTCTTTCAACGGGCGCTAGACATCCGGAAGAAATCGCTCGGGCCGGAGCATCCCGACGCCGCCGCCTCTCTCAACGATCTCGCCACTCTTTACCGCGACAAAGGCGAGTATGCGAAGGCCGAGCCGCTCTATCGACAAGCGCTGGATATCTGGGAAAAATCGCTGGGGCCGGAACACCTCTATGTCGCCATCGCTCTCAACAGGCTTGCCGCGCTTTACATGGCGAAGGGAGATATCGATCAGGCTCTGACGGCTCTGTCTCGCGCCAACGTCGCCAGCGAACGCAATCTCGCGCTCAATCTAGCCATCGGCTCCGAACGACAGAAACTCGCCTATCTCGCCCTTTTCTCAGAAGAGACAGATTTCACGCTCACGTTTCACAGCCAGGCCGCTCCCGACGATCCGCGGGCGCTCGATCTGGCCCTCACGACCCTGTTGCGACGGAAAGGGCGAGGGCTGGATGCGATGGTCGATACGATCGCTACATTGCGACGCCACGCTTCGCCGCAAGATCAAAAGCTCTTCGATCAACTGACTGACGCCCGCGCGCAGTTGGCCGCGCTCGCGCTCGTAGGGCCAGGCGCGGTCCCCCCTGATACTTACCAGAAACGACTCAAGCCGCTTGAAGAGGAAGTCGAGAAGTTAGAGGCGGGATTGAGCGCCCGCAGCGACAGATTTCGCGCTCAAACGCGACCGGTAACGCTCGCCGCCGTCCGGGCGGCTCTTCCCGCGGACGGCGCGCTGATCGAGTTTGCCGTCTACACTCCGCAGGAGCCGCGAACTGAAAAGGACGAGCCGCCGCGTTACATCGCCTATACACTCGAGGCGCAAGGTCAGCCGAAGTGGGCGGACCTTGGCGAAGCCGCCGTGATCGATCGCGCGGTGGGCGCATGGCGCAAAGCTCTGCGCGACCCAAATCGGATGGACGTCAAACGGCTCGCGCGCTCCGTGGATGAACTAGTGATGCGGCCCCTGCGGCCCCTCCTGGGCGATAGGCTGGGCGATACGCGCCGCCTGTTGATTGCGCCCGACGGATTGCTCAACCTTATTCCATTTGCCGCCCTCGTGGATGAACGGAACCAGTATTTGATCGAGAGCTACACCATAAGCTACTTGACGAGCGGGCGCGACCTGCTGCGGTTGCAAACATCACTGCCGAGTGAGAGCGCTCCGATGGTGGTGGCCAATCCCGCATTCGGCAGAGCGGCGACCGCCGTCGCGCGAGCAGGCCGAAACGCCGGAGGTTTTCGGTCAGGCGATCCCGGGCGTAGACAAAATGATCCGGACCAGATGTATTTCCAACCGCTGCCGAGCACAAGGCATGAAGCCCTGGCGATCAAAGCCACGCTGCGTAAAGCGTCGATGCTCCTTCGAGACCAGGCCACCGAATCGGCGCTCAAGCGAGCCAGGGCGCCGCGCATTTTGCACATCGCGACTCACGGCTTCTTCCTCGACGATCAGGAGTCCCCGCCCGCGGAGACGCGGGGCTTCTTTGATGATGACCCGCTGCGCGCCTCGGGGCTGAGATTCAGTAAGTGGGCGGCGAAGGTGGAAAACCCTTTGCTCCGATCCGGACTCGCGCTGGCAGGGGCCAATCAGGGCAGGGGCGGAGACGACGACGGCCTGTTAACTGCGCTGGAAGTCGCGGGATTGGATTTGTGGGGAACGAAGCTGGTAACGCTTTCGGCTTGTGACACGGGCGTGGGAGAAGTCAAGAACGGCGAGGGCGTCCAGGGGTTACGGCGTGCGCTGGTGTTGGCCGGATCGGAGAGCCAGGTGATGAGCCTGTGGCCAGTGCTGGACAGCACGACAAGGGATTTGATGGTTCCTTATTACAAGGCGCTGCGGCAGGGAAAGGGGCGAAGCGATGGACTGAGACAGGCGCAGTTACGAATGCTGCGGAGCGAGGACTGCCAACATCCGTTCTACTGGGCGGCCTTCATTCAGTCAGGGGAATGGGCCAACCTCGCCGGCCGACGATGAGCCACCCTCTTCGTCTTCCTATTTTACTACCCGCCATTTTTCGGCCTGCGCAAGCTGTCAGCGACGGTTGAACCTGCTGCGTCACGGGGGAAGCAAACAGGATTCGACCGTCGCTGACGCGGCGTGGAAAAAAACTCGCGAAGCCGTGGTTTGAAACCCACGGCTAAGGTCAAACGACGCTAGCGCGGCGGGAGGACGCGAGCCATTGACGCGCTAAACCAGACTAAAATTTGAAGTCCCCTAGCTTCTTGGCCAGGTCAGCCTTCTTCCTCTCGTCCGCAATCTTTATATATGCCAAATCGGTCAAGCTGATCGAAATAGAACCACTGCCTGAGTACACTTGAAACGTAAATCCGTCACAAGGGAGCGACGCGTAGCTCAGATATTCGCTGGAACCCGGCCAGTCCTTGAGTTCCGGTAAACCGAATTGCCTGTTAATGATTTCCATCGCCTGCCCCGGGCGATCAAATTGGGGCGTGTTCCAGTAATCAACGCTTATAGACACTACCTTCCTATCGAAGAGCCCGAGAGTGAGTCGGCCAATGCCCGTAAACCGATCTTTGGTCGCGTAGTTGGAAGGATTGAATTGAAAAGACGCGTACCCATAATTCGGGTAAAGTTCGGCGTTTTTCAATTGCTGGACGCGATCGGATTCTTCAGGCCCATTCGTCGGAAAAATAGCGAATAGTTCATCGCTATTCATGCCCAACCGAAGCCCGCGAATGACGGGCGCCTGCGCCAGGGTCAATTTACATTTTGATTTTTGGTAAGGGATAAGCCGAGCCGGTAATAGAAATTCATGGGTCTGCGTCCCGAAGAGAGGGTGTGATTTGCTCCGCTTCAGAATTACCCAGTAAAAACCGCCACTATCGCTTGCCCCACCGGCTGCGGCGGCGACTTCCCAACCATCTTTCGCAGAGTGGTTAAGATACTCATCAGATGGGTAATTAACTTGCTTGTATTCCCACTCCGCCGGCCGATCGTCCTTCTTCGGCGTTTGGCCATAGGCGGCGAAGCAGTGGAAAATCAAAAAACAGAGCGCAACGAGACAGATGCGGACTTTCATAGGGACTCCTGAAATAGATGGGATTTTTGTTCGAAAGGGGTATGCGCCTAATTACGCCGGAGGCCCTGGATGGTTTCAGAATCTTCACGAATAGTCAGTAAACAAAGTTCTCTCCTATTTTTCTGATGCCTGTGCAATATAAAAGTTGAATGCGGTCAAATACGCGAAATGGCGGTAGCCTTTGGAGCGCCGTTGCTCAAGACCGCTTTGGTAGTCCACTTCGATATTCCGGCAATGGGGGGAAGAAAGCCCACCGCGTCTCTTGTCCCGGAGGTCCATAGAATCCGGAGATAACTACCAAAGCGGTCCCGAGCGATACTGCTGGCAAACTCCGAGAAATTATTTTCCGCCGCGGAGGGGCGAAGGAAATTAGCCGGTGGTGAAGCGAAGCGCAACCACCGGGACAGGTCGAAGAAGATTGTTCGCGTCCCGGCAGGGACGCCGGACCGGAATTCGCAACAGAACCAATCCCGGTCCGGCGCCCTTTCAGGGCGCGTTATGTTGTCGTGGCGTTTCCGGCGGCTACGCTTCGCTCCGCCGCCGGCTAATATCCCTTGCGCCTCCGGCGCTGTCGGAGTTTGCCAGCAGTATTCCGAGCGCCGGCGCCCCAAAGGCTCCGCCGACCTGATTTACGCACGCGCTTCAAAATAATTACAACTTGAACCCCTCTCGCTTCTTTGCTAGGTCGGCCTGCTTCCTATCTTCCATAATTTTTTCATACGCCGGGTCGGTTAATCTGATCGAAAAAGCGGAGCTGCCATTTTTGTCCACGTGAAACGTAAATCCCGCACAAGTGAGCGAGGGGTTGGACAAATATTCGTTGTAATTCGGCCAGTCTTTGAATTCCGGCAAACCTAATTGCCTAGTAATGATTTCCATTAACTGCCCCGGGCGATCAAATTGAGGCGTGTTCGAATAACCAGCGCTTATAGACACTACCTTCCTATCGAACAGCACGAAAGAAAGGGAGCTAATGCCTGTAAACCGGTCCTTGGTCGAGTAATTGGAAAGGATGAATTGAAAATTCGTGTATCCGTAATTCGGAGAGAGTTCGGCGCTTTTCAGTTTTTCGGCGCGGTCGAATTCTTCACGCTCATTCCCCGGAAAAATAGCGAATAGCTCATCATTCGACATGCCCAACCGAAGCCCACGAATGACTGGCGCCTGAGCCAGGGTCAATTTACATGTCGGTTTTGGGGGAGGAGGCGGCGCAGGTTTTGGCATTTCTGCGGTCTGCGTCCCGAAGAGAGGATGTGACTTGCTCCGCTTCAGAATTACATAGAAAAAACCGCCGTCACCCCCTCCACCCGCTGAGGTGGCGATTTCCCAACCATCTTTCGCATAGTGGTTAAGAAGCTCGTCAGTTGGGCGTGAAAGTTGCTTGTATTCCCATTCCGCCGAACGATCGTCCTTCTTCGGCGTTTGGCCATTGACGGCGGAGCAATGAAAAATCAAAAAGCAAAGCGCGACGAGACAGATGCGGACTTTCATAGGGACTCCTGAAAACGATGGGATTTTTGTTCGAAAGGGGTATGCGCTTAATTACGCCGGGGGCCCTTGATGGTTTCAGAATCTTCACAAATTACGGGGCTAATTTGAGCAGCTTGTAAACGTCTTCTCTCCCTTTGGCCGTAACTCTGACGATGCGGGAAGAGCGAACCCGCGCAATCCATCCATGCTGAAACATCCGCTCAAGCATGGCCGCGCCCAGCGCCCCGGCCAGGTGAGGTCTTCGCTCGCTCCAGTCCTGGCATTGACGCGCGAACGCCCGCCGCCGTTGTCGTAGCTCGCTGGTCTCTATCCCGAAATCGCGAAACAGCTTTTCTCCTTTAGCAGTGATTTCGAAGTCAGCGTCAACCGGCGCAAGGTAGCCTTTATCCTTGAGCGCCGCGCAGATCTCGACCGCCACCTTTCCGGCAAGGTGGTCGTAACAGGTGCGAGCGTATTTCAAATCCGGCGCCTGTCTCGGCGGCAAACCGGCCATCTCTTTCGCCGACGGAGCCAGCGCCGCCAGCGCCTCGATGGCATGCGCCACGTCCGAGCCGGCAAGGCGGTAATAACGATGGCGGCCGCGAGCCTCGACCGCCAGCATGCCGGCCTCGACAAGTCGCGCCAGGTGCGCGCTGGCGTTCTGCGCCGAGACGTTCGCGTAAAACGCCAACTCGCTGGCGGGCCTCGCCTCTCCTCCCAACAGGCTCCAGAGCATCATGACGCGGGTCGGCTCGCCGATCATCGCGGCGACTTCAGCCAGGTCTTTTTTGACATCCATAGTTAAATGATAAATGAAACATTTCTGCTTCACTAGAGCTATGATTGCTGCGCCCAGAAAAATGAAAATCAACCACGAAGAAACGAAGAGAACGAAGATTTTTTTCTCCCGTTCTTTCTTCGTTCTCTTCGTTTCTTCGTGGTTGACTCTCTGAGGAGGTTGAATGATGTTTCCACAAGATCCAATTACTGCTGTAACCCACCCTGATCCCTACGCCTATTACGCGGATCTGGTGGCCCGCAAGCCGCTCTATTATGACGACAAGCTCAGGCTTTGGGTGGCGTCGGGCGCCGTCGCGGTCGCTAACGTCCTGACCAATCACCTTTGCAAAGTGCGCCCGGCGACGGAGCCGGTTCCCAAATCGCTACTCGGATCGCCCGCCGCCGAAATTTTTCGACATCTCGTCCGTATGAATGACGGCGAGAGACATTGTCCATTTAAACAGGCAGTGTCGGCGGCGCTGACGTCGATTGACGCGGCTCGGGCCGCTCAACAGAGCGATAAGTGGGCGCGGGTTCTTCTGGAAGATGGCGGATCGAAGCGTCTATCGCGCTTTGCTTTTCACTTGCCCGTTTATGTTGTGGGAAGCCTGCTCGGCGTTCCCGAGGGCAGGCTACATCAGACCGCTTTGTGGATGAACGATTTCGCGCGCTGCGTCGCGCCGTCGAGCAGTCCAGAACAAATTGAGCAGGGCAAGACGGCTGCGGGACATTTGATCGAGGCTTTTCACGCGCTCGTGAGCCGCGAAGACGGCTTGCTGGGCGCCCTTGCGCGGGAGGCGAAACGCGTCGGGCGCGATGAAACGGACGCCGTTGTCGCGAATGGAATCGGATTTCTCTCGCAGGCATATGAAGCGACGGCGGGTCTGATCGGCAATACGCTGCTCGCTTTGGCTTCTCGCCCAGATATACGCGACCAGGTCGACGCCGATCCCGGCCTTCTTCACCCCGTGATACAGGAGGTCTTGCGATACGACTCTCCCGTCCAGAACACGCGCCGCTTCCTCGCCGAAGAGGGAATCGTCGCGGGCGAGAAAATGAAGGCGGGCGACGCGATTCTCGTCATTCTGGCCGCCGCCAACCGCGACCCATCGGCCAATCCAAATCCTGATCGATTCGATATTTTCAGAAAAGAGCGACGAATCTTCACCTTCGGCGTCGGAGCGCACGCCTGCCCCGGCGAAGCCTTAGCCACGATGATCGCGAAGGCCGGCGTCGAGCGATTGATCGCATCCGGCGTCGCTCTTGGTCGATTGGCGGATACAATGACCTATCGCGCTTCCGCTAACACGCGCATTCCTATCTTCGAGGAAAAGTAGTTTCGACAATTTTGTCGTGCGCGCGCGCACTAACGACATTTTTGAAGGCGCCATTCGAAGAGATTCGAGCAGCGCTAAGATTAGTCGTCAGAGCGAACTCGCTGTCAAACAAGCTTTTTCCTGCGCCGTGTCATTATTGCCCAAGCCTTCGGCGCCGAAGTTGCGAATTGCCGAAGCTGCGAATTGGAAGTTACGAATTGATTGATTATTGGATTTATTGAAAGCGGATTTAAGCTCCCTGCGCTACCATCACAGCGACCCGGTTTTTACCGTCTGCGCCTTCGGCCGCCGGTGAAGCCAATAAATTCAATGGAGAAGGAGAAGAATGAAGCATTATCTGTTTGCAAGCGATTTCGATCAGACACTAAGTTTCAACGATTCCGGTCTCATTTTGAGCGAGATACTTGGCGTATCGGGTTTTGAAGAGCGAGTCGCGGGAATGGCGAGGATCAACCTCGCGCAGCAGGGAGGCGAACTTGCCTATTTGCTGCTGCACGACCCCGAATTCCGTCGCGTCCGCAAAGAGCATTTGATCGAAGCCGGTAAGCGAATCCGGCTCAAGCAGAACATCCGTTTGCTGCCGAAAATACTGAACGACGGAATCGAAGGTTATCATTTTTCTTTTTACGTCATCTCGGCGGCGCCTGAAGAGGTGATCCAATCGGCGCTCGAAGACATCGTGCCGCCGGATCACATCATCGGCGCGCGCTTTCAATATCATCCGCAGACCGGCGAGATCGAATCCGTCATCCGCGTTCCGGCGGGCTACGGCAAGGTCGCTACTCTCGACGAGTTGCAGGCGCAACTTCAGATCGGTTCCGACCGCATAGTTTACGTAGGCGACGGCGGTTCCGACATTCACGTTATGCTGCACGTCAACCGCCGCGACGGATTCACCGTGGCCGTTTCAGAAAACAAATACATCGCGCCCATCGCCAAACGCTCGATCCTCAGTGAAGACGCGTTGAGTCCATTGATTCCAGTGCTCGAAGAGGTCGTCGGCCTGACCGATCCGACGAGCATCCGCTCGCTGTTCGAAGCTCACGGCCTGCAGATTCAGGAGTGGGACAAGGTCAAGACCGACTGGCTGAAGATCGGCGAGATCTTCCCGAAATCATTCGCCCACTCGGCAAGTCAACAGGGGATGGGTAATGATTGAATCGGTTGGGTGGATGGCCACGGCCGTCTTCGCCGCTTCATATTTCTGCCGCCGGCCTGACGCGATGCGCCGCGTTCAGGCCCTGGCGGCGGCGCTCTGGATCGTTTATGGGGTCGCCATAAAAGCCACTCCGGTCATCGTCGCCAATCTGGTGGTCGCGGCGATCGCGATTATTTCGTCATTTCGACGTCGCGATCCACAGCGGCCGCTTGAAAGCGCAGGGCAAATCGATCAGGTAAGTTGATTGCCCGAATTTGGGAACCACAATTCTCAATAGCGAACACCTCAGATCACGCGTTTCTGAGCGCGATCTAGCTCTCCCAATAATTTAGCTCAGCTTCGAGCTTCGGCACGCTACTTGGAACAATCCATTTGATCGACAGCAGGGCAAACTGGCAGTTTGCCCTGCTTTCTTTGGAGACGCCTTTCAAGAAAACCAGGCAAACCGCCAGTTTGCCATACCTTTCGCGGGAGAGAGACATGCAAACACTGCTGCAAGACCTGCGCTTCGGCGCGCGAATGCTGTTGAAGAAGCCTGGCTTCACGATTGTGGCCGTCATCACTTTGGCGCTGGGCATCGGCGCGAACACGGCCGTATTCAGCCTGATCAACGCCGTCTTGCTCAGGCCGCTGCAGTATTACGAGCCGGAGCGGTTGGTGATGGTCTGGGAAGATGCGTCGTTCGCCGGCTTCCCGCAACAGGAACCGGCGCCGGCGAATTACGTTGACTGGAAGGCGCGGCAGTCCGTCTTCGAGGATATGGCGGCTTTGGAATCGAGAGGGTTCAGGCTGACGGGCGACGGCGAACCGCAGCAGGTTTACTCCAATACGGTCACCGCGAACTTCTTTCCTCTGCTCGGAGTCGCCCCCGCGCTCGGCAGGACGTTTTCGCCGGAAGAAGAGAAACCGGGGGCGAATAAAGTTGTCGTGCTCAGCCACAAATTCTGGGAGATGCGGTACGGCGGCGACCTTAATATCATTGGCCGCGAGATTCTGCTCGACGATGAGAAGTATGCCGTCATCGGCGTCATGCCCGCCGAGTTCGAGTTTATGAGAAGCTACATCGGTCTATGGGTTCCGATGGCGTACACGCGGGAGGAGTGGGCTAATCGCAAGAGCCATCATCTGAACGTGGTGGCGCGAATGAAACGGGGCGTCAACCTACGAGAGGCTCAGGCGGAGATTCAGACGATCACGCAGGGCATCGCCCGGCAATATCCGCGCGAGTCGTTCGATGGAAAGATGGGATCGGTAACGTTGCCGCTGCGCGATCAATTGGCCGGGGAAAGCCGGCGCCAGTTGATCGTCCTGCTTGCCGCCGTCGGATTCGTCTTGCTGATCGCGTGCGCCAACATCGCCGGTTTGCTGCTTGCGCGCGCAGCCGGTCGCCGAACAGAGATGGCCATTCGCGCGGCGCTGGGCGCCGGGCGCGGCCGGATCGTGCGGCAGTTGATGACGGAGAGCCTGCTGCTCGCAGTCGCCGGAGGGCTGGCCGGATTGTTGTTGACGTTGTGGAGTTTCACCTTCCTGGAAAAATTTATCCCTCAGGGAATGGCGCTTTCGACCAGTTTGACGATTGACCTGAGGGTGTTAGGTTACACGCTGCTGATCGCGCTTCTAACCGGCGTGACATTCGGCCTGGCGCCGGCGCTTCAGGCGTCGAAGGTCGATTTGAACGAGACGTTGAAAGAAGGCGGCCAGACAGACTCAATCGTTGGTAACGGCGGGTTGCGCGGCGCGATGGTGGTGTTTGAAATCGCAATGGCTATGACGCTGCTCGCGGGCGCAGGCTTGATGATCCAGACTCTCTTCAAATTGCGCGCCCAGTATTCATTCCTTCAGCCGGAAAAAATCCTGACGATGCGGACCCCGCTGCCGCGCGGCAAGTACAAAGAGGCCGGGAGGCGCAAAAGCTTCTACGACCAAACGCTGGCTCGTGTGAAAACGCTGCCGGGAGTCGTTTCAGCCGGATACACGACAATGGTCCCGCTCGGATGGAAGGGCGGGGCGACAGCCTTCAGACCCGAAGGCGCACAACTCATACCCGGATCGTCTTACGACGCCCTTCAGCGGCAGGTGACAGACGATTATTTGCGGACGATGGGCATTACGCTGCGGCAGGGACGGTATTTCGATGAAACCGACAAAGAGTGGTCAACACCGGTGGCGATCATTAACGAGACGATGGCGCGGCAATACTGGCCTGATCAAGACGTGTTGGGCAAGCGATTCAAACTCGGCGATTCCGGTTCGAATCCGCGTTGGATAACCGTGGTCGGAGTTGTCGCCGACATCAGGCAGATGGGAGTCGACGCGCCGGTCAAGGCCGAAATGTATCTGCCATATCACCAGCACGGATTCAACTGGTGGATGGCGCCGCACAACCTGGCGATTCGCGTTAGCGGCGATCCGATGAGTATGGTCGCCGCAGTGAGCCGCGAGATTCACGCGGTCGAGCCAGATATACCGATCTCCGTGATTGCGACGATGGCTAAACTGCTTGGCGAAGAGACGGAGCAGCGACTGGTGGGAATGATACTGCTGGCGACCTTCGCCGGAGTGGCGCTCCTGCTCGCCGCGCTGGGAATTTATGGCGTGCTGGCTTACTTCGTCGCGCAGCGCACGCGCGAGATCGGCGTTCGTGTGGCGTTGGGCGCGCAAACACGCGATGTGATGAAGATAGTGATGAAGCAGGGGATGAGATTGACGTTGTTCGGAATAGGAATAGGTTTAATTGGCGGATTTGCGTTGGCGCGATTGATGAAGAGCCTGTTGTTCGGCGTGAGCGCGAACGACCCGCTGACATTTGCGGCGGTCGCCTTGCTGTTGGCGCTGGTGGCAATGCTGGCCTGTTACATTCCGGCGCGGCGGGCTACGAAAGTTGATCCGGTGGTCGCTTTGCGCTGCGAATAATCGCTACATGCTGTTAATTGATTTGTTGGTTTTCCCCTTCGGTTCTCGCCGCATAGCGGCGCATTGAATTTAGCCGTGGGTTTCAACCCACGGGACGGTTAGCGCATTTTTCCGCGTCGCGTCAGCGACGGCTGAATTCAATCGTCGCTGACGCGACGTGGAAAAATATTCGCGCCCACCGTGGGTTGATGGTCTTTGAGAATTAAATCCCACCACCTTTGGAGCGCCTCTTCACCGCAGAGGCGCAGAGAACGCTGAGGTCTCGCAGAGAGGGGAGAGAAGAAAGGTCTCTGGCTCTTCTCTGCGAAGTCTCACCGTTCTCTGCGTCTCTGCGGTGAAAGGGGCTTTCTGCCTGGTAGGACTTAATTTTCAAAAACCATGACTACTCGTACTTCCGTGATCAGACAAAAGTCTTCTCCGCGCTTGTGGCGCACGAGGATGAGAGGTTCCTGCTTGAAGGTGGATCCGATGATGGCGCTTCGAGTTGAATGAGCTCCAGAATTCGGGAGGAAGCACGGAAGCTCTGTACCTGAATCATTGACCAAACTCCTTGCCTGACGACGATTCTTTCACGATCATTTGGGCGGGCGACTAAGGCGCCCCCGATGACCACATTGAAGGCGAGACTCACTTACGCCCCTTCATCTATCGCAAGGAGGACAGCTTAATGATAGATACTTCGCGCGCATCTCTGGCGTTGATCAGATCGCTGGCCCTGACGGCATTGATAATACCGGTCTTCGCCTGGCAGCGGCAGGCGCAAACCCAGGTGAAATTCGAGCTGAACGAGACGACCATCGCAGACATCCATCGGGCGATTCGCTCCGGCAGAATCACATGCCGCCAGTTGGTCGAAGCCTATCTCAAGCGCATCGAGGCCTACGACCAATCGACCAAGCTCAACTCCATTGTGATCGTAAATCCGCAGGCGCTCGCCGAAGCGGACCGTCTCGACGAGGAGTTCAAGAAAACAAGAAAGCTTCGCCCCCTGCACGGAATTCCGGTGATCGTCAAAGACAACTACGACACCAAAGACCTGCAGACGACCGGCGGTTCGATGGCGCTCA
>Ga0081455_10003409_pt1 | contig 18280 bp, 19 predicted proteins | sample TabmetS3T2R1_FD_70207 | JGI IMG/M metagenome (GOLD analysis project Ga0081455, IMG submission 70207) | Tabebuia heterophylla rhizosphere microbial communities from the University of Puerto Rico - S3T2R1 | ecosystem: Host-associated > Plants > Roots > Rhizosphere ... | reverse complement strand
CCGGAGTTGACCGAGCTCTACGAGCAGAATCAGGACGCCACAGGCGAGTTGGTCGAGATCCTGCGTACGCCGACGTTGATCGGCGAGCGCTTCGACCGCCTGCAGTCGGAGTCGAAAGAGACGATCGACGTCGTCGTACGCGGTCCGATCCAGGTCGGCGGGTCCAACGAGGCCGAGCTGGCCGCCCTGAAACGCGGCGTCCGGGTTCGGGGCATCTACGACCGCAACGTCCTTGTCGAGCCGTCCGTCGAGCGCCATCTCGGCGCCTGGACGACTGGCGGCGAGCTGGCCCGGCTCTACCCGGGCGAGCTGCCGATGAAATGCGTCATCTTCGACTCAAACACCGTATTGATGCCGCTCATCGCCCCCGGCGTGAACGGCCTGATCGCGATCATCGTCCGCAATCCGGAGCTGGCCGCGACCCTCACCTTCCTGTTCGAGACCCTCTGGGAGCGTTCCGAGCCCCTGGAGTCCGACCTCGCGAGTTCGACGCTAGGGCCGGCGTCGCGTCGCTCGGGCGACATGCCTCGCACCAGCCCGCATGTAGCCGAAACCCTGCGAGGACCCCATGGACAGCGCCGTTCATGACCACACCGCCACGACCACCGTCCCCGTCGTCATCTGCATCGCCGACGAGCCGCGCGAGCGAGCTCGCCTAGCCAGCCGCTTCGACGGCGCCGGCATCATGGTGCTGGCGCGCGACCTGGAAAGCGCCCAGAGTTTCCTCGGCAATCTCCAACCGGCCCTCCCGGACCCGGCCCCACCGGACCGTCACGAGCGAAGCGAGCGAGTCGTCCGTATCGAGGGGCTTCGACTCAACATCGCGCACCACGAGGCCACCTGGCACGACCAGCCCCTGCAGCTCACCCCACACGAGCTCAAGGTGCTGGGGTGCCTGGCCAGCAGCCCCGGTCGGCTGTGGGCCTACCGGCAACTGCACGAGGACGCCTGGGACGACACCTACTTCACCGGCCCGGCCGCCGTGCAGTCGGTGGTCAAGCGATTACGCGCGAAGCTCCGTCAGGCCGGCCTTCCGCTCCATATCGAGGCCGCGCGTGGCGTCGGATTTCGGCTGACGATCGGCACCGATCTGCATCTCGTCCACCCGGTGCGCGCACCGAGGTAGGGCCGAGCCGTAGTAGCCTCCCACGCAGACAGGTGAGGCGATGTCAGACCCAGGGAGACGCCGCGGCGAACGGCGCCGTCGACCGGCTGCTCAAGACAGTCCGCAGGCCGGCGACGCCAGCGACGCAATCTCCGACCGACCGCCGCACGTATCACCTGACGTGCAGCTTTCCACCTACGCGGACCGCGCCGAGGATGCGGCGCTGGTCGCCGGCCTGGCGGTCGACGACCCACCGGCGGCGACCGCATTCGTCCGCCGCTTCCAGGGTCCGGTCTTCGGGCTTGCACTCTCGGTGACCCGCGACGCCAGTCTGGCCGAGGACGTGGCGCAGGAAGCCTTCGTACGAGCCTGGCGAGCCGCGACGAGCTATGACTCACGACGCGGCTCGGTCGGCACCTGGTTGCTCACGATCACCCGAAATGCCGCGATCGACGCGGTACGCAGCCGGCGGACGACCCCGACCGATCAGGAGCAACTCGATCAACTCCTGCACGACTCGATGACCGCGCCGGACCCGGCCGAGGCCGCGCTGCGCCGCCTCGAACGCGAGCACGCGGTACGCCGGCTCACGGCAATCCCCAGGGAACAGGCCCGGGCCGTAGTCTTGGCAGTCATCGGGGGCTGCACGGCTGCCGAGATCAGCCAGCGTGAAGGCATCCCGCTCGGCACTGCCAAGACTCGAATCCGGAGCGGCCTGCGTCGTCTCCGCCAGGCGATGCAGGAGGAGCGTCATGACTGAGCAACCGCTCCATCCTGACGACGAACTCGTCGAGCTGGCGCTCGGCGATATCGACGAGCCGCGGCGAAGCCAGCTGGGCCGTCACCTGGTCGACTGCGCACAGTGCCGATCGGCCTACGACGCCATCGCGATCGCCGTCGACGCCGTTCTGCCCGCCGCACCGGACATCGCGCCGCCGGTCGGCTTCGACCAACGCGTACTCACCCGGATCGGCGCGGTGAACCCGCCCGGGCCGACCGACGCAGCGCGACCTCCCACGCACCGGCGACAGCGTCGTCGTCGACTCCTCGTCACTGTCGCCGCGGCGGTGCTCGCGCTACTCCTTGGTGGCGCTGTCGGGGTCACGGTGTGGGACAACTCCGAGTCGAGTGAGCCTCCGCTGGCCGGCGACGCTGCGCTGTTGCGTAAGTCAGACGGGGACGTGGTGGGCACCGTCGCGGTCACCTCGATCGAAGGCGATCCCGTCGTTGTCGTGGCCGTCTCCGATCCCGTCGTCGGCGTTCCGTACACATGCCGGGTTCTGCTCAAGAGCGGCCGCATGGTCGATGCGGGGCGATGGACCGTCGACGAGCCGGAGGGCCACACCTGGATCACCCAAGCGCCGGCGGGCGAGATCACCGCCATGGAGCTGGTGACCGATGACGGTCGGGTGTGGTCGTCCGCCCAGTGGGACTGAGCCGGTCAGCCGAGGAGCTGGTGGTCGTAACACCAGCGCCAGGCCTCACCGGTCTCGAAGCTTCGCACGACCGGATGTCCGGAATCCCCCCAGTGTGCGGTGGCGTGCCGCTGCGGCGACGAGTCGCAGCAGGCGACCCTGCCGCATGTCATGCACAGCCGCAGATGCACCCAGGTCGTACCGTCCCGCAGGCAGTCCTCGCAGCCTTCGGGGGTATGCGGTCGCGGCGGACTCTCGTAGGTCCGCAGGTCCTCGCATCCTGCGGTGTTCATCGGCGGCCGCAATTCGGTCCGGCGCTCTTCCGAGCTGGCTTCGGTTGCCTGGTCAAGGACCGTCTCCTCCACGTCGAGGGCGTCGAGCACCTGGCCCAACACCTCCTGGTCGACCAACCCCCGCCGCCGTACTCGCAACACCTCGACTCGCTCGGCGATGAGCATTCGCGCTCGTAACCGGGCATAGACGACGCTCGGCGTCTCGATCTGCGTGCCGAGCCGCTCCCATACCGCGTTGGCGCGCTCCAGACTACGCCGCCGCAGTCGCTCCACGACCTCCTCGGGCTCGTCGCCGGTCAGTTCCCGGTCGAGCGCTCGCAGTCCCGCGGTCGCCGCGCGTTGGTAGACGCTGGCCGCCTGGAGGTGGTCCTCGGCGGGATCCGGCCCGGAGACGCCAAGCACTCGAACCAGCCACGGCAGGCTGAGCCCTTGGATCACCAAGGTGCCCGCCGTCACCGCGAAGGCGATCGCGACGAACACCTCCCGATGCGGCGTGTCCTCCGGAATCAGGAACACCGCGGCCAGCGTCACGACGCCACGGATGCCGGCCCAGGCGACCAACGTGATCACCTGCCACGACGGCGGCGGCTCGGACCGCCGGATCGACGGGATCAGCCGAGGCAGATAGGCCGCCGGGAAGACCCAGAGGATCCGCAGCACGATCACGGCCAGCAGCGTCAGTACGGCGGCCGTGACGATCTGGCTTCCCGGCAGGCTGCTGGCGGCCAGATCGTCGACGATCTCTCGCACCTGCATGCCGATGAGGAAGAAGATCGCGTTCTCCAGCAGGAACTGGATCGTCGACCAGTTCATGCGTTCCAGGACGCGGGCGGTGGCGGACTGGATCAGCGGCGCCTGGTGCCCCAGCAGCAGACCCGCCACCACGACAGCCAGCACGCCGGAGGCGTTCACCTCTTCGGCCGGCAGGTACGCCACCCACGGCGTCAGCAACGACACCGCGACGTCGGTGAGGTCGTCCTGGATCCGGCGTCGCACCAGGCCCACCACGAGGGCGACCCCGATGCCGATCGCCGCGCCACCGAGCGCCGAGACCAGGAAGTCGCCGGCGATCTCCCACGCCGCGACCGTGCCGGCCAGGGCCGCGATCGCGGTGCGCAACGCCACCAGCGCGGTCGCGTCGTTGACCAGGCTCTCGCCCTCGAGGATCGTCACGGCCCGCCTCGGCATGCCGACCTTACGGGCGATCGCGGTCGCGGCAACCGCATCCGGTGGCGCCACCACGGCCCCGAGCGCGAAGGCGGCGGCCCACCCGATGGGGAGCAACCAATGGGCGACGAGGGCGACGCCGGTCATCGTGAACACGACCAGACCGACGGACAACAGGGCGATCGGCCGCCGGTTGCGCCGGAAGTCGATCAGTGACGTGCGCAGCGCCGCGGCGTACAGCAACGGCGGTAGCAGTCCGATCAGGACGAGTTCGGGGGTGAGCCTGACGTTGTCGATGAACGGCACGTACGACGCGACGAAGCCCGCGATCAACAACAGCACGGGGGCGGAGAAGCCGTATCGACGCGCGAGAGCTGTAATGCCGATGACCGTGGCCGCGATGAAAACCACGTGGAGAGCGACGTGCACCTCGCCAGTGTTCCAGGGCTGCGACGCGCCCGAACTCCCGCAAATCAGGCGTTGGTTGCCCTAGGGTATTGCCGACGCACCTTCCACCTTTCGGAGGAGACATGACCGAGCAGGGCCCCCCGAATCCCAGCGGGGGAGAGGGGCAGCCGCAAGGACAGCCTGGGGGCTACGGTCAGCAGCCGTACCCACAGCAAGGTTCCGAACAACAGCCTGGTGGGTACGGACAACAGCCCGGCCCGCAGCCAGGCTACGAACAGCAACAGCAACCGGGCTACGGCCAGCAGCCGTACCCGCAACAGGGATATGACCAGCAGGCCTACGCACAGCAGTACGGCGCCATGCAGCAGTACGGCCAGGCCCCGATCGGCGAGATCCGCAAGACCGGCATCTGCATCCTGCTCTTCATCATCACGCTCGGCATCTACGGCTGGTACTGGTACTTCAAGCGACACGAGGAGCTGAAGAACCACACCGGCGAGGGCATCGGCGGCGGCGTCGCCTTGATCCTGGCGATCTTCGTCGGCATCGTCATGCCGTTCCTGACGTCCAGCGAGACCGGGAAGGTCTACCAGCGCCGCGGCCAAGAGCCGCCCGTGACCGCAATCACCGGATGCTGGATCCTGTTGCCGATCGTCGGCGGAATCATCTGGTTCGTGAAGACGAACGGCGCACTCAACGACTACTGGCGTTCGGTCGGCGCACCAGAGCCGAACTGACCAACGCCCTTCCGGCAGCGAGCCCGCACAGCCGTCGCGCGACGACGGATGCGCGGGCTCGATTGCGTGAGGGCCGAGTCACGAGTCGAGTAGGTCGCGTACCTGGCGTGCGATCTCCAGATCCTCGCGGGCCGTAACGACCAGTGTCGCGGCCGACGCCCCCAACGCACTCAGGTCGACATCTCCGTCGGCACGCTCATTCGCCTCGGCTTCGATCGCGATTCCGAGGAAGCCGAGTCGCTCGGCGACGGCGGCCCGTACCTCTGGCGCGTGCTCGCCGACGCCACCGGTGAATGCCACGGCGTCCAGACCGCCGAGTGATGTGACCATCCGGGCCAACTCCCCCGCCAGGCGATGCACGTAGACGTCGAAGGCGAGTCGGGCTGCGTCGTCTCCCTGGGCGCGGGCGTCGAGCACCTTGCGCATGTCACCGGATGGTGTGCCGAGCCCCGCGAGTCCGGCCCGATGCTCGAGACCGTCGGAGAGCTCGTCGACCGTCAGTCCGCCCTCGCTCGCGAGCCAGAGCAGCAGTCCGGGGTCGACCGATCCGGAGCGGGTAGCCATGACGAGGCCCTCGAGTGGCGTGAAGCCCATGGTCGTGTCGACCGAACGGCCTTGTTTCGACGCGCACAGTGACGCTCCCGCGCCGAGGTGACAAGTCACGATCCGGGTCACCGGCCGCGGCGCCAGCAGATCCGACACCCGGCGAGCGGCGTAGGAGTGCGACAGCCCGTGGAAGCCGAACCGCCGCAGGTCCCAATTCTCGCGCCACGGCGCGGGCAGCGCATACGTGGCTGCGGCGTCGGGAAGCGTGGCGTGGTAGGCAGTGTCGAAGCAGGCGACCGACGGTACGCCGGACAGTGTCTTGCGGGTCATCCGGATCCCGGCGAGTGAGCGCGGCTGATGCAGCGGCGCCAGCGAGGTCAGGGACTCGATGCCGGACTCGACCTCGTCGTCCACCACTGTTGGCGCGCGAAACATCGATCCGCCATGCACGACGCGGTGGCCGATCGCGTCGACGCCGTCCAGCTTCTCGATCCACTCGGCCAACGCGGTCTCGGCTCCGTCCCAGTCCTCGAGGTGCTGATCGTCCACGACCTCGTCGTCGGGCGCGAGCAGGCGCAGCCGAAGACTCGACGAGCCGGCGTTGACGACGAGTACGCGCATCAGCCCGGCCAGACCCAGTCCCGAACCTCGGGCAGGTCCTCACCGTGCTCGCGGACGTAGGACCAGTGCCGCGTACGCAGGTCGACCATGTCCTGCCGCAACTGCGCGGCCCGCTGTCCGAGGCCCGGCACCCGGTCGATCACGTCGATCACCAGATGGAAGCGGTCCAGGTTGTTGAGCACGACCATGTCGAACGGCGTCGTGGTCGTGCCCTCCTCGATGTAGCCGCGCACGTGGATGTTGGGATGGTTGTGCCGGCTGTACGTCAGTCGATGGATCAACCAGGGATAGCCGTGGTAGGCGAACATGACCGGCCGATCGGTCGTGAACAGCGCGTCGAACTCCCGGTCGGACATGCCGTGCGGATGCTGGTGCTCGGCCTGCAATCGCATCAGGTCGACGACGTTAACCACCCGTACCTTGAGATCGGGTAGCCGGCGCCGAAGCAGGTCGGTGGCGGCCATCACCTCCAGGGTCGGCACGTCGCCGGCGCAGGCGAGCACGACGTCGGGCTCTCCCTCGTCGTTGCTGGCCCACTCCCAGATGCCCGCTCCCCTGGTCGCATGCAGAACCGCCTGGTCCATGTCGAGCCAGCTCGGCTGCGGCTGCTTGCCGGCCACGATGACATTGACGTAGTCGCGGCTTCGCAGGCAGTGGTCGGCGACCGAGAGCAGCGTGTTGGTGTCCGGTGGCAGGTAGACCCGGATCACCTCGGCCTTCTTGTTGACGACGTGATCGATGAAGCCGGGATCCTGGTGGGAGAAGCCGTTGTGGTCCTGCCGCCACACGTGCGACGTGAGCAGATAGTTGAGCGACGGGATCGCCCGTCGCCAGCTCAGACCGCGCGAGACCTTCAACCACTTGGCGTGCTGGTTGAACATCGCGTCGACGATGTGGATGAACGCCTCGTAGCACGAGAAGAGCCCGTGCCGTCCCGTGAGTAGGTAGCCCTCCAGCCAGCCCTGACACAGGTGCTCGCTGAGTACTTCCATCACTCGGCCGTCGCGGGCCAGGTGCTCGTCGGTCGGCTCGGTCGCGGCGTTCCAGGCCTTGGCGGTGACGTCGTAGACCGCTCCGAGCCGGTTGGACTCGGTCTCGTCGGGGCCGAACAACCGGAAGGTCTCGCCGTTGCGTCGCATCACATCGCGCAGGAACTCACCGAGCACTCGGGTGGGCTCGGTCAGCTCGGCTCCCGGTTCCTTGACCTCGACGGCATAGTCCCGGAAGTCCGGCAGCTCGAGTCCGCGCGTGAGCAGACCGCCGTTGGCATGCGGACTCGACCCCATCCGACGCGGTCCGGTCGGCGCCCAGGCGCGGATCGACGCCACCGGACGCCCGTCGGCGTCGAAGAGTTCGTCGGCCCGATAACTCTCCATCCAGCGCTGCAACTGCTCGCGATGGTCGCTGTTGGTACGGGTGCCCGCGAGCGGCACCTGATGGGAGCGCCAGGTGCCCTCGACCGGAAGACCGTCCACCTCGGCCGGTCCGGTCCAGCCCTTCGGCGTACGCAAGACGATCACCGGCCACCGCGGTCGCTGCTCGTCATCGCCCGACCGGGCCGCGCTCTGGATGTCGCGGATCCGGTCGAGGACGTGGTCGAGCGTGCCGGCCATCGCCTGGTGCACCGGCTCCGGATCGGACCCATCGACGAGGAACGGCTCGTAGCCGTGACCCTCGAGCAGCTGGGTCAGCTCGTCGTCGCCGATCCGCGCCAGCACGGTGGGGTTGGCGATCTTGTAGCCGTTCAGATGCAGGATCGGCAGCACGACGCCGTCTCGGGCCGGATCGACGAACTTGTTGGCGTGCCACGACGTCGCCAGCGGACCCGTCTCGGCCTCGCCATCACCGACCACACAGGCAACGACGAGGTTCGGGTTGTCGAACGCAGCGCCGTGGGCGTGCGCCAGCGAGTAGCCGAGCTCGCCGCCCTCGTGGATCGACCCCGGCAGCTCCGGCGCGACATGGCTCGGGATCCCGCCCGGGAACGAGAACTGCCGGAACAGCCGGAGCAGCCCGGCCTCGTCCTGGGTCACGCCCGGATAGGTGTCGGTGTAGCTGCCCTCGAGCCAGGTGTTCGCGGCGATCGCCGGCCCACCATGACCGGGCCCGATGACGTACATCAGGTCGAGGTCTCGTTCCCGAATCACCCGATTGAGGTGGGCGTACAGGAAGTTGAGACCCGGCGTCGTGCCCCAGTGGCCGAGCAATCGCGGCTTGATGTGCTCCGGACGCAGCGGCTCCCGGAGAAGTGGATTGTCGAGGAGGTAGATCTGACCGACCGACAGGTAGTTCGCCGCCCGCCAGTACGCGTGGACCTGGTCCAGCGTCTCGCTCGACAACGGCGTGGTCTCGATGACGCGCATGCGGGCACCTCCAGAACGGGCCGTACCCGCTGACGTTAACCCGCGTGCGTGAACGAACGGAGCGGCCGATCGCATCTGCGTCGGGGGTCGAAGGTCAGGGTGCCGGAGTACGCTCCGCGTCATGTCGTACGAGTTCGTCCTGACCTCGCTCGTCGTGGCGGCGATCCCTGGCACCGGTGTCGTCTACACCATCGCCAGTGCCATCGGGGGTGGTTGGCGACGGGGTCTGTTCGCGACGATCGGCTGCACGCTCGGCGTCGTGCCACACCTGCTGGCGGCGATGCTGGGTCTGTCCGGGGTCATGCAGGCCGGGTCGGTGGTCTACGAGACCGTCAGGTGGGCCGGCGTCGCCTACCTCCTCTACCTGGGCCTTTCGATGATGCGCCGGGGCGACCTGCTCGAGCTCGACGAGCAGTCCCGGGACGACGCGTCCGGGTCGATGCGCCGCGTCGTTCGCCGCGCCATCCTGCTGAACCTGCTCAATCCCAAGCTGACCTTGTTCTTCTTCGCGTTCCTCCCCCAGTTCCTCGACACACCGCCGACGCTGCTGGATCCGCGTCTGATCGGGCTCGGCGCGATCTTCATGCTCGCGACGTTCGCCGTGTTCCTGATCTATGCGTACGCTGCGGCGGTCACGCGCGATCTCGTACTCCGTGCCCCCGCCGTGCGCCGCTGGCTACAGCGCTCGCTCGGCGCGCTGCTCGTCGGGTTCGCCGCGCGACTCGCGGTGGACCGCTGATCCGTCCGCCAGCCGACTCGTCAGCGGGCGATCGCGACCGGGCAGTGCGCGTGGTGGAGCACGCCCATGCTCACCGAACCCAGCAGCATCGCCGCGAAGGCGCCGCGACCGCGCGATCCGACCACGACCAGAGCAGCCTGCTCCGACGCGTCGGTAAGGACCCGGGTCGGATGCAACGGGATCGCCTCCCAATGGACGTCGACGCCGGGATGCTTGTCGATCCACCCCGAGAGCGCCTCTCGCAACTCGGTCTGCCTCGTACCGATCTCGTCGGCGATGTCCGACGCCAACGGCACGGCCACGCCGACCGCACCGGCCGTGCTGTGGCGCCAGCCGTGCACCACCACGAGCGATGCGCCGGTCCGCTCCGCGGCGTCGAAGGCGTAGTCCAACGCGACCTCGCTGCCCGGTGAGTAGTCGTGTCCTACGACGATGCGGTTGGCCGTTTCGTCGTGCGGCTCTCGTACGACCACGACGGGGCATTCGGCGTGGCGGCCGAGGTGCTGACTCACCGAGCCGATCAACATTCCCGCCAACGCGCCGTGGCCACGGGCACCCACCACGACCAGGTGGGCGTCCTCGGAGAGCCTGAGTAGTGCGTGGGTCGGCTCCTCGCGTCGCGGTTTCAAGACCGTCAGGGTGAGTCCGCCGGGTTGGTCGCCGACATTCGAGAGCTCCTCCGCGGCCCGGCTCCGCGCCTCCTCGACCCGGTCCGGGAGCCACTCCGGTGCGCCGTAGTCGAGCACCGCCACGAGCCGGAGAGGGCGCCTCCGCAGCTTGGCCGCCGCGATCGCCCAGGTGAGTGCCCGTTCGCTGTCCGCCGAGCCGTCGTAACCCACGACGAGGGGATGTGCTGCTGCCTGGCCCATGTCTCCACGATCGGCCTCGGCATCGCGGCTGGGCAGAGTCGTTTCGCCCTGCGTGAAGGGGTCTATCGGCCGTACCGCCACGAACCGCACGACCACGATCGCCCCTGATCACGAGGGATCGCCCGCTGATGCCGGATCCACGTCGAAGGTCCCTCGACTCGGGTACTTGAGCACCTGCGCGACGCCTTCCCGCGAGGCGATCGTGGAGTACGACGGGAGGGAGGCGAGAACGTTGCCCAGACCCGCGCGAGTGGTCGTCGGCGTGGCCGAGTCACCGGCCGGCCTACGGGCGCTTCGCACCGCCGTCGACCAGGCGAGATTCCTGCATCGCGAACTGTTCGCGGTGCGCGCCTACTCCTCCCCGCCGGACCGGGACCTGCTGCACAAGACCGGGATGGCGACCCTCCCCGGATACACGCCGGCAGCCTCGTGGTCGCAAGCCACCAGATCCGCCATCGACGCGCGTGAGCAGGACCAGATGCGCATCATCGAACGAGCGTTCACCAACGCGATGGGCTGCGCACCGGACGATCTGGTCATCAATGCGACCGCGCGACTCGGCACGCCTGGATCCGTACTCGTCGATGCCGCCTATCTGGACGACGACCTGCTGGTCGTGGGCGCGACGCATCGAAAGTCCCGCTTCCGCAAGTCGACCGGCCACTACTGCCTGCGGAAGGCCAAGTGCCCCGTACTGGTCGTCCCGCCGCATGACCTCGCCCGGCGGGTCATCCGCAAGTACTCCGTCCGGCGATGGGATCACGAGCTCCAGGCCTTCCTCGCCAAGAACCCACCATCACCGGGCCGGCGCTCCGGGCCTCGGGACGAGAACCCGCATTGATCGTCGCCGACCCGGAGTACGCTCCGCGGCATGCCGACCGAGTCCGCCGCTGGTGCTGATCGCGCGAGAGTCGAGCCGCCCGGCTTCGGCTACGACGACGCTGTCCTCGGGCGGTTCCCCACGATCCGCGCCGGAGTGATCCACGCGACCGGGCTGGACAACACCGCCAGCGCACCGCAGTTGCAGGACCGCTATCGCATCGAGCAACAGGCGGTAGCCGAGCGCCTGTCGAACCTGCCGATCGCGATGCACCCGTCGATCACGGCCTGGCGACGGGTCTTCACGGCGTTCGGCGCCAGGCCGACCCAGCATCGCAACGCCGCCGAGGCGCTGCTGCGACGGCTCTACAAGCGCGGCGACATCCCCTCGATCAGTCCGCTGGTCGACATCGGCAACCTGGTCTCGATCCGGTACGCGATGCCGGTCGCGGTCGTGGACGCGGCGCAGGTCGCCGACCCGATCACCGTGCGGTTCTCAGACGGGACCGAGCCGTTCGCCGACCTCGGATCGAGCGAGTCGGTCCACCCGGAGCCGGGCGAGGTCGTGTTCGTCGACGGGGACGGGGTCGTGTGCGCGCGCCGCTGGTGCTGGCGGCAGAGCACCCAGAGCGCGACCGGACCCGGCACCACCGGGGCGCTCTACGTCGTCGAAGGCCACCACGACACCGCCGAGGACGACATCCGGGAGGCACTCGACCTCCTGCTCAGTCTCCTGGCGGCCGATCAGCCGGCCGCCACGACGACGGCCTACGCCCTGTCGCCGGCCACTCCGTCGGTCGAGGACGCCGGGTCGTCGCCGTCGCGCCACTCCGCGAGTGGGTCGAGCTCGTAGACCTGTTCGCCGGCCTGGGGATCTCGCGCCTGGATGACATAGCTGAGCGGAGAGAACGGTCCGCCCAGGTCGACCACGGTCGCGCCGGCGCCCTTCACGGCCCGCATCCGATGCGGCGGGGCCGTGAGATCCGCGCGCGTGACGACTCCCGGCGTCGCGCAGACCGGTACTCCGGCGAGCACCCCGTTCATCTGGTGATGCACGTGCCCGCATAGGACGACTCGTACGTCGCTGTCTTCGAGCACCGCGCCGAGCGCCTCCGGATTGCGCAGCATGAACGACGGCATCCACGGCGACCGGTCCAGGAACACCGGTGGATGGTGGAACACGACGATCGATCCGAACGGCGCCGGGCGAGCCAGGATGCCACCGAGCCACTCCAGTTGCGCTTGGCTGATCGTCCCGTGCACCGAGCCCGGGATCAGGCTGTCCAGCGTGATCACGCGCAGACCGTCCACCTCACTGACCGCGGCTCGCGCTCGGTCGACACTCGGTCCGAGTCGGCCGACGTCCGAGCCGTCGGCGGCGCGATGACCGGAGCCGAGTACCGCCTCGAAGGCGTCCCGGGTGTCGTGGTTGCCCGTGCTGTAGACATGGGGCACGCGGCGCGCGGCGGCGAACCGCCCGACCCGCTCGACGACCGCGCTACAACCTGCCTCGGAGCCGTCGTCCGCGACGTCGCCGCTGACGACGACCAGGCCGATGTCCGGCACGTCGCGGGCATCGAACAGCAGCCGATCCAGCGCGGCCGCAGCGTCGACGCCGTCCTCGTCATGTCCGCTCGCGGTGACGTGCGTGTCGGACAGGTGCAGGATCCGGTGCCGCCGGAGCGGCGTCGCTGCCTGGGCTCGATCCATAGGCTCTAGCTCATCACGTCGATTCGAGCCGGACTGAGACCATTCGCCCGCTACTTCGACGACCCGGGTCGGACAATCCGGCACTCGGGATGGGTTATTAGCCGCGTTTAGTACCCGATTGGGACCTTTGGACTGGCAGGAGCGGTCCGCCGGGCTTAAGGTCACGGGAGCGCTCGCTATGGTGGCGAGCTGGAATGGCAGTCACCTCAACCATGTCGACTCTTCTCGATCTGCTCGCGCTGGTCCTCGTCGCGGCGGCTGTGCTCACGCTGCCGGCGATCGGCCTGGTCTTCACCGTCGGCCGACGCCCGGCGGCCCGACGCATGCCGGCCGGGGCCCGAATCGTCACGTATCGGCTGATGGTCGCCGCGGCCGGCATCGGGTTGGTGTCGGTGTGCATCGGCCTGCTCATCGGCCGAGACACCGCCGACTCGGTGCTCGCGGGCGTCGTCCTCGCGGTGGCCGTGCTGGTCTGGCAGCCGCTCGGGCGACAGTTCGCCGGTCGTGGTGTCCTGGCGTGGGCTTTGCCGGTCGTCGCCGCTGCGGCCTTCCTCGGCTTCGTACTGATCTGGACACTGACGGCCGAGTTGTCGCCGCTCGGACTCCTCGCCGGTCTGGTCGTCTGGATGATCGAGGCAGTCATCCTCGGGATCGGGCTGGCGAATCTCTGGCAGCTGGTCGACAAGCGCACCCGACGTGCTCCAGCGCCTGCCGCCGATCCTTTGCAGCCCGGAGGGAGTGGCCGCCGGCCGATCGTCAGCTACGTCCGGCACGGCAGCATGCTGGCCGTCGCCGGCGTCGTGGGAGCCGTCGTGTTCCTCGCGCCCTTCACACCCAAACCCATGCCCGGCGACCTAGGGAACTATGCCGACGGGAGTTCGTCGCCGCCGGACGCCAAGGTCGCGGCTCGCGACGCCGAGACCGCTGACGAACTCTCCCGTGTGGGTCTCGACGCCAGCGCGACGCCGATACAGCCGACCCGGCCGACCAGGACGCAGCCGTCCGACGCCTCGCGTTCCAGGGAAACCGCGAGGTCCGTCCAACCGGCCACGCCGACCCACGAGGCTCCGGGCCGGCCCACCGACAAGCCGACGCCTCCTGGCCACACCAAGGTCCCACCGGGCCACTCGGACGACCATCCGAAGCATCAAGACGACCAGGACGACCAGGACGGCTGACGGCTGCCGCCGTCCGCAGAATCCCGGTTGCTCCGAGGCAGGCCCGTCTGATCGGCTACCGCCATGGACCGGCAAGCCGTGCTCGCGGCCTTGGACGAGCAGATCCGCAGAGGCGCGACGGATCCCGATTCGCGCATCGAGCGGGACCACCACGTGATCCGCTATCGGGCCGGTGACGGCGGTTGGAACGGCGTAGTGTGGTCCGACCTCGACGAGAGCAACGCCGACGAGGTCATCGCCGAACAGATCCGGCAACTCGCCGATGCGGCCGGCCCGTGGGAGTGGAAGCACTTCTCGTACGACCGGCCGCCGGATCTCCCCGATCGGCTGGTCGCGGCCGGATTCGCGCGCGAGCCCGACGAGACGATGGTGGTGGCCGAGATCGCCGACCTGGACCTCGACGTCCCACCGCCCGAGGGCATCGAGCTCCGGCCGGTCGCCGGCGATCGTGACGTGGCGGCACTGGTCGCAGTTCACGACGAGGTATTCGGCGGCGACCACGCGAGCACCGGTCGCGCCATCCTGGCGGGCCTGGCTCACGAGCCGACCACCGTGGCCGGTGTCGTCGCCTGGGCGGGCGACACTCCGGTCTGCGCCGCGCGTGTGGAGTTCTATCTCGGCACCGACTTCGCCAGCCTCTGGGGCGGCGGAACCCTGCCGGAGTGGCGGGGTCGCGGGGTGTTCCGGGCGGTCGTCGCCTACCGGGCGGCGCTCGCGGCGGAGCGCGGCTTCCGCTACCTCCAGGTCGACGCGTCCGACGACAGCCGGCCGATCCTCGAGCGACTGGGCTTCGTCGTGCTCGCCACCACGACCCCGTTCACCTACCCGGGGGGCTCCGCCAGCGGCTAGGGCGGGCCTGCCTATCGTCGAGCCCATGACGACGATCCGGCCGTTCGAGACCGATGACCTGGCGGCGGCCGGCCAGCTTCTGGCCGCCCGACACGCCGCCCACCGCCGCGCGCAGCCGCTGCTCTCGGAGCGTTACGAGGAGCCGAAGGCGGCCGAGGCCGAGATCGCCGCGGCTCTCGAGCAGGACGCGTCGGGCGCGGTCGCGGTCGTCGGCGGGCAGCTCACGGGATACCTGATCGGTGCCCCGAAACCTTCGCCGGTGTGGGGTCCCAACGTCTGGGTCGAGTCGGCCGGGCAGGCGGTCGAAAACCCCGAGACGATGCGCGATCTCTACGCCCTGGCGGCCACTCACTGGATCGACGAGGAGCGGACGGCGCACTACGTACTCACGCCGGCCCACGATCCTGCGGCGCTCGACGCGTGGCACCGACTCGGCTTCGGGCACCAGCACGCACACGCCATCCGTCCCGTACCCACGAGCGCGCCGACGCCGCCGGCGTCAGTACGGATCCGGGAGCCACGCCACGACGACATCGACGTCCTCGCCCGGCTCGACCTGGCGCTGCCCGAGCACCAGGGACAATCGCCGGTGTTCTCGGCCGGGACCGTACCGACCTTCGAGGAGTCGCGGGCCGAGTGGAAGGAGGATCTCGACGGCGACATCGATGGCTACTTCGTCGCCGAGATCGAGGACCGCGTGGTCGGCACAGCGGTCGGCGTGCCGTTGGAGAAGTCCGGCTCGCACATCGGCCCGGCCCGGCCGGACCACGCCGGATTCCTCGGCTTCGCGGCCGTGCTACCCGAGGCGCGCGGGCATGGCGCCGGTCGAGCGCTCGGTGAGGCCGTCGCCTGGTGGGCGGCGGAGTCCGGTTTCGACAGCGTCGTCACCGACTGGCGCGTCACGAACCTGCTGGCGTCGCGGACCTGGCCCCGGCTCGGGTACGAGACCACCTTCGTACGACTCCACCGGCTGATCGGCTACTAGCTGGCGGCGCCACGCCTCCCGACCTCGCGGAGTCAGCGCCGCGAGCTCGGGTCGGGCCCCTCGCTTGTGCATAACGCCGTGCGATAATAACGTTGTACGTTACTATCTCGGCGTGATCCAGTCGTTCGGCAACTCCACCACGCGAAAGGTATGGGAACGCCAGCGAGTTGCCCGGATCAGTCCTGAGATCCAGCGAACGGCCCACCGCAAGTTGAGACAACTGAACGCAGCAGAGCGGCTCGACGATCTTCGCGTGCCGCCGGGCAACCGGCTGGAGAAGCTCGTGGGTAACCGGTCGGGTCAGCTCTCGATCCGGGTGAACGACCAGCATCGGATCTGTTTCCGCTGGACCGCGGCCGGTCCGGCCGATGTCGAATTGGTCGACTACCACTGAGGCAGGGAGTGCGATGACGACAAGGGCTCACGATCCGATCACGCCGGGCGAGATCCTGCTGAAGGACTTCCTTGTCCCGCTGGGCATCTCGCAGTACCGACTCGCGCAGGCGATTGGCGTACCACCGCGGCGCATCAACGAGATCGTGCACGGAAAGCGCCGAATCACTCCCGAGACGGCCGTACGGATGTCGAAGGCACTCGGCCTGAGTGAGCGGTACTGGCTCAACATTCAGGCCGACTACGACATCGAGGTCGAGAAGGACCAGCACCAAGCCGAGTTGGATGCGATCACGCTGCTCACGGCATGAGCGCTGGCGCCACGCCTCCCGAGCCTGCGGAGTCGAAAGTTCCCGGGTCGGCGTCAGCGCCGCAGTACGGTGAAACCAACGTTGCTCTCGCCGCCCACGACCTCTGAGGAGGACCCATGACAGCCACTCCGACCGTCGGGCTGCTCGTGACGATGGAGGCGAAGCCGGGCAAGGAAGCCGACGTCGAGGGCTTCCTCGCGTCGGCCGTGCCGCTGGTCAACGACGAACCCGAGACGGTGGCCTGGTTCGCGATCCGGTTGAGCGAGTCGACCTTCGGGATCTTCGACGTGTTCCCCGACGACGCGGGCCGGGACGCGCACCTGAACGGCAAGGTGGCCGAGGCCTTGATGGCGCAGGCGCCGGATCTGTTCAGCGGCGCTCCGAACATCCAGCCGATCGACGTTCGCGCGTCGAAGCTGCCCTGACCCAGCCCGCGATGGAAAAGAGTCGGGCCGCTGCCGGAGAGGTGCAAGCTGACCAGCCGGGGCTTCGACCAACCGACCGGCCGGTTTCCGTTTCGGGTGCCGCTGGACTTGAAGCCGTCCGATGCCCCGTTCGAGGAGTACGGCGGCGCGGTCAATGTGATCCGCACCGAGCTGCGCCACTGCTGGGCACCCGGTGACACCAACCCGCGCACCGAAACTCTGGTCGTCTGCTATGCCCCGGACGGCACCCCGAGCTTGATTCCACCGACTGATGACTGGCCGTGGCTGGGCGAAGGTTGGGTGACCTACTTCAGGTTGTTCCGGCCGACGTACTCCTCCAACGGTGGTCGACCAGCTCGCCTAGGTCGGTGGTCTCTTCGGTCACCTGGTCACACTGGGTCTGGACCCGGGCCGCAAGCATCAGCTTCATCCGGGCTCCCTGGCCCGCGTCACCGGGAGTCGCCCAGTAGGTCTGCCACGTCTCGGCGGCCTTGGCCACAGCCCAGTCGACGCTGGAAATCAGACGCAGCTCCCCGCCGCCGGCGAGCTGCCGATCATGCGCTTGGGCACGGGTCGCCGGGTTGTCGCGGTTCAGCAGCGCAGGTGTGGTGCGGTCGCGGGACACCGCAGACCGGGCGGCTTATAGTCCCAGCTTTAGATGATGTTCTCGCAGGACACGAAGGTGTCGAGCGGATCCCGATCGTCGTCGACCAGAAAGACAGAGTCGTCGCCGGGGCCGCAGTTGATGTAGTCGGCCTTGCCGTCGACCGCCGCATTGACCCCGTCGAGGCCGGCACCGGCCCAAACGCGGTCAGCGCCCCCGGCTGGGAGGATCGAGTCGCTGTTGTCCCCACCAAAGACCCGGTCGTCGAATGCCCCGCCGTAAAGGTCGTCGGGCCCGATTTCGCCGCGAATGGTGTCAGCGCCCTTCTGGCCGAGGATGGTGTCATTGCCGCCGTCGCCCAGCAGGGTGTCGTTGTGGAGCCCGCCATATATCGTCTCGGCCCAGCGCCCGCCGTCGGCCCAGTCGTTCCCTTTGCCGGCATATATGGTGTCGAAGCCGTCCCGTCCGCGGATGGTGTCGGCCCCGGCGAGCGCCCTGATCGTGTCATTGTTGTTGGTGCCGCGCAGATTGTCGGCGTGGTTGGTTCCAACGATGTTTGCAGCCATGGCCGGTCCGGCGAAGCCGATCACGGCCGCCGCGGCGGCTGCGGCCGCCAGGGATTTGATGAGCATGATTTCCTCCGCTGGTAGCTCGTCCCGTTGCGCCCGCTGTCCGGACGCTCGCCCATCTCCAGGGAAAACCACAAGGGCACGAAGTCCCGATCAGCCGAATCAACCGGGCCT
>Ga0081455_10003408_pt1 | contig 18284 bp, 20 predicted proteins | sample TabmetS3T2R1_FD_70207 | JGI IMG/M metagenome (GOLD analysis project Ga0081455, IMG submission 70207) | Tabebuia heterophylla rhizosphere microbial communities from the University of Puerto Rico - S3T2R1 | ecosystem: Host-associated > Plants > Roots > Rhizosphere ... | reverse complement strand
TCCGCCGCGAACTCCTCCGAAGCCATGGTGGCGCCGTGGATGCCGTCGCGGCCGGTCTTGGAGCCGACGTAGACGACCGGGTTCCCGGCCCCCTCGGCGCGCCCGAGGAAGATGCGGTCGGCGCGGACGAGGCCCAGGTTCATGACGTTGACGAGGATGTTGCCGTCGTAGCCCTTGTGGAACGTGGTCTCGCCGCCGAGCGTCGGGATGCCGATGCAGTTGCCGTAGCCGGCGATGCCGCGCACGACGCCGTCGACGAGGTGCTTCATCCGCGGCGCGTCGAGCCGGCCGAAGCGCAGAGAGTTGAGCGAGGCCATCGGCCGCGCGCCCATCGTGAAGACGTCCCGCAGGATGCCGCCCACGCCCGTGGCCGCGCCCTGGTAGGGCTCGATGAACGACGGATGGTTGTGCGACTCCATCTTGAAGGCGACGGCGAGCCCGTCCCCGATATCCACGACGCCCGCGTTCTCGCCGGGGCCCTGGAGGACGCGGGGACCGGTCGTCGGAAACTTCCTCAGATGGATGCGCGAGGACTTGTAGGAGCAGTGCTCGCTCCACATCGCCGAGAAGATGCCGAGCTCCACGAGGTTGGGCTCCCGCCCCAGGATCTCGAGGATGCGCCGGTACTCCTCGTCCGAGAGGTTGTGCTCGCGGACCAGCTCTTCGGTGATCGTGGTCATCGGCTGGCGAGCGCGGCGGTCAAGACCGACTGGAACATCTTGATGCCCTGATCGTTGCCGAGCAGGCCTTCCGCGCAGCGGTCGGGATGCGGCATGAGCCCGACGACGTTGCCCGCCTCGTTGACGATGCCGGCGATGTTGCGCGCGGCGCCGTTCGGGTTGGCTTCGTCGGTGATGCGTCCCTCCGCGTCGCAATAGCGGAACACGACCCGTCCCTGACGCTCGAGCGCGTCGAGGACCTCGGGCGGCGCGGTGTAGTTGCCTTCCATGTGCCCGATGGGCATCCTGACGACGCTTCCCTTCGGATACAGCGAGGTGAACGGCGTCGCGTCGTTCTCGACCTTCATGTGGATGTCCCGGCAGACGTAGCGGAGGCCCCGGTTGATGTGCATCGCGCCGGGCAGCAACCCCGCCTCGAGAAGGACCTGGAAGCCGTTGCAGATGCCGAGGACCGGTCCGCCCTGCGCGGCGAACTTCGCGACGCTCTCCATGACCGGCGAGAAGCGCGCCAGGGCTCCCGCCCGGAGGTAGTCGCCGTAAGCGAAACCACCCGGCAGGATGATGACATCCGAGCCCTTGAGGTCGGTGTCGTGGTGCCAGATGTAGTCGGCCTCACAGCCGAGGAGGTCCTTCGCGACGTGGTGGCAGTCCTCGTCGCAGTTGGAGCCCGGGAAGACGACGATCCCGAACTTCATGCCAGCACCCGCACGTCGTAACCCTCGATGACCGTGTTCGCGAGGAGTTCCTCGGCCATCTTCTTCGCGTCCGCTTCGACGGCCCGCGGATCGCTGCCGGCGACGTCGATGAAGAAGACCTTGCCGGCCCGCACGTCCTGGACGGAGCGGTGACCGAGCCGGCCGAGGGCGGCGGCGATCGCCTTCCCCTGCGGATCGAGGACTCCCTCGCGGGGATAGACCCGGACTTCTACTTTCATGCGTCGAACGCCTCCAAACCCGTGATCTGCTCGGCGATGCGGAACGGAACGTCCCAGCCGGAGCGCTCGATCGCGCGGCCGAGGACGGCGCGGACGATCTCCGGAGTGTTGTTGGTGCGCGAGAGGTGCGTTGCCACGATGCGGCGCCGCTTCGGTCCGGCGGAGCGCAGGATCGCCTCGGCCGACTGGACGTTGGAGAGGTGGCCGAAGCCGCCCGAGATCCGGCGCTTGAGCGGCCAGGTGTACGGGCCGTCCCGCAGCATGTCCTCGTCGTGGTTCATCTCGAGCATGAGGGTCGTCGCTTCGCGCAGGAAGTCGACGAACGACGCCTCGGCCCGCCCCAGGTCCGACGCGATGACGAGGCGCGCGTCGCCGGCCTCGAAGGCGTAGGCCACGGGCTCCGCCGCGTCGTGCGGCGTGGCGAAAGCGCGGAACCCGAGGTCGCCGAGCCGCCCCTCCCGCCCCGGAACGATGCGCACGAACGGCGTGAAAAGGTCTCCCTCGAGGCCGATGGCGGCCGCCGTCCCGCAGGTCGCATAGAGCGGGCAATCCCAGCGCGCCGTGAAGACCGGGGCGCCGGAGGAATGATCGTTGTGCTCGTGCGTCAGGAAGATCGCGGCGATGGACTCGGGAGCGATCGACCGCGCCTCGAGGCGTCTCTCGATCTCGCGCGCGGAGAGGCCGGCGTCTACCAGCACCCGCGTCCGGCCCGATTCGACGACACACGCGTTGCCGCCGGACCCGGAAGCGAGGACGATGACCCGCACGAAAGAAATCTATCAGATGGACCAGACAAACGATGTCCGACCGTCACGCCCGGCCGGTCGACCCGAAGCCTCCGTCCTCCCGCGCCGTCGGCGCAAGCGCTTGCACGCGCGTCAGTTTGGCGCGCGTCACCGGCGCGAAGACGAGCTGCGCGATGCGCTCGCCGCGCGCGAGCGTCACGGGCTCCTCGCCGAGATTCGCCAGGATCACCTTCACTTCTCCGCGGTAGTCGCTGTCGATCGTCCCCGGGGCGTTCAGGAGCGCGAGGCCGCTCTTGATGGCGAGCCCGCTCCGCATGCGCACCTGCCCCTCGAAGCCCTCGGGAATCGCGAAGGCGAGCCCGGTCGGGACGAGAGCACGCGCGCCCGGCCTGAGCGTCAGCGGCTCGGTCACGGCGGCGCGCAGGTCGCAGCCGGCGGCGCCAGCGGTCGCATAGGTCGGCAGCTCCAGACCCTCGCCGTGCGGCAGGACCGTCACCGGGACCACGATCTCGGACATCGACGCGTATGCAATCACAGGTACGGTCCGAGCGTCTCCGTGACCAGCAATCGCGTCGGGCCGCGCTCGCTTTCGGCCTCGATGCGGATGACGCGATCCGGCGGGATCCCCGCCGCGGGAAAGACGAAACGCCACTCGCGACGCTCCCCCGCCGAGCCCCTCCCCCGCGAAACCTCCGCGAGATCGGAGCCGACGTAGAGCTTCACGTCGGGCGGACGCTCGTCCACGTCGCCCTGGGCCCAGCCCCGCGCCGTGACGGTGCCTCCTTCCACCGAGGCCCACTCGAGCGCTCCCATCGGATCGCGCGCGAGCCGGGGATCCGGCGCGGCCAGCGGCGGGCGGGCGAGAATGTAGAGATCCTGGGCGCCGCACAATCCGTCCGCCCGGAACGCGAGCCGGGCGTCGGGAGCTTCGGCGTCCGAGGCGCGACGCACGAATTCCGGCGTGACCCAAGTCGTGCCGTACTCGTCGGCGGGCAGGCGCGTCGTCTCGCTGCGCGGCGCCCAGGCGAATCCGGACGAAGGCATCCGGAGCGAAGCGGGCAGGACCCGCTCGCCGCTGGCCGAGAAAGCCAGGATTCCGCCCGGCGCGACGAGGCTCCAGAGCCGTCCGAGCCAGGCCGCGAACCGTCCCTCGGGGAGATGGGTGAAGAGGGACACCGCCAGCACCAGGTCGAACGAGCCCGGCAGAGACAGCGCTTCCGGATCGTGCGCCGACACGACGCCGCGCACGCCGAACGTGTCGGACTGAAAGGCGACGGCGTCCGCATCGATTTCGGCCACGGTGATCCGGGTCGGGTCGAGCGTCCGAACGAGAAAGCGCGTCGAGCGCCCGTAGCCGGCCGCGAAATCGAGAAAGGCGCCCACCCGCGACAGGCCGCCGAAGCGCCATGCCGCGAGCTCCCCCACCGTGCGCGCGACGGAATTTCCCACCGCGAAATACCGGATGGCCGCAATGTCGGCGGTGCGATGCGGAGCCTCCCGCTCGAAGCGATACATCTCGTCGCGCCGGTGGATCCTGGTCTCGAGGCCCTGCATGCCGAGAGCGCGCACGTACGCCGCGACGTCCGCCGACGCGCACGGGTCGAACGCGGCGTCGCCCGCCATGCCGGCCGACGTCAATCGCGACCCGCCGACAGCGCCCCCGAGAGGTCTTTCGAAGACACCGACAACCGATCGACGTTGCCCACCACGGCGAGCGCGAGCGCGCGCCCGTCGAAGAGCCGGTCCGCTTCCGCGTCCACGTCCTCCCGGCGGACCGCCTCGACCTTCGCGATGAGCTCCTCGGGCCGCTCGACGCGGCCGAGATAGAACTGCTGGCGGGCCGCGGACGACATGCGCGACACCGTCGACTCCAGGGAGAGGATCAGGCCGCCCTTGAGGTTCTCCTTCGCCCGCGCGAGCTCCCCCTCCGACACGCCTCCGCGCTTGAGCTTCCGCATCTCCCGGAGCGTCACGTCGATCACGCGCGGCAGGTTCCGCGGCGCGCACGCCGCGGACACCGTCTCGTAGCCGGCGGCACGATAGGAATTGAGAGACGAGCCGATCGAATAGGCGAGGCCCCGCTTCTCGCGCACCTCCTGGAAGAGGCGCGAGGACATGCCTCCGCCGAGGACGATGTCGAGAAGCGCCGCGGCGTAGCGCCGGCGGCTCGTCTGGGCGGGCGCGTCGACGCCCAGGCACAGGTGAACCTGGTCGAGCCCCTCGCGCGGACGCAACCGGACGTGGGCATACGGACGGGGCCGCGCCCCGTCGGTCTTGCGCGGGCGGCTCGACGGCCACGGACGGCGGCGGCGGGAGAAGACCCGCTCGATCGCGTCGAGAGCGCGGGACGCATCGACGCGGCCCGCGAGAGCGACGATGAAGTTCCGCGGCACGTAGCGCGAGGCGTAGTACGCGTACAGATCCCGGCGGGTGATCGCGGACACCGTCCGGGCGGTTCCGAGGATGGGCGCGCCCAGGGGATGCGACCGCCAGAAGGAACGGATGAAGATCTCGTGGACGAGGTCGTCGGGGTTGTCGTTGGCCTCGCCGATCTCCTCCAGGATCACGCCCCGCTCGGTCTCGATGTCCGAAGCGTTGAACGCCGGCGCGAGCACGACGTCGCCGACGAGGTCGAGGGCCTCGTCGAAGTGGGCGTCGAGCGTGTGCACGTAGAACCCGGTGTACTCCTTGGTCGTGAACGCATCGACCTCGCCGCCGAGGCGGTCGATCTCGCGGGCGATCTCGGCGTTCGTCCGGCGCCGGGTCCGCTTGAAGAGGAGGTGCTCGAGGAAGTGCGACATCCCCTGCCGGGCCGGCGGCTCGTCGCAGGAGCCGGCCCGGACGAAGACCCCCAGGGCGAACGAGCGCACGTCCCGCATCTCGTCGATGAGGATCGTCGTGCCGCTGTCGAGAACGTGGGTGCGGATCATCGGCTCCCGGGGGACGGGAGCGGATATCTTACCGGCCCGGCGTCGGGTTCAGCGGTTTGGGCATGCCCACGGGCACGCGGGTGGCGGGATCCTGCTGCACGTCGTTGTCGGCGTCGCCCGCGAGGAATCGCCACTCGTCGTAATACTCCTTCTCCCGCCACTTCCGGAGCGCTTTCTTGTGCTCCGCGATCTTGACTCCGACGATCGGTCCGACCGCCGCCGCCGGCTTGTCGCCGAAGATGCCGGTGGAGAACGGAGCGGGCGTGGGCGTCGGCGCGCCGCGTCCGCCTCCGCCGCCTCCTGGATTCGGCGTGCCACCGCCCCCGGTGTAGGTCGACGGCGGCTGGTTGCCGGTCGAGGGCCCGGGCGTCCGCGCCCGGCCGCCGCCCGGGCCGGTCCCGGGCATCCCGCCGCCCTGCGGCGTCGCTCCCGATCCCATCGGCATCGCGTCCGGCGTGCCCGCGATGATGGGCACCCAGCCGTCGGGGCAATTGCACATGGGCTCCTTCCAGAGCTGGCGGATCGAGCGCGGCTTGATCTCCTGGAGCTCCTTCAGGTTGTTCGGGTACCTTCCGTAACGGCGCTGGAACGCGAGGATGGCGCGCGCGTACTGCTTCCCGCGGAAGACGAGCTCGATCTCCTTGTCGCGCTGCGCGATCGTCGCGATCGACGGCGCGACCGCGGCGATCAGGATCGTGAGGACGGCGATGGCGACGACGACGCCGACGAGGGTGAACCCGGAGGAGCGGTTTGTCCGCTCACCAGTCACTGTAGTTCGTTCCGTCGAGTGCGGTCGCCTTCGAGGCGCTGTGGACGTCGATGATGCCGGGCTGCGGCGGCTCGACCTGGTTCACGTCGTCCGGCTGGCTGGCCTCCTCCTCCATCGTGAGGACCCAGTCCTGCGCTTTGGTGATCGGATCGATCGGGATCTTCCGCATGTACCCGTCCTTGATCAACGTCTCGAGATCCGGCGGGTAGTTGCCCTTGTCGCCCTTGTACTGGTCCAGAACCGAGCGAAACGTGAAGAGGTCAGCGCGGAGCGTAGCCTCCATGGCGCGCTTGGGCGAGTCCCGCAGCGCGGGCACGGCGATCGCGGCGAGGATGCCGATGATCGTCATCACGACGAGAAGCTCCAGGAGGGTGAAGCCCGCCTGGGCCCCTGCCGTCTGCCGTCTGCGGTCTGTCGTCTGCGGTCGCATCACCAACTCTTGTAGTAACTCCCGTCCAGCGCCTTCATTTCCGACAGCGAATACACGTCGTAGACGTTCTGGCCGCCCCACGCGAAGGAGTCGGGATCGTCCTGGTAGGAGCGGAGGCCCCACTCGGCCTTGCCCGTCATGGGATCGATCGGGACTCGGCGCAGGAACCGCTGCTTCTTCTTGACCTGGCCGACGAGGTCGACGCCCTCGACGAGCTTTTCGAGCTCCGGCGGATATCCCTCGCCGCCGATCTCGAGCGGGATCAGGCCGGCGTCGGAGAGCTGCTTGTACTTGTCGATGGCCTCGCGCATGGTCCGAAGCTGGTGGCGGAGCTCGAGCTCGCGCTGGCGGCGGACCGAGTAGCGCGCGACCGGCACGGCCATCGCCGCGAGGATCGCGATCATCGTCGCGACGACGGCGAGCTCCACCATCGTGAAGCCCGCCATGCGGCGGGGTGTGAAACCCGCCCGACAGCGGCGCGCGAAGGCGGAAATGTTCATCGCACCTGCGCCACGGCCGTCGAGAAGGTCGCCGTCGCGCCCGGCATCTCCACGGGCTCGTAAGCCATCGTGGCGAGACCCGGGGCGATGCCGCGGATCGTCACCTCGGCGATCGCCCGCGTCCCGGAGAAGTCGGCCGCGTCGGGGAGCTCGAGGATCACGTCCTGACCCTCGATCCGCGCGACGCTGCTCCCGCTGTCGCCCACGAAGACCGGCCGCACCGACACCGCCGCGGCGACGGACGGGTCGAATCGCACTCGAAGTGTTCCGCCGGGGAACCCTCCCGGCGAGGTCGCCCGCAGGTGGATCGTCTGCTGCTGGCCGACCGCGAGCGTCAGGTACGACGGATCGAAGTCGAGCAGGATCGGCGTGCCGTTCTCGACGGCGAGGAGCGAGGCGGGCGCGGCGTCCGCGGGCGGGCTCGCCTGGGGCGCCAGCCCGTTCTTGCCCTGCGGTGGCACCTGCTCCTTCGGCGAGGGGTTCGGCACGCTCGGGGGCGGCGTCGGTCGGAAGATGTCCGACGGCGCGCCGCCCGGCGCGAGGTTGATCCCCTGCGGCGGCGTCTGTTGCGCGGGCGGCGGCGTGCGCTGGCCCGGCGCGGCGCGGCCCGGCTGTCCCTCGAAGGGCCCCTGGTCCCGCTGGGGGTTCTCGACGCGCGGGCCGCCCTGATAGGAGATGTTGGCGTCGGTGCCGACGAAGACCGGCGTGAGGTCTTCCTCGGTCACGTCGGGAATGCGGATGATGTGGGGCGTGAGCGTCAGGACGAGGTCGGTCGTCTTGTCGTCGGTGTTCACGCGCGAGAAGAGACGGCCGATGACCGGGATGTCCCCGATGAACGGGATCGTCTCCCGGGCGTTCGACTTGTCGGTCCGGTAGAGCCCGGCGAGGAAGTTGGTCTCGCCGTCCCGGAGGCGGATGTTCGAGGAGATCGTGCGCGTGCCGATGATGGGCTGGGGCTGCTGGCCCTGGACCGTCGGCGCGTAACCCGCGATGTTGGACACCTCGGTCATGAGCTTGAGGGTGACCTCGCGGTTGTGGTGCACGCGGGGCTCGACCTCGATCTTGATGCCGATGTCCTGGTACTGGTACGACGTCACGGGCACGACGTTGGAGCCGACGACGTTCGAGGTGCTGAAGCTCGACACCGGGATCGGGACACGGTCGCCGATCAGGAGCTGCGCCTTCTGCCCCTCCGCGATCCGCAGCTGCGGCTTGGCGAGGAGCTCGGCGTCGGTGTTGTCCTTGATGAACGTCAGGACGACCGAGGGGATCGTGAACCCGAACGAGTTGATCCCGATCTGCTTGAGCTGATCCCAGCTGAACTGGTTGGCGCCGAGGGGCGCTCCCAGGTTCGTCGTCCCGCCCGGCGCGGGGATGGTCGCCCCGGCCGCGCGCGGCACGAGCTGGATGCCGAGGTTCTGGGCCTTGGTCGCGTTGATCTGGAGCAGCTCGACGTCGACGACGACTTCGGCCACCTGCTTGTCGTTCTGTTCGACGATGCGCTCGGCGACCGCCACCTTGTCGGAGGTGTCGCGGAGGGTGATCGAGTTCTCCGCCTTGTTGACCGAGATGCGCGTGGTCTGGAGGAGCGCGCGGAGAGCGTTCGCGACTTCCGTGACGTCCGCGTTCGAGAGGAAGAACGTCCGGATGACGAGGTCCTCGTAGGTCTTCCGGTTCTGCGGCGTGTCGGCGGCGATGAGAACCGTCCTCTCGTCGATGATCTTGTAGAAGTGGTTCTCCTGGCGCAGGAGCGTCTCGAGGGCCTTCTGGAAATCGATCTGCGTCAGCACGATCGAGACGTTGTCGTCCTTGAGCTGCGGATCGAAGACGACGTTGATCCCGGCGGCGTCCGCGAGCGCGCGGTAGATCTGCTTGATCGGCTTGGGCTGCGGGAAGTTGAGGTTGATCGGCCGGTCGCTCGCGGGCTCGAGCATCGGCGTCGCGGCCCGCGCGCCCTTGGTCTTCTTCTTGAGGCCCTCGATGCGGGTCTCGGAGTTCCGCTCCTCCTGCTGCTTCGCCAGCTCGTGCTCGGCCTTGCGGAGCTCCGTCTCGGCGTAGTCGTTGGTCGGATCGAGGAGCACGGCCTGCGACAGCTCCACGACGGCGAGGTCCGGCCGTCCGGAGGCCCGGTACACCTTGCCCTTCTCGAAGTGCACCTGCGAGGCCTTCAGCCGGGCGCGGGCGAGCGCCGCTTTGTAGCCGGCGTTGGTCGGATTGAGCTCGAGGGCCTTGGCGTAGTTCTGGACGGCGAGGTCCCAGTGTCCGACCGCCTCGTCGTCCTTGGCTTTCTGGTACGCCGTCGATCCGGCGCACCCCGTCATCAGCACGGCGAGCGTCAGAGCCAGCCCTTTCTTCCACAGCTTCATCCGGCGTGTCCTCTTTTCATGTGCGTGTGTGTGTCTACTCGGCGGCTTCACTGCGCGATCGCCAGGCGCTTCGTCTCCGAGTCCGCGAAGCCCACGAACCCGACGTCGATCGACTCGTATCCCACCTTCCGGAGTACGAACTTGCCGAAGAGGGTGTCGCCCGCGCGGGCGTTGAAAACCTCGTCTCCCTGCTGGATGACGGCGATGGGACGGTCCTTCGGACCGAAGCTCCCGAGGAACTTGAACGAAATCTCCGGCGGCTTCGGCGTCGGCGTCGGAGGCGGGGGCGGCAGCGGGCCGACGAACGCGCCCTCGCCCGGCGCCGGCGGCCGGGGGGTCGGCGTGGGCGGCGGGATCGGCGTCGGCGGCCGCAGCTCGAAGAGGTCGCGGCCGGTCTCGGCTCCGACGGATCCCCTGGGCGGATCGAAGTCCTTCCGGTCCAGGACCGGCACCTCGTCGGCCGAGACTTCCTTCGTGCTCCCCGAAGGCCGGCGGGCGCGCGCCGCGGGGGAAGCCGGCGAGGCGGGCTCGTCGTCCGCACTGGCTTTGGTCGAGCCGGCAGGCGGAGCCGGCGCGCCGCCCGAGGCCACCGGAACCGGCGCCGCGGCCCCCCCGGGCCGCCACCGCACGACGGCGAGGACCAGGACGAGAGCCAGGGCGCCGAGAAGCATGGCCTGGCGCTTCGAGCCGAGAGCGAGCTTTACCTTCACTCGACGTTCCTCGCGGCAGGCACGGCGCCGCCGACGGGGCCCGCGGCGGGAGAGGCCGGCGACTTGGCATCCCCAGGCGGAGACGAAGTCACGGGCTCGGCGAAGTACGTCGCCAGTTCCATCTGCACGGACACGGCGCCGGGCTGCTCGCCGGCGCGCTGGATCGCGACGCTCTCGACGGCGATCCACCGCCGGCCGGTCTCGAAGATCCGCAGCAGCTTCTTGAATCGCTGGTAGTCGCTCTTGACCGGGAACGTGACCCGCATCTTGGTCAGGGGAAGCTTCGTGACGGGCGAGGTCGTGTACGAGATCTGGTTGGCCTCGATGCCGGCCTCCTTGAAGGCGGCGTGCAGGTCGGCGATGAGGGCCGCGAGCGTCTCGTCCTGGGTGCCGATGCGGTGCCCGTAGAACTCTTCCATCGCCTCGGAAACACCGGTGAGACGCTGGCTCTGCTGGGCCAGCTTCGACGATTCGGCCTCGCGGGCGGCGACCGTGCGCGCGAGGTCGTCCCGCCGCGCTTCGAGCCCCGCGCGCCGCTCGCTGGTGCTGGAGCGGTAGACCAGGAAGAAAACGAGATTCGCCGCGGCGAACACGAGCGCGCCGAGCGCGAGAGGCAGGCGGCGGTTCCAGCCCGCGGGCATCAGCTTCATCGCCGGGTCCCCTTCTGCGCGCCGACGCCGCCCGCCGGCTCCGCCGGCTTCTGCGGCGGCTCGTAATGCGCGACCAGCGAGAAATGGAAGGGCTCGGGACTGCCCGGATCGGCCATGCTCTCCGTGCGCAGCTCCACGTCGTCGAACGCCGCGTCCTTCGCGAGCGCGGCGATCGTCTGGACGACGGTCTCGCGGTTCTTGGCGTAGAACTGCATCTCCAGCACGACCTCGCCGTCGGCCTGGAAGGAGGGCTGCAGGTGGGCCAGGCCCACCTCGTGCGGAAGCGTCCGCTCGAGGCGCGCGAGCAGCGTCGTCCACGAGAAGCGCCGCTCCGCGACGAGCTTCGCGAGCCCGCGGCTCTCCTCGGCGAGCGCCGAGAGCTTGTAGGCCGAGACGGCGGACTTCGAGGCGTCGATCTTCTTGTCCGCCCGGGCCTGACGCTCCTCGAGGGCTTCGATCTCGGCGCGCGTGTCCGCGACCTGGCGGCGGTAGTCCGTGAACAGGCGCAGGTTCGCGACCGCGAGTGCCGCGCCGAAGACGAGGAGCGCCACGGTGGCGACGTAGACGGGACGGTCGTCCTGGAACGGCCGGCGCGCGAAGTTGAAGACGCGGCTCATCGGCTATCCATGACCTCTCACCGTCCACCGTACACGGCGGCGAAGCCGGCGAGCAGCTCCGGCCGCGCGGCCACGCGCTCGTCGAATGCGCCGTCGGCCGAAAAGAGCCGGCCCGAGAGAGCCACGGGAGCGACCGGGAACGCGGTCGTCTTCTCGAGCTCCCGGCCGGGCAGCTCGTCGTGGACGTAGACGGCCGAGATGCCCGAGCCCTTGAGCCTCTCGGCGTAGTACGACAGAGAGAGGCGCGCCTCGCGCTCGTGCACGTCGGCGTCGTCCGCGTGGACCTCGGGAGGCCGCTGGCGGAAGAAGATCGGCTCGACGCCCCGCGCGATGAAGAACGAGAGGGCGCCGCTCGAACGGTGAAGCAGGGCGTAATCGCCGGACGCCGTGTCGGAGAGCAGGCTCGCGAGACCCTCGAAGAGGGCCAGGCTCGCGGGCGCGAGGTAGCCGACCTTCACGCCGGTCTCCTCGAAGGCCCGCTCGATCGCGTCGATCGCTTCGCGGGGCGTCGCGGCGACGAGCACCCGTTTCTCGTCGGTCAGGGCGGGCATCGGCTCCCACGTGATGGCGAGATCGGTCGGGTGGCCCGGAAGGAGCTTCTTGAGCTTCCAGAGGACCATCTCGCGGCCGGCGTCCGAAGAATCCGGAATCGCGTCGAGCTCGACCGGAAGGATGCGCGCCCACGCGTCCGGAAAGACGACCGACGCCCGCGCGAGGCGGCCCCCGGAGAGAGCGCGCGCGGCCTTGACCGCCTCGGCGATCGCCTCTCGTGTCACCAGCGGAGCTCCGCCGGTTCCCGCGGACGGCGCGCCGCCCGGATAGCGGAAGTGGCGCGCCTCCTCGAACCCGGCCGGATCGTCGCGGCGCACGCACGCGTACGTCACGCCCTCCGGAAGGAGGCAGAACACGTGCGGCGGCACGACCGGCTTGAGAAAGGGAATCCTAATCAACGAACGTCACCTTGTTGATTTCCTTGAGCGTCGTCGTGCCCTCGTAGACCTTGGCGAGCGCCGAGTCGCGGAGGAAGATCATGCCTTCCTCCTTCGCGGCGCGCTTGATCTCGGCGGCGGGCCGGCGCTCGAGGATCAGTCCGCGGATGCGGTCCGAGAGGTCGAGCAGCTCGGCGATCGCCATGCGGCCGTGGAACCCGGTGCCGTTGCACTCGAGACAGCCCTTGCCTTCGTAGAAGACCTGCGACGTCATGGCCTCGGGATCCAGCCCGGCCTCGCGGAGAGCCTCCGGCGGGATCGTGACCGCCTCCTTGCAGTGCGGGCAGATCTTGCGGACGAGCCGCTGGGCGAGCACGCAGTTGAGGGCCGAGACGAAGTTGTAGAGCTCGACCTTCATGTTGAGGAATCGGCCGAGCACGTCGACGACGTTGTTGGCGTGGACCGTGGTGAACACGAGGTGGCCCGTGAGCGCCGACTGGACGGCGATCTGGGCCGTCTCCTCGTCGCGGATCTCACCGACCATGATCTTGTCGGGGTCGTGGCGGAGGATCGACCGGAGCCCGCGGGCGAAGGTCAGGCCCTTCTTCTCGTTGACCGGGATCTGCGTAATGCCGCGGAGCTGGTACTCGACCGGGTCCTCGATCGTGACGATCTTGTCCTCGACGGACTGGATCTCCGAGAGGCAGGCGTAGAGCGTGGTCGTCTTGCCCGAGCCGGTCGGACCGGTGACGAGGACCATGCCGTAGGGCTCGCGGATGAACTTGCGGAGCTTCTTCTTGGTGTCGCCGTCGAAGCCCACGACCTCGAGGTTGAGGCTCTTGAACTCGGCGTTGGCCGACTCCTTGTCGAGGATGCGGATGACGGAGTCTTCGCCGTGAACGGTGGGCATGATCGAGACGCGGAAGTCGATCGTCCGGCCGCGGACGCGGAGCTTGAAACGGCCGTCCTGCGGCACGCGCTTCTCGGCGATGTCGAGCTCGGACATGACCTTGATGCGCGAAATGATCGTGCCGTGGTGGCGCTTGTCGATCGGGTCCATGGCCTGGTAGAGCACGCCGTCGATGCGGTACTTGATGATGACGACGTTCTCCTGCGTCTCGATGTGGATGTCCGAGGCGCGGCGCTGGATCGCGTTGAAGACCACGGAGTCGACGAGCTTGATGATCGGCGAGGCGTCCTGGGTGATCCGGTCGATCGTGAGGGTCTCTTCGCCCTCTTCGTCCTCCGAGACGAGCTGCATCCGGAAGTCCTCGGTGGCCTCGTCGAGGACCCGCTGCGAGGACTCGCTCTTCTGGAGGATGTCGGCGATCGCCGCCCGGCTGCCGACCTTCAGCCGCAGCGGAAGGCCGACGAGCAGCTCGAGCTCGTCGAGGCGCACGACGTCGGTCGGGTCGGAGCAGATGATCGTGAGGATGCGCTCCGTCTTGCTCTCGGGAACGAAGCCGTAGCGGAGCATCCACTCCACCGGGATCGAGCGGAAGAGGTCCGAGTCGCCGCGGAACGTGATGAGATCCACGTACGGCAGCCCCAGCCGCTCAGCGAGAGCGATGGCCTGGGCCTCTTCCTCGGCGCGGTTGGCGAACCGGACTTCCCCGTTGAGCTGCTTGGCCATATGACTTCCTAGGCGTCCTTCCTCACGACTTGATCGCGGACATCAGGCGGAACATCGGCAGGTACACCGAGAGGAGGATCGTCACGATCACGCCTCCCATCAGGACCAGGATCGCGGGCTCGACGAAGGAGATGACGCGGGCGAGGCGGATGTCGATCTCCTCGTCGTAGAACTCGGAGACCGCCGCGAGCATCTCCTCGAGGGCGCCCGACGACTCGCCGACCTTGATCATCTCGATCGTCAGGTCCGTGAAGATGCCCGTGGCCTCCAGGGCCTTCCAGAGCTCGCGCCCCTCCCGGACCTTGGGCACGACGCTCGCGACCTTGCGGGACACGGAGCGGTTGCCGATGGCGTCGGACGCGTTCTCGAGCGCCGGGACGAGCGGCGTTCCGCCGCCCAGCAGCGTTCCGAGGCTCCGGGTGAACTGCGTGATGGCGAAGCGCTGGAAGATGCCGCCGACGATCGGGAGTTTCAGCAGCACCGAGTCGAGCCACACGCGCCCCGTCGAGGTCTGGACCCAGCGATACCCCAGGAACCCCGCCACCCCGAGCCCGGCGACGATGAGGAGGAAGTTCTTCCGGAGAAACGACGCGATCCCCAGGACCACCACGGTCAGAAGCGGCAGCTCGGCGTCGAAGTCGGCGAAGAACTCGGTGAAGCGCGGGATCACGTAGGTCATCAGGATCGTGATGAGGGCGATCGACAGCGCGATCAGGATGAGCGGATAGACCATCGTCGAGACGACCTTGCGGGTCATCGCGATGACCGTCTTCTGGTACTTCAGGTAGCGGCGCAGGACCGCCTCGATCTCGCCCGACTTCTCGCCCGCCTTCAGGGATGTCCAGTAGAGGCGCGGGAACAGGTCCCCTTCCTCGGCGAACGCGTCGGAGATCGAGGACCCCGAGTTGACGCGCTCTCGGACGTCGGTCAGGACGCGGCGGAGGACCGGGCTTTTCTGGCGCTCGAGCAGGATCTCGAACGACCGGACGACCGGCAGGCCCGCCTTGAGCAGGGCGATCAGCTCCTGGTTGAAGATCAGGAAGTCCGCCATCTTGACGTGCCCGCGGCGGCGCCGGGCCGCGCCGGCGAGCGAGAAGCCCCGGCGGCGGATCTCGAAGACGTGGCCGCCGCGGCGCTCGACCTCCATGCGCGCGGCGCCGATGTCGACCGCCATCACGGATTGCTCCGCGATCGTGCCGTCGGGCCAGCCGGCCCTGACGCGGAACTCGCTCACGGCTTCTTCTCCGGCTTCTCGGGCTTGGCGGTCTTCTCGGTCTTCTCCGTCTTCGCAGCCGCCTTCGGAGCGACGGCGCCCTGCTCGGCGGCGCCGCTCGGCAGCTCCTGGGCGTGCAGGATCAGGATCAGGGCCGTCTTCGACTTCTCCTCGCGCGACGCGCCGATGACCAGCGTCTGCGAGAGCGTGACGGGCATCGAGGACCGGTAGAGCGGCCGCAGCAGCGCGGCGGTGCCCCCGGGCTTCTTGTAGATCTTCGAGAGGCTGAACGGCGCCAGGAGGAGCTCGTTGCCGGCGCCCGCCGGACGGACCGTGAAGGAGAGGAGGTACTCCTCGCCGAACTGCGTGTCGACGCGACCGCCTTCCGCGGCCCGGAGGACCACCGAGTCGATCAGGGCGTAGTCGTTGAACTGGAACATCGACTTCAGCTTCGCTCCGAGGCCGCCGATCTCCCGCGCAATCGAGCCTTCCGGAACGTCGGCGCGGGCCCGCACGAGCTTGACCGCGAACGTGAAGCCGCGCGGCGGCGCATCGAACGCGGCGAGCACCTTGCCGATCTGGTCCAGCTTCTCGGGCCGGTCGGTCACGGTCATCGCGTTGAGCTTCTGGGTCAGCGTGATCGAGGCCGAGTCCGAGAGGTGCGGCCGGATGAGCAGGGCCGCCTCCTCCACGCGCTTGTGCTTGAGGACGTAGACGCGCACGGCCGCCTCGTCCGCCGCCGGCAGCGCGGAGGCGGACAGAATCAAGGCCGCGAGGAGAAACAGCGTCTTTTTCACTTTTACCCGGGCGACTCGCGAATGGGTGAATGGATCCGGGGGATTCCTACGAGTCCGAATCAGATGTCGAGCCCCCGATCCACGATCCAGACCACCCGAGGCTCTTCCCGGCCGGCGCCGGGATTCCACTCATAGACCGTCGCGTCGTTCGAAATCCCTTCGGTCTCTGCCGACCCCGCGAGCGTTGCCGGCTGGACGGCCGAAGGCTCGGGGACGTTCCCTCGCGCGCTCGCGCCCAGCGCGGGAGTCGGGCGGCTGAGGGCGTTTTCCAGCGTCTCGCCGTCCCGGCCGCCTTCGCTCGGAGCGATCAGGAGCAGGGCGCCGAATGCCGCGGCCGCGGCCGCCGCGCTCGCCAGCTTGCGGCGCGAGCTCCGGCGCAGCCGGCGCTCCGTCTCGGCGAAGGCCACCGCGGTACGGACGTTGGCGAGGATGCGCTGCGCGTCCTCCGCGGGCACCGGCTCCGCCGGGAACGGGCGAGCGAAGAGCATCGTCGGATCCCCGGACGCCGCGAGCTCCCGGCACTCCGGGCACGCCGCGAGGTGATCGCGGAGGATCCGCCGCTGGGGCGCCGGCAGCGCGTCGCGCCGGTAGTCGTCGAAGCTGCCGCGGAGGATGGGGCAAATCGAACTCATGCCAGCGTCCTCCCGCGGAGAAACTCCGGGAAGAGACGGCCGATCTCGCGACGAAGGATCTTGCGGGCGTTGAAGAGGTGATTGCGGACCGTCGACTCGCCGCACCCCAGGATCTCGGCGATCTCCTTCGTCTCGCAGTCCTCCATCTCGCGCAGCACGAACGCCGCCTTCTGCTTCTCCGAGAGCCGGCCCGAGACCGTCTCGAAGAGACGGACGAGCTCGGCGTCCTCGGCGTTGCGCGTGGCCTCGGCCGCCGTGGACTCCTCCCGCTCGCGGACGATGTGGAGCGTCGCCCCGTGGGCGCGCTCGCGGCTCCGGGCGCTGCGAAGGAAGTCGATCGAGAGGTTGGTCGCGATCCGGTAAAGCCAGGTGTTGAGGGAGTACTTCTCGTCGTAGCGGTGGATCTCGTTCCAGACCCGGAGGAAGACCATCTGGGCGACGTCCCGCGCGTCCTCGGTGTTGCCGACGATCCGGCGAGCGAGGGCGACCACTGCGGAGGTCTTGCGGGTCACCAGTGTCTCGAAAGCGACCATGTCGCCGCCCCGCGCCCGGACGGCGAGGTCGCGATCCGGCAGCTCGGCCGACTCCTGGCGATCCTTGCGCTGGCTGTAAACGAGCTCCATTGCTCGAGAGGTCCCCTCCTGTGGCGGTATACGGAACTCGTCGATGATCTGTTGGGGTCTCCGACCCCCCTCCTAACCCCTTGAATCTTAAATCTTTGTCGCCTACCGGGCAAGATCGAACTCGAGCCCGCTGCGCGATAATCTCCGCGTCTTGCTGCTGTACCGGGCGCTCGCCGCTCTGGCTTTAACCGCCTACGCCCCCTACGCCTTCCTGCGGTCGGTTGCGGGGCGCCGCCGGCTCGGAGACGTCCGAGGGCGTCTCGGCCTCTCGGAGTGGCCGGACCTCGACGGAGGCGTCTGGATCCATGCGGTCTCGGTCGGCGAAGTGGGCGTCGCCCGCAACCTCCTCGCCGAGCTTCAAAGGCGCCTGCCTCCGGGAGTCCGATACGGCGTCTCCGTGTCGACCGCCGCGGGACGCGAGCTCGCCGAGCGGACGCTCGCGTCGCAGGCCGCCGTTTTCGCCTTCCCCTTCGATCTGGCCGGGCCCGTCGAGAAGGCCCTCGAGTCGGCGCGACCCGGGCTCGTGATCCTGACCGAGACGGAGCTCTGGCCGCTCTTCATCGAGCGCGCGGCGCGCCGCGCCGACGAGAAGATCAAGAAGAACGGCAAGGGCGCACCGGCCATCGCGCTCGCCGAAAACCCCGACATCCTGGCGAGCGTCGCCAAATTGAATGACCGCCGGCCGTCGCTTGTGGTCGGCTTCGCGGCGGAGACCGGCGACTCCTCCGGGGACGTGCTGGACCTGGCCCGCGCCAAGTTGGCCCGCAAGGGCGCGGACCTGCTCGTGGTCAACGACGTCTCCGGCGGCGCGGTGTTCGGGGAGCATCGCAACGCCGTGACCGTGCTGGACGCCGGCGGAGGGAGCAGGCCGGTCCCGGAGGGCAGCAAGGAGGAGATCGCGGACGCCGTCTGGGACGCCGTCCTCGGCGTCTGGGGACGCGGGACGGGCATCACGCCGGCGCCGGTAGAGTGACCGATCGACCGAGATGACCGTCGGCCCCCTGCGGGGTCAGTCAGCAGCCGCTGCGACAGGAGCGCCGTGACCCACCGCCTCTTCACCTCCGAGTCCGTGACCGAGGGCCACCCGGACAAGATCTGCGATCAGATCAGCGACGGCGTCCTCGA
>Ga0081455_10003407_pt1 | contig 18287 bp, 16 predicted proteins | sample TabmetS3T2R1_FD_70207 | JGI IMG/M metagenome (GOLD analysis project Ga0081455, IMG submission 70207) | Tabebuia heterophylla rhizosphere microbial communities from the University of Puerto Rico - S3T2R1 | ecosystem: Host-associated > Plants > Roots > Rhizosphere ... | reverse complement strand
GTTTCGTCGCCCGTCATTCGCTCCGCCTAGCTTACGTCAGCGAGGCTTACCTTTCGCTCGGTCGCGAGGGAGAGGCATTAAAGGCGGCCACGCGAGCACTCGAACTGGCCCGCAAACATGAGGAGCGGGCAAACGAAGCCTATTCGCTGCGGATGCTGGGTGAGGTGGATCTGTATCGGGGAAACCTCAGTGATGCCAAGCATTGGCTCACACAAGGCGTAACGCTTGCTGAGGAATTAGGCATGCGGCCGCTGGAAGCGAACTGTCATAAGGGGCTCGCCAACGCGTTCGATCTTGGCCATCAGAAACCGAGTGCAGAGCACCATCGCAAAATTTCAAATTCGCTGGCGGAGGCGATGGAGATGCGCTTCTGGGGGTAAGCTTGTGAAGCTGGAGATGTCGGGATAGGCTTCGTTCGTGCTTGGCATTCGTACAAGGCAATGGGAGGGGCACCATGGATCAGAATGAGCTTCTGCTTGGTATCGAAAGAATGCGAAGCGACTCCAACTACTATGCAGCGGAGGTGATGCGCCGCGACCTGGGCGGTGCGGAGGGCTTGATCGGCCCTGAATCGACGAAGGAGGGGAAAGCGGCAGCTCAACTCCTCTGTGTCACATGGGACTCGATCGCAATTCTGATACGCGGTGTCAGAACCAGGGACAAGATCTACGAAGCTACGCCGATATGTCACATGTATAAGGTGCTCGAACCGGCGATTAAGCATTTCAGGAAGGAAGTCCCGGAGTTTGCCGCTGAGTTTGAGAAGCTGAATGCCGATTACCTTGCCTGGCTAAAGAAAAAGAAGAAGAGTGCCGACTATGTGAGCAAGGCCTGCGGCGGTCTCTTGCATGCACGATTTGGCTAACCGGGCACTCGGCGAGGGCCTCGGCTCTCGTTTTTCGACCTGGCTGCATCGTCCGTACCTCGATCTGGGCCCGTGCCAAGTCGGCCCCACCCATGCCAAATCGGTTGTCGCCGGTTGGCAAGCCTATGCCGATCTGGATAGCCCTTTCTTCCTTCCCCAACGTGCATTGTCGCCTGGCTTCCGCATGCAACTCGCGGAGCAGGCTGGCGCGCCTTATGCAATCAGCGATCCTCGCTACCTCGTCGAGCATCTGCGAACCGATCGGTGGCGCCAGCTGTGTCAGGATCTTGAACTTTGGCCGACGCTTTCGTCCGAGTGCAAATGCCGGCTGGCAGCGCTGCTTCATTCGATGTGCTTCTACGAGACGTTGCTCAAACTCATTCCGGGAGATTGGTCTGGTGCAAACGCCTCCGATCCTTGCGTGGCACAACTCGCGTTCTGCCGCGCGTCGGCAAAGTTCATGCACGATTTGCCAACGCGAACGTCGGGTTATGAATCCGAAACTATGTCGGCTTTTGAGAATATTGCGATCGATGATCGAACTGACAGGTCCGCAAGATTCAATGCAACAGCAATGGTCTTCGTTCAGAAAGCCAAGGCCCGCGCACCCTTCGGCGAGCTCGACGATTGGAGCAGGCGGCTGGAGATTGCCTTTGCCGCCGCTAGGGATGGCGAAAATGGATTTGCCGCACGATTGCTTGAAAGCAGATTCCATCGCGGAATGGGTTTCTTTCCTCAAGCTGCCGGCGACAGGGAAGCGACGATCAGGACAATGGACATTGCGGAACGTCAGGCCCGGGATCTTGCGCCGACGACCGCGGCGGAGGAGATTCTTTATCGAGAAAATCTGCACGCAGTTCTGGAGAGCCGACCCAAGGAGGCGCTTTGGCTGAATGACCTTGACCTGGCAGCATTGAGGGCGGCCGAACTAACGCGGGTGGATCCGTACGACTCAAAGGCCTGGATCGAGCTTGGTCAGGTACATTATCGTCGGGAGAGTTGGAGGCAGGCCGCCGACGCATATGTCGTTGCGGCGATGTTGGGACCGCCAGCGAGTTCAGTCGGCCGATACATGGCGGGCGTTTGCTTCGGCAAACTAGGTCTGGATTTTTTGGCCGCGTTCCTTTTCAAGGAGACCCTCGAAATTGATCCCTTCGGAATATCGTCCCGCCAGGAAATATTTGACTTGCCGGACATCGCAGCCCTCGACCCACTTAAGCAATGGGCCCATTCGAATATAAGATTGTGATCACTCTTCCTGTCGATAAGCGCAGAGTGAATCGGTCAATGGACCAACCCGAATTGTAGCCTGATGCGTCTTCCCTTCTTCTACGGCTGGCTGATCGTTGTGGTGACGTTTGTCACCATGGCGATCGGCGTCAATGCGCGGACGGCGTTCTCGCTGTTCTATCCGCCGATCATCGGCGAGTTCGGATGGGATCGCGGCGTCACCGCGGGCGCGTTTTCGTTCGGCTTCGTGGCTTCCGGCGTCGCCAGTCCGCTGATCGGCCGCATGATGGATCGCCTCGGTCCGCGTGCGGTGATGGAACTTGGTGTCGCTCTGATGGGTGGCGGGATGTTGCTGGCGCCGCTGACGACGCAGCCTTGGCATCTCTATCTGACGCTCGGCGTGATGGTCGGTGCGGGCAGCGTCTGCCTCGGCTATTCCGGCCAGTCGTTCTTCCTGCCGAACTGGTTCATCCGCCGCCGGGGCCTCGCCATCGGCATTGCTTTTGCCGGCGTCGGCATCGGTTCGGTGACCTTGCTGCCCTGGGTGCAGCATGCGATCGAGCAGACCGGCTGGCGTGCCGCCTGCACCGCGATGGGAATTCTGATCTTTGCGGTGCTGGCACCGATCAATCTCTTGCTGCACAAGCGGCCCGAGGATATCGGGCTATTGCCGGACGGCGACGCCGCGCTGTCGGCAACATCGGCCGCACCGGTCTCGAACGTCGTCGATCCCGTCTGGGCCGGCACTGACTGGACACTGCGCCGCGCGCTGCGCACCGCGCGTTTCTGGTGGATCTCGATCGGTTATTTCTCGGGCCTGTATATCTGGTACGCGGTGCAGGTCCACCAGACCAAGTACCTGCTCGACATCGGCTTCAGCGCGAACGTGGCGGTGTGGGCGCTCGGCGTCGTCAGCCTGCTCGGGATTCCCGGCCAGATCTGGCTCGGGCATCTCTCCGACCGCATCGGGCGCGAATGGATCTGGGCCATCAGTTGCGCCGGCTTTGCGATTTGCTTTGCGGCGCTGATCGCGTTGAAATTCGCGCCGGTGTTGCCGCTGGTCTATCTCATGATCTTCACCCAGGGCGCGCTCGGCTATGGCCTGACCTCGATCATGGGCGCGGTGGTGCTGGAAATCTTTCAGGGCAAGCAATATGGCAGCATCTTCGGCACCATCATGCTGGCGGCGCTGGCCGGCGGCGCTGCGGGCCCGTGGGCGACCGGGCTGCTCTACGATCTATCAGGCAGCTACACGCTCGCCTTTGCCATCGGCATTGCCGTCAGCATCCTGTCGGCGGTGGCGATCTGGCAGGCATCGCCGGGCAAGGTGAGGGCGGTCGCGGGACAAATGCACAAGGTGCCGGTCAGGAGCGGCGCGGGCTAGCGCGATGAGGGACTCATCGCGGACGCGCCTCGATGTCGAAGGTCTTTCGCAGCACTTCCGCGCCGTCTCTGGTCACGCGGTAGGTCGCGGTGTAGCGGCCGGCGGGCCATGCCGCTTCGGTGCGCTTCTTTCCGGTGAGGATCAGGAACTGCGCCTTGTCGCGATCGAGCGCAGGAACGCTGTTGCCCGCAAGCGACGCGCCATCCGGGCCCTGCACCGCGAGGAATTGCTGGTCGCCGGCCTGCAAGCCGATGGCTCTGACATAAGCGACGAGCGCATCCGAGCCGGAACTGACGGCATGCTTGCCGATTTCTCCTGATTCGACCAGCTCCATGGTCGGAGCGACGGCGGCAAAGCCGTAATCGATGATTTCGCGCGGACGGTATTGCATCTGTTCGCCGAGCGAAGCGGCCCAGATTGACCGGCCGCCGCCGCAGGAACTCTCCGTCGCGCCATAGGCAAAGGGGTCCACGACCTTGCCGCGATGCCGCACAGTGAAATGCAGATGGAAGAATTCGGTATCGCCGGATAGTCCGACCAGGCCGATCGGCTGCCCGGTCGTGAGTTGATCGCCGACCTTGACCCGGACGCTGCCCTTGGCCATGTGGCAATATTGCGTGCGCCAGCCGCCCTCATGTTCGATGACCGCGCCGTTGCCGCATTCCTTTCCGGCAATGGCGGCCTTGCCCACGGTGTTGACCGAGACGTCGTCCATGTCGTTTCGCGTGCCGATGACGCGGCCGGGCGCGGCGGCGAGCACCTCTATTCCCTGTTTTTGTATTTCCAGATTCCGGATCCTGATGTCGGTGCCGTCGTGGCCGTCATAGCTGCGTCCGCCGCAGCGATAGTCGCGGGCCTTGTCGGAAGCGTCGTGATCGACATAGCTCTGGAAAAAGCAGGTCAGGCCCGGCTGGCAGCGGATGGGCAGCGCGAGCGAAATGACTTCCTCCGCCCTGGCGTCGGGCGCGGCGGCAAGACACAGCGAAATCAGGATCAGGTATTTCAGGCGCGACCATCCGGGTGCAGCAAAACGACGCGCAGATTGGCGCGCAGAATGTGTCGAATATCCGGTGTCGGCGGTCGCATGCATTCGCGCAAGTTAGCGATTTGCGACGCGTCGCGCGACGCCGTTATTTTCACTCACGCGGCTGAAATTCCCATCGTCCGCTGCAAGTCGCCGATGGCGCGGAAAAAGCTGTCGGGCGCCGTTGTCTCCGGATCGATCAGACGATGCAGGCGAAAACCGTCCTCCAGCGCCAGCACCAGCGCGCCGGCCCATGTCGGGTCGAGAATCGTCTTCCTGCCGCTGTTCCTCGCCGTGGTCTCGATGATGTCGGTGACAAGTTTCCGCCGGGCGCGCAGCCGCTTGGCGAGTTCGGGGCGGCGCTTTTCGGCGCGCGCCACGAACAGGATCATTTCCATGTGGAGCAGGGGAGAGCGGCCGAGCGGATCCTGCGCGCTGCGGTTCATGCTCTTCAACGCATCGAGGAAATCGGCGAGAGTCTTGTGCTGCTCGAGCAGATCGCGGATGCGTCCGATCGATTGCTCGACGTGATCCTCGAGCATGGCGATGATCAGTTCGTCCTTGCTCTTGAAGTTTGAATAGAACGCCCCGCGCGTGAAGCCGGCCGCCGCCGCGATCGTCTCGATGCTGGCGCCGCCGATGCCCTGTTCCTCGAACACGCGCGCCGCCGCCTCGAACAGCTTGTCGCGGGTATCGTCCCTTGTGGGCCTGGTGCGCACTCTTGACATCTGGCCAGTTTAGGCGAGAATGCAACTCAATACAACAATGTATCGAATTTCGATCGATCGGCCGGGGGAAGACGCGCTGAACCGCGCACAGCCAGCATGAGGTCACCATGAACGAGCATGTTCAGACTGCCAGTAGCGCGCCGCTGTTCAATCCGCTGGCTCCGGAATTCATCCGCGACCCCTATCCGCATTACGAGCGGATGCGCACCACCGATCCGGTGCATCTGACGTCGTTCGGGACGTATGTGGCAAGCCGCCACGCCGAGGTCAGTCTCGTCATGCGCGACAAGCGGTTCGGCAAGGATTACGTCGAGCGCACCATCCGCCGCTACGGTCCGAAGATCATGGACGAGCCGGTGTTCCGCAGCATGAGCCACTGGATGCTGCAGCAGGATCCGCCGGACCACACCCGCCTGCGCGGGCTGGTGGTGAAGGCCTTCACGGCGCGCCGGGTCGAGGACATGCGCCCGCGCATTCAGCAGATCGTTGACGAGACGCTCGATCGCATCATCCCGCAGGGCAGGATGGACCTGATCGAGGATTTTGCGTTCCGCCTGCCGGTGACCATCATCTGCGACATGCTCGGCATTCCCGAAGAGCATCGCGAGGCGTTTTATACCGGTTCGCGCGACGGCGGACGGCTGCTCGATCCGGTGCCGCTCTCGCCCGAGGAGATCCAGCAGGGCAACGCCGGCAACGTGATGGCGGCGATGTATTTCCAGCAACTGTTCGAGCTCAGGCGCAAGAATCCGGGTGACGACCTGACCTCGCAACTGGTGCACGCCGAGGAGGACGGCAGCAAGCTCACCAATGAGGAACTGACCGCCAACATCATCCTCCTGTTCGGCGCCGGCCACGAGACCACCGTCAATTTGATCGGCAACGGCCTGCTGGCGCTGCACCGCAATCCTGACCAGCTCGCGCTGCTCAAGGCCCGGCCCGAGCTGATCACCAACGCCATCGAGGAATTCCTGCGCTACGATTCATCGGTGCAACTCACCGGCCGGGTGGCACTGGAAGACATCGACGATCTCGGCGGACGACGCATTCCGAAGGGCGAGACCGTGCTGTGCCTGCTCGGCTCCGCCAACCACGACCCTGCGGTCTACCCTGACCACCCGGAGCGGCTGGATATCACCCGGCCCAATGTGAAGCCGCTGTCCTTTGGCGGCGGCATCCATTTCTGCCTCGGCGCCCAATTGGCGCGGATCGAGGCCGAGATCGCGATTTCGACCCTGCTGCGCCGGCTGCCGGACCTGCGGCTCGATGACGCTGTCAACGCGGAATGGCGGCCGACCTTCGTGCTGCGCGGCCTGAAGCGCCTGCCAGCAAGCTGGTAACGCCCGGGCTCCGGCCGGAGCCGGGGCAAGGGCTCCTGTCAGTATGGCTCCTGTCAGTATGACGCTGTGACTTCGCCATACTTCTCTCTATATTCCGGGCTGCCCCGGCGCCGGTTCCGGCATGACGCGCGGCCGGCGCCGGGGCGGTTCAAGGGGAATCACCGTGCAGACGACACTGCTCGGCCTGGCAATCGCCTTCATCGTTGCGCTGATTGCCGCGCTGGTCGGGCCGTATTTCATCGACTGGAGCCAGTTCCGGCCGCAATTCGAGGCTGAGGCGACGCGGATCATCGGCGCGCCGGTCCGCGTCGGCGGCAAGCTCGACGCGCGCCTGCTGCCGGCGCCGTCGCTGCAGCTGCACTCGGTCGCGGTCGGCGGCGCCAACGATCTCGGCAAGGTTCGCGCCGACAAGCTCGACGTGGAATTCAGCCTGGGCTCGCTGATGCGCGGCGAGGTGCGGGCCACCGAGCTGACCATCAACCGCATGTCGCTCGATCTCGGCCTCGATGCGAAGGGGCGGATCGACTGGCCGGCGACGACCGGGACCGTCAATCTGGGCTCGCTGGCGATCGACCGGCTCAATCTCACCGGCCGCATCGCCCTGCATGATGCCGCGAGCCGCTCTACGCTCGAGCTGAACGACATCGCCTTCAGCGGCGACGTCCGCTCGCTGGCCGGCTCGGTCCGCGGCGACGGCAATTTCATGCTGTCAGGCATCCGCTATCCGTTTCGGATCTCGTCGGGGCAGGGGCCCGAGGGCAACGGCACCCGCGTTCATCTCAACATCGATCCGGGCCAGCGTTCGCTCGCCATCGATCTCGACGGCCTGCTGAACTTCGATTCCCGCGCGCCGCGGTTCGAAGGCGCGATAACGCTGGTCGCTCCTCCCGGCCAGAAGGGCAAGGGCAACGACCCACCGTGGCGTGTCGCTGCGAAGGTCAAGTCCGACCATTCGGCGGCGCGGCTGGAACAGGTCGAGGTGACCTATGGCGCCGAGGAGCGCGCGCTGAAGCTCGCGGGCAGCGGCGACGTCCGTTTCGGTGCGGCGCCGCTATTGCGCGCGGCGCTGTCGGCGCGTCAGCTCGATGCCGACAGGTTCGTTAGCAGGGAGAGTGCAAAGGACAACGCCGCCGAGCCGGCTCGCGCGTTGCCGGCGCTGCAGGCTCTCACGTCAGTCGTTCCGCATTTGCCGATATCAACGCAAATCGAACTCGCCTCCGAACAGGTCATCCTCGGCGGGCGCCCGCTGCAGGACATCGCGGCCGAGCTCGAAAGCGATGCCAAGACCTGGCGCGTCCACCGGCTGGAGTTCCGCGCGCCCGGCGCGACCCGGGTCTCGCTCAGCGACGCAGGCGTGAAGAGCGCTGCGCCGGACCAGTTCAAGGCCACGCTCAATATCGATTCCTCCGATCCCGAGGCGCTGCTGACCTGGCTGCAGGGCCGCGGCGACGGCGCTTTTCGCAGCCAAAAGCCGCTTCGCCTGCGTGGCGATCTCACCGTAGCGCCGGAAGGCTTTGCCATCGACACCATGAAGGCCGACATCGAGGGCGGCGCCGTGGAGGGGCGGGTGGCGGTGTCGCACCGGCAGGCGGATCGCGGCTTGCGGATCGATGCCGAACTGAAGTCCGAGCGGCTCGATCTCGATGCTGCCACGGCCTTTGTGCGTTCGCTGGCGGGCCCGCAAGGCGAGTGGCCGGATGAGGGGCGGCTTTCGCTCGATGTCGGCCGCGCCACCTTCGCCGGCCAGGAGCTGCGTCCGCTGCTGGCGAAACTGTCCTACTCGCCGGCGAAACTATTGCTCGAGCAGTTGAAGATCGGCGAGCTTGACGGCCTGGCGCTGGACGGCGCGGGCAATTTCGACCGCGTCCACGCGACCGGATGGTTCGCGCTCAATTCGACCGCCGCCTCGCTCGGCCGGTTGACCGGCCTGGTCGTTCCCTTCTCACCGCAGCTGGCCGCGCGGCTCAATGCGATGGGGACCGACACGGGCCCGGCACGCCTGAAACTGGCGCTCGACCTCACCGGGGACGCCAAGCCGTCCGATCGTGTCCAGGCCCGCGCCACCGCCGAGCTCGACTCGCCGCAGCTCAAGGGCGTCACCACCATCACCGCCAAACCGGCCGTCGCGGCAATTCAAGGCATCGATCTCACCGCGCTCCAGCGCAGCGACGTCGGGATCGCGGCGAAATTGTCAGCCGAGCAGGGCCGCGCTCTGCTCGGCCTGCTCGGCTTCGATCGCATCGTCACGGCGGGCGACGGCGCGGCGCAATTCGAGGGCAGCGCGACGGGTGCGTGGGGCGCGCCGTTGCGGCTCAAGGCAAAGATCTCGGCAACGGGCCTCGAGGCCGAAGCCGAAGGCTCGGCCGAACCATGGGCGCAGGAGGCCACCGCCAGCCTCGCCTTGAAAGTTGGCCGCGCCGATTTCGCGCCGCTGCTTGATCTGAAGCCGGCAGACACGCTGGCGCAGAACATCGGCCTGTCTTCGCGCGTGCAACTCGCCGGCAACCGGCTGACCTTCGACGATCTCGACAGCAGCATCGGCGGTTCGCGCCTGCGCGGCCGCCTGGCGGTGACGCTCGGCGAGGAAAAGGAGATCGAGGGTGAAGTCGGCACCGAGCAGCTCGCGCTGGCGCCGGCCTTTGCCGTGGCGCTCGGTGCCGCCGGGCATGATCCGGGCGAGCCGCTCGGCACCGGGCTCGCGAAAGGCTGGAACGGCAGGATCGCGTTTCAGGCGCTGCGTGGCCTGCTCCCGGGCGGAAGCGAACTGCAGCCGGTGAGTGGCGTGGTCAAGAGCGACGGCCGGTCGCTGACCTTCGACGACATCAAGGGCAAGATCGGCGGCGGCGAAGTTACCGCGAGTATCGATGCAAGACCGGGTGCGAACGGAATTGCGGTGAATGCGAGCGTCCAGCTCTCGGACGTGGACGGCACGGCGCTGCGCTATCGCAATCTGGCGATGCCCGCCGGCCGCGCGTCGATGCAGATGACGCTGACGAGCCAGGGCCGCAGCGCCTCGGCGCTGTCGGGCGCGCTGTCGGGCAGCGGAACGCTGACGCTGGAGGCGGCCAGGATTGCTGGTCTCGATCCGCGCGCCTTCGAAGTGGCGGTCCGCGCCAATGACAGCGGGCAGGCCAAGGACGATGTCCGCCTGAAGCAGATCGTCGAAGCTGCGTTGCCGGCCGGCGCGCTTGCGATTCCTTCCGCGCAAATCCCCTTCACCGTCCGGGACGGCCGGCTTCGTGTCGGCGCGACGACGCTGGATGCCAATGGCGTGCGGGCGATCGTCTCCGGCGGATACGATATCGCCGCCGATCAGGTCGATATCCGCGCCGCGCTTTCGCTGACGATGACGACCGGGAAGCCGGAGATTCAACTGCTTGCGGTGGGCACGCCCGACGCGCTGAGCCGCAGCGTCGACGTCGCGCCGTTGTCGTCGTGGCTGGCGGTGCGCGCGATCGATCACGAGACCCGAAGGCTCGATGCCATCGAACGCGGCGAGCCGCCGCCAGCGGCGCCGCCGCCGATCGTGCTGCCCCCGGAGGGCTTTTCACCGATCCAGGAAGCGACGCCGCCGAGCGCCCCGGTGACGGCGACGCCAAAGGGTCGCGAACGGCGGCCTCCGGCGAAGAAGGCGGCGACGCCGCCGCGCTCGCCCGTCGTCAATGCGCCGCCTGCGCCCGTTGCTGGCGCGCCGCAGGTTGCGCCACTGCCGCCGCCGATCGACGTCAAGCCTGCGCCGGGCGCCGCCAAGGCGAAACCGCGTCCGCCGCTGGCGCTGACGCCGCAGGTCGCCAATCCGCCGCCGCGGTCCAACTAGGGCCGCGGGCTCACTTGCGCGCAGCCACAAGCGGGCGATCGAGGCTGACAAGCATCACGGCGGCCGATAAGCTCTCCACGGGTATTAGCGCCCCAGAGTTTGAGGGACGGCGACATGGATATCCGTGCTCCCGACCAGAGGTACAACCCTTACCGCATCTTTTCGCGAGAGCAGTGGGCGGCGCTGCGCAACGACACGCCGATGACGCTGGAGCCCGGCGAGTTCTCGCAGGTGCGCTCGCTGCACGACCGCCTGGACATCAAGGAGGTCGAGGAGATCTACCTGCCGTTGTCGCGTTTGCTGTCGATCTATGTCGATGCGGCGCAGCGGCTCTATTATTCGCAGCGTCAGTTTCTCGGAATCCGCGACCGCAAGGTCCCCTACATCATCGGTATCGCCGGCTCGGCTGCGGTGGGCAAGTCGACCAGCGCGCGCGTCCTGCAGGCGCTGCTCGCACGATGGTCGCCGCGGCCCAAAGTCGATCTGGTGACAACCGATGGCTTTCTCTATCCCAAAGCGGTGCTGGAGCGCGATGGGCTGATGCAGAAGAAGGGATTTCCGGAGAGCTACGATCGGGCGCGGTTATTGTCGTTCCTGAGCGACATCAAAGCCGGACGAAGCCCGGTGCGGGCGCCGGTCTATTCGCATTTGACCTACGACATCGTTCCGAACCAGTGGCAGGAGGTCGACCGGCCCGACATCCTCATTGTCGAGGGCGTGAATGTCCTGCAGACCGCGCCGTTGCCGCGCCACGGCAAGGCGGTGCCCGTCGTCTCCGACTTTTTCGACTTCTCAATCTATATCGATGCGGACGTGTCGGTGCTGCGCGATTGGTACGTGCAGCGCTTTCTGACCTTCCGCGACACCGCGTTCCACGATCCAAGGTCCCACTTCCACCGTTATTCGCTGCTGTCGGACGATGAAGCGATCGCCACCGCGACGGCGATCTGGGAGCGCACCAATCTCGCCAATCTCGAGGAAAACATCCTGCCGACACGGCCGCGCGCGACGCTGATCCTCACCAAGGGGGCCGATCACGTCATCGAGACGGTGGCGCTGCGACGGCTTTAGCATCAAGCGGGCGCGCTGCTCATCGAACGATGGCTTCGACCGGGTGGCGCTTGCACCCCTCGTTGACGGCGCGATCAGGCCAGCTTCCGGCGTAACCCGGACCTTCGCGCGTCAATAAAGGTGCACGGGAAGCGGGATGCCGGCCGGACCGACCAGCAGGCCCCAGGTCTCATCGGCGGCGACCTCGAATTCCCGGTTCTGCGCCGCGTCGCTCGCGATCTTGAGGGCGACCTTGTACTTGCCCGGCGGCAGATCGATCTCCGGGCTATCAGGCGATTTGCGTCCGGTTTCAGGATCGTCCGTCAAGTCGCGTCCGGCGCGAGCCGCCAACTTGATGGTCTGTTCGTTGATGGTGATGACGGTCTCTTCGTCGGTGGCGTTGCCGAGCCTCAGCCGCACCTGCCCTGGCCGCGGCAGGATGCCGGCATTCGCGGCGGCGGATTTATGCCGCGACAGGTCCGCGATCGTCCTGTGGTCCTGATAGATAAGGCGAAGCAGCGCCGGTCCATCTGATGTCGTGAACGCGATCACGGCCCGCTCCGGCTCGACGAGCGCGCCGTCATTCTCCGTCCAGCCGCGCTTGCTCAGCGCGCCGCGATAGAAGCCGAGCGCAGCCGCGAGATCGAGCGGCGTCTCGACGTGAACCGACTCAATGAACCGTGAATTCTTCGCCGTCCTGAGGACCCAGGGCTTGGGCACCGGCAGACCGGTGTCGGGATCGTCGCTCGCGGCCTCTACGGGTGCCGTGACCGAGGCGGCGCAGAGCAGGCGTCTGGCGATGTAATTCTGCGGACAATGGGCGACGGCCCATGATGTGACGTCGACGTAGCTTGGCTGGAACGTCGGAGGCGAACTCGACGGGGTGGTGAATATCGGGGTCCCCTGGCCGATGCTTTTCGACGACCGTTGGTAGGTGCAGCTGATGAACCTTGAAAAACCGCTGTCACAATGATGAAGGAGATCCAGGCGCTGATTGAGCATCGTGGCCGCGACGATTGTCGCGACGGCCAGGCCGCCGCCGATGTGCGAAATGCGTTTCGTTAGACGATTCATCGCCGGATTCCCGTCTCCGAGAGCCTCTCTGAGTGCCTCTATGAAAGCGTTGGGCTCAGGTGCTCATCATGAGCTTAGTGGCATCGGTCACGTAAAGCGTTCATCGCGCGCTTATCGTTTGATTCCTCTATCGATTCTCGGTGCGGGTGCGCAGGTGTTATGATTGCGCGGCCTAACCGAGCACGATCTCCCTTTCGATCCCGATTCTCCGCAAAAACGCTTCGTCGTGGCTGACGGCGATCAGCGCGCCGTCGAATCCTTTCAGCGCATCTTCCAGTTCCTCGATCGAGGCGAGATCGAGATGGTTGGTCGGCTCGTCCAGCAGCAGCAGGAACGGCGGCTGCGGCCGCGCGAAGACGCAGGCGAGACCTGCGCGCAGCCGCTCGCCGCCGCTCAGCGTTGCCGCGATCTGCAGCGCCGCCTTGTTACGGAATGCAAACCGCGCCAGCGCCGCGTGCGCTGCGTTGGCCGAGAGCTCCGGATTGAGGCGGCGCAGGTTGTCGAGAATGCTCGATGCGGGATCGAGCAGGCCGATATGCTGGTCGAGCACGGCAATACGGTCGGTGCGGCGGCCGATATCGCCGCTCGCAGGTCTCAGCTCGCCGGTCAGCAGGCGGAACAGGGTTGTCTTGCCGGAGCCGTTGGCGCCGCGGATGGCGATCCGCTCGGGTCCGCGAACCTCGAACGACAGCGGTCCGAACAGACGGCGCTCGCCGAAGGCCATCACGACGTCGCTGAAGTTAATGAGCTCGCGGCCGCCGGGCAGATCGGTGCGCGGCAGATCGATCGACAGCGGCGTCAGGACCTCGACCTGCGCTTTCGCCATTTCCAGCGCCTCGGTGCGCTCGCCGAGCAGGCGGCCGGCGAGGTGGCTTTCGCGCGCGGCGCTGTTCTCGGCGCGCTCCTTCTCGCGGTCCATGAACATCTTGTCCTCGATGCCCTTGGCGCGCCAGGCGCGGCCGGCCTTGTCGCGGCGCGCTTTCTTTTCGCGCGCCTTCTGCACCGCGCGCGCGGTATTGCGCAGCGCATCCGAGGCGCGCTCGAGATCGTCGGCGGCGCGGGCGCGGGCGGCGTCACGCGCTTCGGCAAAGGCCGGCCATGCGCCGCCGAATATCGTGATGCCGACCGGCGTCAGCTCGACGATGCGGTCGACGCGTTCGAGCAGCGCGCGGTCGTGGCTGGCGACGAGGACGCCGCCCTGCCAGCGCTCGAGCAATTGCGCCACGGCCTGCCTGCCATCGGCATCGAGATTGTTGGTGGGCTCGTCCAGCAGCAAGAGATCCGGTGCCTCGATCAAAAGGCGCGCCAGCGCGACCCGCGTCCGCTCGCCGCCGCTCAAGGAGACGATCGGGCGATCCATGGGCAGTGACGGCAGTCCGGCCTCAGTCAGCGCCGCCTGTATCCTCGTTTCCAGCGTCCAGTCCGCCTGCGCGGCGTCATCAAGCGATCCTTCGCCGCGTTCGAGCCGGTGCAACCGAGCAAGATCGCCCGCGACGCCGAGCGCCTCGTCGATCGTCAGCCGTTCGTCGGTCAGTTGCGCCAGCATGCCGGTCGAGCCGATGCGCTGCAGCGATCCGCCGGCGGGTTCGATCTCGCCCGCGATCAGGCGCAGCAAGGTGGATTTGCCGCTGCCGTTGCGGCCGACAAGGCCGGTGCGCTCGCCGCCAATCGCGAGCGTCAGTCCATCGAACAGCGGGCGTCCGTCAGGCGTGGCGAGGGAGATGGAATCCAGGACGAGAAAGGCAGGCATGGAGAGATTTCCGAAATGGGACTGAAGTCGCAAGGCGCACGGTCAGCTTTGCGATGTCCATTTCTCTCTCCAGGGCTCTCTTCGAGGCTCTCTTGAGGGCTCTCGATGGCGTTCGTCAGACGATGTTCGTCGGTTCCGCCCACGCTTTGCAGCGGAACTGTGACGCCCATCAACTAGATACGCATTGTGTCATCATTCGTCCAGCCTGCCGCAAGGCGCAACGCTTTCCAGGCGAACCGGCGGGAATACTTCGCTTGCGGCGGGGTCTGTACCTGCGGCTGGACCATGGATTCACTCACGTAAGGAAAACCGGAGGTTCGCATGATGAAGTCGGCCATCAAGCTTGCAACGCTGGCCATGTTTTCAATGGCGCTGATCGCTGCGCCGCCATCCGTCCCCGCCTTTGCCGCGGGCGGCGGCGGTGACCCGCCCTCGGCCGCCCCGCCGCCGCCCAACTCCGGGGCCGGTGCGAAGTCGAGCTCGAAAGCCAAGAAGAAGGCTAACAAGCAGTCGAGCGCCGACGATGCCGCCTTCCGGCAAGGATATCGCGCCGCGCATGCTACGATCTACGAACGACAAGACTACGCTGACGCCATCGCGCAGCTGAAGGCGCTCGGCCGCGACGACAATGCGGATGTGGCCAACCTGATCGGCTATTCCTATCGCAAGCTCGGCGACTACAGACTGTCGCAGACCTGGTACGAGCGCGCGTTGAAGGCGGACCCGAAGCACGTGCTGACCTGGCAATATTATGGCCTGTGGCAGATCGAGCAGGGCAATCGCGAGCAGGCGTCGTATCATCTGACCCGGATCGCGGCGATCTGCGGCACCGGGTGCGAGGAGTATCGGTCGCTGGCCGCGGCGCTCGAAAAGCCGCCCGGCACCGGACTGGTTTATTGAGCCCTGCGACAGAGAGGGCGGGCGCCGTGCAACGCGTCCGCCTGATCGGAGCCCTGGCGTCTTCGAGCGACGTGGATGCCGGTTCGCGTGAAGAGAACGCGTCACACAAAGAATCCAGAGCATCGGTTCTGATACAATCAGAACCGATGCTGCTCTACGCCTGCGGTCGCGGCGCGTCCGGCGCGGCGGCCGGCGGCATGGCGCGGGTGCGGAAGTAGTCGAGCACGAACAGGCGGATCGCCGAGGACAGATTGCCCTGCTGGCGATTGCCGTCGATCTCGCCGACCAGTTCGGACAGCGTCATGTTCCGCAGGCCCGAGATTTCCTTCATGCCGTTCCAGAAAGCCTCTTCGAGGCTGACGCTGGTCTTGTGGCCGGCGACGACGATCGAGCGTTTGACGACGGGTGACTTCATGATGCCTCTCCGTCATCGAGCTTGTGCTGGTCCAGAAGATTTGCGGCGAGATCCTTGCGGCGTTCATCGAGCGTGCGCTCGGCTTTGGTCCGGCCAAACCGCGCGCGGTTGGCATCGGCCTGCTTTGCCGATTGTTCCCGTTCGTTGCGCTTCTTGAATCGCTTCAGGTTGATCACGTCTCCCATGTTCGTCTCCATCATCCGGCGGCTCGAAGGCATGATGATTCATGGGGCAGAAAAAAGTCACGCAGCACGCAAGCAAATTGAATGGTCATCCGGAATTCCCCGTCCAGCGCTCATTGATAGCATCAAAAAATAAATTTCGCTCTGCGAAAAACCGAATAATCCTTGCTCCTACCATGCGTCAACGCAATCGCGATAGATGATCAACCTCATTCTTCAGGTATCATCCATAATTTCCATCCGTCATCCGTAGTTTCCCGGGGGCGATGCGGCCGTCAGCCCGGGTGTGTCATTTTGTCCGGCTGCACCAGGCGTTCGAATTCGGCGGCGTCCACAAAGCCGAGGCGCACCGCCTCTTCCTTCAATGTCGTTCCATTTGCGTGCGCTGATTTGGCGACCTTCGCCGCGTTGTCGTATCCGATCTTCGGAGCCAGTGCGGTGACCAGCATCAGCGATCGCTCCATCAACTCGCGGATTCGCTTCTCGTCGGCGCGGATGCCGGTGACGCAATGCTCAGTGAATGAGCGTGCCGCGTCCGACAGCAATTGAATGGAATGTATCATACAATATGCCAAAACCGGCTTGTAAACGTTCAATTCGAAATGTCCCTGGCTGCCGGCGACGGTGATGGCCGTCTGGTTGCCGAACACCTGGCAGCATACCATGGTCATCGCCTCGCACTGCGTCGGGTTGACCTTGCCGGGCATGATCGATGAGCCCGGTTCGTTTTCCGGCAAGATCAACTCGCCGAGTCCGGAACGCGGGCCCGATCCCAGCAGGCGAATGTCATTGGCGATCTTGAACAGGCCGGTCGCCACCGAATTGATCGCGCCGTGCACGCTGACATACGCATCGTTGGAAGCCAGCGCCTCGAACTTGTTGGGCGCGCTGGTGAAGGGCAGTTTGGTGATTTTCGCGACGTGGCCTGCGAACAGCTTGGCAAATTTCGGCTTCGAATTGAGGCCGGTTCCAACCGCGGTGCCGCCTTGCGCCAGCGGGAACAGTTCCTTCACCGCCGTCCGCAGCCGCGCGATCCCGCTCTCGACCTGCGCGGCGTAGCCTGAGAACTCCTGCCCGAGCGTCAGCGGCGTTGCGTCCTGGGTATGGGTCCGCCCGATCTTGACGATCTTGGCGAACGCCTTTTCCTTTTTTCGTAATTCGCGATGCAGTTCGTCGAGCGCCGGGATCAGGTCGGCGATGATGCGTTCGGCGGCGGCGATGTGCATCGCCGTCGGAAATGAATCGTTCGACGATTGGCTCATGTTGACGTGGTCGTTGGGATGAACCGGCTCCTTGGCGCCGAGCTTGCCGCCCAGTATCTCGTTGGCGCGGTTGGCGATCACCTCGTTGAGGTTCATGTTGGTCTGGGTGCCGGAGCCGGTCTGCCAGACGACCAGAGGGAAATGATCGTCGAGTTTGCCATCGATCACCTCGCGTGCGGCGCGGATGATCGCTTTGGCTTTGCGCGCATCGATCAGTCCGAGTTCCAGGTTGGTCTGGGCGGCGGCGAGTTTGACGAGGCCGAGCGCATGGACGACCGCGATCGGCATGCGATCCTGGCCGATCTTGAAATTCTGCCGCGAGCGCTCCGTCTGCGCGCCCCAGTAGCGATCGGCGGCCACATCGATCGGACCGAAGCTGTCGGTCTCGCTGCGGGTGGATTTGTTTCCGGATGTTTCTGATCGAGCCATGCGTAATGTCCGTTGCGCCGTGAAATGGCGGAACGCGTACACTACAGCGTGGCGGAGTTTCCCGCGCTTAGATTATTTCTTGCGGAAACGATCCAGCCGAACCACTTCCGCGCCTTCGCTCGTCTTGGCCGGCTCGTCCTTGCTTTCCTCGGCGGGCTCGGGCTCCGGTGCGGCGACGGGCAGGGCGGACGCTGCCGGAACCGTCGGCAGCTTCGCCGCCGGCGCCTCGGCCATGGTTTCCGACGGCTCGAATTGCAGGCCGAACTGTACCGACGGGTCGAGGAAGCTCTTGATCGCCGCGAACGGCACCACCAGCCGCTCGGGAATGCCGCCGAACGACAGGCCGACCTCGAAACGATCCTCCGTCACCACCAGATCCCAGAACTGGTGCTGCAGGATGATCGTCATCTCTTCCGGATATTGCGCCAAAAGCCGCGGCGACAGCTTCACGCCGTCGGCGGTGGACAGGAAGGTGATGAAGAAATGATGCTCGCCGGGCAGGCCGTGCTCGGCTGCGTCCGACAGCACGCGGCGCAGCACTCCGCGCAGCGCGTCGCGCGCCAGCACGTCATAACGGATATGATCGGTTGCCATGGTCGTCCTGTTACGTCTGTGGCCGCCGGTCCCCCGACTCGCCCCTTTGCCCCCATGCTACCCCGGCGGCAGCCGCAGGTCAGCAGGCGCGACGGATCGAATTTGCAGCAACGGCTCCGTCGGCCGAAAATGAAAGAATTAAGTGGAGGCTTCTGTTGCCAGGTGCCTCCGGACCCCGCCTAGCGGAGCTTAACCCGCTAGGACTTTAGATTGGTCTTTCAAACTGCGTTACGCAGCCTGAGC
>Ga0081455_10003406_pt1 | contig 18292 bp, 13 predicted proteins | sample TabmetS3T2R1_FD_70207 | JGI IMG/M metagenome (GOLD analysis project Ga0081455, IMG submission 70207) | Tabebuia heterophylla rhizosphere microbial communities from the University of Puerto Rico - S3T2R1 | ecosystem: Host-associated > Plants > Roots > Rhizosphere ... | reverse complement strand
CTACGGCGTCGTGATTCGCAAAAAGCCCTTTACCGCGGCCGACGCCGACATCTACGCGAACCGCCTGCATCCGCCGGACTTCCGCGGCATGCACGTGTACTACTACAGCCAGAATCGCTTGCCGTTCGAACACCCGGCCAGCCTCGAATACTTGCCGACGCGCCGGGTGGCGAACGCGTTCAACGTGTTCTTCATCGCTTCGGCCAGCGCGCAGCTCGAGAGCATCCTCCACTTGTATCCGTGGGATGTCTCGCCCACGACCGACGACCGCCCGTTCTTCTTCGACATCTGGCTGTATTCGCTGCCGGAGACCTGGCGCACGCACCACGTGGTCACGCTGCGAAATCTGCTGCTCTCCATCCTGGTGTTGTCGTTGCTCATGATCCTTCTGCCCTTGCGTTGGCTGCCGAAACCCAGCCCATCGACCACGCGACAAACCGGCAATAAGCCTTGGTTCTTCGCCTGCATCGGGCTCGGTTTCGTATTGTTGGAGGTGTGGCTGCTGCATCGCTTCACCGCGTTCCTAGGCCACCAGATCTACTCGCTCAGCGTCGTACTCTCGACCCTGCTAGTATCGACGGGGCTGGGAGCGAGCCTGGGCGGGCGACTCTGGCCGGATGCGCGGCGCCGCGCACTGATCGGAACGCTGGGAGCAGCGCTGCTGTTGGCGGCGGACGTGACGGTTCTGTCGAGTGCGCTCGAGCTGACGTGGCACGCCACCCTGCCTGTCCGCGTGGCAGTAGCCATCATGTTCATCGCACCGCTCGGCTTGCTGCTCGGACAGCCATTCGTGGCGGGGGTCAGCTGGCTGCACACACACAATCCGGGCGCCGTGCCGTGGTGCATCGGAATCAACGGTTTTTGTTCGGTGATCGCCTCGGTCGCCGTGATCCCGTTGCTGCTGGGCCGAGGTTACTCGGGCAGCCTAGCGGCTGGCGTTGCAGTGTACTTGGTTGCCGCCACTATCGCGCGTTCGATGCGAGCGCCTGCAACGTGATCGGCGGCACCACTAGAGGCAGGAGATCACCCATCAATGGGTCCGGATTCGCGAAGCGATCGGCACTACGTTGCGCAGACTCGCATGCGCGCGCGGACGGGTTCGCAACGCACGCCGCTTGCTCGAGCGCGCTCCGCCCGTGAGCTGGAGCAGGCCATCCGCCATGACGGCAGCAGCATCTCTGCGCGACAAACCTTGTTGCACGCGCAGTAGCCTCCACGCCAAGGGATCGATCATCACCAACACGGCGCGGCGCAATGTCGGATCACGATTCAGGTCCACGCCGTAAGTCGCGACTAGCTCGGTCACGCGCGTCGCGAGCGAGCCCAGAGCGACACTCTTGTGTTGACGTTGATCGAACCCCGGCAGGCGTCCGGGAAACGTCAACGTCGACCAACGAACCGCGGAATAGGCGTCGAGGAACCACCCGGCTTGCACGAAGAACTCGTACAGACGCGTTCTTGGGTCGGGGTGATTCGGAATCGCGGGCAAGTGCTTGTGAGCCACCCGGCGCCACCGCGTCGTGGCCGCCAGTACGAATGTCCCCATGTCGGGAAAGTGATTCAACAGCGTCCGAGACGTCACGCCTGCTTCATCCGCGATCTCTCGAAGTGTTGGATGCGGATTTCCCTTGCGAATCAACCGGAACAATGCAGCGAGCAGGCGCGTGCGGTTGTCGAGCCGCCGTGCAATCCGTCCGTCTTCGGTGGGTGCTGACTGTGGCATCGAGTTCGCTCTTGGGTTAGCAGTCGACTCGACGTCTGCCAAGGGGAACTCGCAGAAAGCATGAGTCGGAAGGGCCGGCAGACCAACGGGTCCGCCCCATTCCGGCCAGAACTACTGGAATCCTCGGAACTATGGGCTGGACGCTCGCGGCGGACGGACGGCTCAGTTCGCGCAAATGAACGACCCGTTCGTTTCTGGATAACGCATAATGCCGGCGAAGCACATCTCGGCCAAGCTGCTGTCTCCAAAGTTCACGGTCTTGCTGGTGGTGTTCATATACGTGCAGTCGACCTGCAGCTTGTCGCCCAGCTTCATGTGCACTGGCTTCTCGAGCGGATAGACGACCTGCTCGTCGAAGTCATACGGGGCGTCGTGGATCACGACGTCGCCATCTACCGAGCTATGAGCGGTCGCCTTCAGGTGGATGCCGAGCTGATGCATGTGCGGCAACAGGGCGATGATCGTGCCCTCTTGCATGAACGTGCAGTTGCCGCTCTGCAGCGTCGGCCCGCCGCTGGGTATCGTTAGATTGACCGGTCCTGCCAAGGTGACTTCAGCCTTGTGCTCGATCTCGCGTTTCTCGATCGTTTTGATCAGCGTCCCGCTGGTTCCGGACAGCAGCTCGTCGGACACGTTGAACAAGTGCAGGTTGAGTAAGAGCTGCTGACCGGCGCGCAAATGCACGGCCACACCTTTGGGTAACACGTAGTCGTTGGTGCCGACTCCGGAGCCCGCGATCTGACGCTGTGCATTGGTAGCGGCCGAACACCCGCTGATGCCGTCCGGCGTCGACGTGGCCTCGCCGACGGTCAACACTGTGTGGTGAGTGCCGAGCGGGATCAACGCACGAAAGCTACCGATGTCCACGTCCTGTGGCAACGTGTAGCGTACGCAGCGATAGCTCTCGGTACCAGCCTCGAGGTCCCACTTGCCGGTGACCAACGTCTTCCAGCCCGCGCCGGCGTCTGCCAGAAAACCCTCGGGCACGCTGTGTTCGGGCTCGGAGATAGTGGGCGCTTCCTTCACCTCCGCGTCGCTTTGACTGTCAGCGCCGGTGTCCACGTTCGACCTGGTGTCGGCACGGTCGCCGCAGCCCACGGCTGCGAGCGTAGTCACTGCCCACATCGCTAGTACACGCGCGATCACCCATGGTCTTTGATGGTTGTTCATGGGGTGGCAGCGTGACGCAGCAGCTGTCAGTGAAACGTCAAGCACACGTCAAAAGCGCGGCTTAGCTGTTTGGAATGCTGGCATGCATGTTGCTCTGACGCTCGAAGGCATCGAGGTCGCGCACGGCTCGGGATTTCCAGAGGAAGCCCCAAGGACGCTATCGAACCCGTTCAATGCGGCTGAGTACGAATACGTGCGCATCCGCGGCAAACAGCGCTCGTGGGCGATCACGATGCCCTCGGCCAGCGGGTTCGGCGTACGCGACGGGGCCAAGGTACAGGCGCGCTTCAGCTATCGCTTCCAGGGCTTTTCGCCGATTCACGAGACGCTCAGCCTGCGCGCAGCAACCGGCGGGAACGCTCAGCCTGTTCGAAGAATTGTCCGGCAATGGCCAGTACTACGCGCTCTCCGACATCGGCGGCTGCGGCGGAGCGATGCTCGGCCCGGTGGGGACCGTGAAGCCCGGGACCCTGACGCGTGAATTCATGTGGGACGGTAGCAACTGGCACGGGCCGAGCGACACGAGTCAACCGAAGGGCAAGTCGTTCCCACCGGGCGTGTACACGTTGACCGTGCGCGCACGAGGCGTCTACGACGCCGCAGATGGAGCCGACGCCGGTGCTCGACAGAACCCAACCCATCTGCTGAATCGTCAAGTGGAGGTAGTCGGTCATGTAATTGGGCAGGAGCGCGTAGGCCACGACCGGTCCCGAGAGCCAGCACAGAAAGCTGCCGATGCAGATGGGGACGTTGCGGTAACCGAACGCTTGCGTCCACGGCGTGCGCGTTGCGACCTCGGGCTGCGTTGGCACACCGGGTCGAAGAACTTTGTACATCAGGAACGCCACCAGCAATCCCGGAACGGTGGCGAGCACGAATATCCACCGCCAGTGGATGAACAAGATCAGCTGCGTGATCGCAATCGGTGCGATGACCTTGGATAGCACCGTATTCGCAATCTGATAGATGCCGGAGGCGAGACCGCGCCTGCTGGGTTTGCTGGCCTCGACGACCGCGATGAGACTCGCGGGCACGTAGGCGCCCTCCGCGGCGCCTAGCGCCGCACGGATCAGCAGCAGCGAGACGAGTCCCGACGCCAGACCGGTCGTGCCCGCCATGAGAGAAAAGACGATCAACGCTGGGATGGCGACGTTGCGACGGCCCCAGCGATCGGCAAGCCGTCCCGACCATACGGCGGCGATTCCGTAGCCCAGCGACAAGGCCGCCGTGACGAGCCCGATGTCCGCATAACTGAGGCCGAGGCTCGACCTCATCGTTGGAAACAGCGGAGCGATCATGAATCGGTCGAGGCCGACCAGACTGAATCCCGTCGCGAGGATCGCGACGGCTCGCCACTCGTAACGGACGTCCCACGCGGGTGCTTGTTCTGAGTTCATTATGCGATTCGCCACGCCGTCTCATGTCGGGCGGCCGCACTCTCGCATCGTTTCACGAAGAATGCGGTCCCCGGCGCGGGGGACAGCTAACGCAGATTCGCTTAAATATCATCGGTTAATGCAGCACGAGCTTCATTTCGAGTGGATCCACCTGAGCTATCAGGACACCGGGCGCTTCGGCGAAACGTATGGGTTCGCCGGGAGCCAGGGGTCCGTGAATCTCGAGGGGATCTTGATCAGGCCGGTCTCCGTGCCGGCCGATACCCTGCTCATATTCATGCATCCGGCATCTACGCTGCACCTGATGCCTGTTCCGCGAGCACTTGCACGGCTGGGCATGCACGTCTTGTGTGCCGCGAGCCGCTACGCCAAGAACGATACGGCGCTCATCCTGGAGAATGTCGTTCTCGACCTGGGCGCCTTCGTGCGCTACGCGAAGCGCGAATTGGGGTACCGACAGGTCATCCTCGAAGGGTGGAGCGGCGGTGGCGCGCTCGCGCTGCTTTACCAATCGCAGGCGGAGAAGCCGTCGATTACGCATACGCCGGCCGGTGATCCCGTCGCGATACGCGACGCCGGATTGCTCCCGTGCGACGCGGTCGTCCTTCACGCGGCACACGTGTCCCGAGCCCGGCTTCTCGTGGAATGGATCGACCCTTCGGTGCGCAACGAGCTCGACCCGGATGATCGGGATCCGCTGTTGGATATCTATAGCGTCGCGAACCCCAACCAGCCGCCTTACGCACCCGAATTCTTGACTCGCTATCGTGAGGCGCAGCTCCTTCGCGTCCGGCGAATCACCGCGTGGGTCAAAGAAACGCTCGCGGAGCTCAAGAAGCGCGGCACCGCGGAGGTGGAACGAGGATTCGTGACGCATCGAACTCTCGCCGACCCGCGGTTCCTCGATCCCACCGTCGATCCCAACGGGCGCAAGCCGGGGTGGTGCTATTTGGGTTTACCCGAGACGGTCAACTCGGGACCTATCGGGATGGCGCGCTTCTCCACTCTTCGCTCGTGGCTCTCTCAGTGGTCCATCGATGACAGTCGCGGCGATGGCGTTGCGTGCGCCGCGAACATTTCCGTGCCCTTGTTGGTCATCGAGAACAGCGCCGATGATGGCGTGCCTCAGCCTCATTCGGGCTTGATGTTTGCCGCCGCCGCGAGCCGCGACAAGTCCATGGCGGTTGTCGAGGGGGGGACGCATTACTACAGCGGACAACCCGAGCAGCTTGCGGTTGCAACTGACCTCATTCTGAATTGGCTCCGGAGTCGGCAGCTGATCGAGGGAAAGTGATCGCGCCGCGCCTGTCGATCAGTCTGCTCCGTGACTTCTTCGACAGCTGGGCGAAGTTCATTGTTCGAGCCATTGATGCGCTGTTCGGCGTTGGCTGAGTACGCGCACGAGATCCACGCAGAGCGCGATCTCGTTGGCTCACGAGCTCGTGGTACTCGTCTCTGACATTGTCCAAACGCACCCGTCGCACCTACACTACGTTCCTACATCACCAGGGAACGTTATGAAAGCCGTCAACGTCCGCCAACTGAAGAACAATCCATCCGAAGCGCTGCGTCTGGCACGCAAGCAGCCTCTCGTCGTGATGAATCGCGATCAGCCCGAGGCGGTTCTGTTTCACCTCGACGACGACAAACTTCTCAGCGAGCCGGGCATCCGCCTCGCGCTCGCCCTGGCGCTGTACAAAGAGGAGAGTCTCTCATTGGGTCGAGCGGCCAAACTGGCGAACATGGCCCCGGCCGAATTCATGCAGTGCGCCTCCCGCCGCGGCATCGCGACACTTCGCGGCACCGTGCGCGCCGCGAAAGAAGATGCAAAAACGCTCGACGCATGGCTGAAAACTCGATCGTCCTGAGCGACAGCAGTCCCCTCATCGGGATGGCGGCAGCCGGTTGCTTCGATGCCCTGCGTGATCTGTTCGGCACGGTTTCCATCACCGAATCCGTACGCAAGGAAGTCACAGCGGGTCAGCACTTGCCGGGCGCGGCTGAAGCGGCACGCGGACTGAAAAGCGGCTGGATTCAACGCCTGCCCGACCCGCGCGGTGCCGTCACACTTCCCACACTTGGCGCGGGTGAGGCGACGACCCTTTACGCGGCGGTCAGGTTGGGCCCAACGTGCCTCGTGCTACTGGACGACGCCGCCGCGCGGGCCGAAGCGCGTGCATTGGGTATCACGGTTACCGGAACCGCCGGCATCCTGCTCGCTGCTCGGCGTCGAAAACTCATCCACGCTGTGCGCCCGTGCTTCGAGAAGCTCATCGCTTCAGGCTTCCGCATGTCGCCGGGCGTGATCAAGGCGATCCTCGACGAAGCGGGAGAGTAGATCGGGCGTAGCCACAGCAGGGGTCGACTTTCCCTGAGCGTGAAATGCCAGCTCCCGCATTCAATCGGCGTTCAGCGCACGCGGATTCCCGATTCGATTCCGGTCTACGATGTCGCGACGGCCTCGAAGTACGTCGCTGTCGCGCGCAAGACCGCACGTGATCTAGCTGCACAACCGCAACCCTGGCCGTGTGCAGGCACAGTCATTGCGGGTCCGGCGTCTTTCAGTGCGTGACCCAACGCCGTCGCGGACGGAAAGGGACATCGGGATGCGTTTCATCATCAATGGCCGCGGACACGATCTCTCGATCGATCCGCGCACCTCACTGCTAGATCTACTGCGCGAGCATCTGCGCCTCACCGGCACTAAGAAAGGATGCGATCAGGGCGCGTGCGGAGCCTGCACCGTTCTGGTCGACGGCGTGCGCATCAACTCGTGCCTCGCCCTGGCCGTGCAGTACGAGGGACGTGCGATCACGACAGTGGAAGGGCTTTCGGCGGAACCGGAGTTGCATCCGCTGCAGCGAGCGTTTGTCGAGCATGACGGTTTCCAATGCGGATATTGCACATCGGGCCAACTGTGCTCGGCCATCGCGATGGCGGATGAGGCAAAGCGCGGTATTCCGAGCGCGCTGACTGAAGACCTTTGCGCAGAGAGCATCTCGCTCACACACGACGAGCTCCGCGAGCGGATGAGCGGCAACCTGTGCCGCTGCGGCGCCTACAACGGCATCGTCGATGCAATCGAAGCAACGCTCGTTGCGCAGAATGCTGGAGCGGGGGCAGGCGGTCACCTGCCGGCCGCGGCGATGGCAGAGGAGAGCGCGCGATGATGCAGTTCGAGTATTCGCGAGCGAGCGATGTGGCGGACGCCGTGCGCCTTGCGGGCGGGCAGGCGGAAACGCGATTCCTGGGCGGCGGAACGAACTTGGTCGACCTCATGCGGGAAACGATCGAGAACCCCCGTTCACTCGTCGACGTCACCGGCTTGTCTCAAGACATCGTCGCGCGGGCCGACGGCAGCATGCTCCTCGGCGCGGCCGCGAAGAACACTGCCGTCGCAGCCGATCGTGATGTTCGCGCACGGTTCCCGATGCTGGCTCGAGCAATACTGAACGGCGCGTCCGGTCAGATTCGGAACATGGCCACAATGGCCGGAAATATCATGCAGCGGACGCGCTGCTATTACTTCTACGACGATGCAACCCGCTGCAACAAGCGCAATCCCGGCACCGGCTGCGACGCCCTCGAGGGCTTCAACAGAATTCACGCGATTCTGGGCGCATCTCCCGCATGCGTGGCGACGCATCCGTCGGACATGTGCGTGGCGCTCGCGGCGCTGGACGCCGTGGTTCATCTGGAGAGCGCGAATGGAAGTCGCGCGCTGAACATCAACGAGCTGCACCGGTTGCCGGGGAACACGCCGCATATCGAAACGGCATTGACGCCGGGAGAGCTCATCACCGCAATCGAAATTCCGGCTTGCTCGTTCGCGACGCGCTCGATTTATCGGAAGGTGCGAGATCGCGCGAGCTATGCGTTCGCGCTGGTGTCCGTCGCAGCGGCGATCGATGTGGGCGACGACGACTCGATCCGGGACGTCAGACTGGCCCTCGGCGGCGTAGCGCACAAACCATGGCGGGCGAGCAAGGCGGAGGCAGCGCTACGCGGCGCACCTGCGACTGAAGCCAGTTTCGTAGCGGCGGCGGACGCAGAACTTCGGGATGCGCGCGGGCTGCATCACAACGCGTTCAAGATCGAGCTCGCGAGGCGCGTGATCGTGGATGCGCTCCAGGAGCTGCACAACGCGAAGGCGTCGCGCAGCGCGAACGGTCAGTCGAACGGAAACTCGCGGGGAGGCACATGAGTACTCGGCATGGCAATGTCCGCGGAACCTCGCAACGTCGGCCACGAAGGAGTGTGGAGGCTCGCGGCGATCTCGCCACCCCGGTCGGGCAAGACCTGCCGCGCGTCGACGGCGCACTGAAGGTCCGCGGTAAGGCTCGCTTCGCCGCTGAAGTCCCGTTCCGTAATCTGGCGTACGCCGCACTGACGTGCAGTACGATTGCGAAGGGACGCATCACCTCTATCGAAACCGCCGAGGCGAAATCCGCCCCTGGCGTTCTACTGGTCCTCACGCACGAGAACGCTCCGCCGCTCGGCGATGTGACGATGTTTCCAGAAGGCGCGGCCGCCAGCACGTTGAAACCTCTGCAGGACGGCAACATCCACTGGAACGGTCAGCCTGTCGCGCTGGTGCTTGCTGAAACGCAGGAGCAAGCGGACTACGCCGCGCGGTTGGTCCGCGTACAGTACGAACAGCAGCCCGCGAACCTGTCGTTGTCAGCTGATCGGGTGAAGTCACCGAAGAACATTCTGGGTGAGCCGGCGACGTTGACCCGTGGCGATGCCGAGGCGGCGCTCGCCGATTCAGCAGTACGCGTCGACAACGTGTATCGCACGCCTCGCTATAGCAATGCCGCGATCGAGCTCCATGCCCTGACATGCGCGTGGGAAGGCGACTCGCTCGTCGTCCACGACACCACCCAGATGGTGCATGCAACTCAGGCCACGCTGACAAAGGTCTTCAACCTGCCGCCTGAGAAAGTCCGCGTCTTGTCGCCATTCGTCGGCGGCGCCTTCGGCAGCAAGATGATCTGGGACCATCACATCTTCGCGATCGCGGCGGCAAAGATGTCGGGTCGTCCGGTGCGCATGGTGCTCTCGCGCGAAGGCGTCTTCCGCGTCACCGGCGGCCGCACGCTCACCGAGCAACGTGTGGCGCTCGGTGCGAATAAGGACGGCGCGCTCAAAGCGCTGATCCACACCGGTACAGCGGGCATGACGTCCCACAACAACTGTCCGGAGCAGTTCACATTCCCTGCGCGGCACCTGTATGCCTCGGAGACGTTCCTGCTCTCGCAGCGGATCGTGGAATTGGACATGGTGGCGAACTCATGGATGCGCGCTCCCGGTGAATCCGTTGGCACGTTCGCGCTCGAATCCGCGCTCGACGAGTTGGCGCACGAGCTGAACATGGATCCGATCGAGCTGCGCGCCCGCATCGAGCCGAAGAAGGATCCCACGAGCGGAAAGAGTTTCTCTCAGCGCAACCTCATGGAAGCGTATCGACGCGGCGCCGAGCGGTTCGGCTGGTCGAAGCGCAGCGCAACTCCGCGGTCGCGGCGTGAAGGGAATTGGCTCATCGGCTATGGCGTGGCCACGGCCACGTACCCGTACCACCGCATGCCGGGAGGTGCGGCGCGAATCCGTTTGACGTCCGACGGACATGCCGTCGTGCAAATGGGTAGTCACGAAATGGGCATGGGTACCGCGACTGTGCAGGCGCAACTGGCTGCCGAGCTCCTTGCGTTGCCAGTGGACTGTGTGCGGTTTGAATACGGCGATTCGCAACTCGCGACTGGAACTGTGGCAGGGGGTTCCTCGCAGAGTGCAACCATTGCGGCGGCAGTGACGGCCGCACGCGACAAGCTGATCGAGCAGCTTCTGCGCCTGGCGGCCGATGGGTCGCGGCAAACGCATGGCGCGGCCTCGGGCGGGCAGTCACCCCTGACGGGGCTCGCGTGGAAAGACGTGACACCACGAAACCAGGGACTCGCCGCGCGCGACGACGCGTCCCGGTTCGAGAGCTACGCCTCGATTCTGACGCGGGCGGGTCGGGATGAAATCGAGTGCGAGGCGCCCGCGCCCGAGCCGCAGGAGTCCAAGAAGTTCTCGATGCATTCGACGGGCGCGCAGTTCTGCGAGATCCGCGTGAATGAGGTGACGGGCGAAGCGCGCGTCGCGCGTTGGCTCGGATCGTTCGACACCGGACGCATCTTGAACGCCAAGACCGCAGCCAGCCAGTTCCGCGGCGGGATCATCATGGGGATCGGCCTCGCGCTGACCGAGGAGACGCTCTTCGATGAGCGCACCGGCCGCTTCATGAATCCATCCATCGCGGAGTATCACGTGCCCGTGCATCTGGATGTGCCGCGCATCGAGGTGATGTGGAACGACATCCCGGATCCGCAGAGCCCGAGCGGCGTGCGCGGGATCGGAGAGATCGGCATCACCGGTGCGGGAGCCGCCGTGGCGAACGCAGTGTTCAACGCGACGGGGCGACGCGTTCGAGAGTTGCCGATCACGCTGGACAAGTTGCTCTAAGGCTCACGCGGGCCCGCGAGGTCCGATTCGTACGAAACCAGGTCTGCCTATGGCAAGACCCGCGGAGCCGTCTGCATAAGCTTGTGCCCAATAGCGGGGGGCTTATGCAAAAAAACACGGGCGCGATTTCAGCAGCCGTTGCGTTGATGATTTCGATCGCATCCGGCGATGCGACCGCAGCTGAGCCACAACAAGGCGCGTCCGACGCGCAGGGGCCTGCGGAATCCGATGTGCTGCAGGAGGTTCTCGTCAGCGCGCGCCGGCGTACCGAAAACCTGCAGACCGTGCCGATTGCAGTGTCGGCGTTCAACGCAAGCGCGCTGGAGAAGCGTGGCATTGAAGATACGGCCGCCGCGGCGAACTTCACGCCCAACGTCACCTTCGACACGACCTCCATGTTTTCCGGGGCCACCTCGACCTTCCAGGGGTTCATCCGAGGCATCGGCCAGACCGACTTCGCGATCAACACCGATCCTGGCGTCGGCGTGTACGTCGATGGCGTCTATTTCGCCAGGACGGTAGGTTCCGTCATCGATCTGCTGGACGTCGAGAGCCTCGAGGTATTGAAAGGGCCGCAAGGCACGCTGTTCGGGCGCAATACCATCGCCGGGGCAGTCAACGTGACGACGCGCCGTCCGGCGAACGAGTTTGGCTACAAGGCATCGCTGCAAGTCGGGAACGACCACCAGATCTACGCGCAGGGCGTCGTGGAGCTGCCGCTCGTGGACAACAAACTGCTCGCCAGCATCGCGTTCGCCACGCACTCGCGCGACGGCTATCAGAAGCGAATTGCCTTCAACGACTCCAGAGTCCCGAACATCCCCTCCATCGCCGATTCGTTCACGACCAACACCAGCAACAACGGCGAGCCCGGCTCCGAGAACAACCAGACCCTGCGGGCGAAGCTTCTGTGGTTGGCCAGCGATGAGCTCGAGCTGACCGCGTCGGCAGACTATGCGCATATCCGTGATGCAGCCCCGCCGGGGACTCTGCTCACCACGACGCTGGATACCGTCGGCTCCCTCGCCGGGCTCTACAACGGCTGCGTGCTCGCGCTCGCGCCGCAATCCATCTGTGCGGCGAGCCCTCTCGGCATCTACGGTCGCGACATTCCGCTGTACACGGACCAGTTCGTCACCGGCGACAAGGACAAGAGCTACGCGACGGGCGCGAGCTTTTCGAACATCGACTCGGGTGGCCTGTCTTTGACCGCAAATTGGCAGATGACTTCGGACGTTGCCCTCAAGTCCATATCGGCGTTCCGCAAGATCGACGCCAGCTTCGGGCGCGACATCGACGGTTCGCCGCTCGATATCGACCAGACGACATTCGCCTGGAACGTGAAGCAGTATTCGCAGGAGTTTCAGCTGAATGGCGAGTTGTTCGAGAAACGACTGGACTACACCGTCGGCGCATACGGTTTCCGCGAGCACGCGATCGAGACCGCGGCGGTGCCCATCGCGCAAGCGTTGCTGAAGATCGTGGGTGACAATGACCAGACCACCCGTTCCATTGCGCTGTTCGGCGAGACCACCTACAAGCTGACCGATGCGCTAGGTCTCGTCGTGGGCGCCCGCTGGACGAAGGACAAAAAAGAAATCCAGATCGACCAGCGCAACCTGACGAGCTTCTTCGACGCGGTGGGCTATCCGCCTGCGGCATTCCCGCGGCCCTCGGACCACACCTACATGGGGCCGGCGCATCCATTCAACTATGACAACTCCAATGTGACGGTGCGCACGGGGTTCAACTACACCTTCAGCCCCGATGTGTTCACCTACGCGATGTACTCGCAAGGCTACAAATCCGGCGGCTTCACCACCCGGCTGAGCGATCCGTTCAATCCCGAGAATCCTCTGGGCGCGCTGCAGGACATCGCCTTCGAGCCGGAGAAGGCGAGCAACATCGAGATCGGCCTGAAGTCGGAGCTGCTCGCGCATCGGCTGCGCCTGAACCTGGCGGCTTTCAAGAACGACTACAGCGACATTCAGGTCATCGTGATGCGCGGCGTGACGCCGAGCAACGAGAATGCCGCGGAAGCGGAGATCAAAGGCGCCGAGGCCGAGGCCGAGGCGCTGCTGCTCGACGGCGACCTGCTGCTCGGCCTCTCGGCGGGCTATACCGATGCCAAATACACGAAGCTGAGCCCCGGCACGTTGCTGACGCTCGATTCCAAGCTTCCCAACACGCCGGACTTCACCGGCTCGGTCACGGCGAACTACACGATCCGACTCACCTCGGGCGCGAGCCTCGATCTCAACGGCAACTACAGTTACCGCACCAAGGCATTCAAGGATGCGGAGAACTCGCCGACGATCGCGCAGGATGCGTACGGACTTCTCGGGGCGTTCGTCAGGTTGACACCGAGTGTGGGCAAGTGGGACCTCACGGTGGGCGGCGCCAATCTGACCAACGAGCGTTACCTGATCGGCGGATTCAATACTGCGGCAGTGGGGTTCGCCGAGGGAGTCTATTCCCGTCCACGCGAGGTCTATGTCCGCGTGCGCGTACACGAATGAGCGCGGCCGCCATGGCGGATGCCGATACGCCCTTTGTTCACAACGCATGGTACGTGATCGCAGAGAGCCGGGAGATAGGCCGCGCGCCCATTGCGCGCACGGTGCTCGGGCACAGCGTGGTGCTCTTCCGAGCGCAGGGAGGCGCCGCGGTCGCACTTCAAAACCGCTGTTGTCATCGTTCGTTCCCGCTCGTCCATGGCCGGGTCGAAGGCGATACGATCGTGTGCGGATATCACGGGCTCCGATTCGACACGGGCGGTCGTTGCGTCGAGATTCCGATGCAGAAGAGCGTGCCTTCGGCCGTCAGGGTTCGCGCGTATCGCACGGTGGAGAAAGGTGCTTTTCTCTGGATATGGATGGGTGAGGAAGAGAGCGCCGACGAAACGGCCTTGCCGCACCAGGAATGGATGAGCCATCCCGAGTGGGATACGTGCGGTGGTTATCTGCATGTCAAAGGCAGCTATGTCCATCTGCACGAGAACCTGCTCGACCTCTCGCATCTGAGCTTTCTGCACGCTCAAAGCTTCGGCACGCCGGAATACGCCCGTGCGCCGGTGGAAACCAAGATCGAGGGGCATGACATCCAGGTATGGCGGCATGTCGAGTGTCGTCTGCCGCCCATCTATGCGGAGCCGCTCGGGTGGGTCGGCACGCGCGCCCGTCGCAGCTCGGGTTCGCAGTTCGTCGCTCCCGGTCTGCATGTGAACACCGGCATTTTCCGCAATCTCGACGGTCCCCAGGACTCGGCGCCGGTGTTGCCCACGGTAAAGGTCGCGCAGCTGATCACGCCGGAGACCCAGCACAGCACGCACTACTGGTACGTCGTGGCTCGCAACTTTGCGCGCGGTGACGTGGCGACGAGCGATTTCATGCTGGAGCAGCAGATGGCCGCGTTCAGTGAGGACGTGCTCGCGCTCGAGCGGATTACGGAATTGTCCCTGCTGGAGGGGACATGCCAGGTTCAACAGATCAGCTTGCCCACGGACAAGGCCGGTGTTCTGATGCGTCGGCACCTGAAGTCTCTCGCGGAATTGGAGCAGCACTGATGTCACCTCATGTCCTTACGATCGGCGGCAAGGCCGTATCCACGCCCCGCACTTTCGAAGTCCTGAATCCGTTCGATGAATCGCTCGCGGGTCATTGTCCGGAAGGCACGACGGAGCTGGTCGATCAGGCGGTGAAGTGCGCGCGCGAGGCGTTTCCGTCATGGTCTGCGAAGCCGGACGAGGCGCGCGCGAAGAGTCTCATGGACATTGCCGCGCTCATCGAGCGGCATCACGCGGAGTTATCCGAGCTCGTCACGCGCGAACAGGGCAAGCCGCAAAGCGGTCTCGGCGCGAATCTGGAAGTGGGCGGCTCGGCAGCGTGGACGCGCGCCACGGCGGCATTGACGTTGCCCGAAGAGATCATCCAGGAGGACAAAGCGTCCCGGATCGTGCTGCGACGGAAGCCGGTTGGCGTCGTCGGTTCCATCACGCCCTGGAACTGGCCGTTGATGATCGCGACCTGGCACTTGATGCCGGCAGTCCGTGTCGGTTGTACGGTGGTGATCAAGCCCTCGCCGTTCACTCCGCTGTCGACGCTGCGCCTCGTGCAGCTGATGAACGAAGTGCTGCCTCCCGGTGTAGTCAATGTGGTCACGGGCGGCCCGGAGGTCGGCACGCACATCACCAATCATCCGGGCATCGACAAACTGGTCTTCACCGGGTCGGTGGCGACGGGCAAGAAAGTCATGGAGAGCGCTTCGCGATCTCTCAAGCGGATCACGCTCGAGCTCGGCGGCAATGACGCGGGCATCGTCTTGCCGGGAACCCACATCGAGCCGTTGCTCGAAAAGCTGTTCTGGGGCTGCTTCATCAATGCGGGTCAGACTTGCGCCGCCCTCAAGAGACTCTACGTCCACGAGTCGCAGTACGAAGATGTCGTCGCGCGGTTCGCCGCCTACGTCGAAAAAATTCCGGTCGGCAACGGGCTGGATCCCCAGACGCTCATCGGGCCGGTCTCCAATCGCATGCAGCTCGACAAGGTGACGACGCTCGTGGAGGACGCCCGGGCACGGGGCGCGCGCATCGTGACGGGCGGACGCAAATCGGAGGGGCGTGGATTCGTGTACCCGCTCACGGTGATCGCGGATGTGGACGACGCAATGCCGGTGGTGAAGGAAGAGCAATTCGGGCCGGTCATTCCGATCATCCGGTACCGCACGGTCGAAGAGGCCATCATCCGCGCCAATTCGCTCGACGTGGGTTTGGGCGGTTCGGTGTGGGGAGACGATGCGGATGCGGCCGCCGTGTATGCCGGTCGCCTCGAGTGCGGCACGGCCTGGGTCAACCAGCACGGCGCGGTGCATCCCATGGCGCCGTTCGGCGGCGTCAAGTGTTCGGGAATCGGTGTGGAGTTCAATGTGGACGGACTGAAGGAATACACGACTGTTCAGGTCATCAATGTCGCGCGCTGAAACTCGCGGCAGCTGAGCGGGGCCGATCCAGGAGCTGAGCATTAAAAAGGATTAGAGGGAAGGACATGCACTCGGTGAAACGCGGATCGGCGCGCGGCTATCTCCTCGCTCTCTCACTGCTCCTCTCCGCCCAACCGACCCTCGCCGCCGATCCGGTCGATCTGGAGGCCGGATTTGCCGCACCTCCCGACTCCGCGAAACCGCGCGTCTGGTGGCACTGGATGAACGGCAACATCACGCAGGAAGGGATTCGCCTCGATCTCGAATGGATGAAGCGCGTGGGACTCGGCGGCTTTCAGACTTTCGATGCCTCACGCGACACGCCGAAAGTCGTAGATCAGCGCCTCATCTACATGACGCCCGAGTGGAAGGCCGCATTTCGGTATGCCACGACGGAGGCCAATCGACTCGGCTTGCAGATGGGCATCGCGGGCTCGCCGGGATGGAGCGAAACCGGTGGTCCTTGGGTGACGCCGGCACAGGCGATGAAAAAACTGGTGTGGAGCGAAACACCGGTCGAGGGAGGCAAACGCTTCACCGGACCCTTGGCTGCACCTCCGCGAACAACGGGTCCCTTTCAAAACGTTCCGTTCGTCCTACCGGTAAATCTAGTGCAGGGGCGTCGCGACAGCGTACCCGAGACCTTCTATGCCGACGCTGCGGTCATCGCCTATCGCGTTCCGAGCGATGCCGCCACACCAAAGCCGCAGCCACGCGTAACGAGCAGTGGTGGTTTGATCGATGCCGCTCGTCTCAGTGATGGAGATCTTGCGACCGCGATCGATTTGCCGTTCACCGATCCGACGCATCCGGCGTGGATTCAGTTCGACCTCGGCACACCGCAACCCGTGCACGCGATCTCGGTGGCGATGGCCTCCGACAACTGGGTGAGGCCGCGAGCGCGTCGGGCGGCGCCGCCGCTCGGCACGGTGCAGGTGGGTGAAAGCGCGGAGAACCTGCGTGTGGTCGCGGAGATTCCGGGCTTTGGTCTTGCAAGCGTCCGGCCGCCGCAGCACACGATTGCATTGACGGGCGTGCGCGCGCGCTACGTTCGCATCGTGTTCGCCGCGCCGCCGTCCAACAGCGCCTACCGGACGGCGCTGCTGGATCCAGTCGCGGCGAGCGTGAAGACGCATCGAATCACGGAACTGGTCTTGCAGAGCGAGCCGCGCATCGATCGCTTCGAGGAGAAGGCGGGTTTCGGCACGCTGAATGATTACTACGCCGATCCCGCGCCGGCGGTCGGTGATCAGGCCATCGCCAAGTCCGATGTGGTCGATCTCACTGCGCGCATGAAGCCCGATGGCAGTGTGGATTGGAACGCACCGCGGGGCCGCTGGATCATCTTGCGCTTCGGATACTCACTCATCGGCACATTGAACCACCCGGCCTCACCCGAGGCCACCGGCCTCGAGGTCGACAAGCTGAGTCGGGCGCATGTCGCCTCTTACTTGAACCAATACCTGGATCAATATCAGGACGCGACCGGCGGGCTCATGGGGCAGCGCGGCCTCGAGAACATGATCACCGATAGCTGGGAAGCCGGTATTTCGAACTGGACGGATACGATGGTCCAGGACTTCGCCCAGCGCGCCGGGTACGACATCACTCCTTACCTGCCGGTCCTCGCCGGCCGCATCGTCGGTAGCGCGGCGGCCAGCGAGAAATTCCTGTGGGATTTTCGCAAGGTCATCGGCGAGCTGGTCGTCGACAATCACTACGGCCAGATCGCGCAACTGCTGCATGCACGGGGCATGCGCCAGTACGGCGAATCCCTCGAGCGCGAGCGACCCACCCTCGGCGATGGCATGGCGATGAAGCATCGCGCCGATGTGCCCATGGGTGCGTTCTGGGTACGGCGCGCACCGAATGAGGCGATGCCCAACTATGCCGCCGACCTGAGAGAGTCGGCCTCGGTTGCGCATGTCTACGGGCAGAATCTCGTCGCGGCCGAATCGCTGACCGCCAACTCCTCCACCACCGGCTGGATCGATTCGCCCCGGACCTTGAAGCCGACCGCGGATCAAATGATGGTGCTCGGCCTCAATCAGTTCGTCATTCACACCTCGGTGCATCAGCCCGTGCTCGGTAAGGCGCCGGGCCTCACGCTCGGTGTCTTCGGGCAGCATTTCAATCGCGATGAAACCTGGGCAGAGCAGGCGAAGGCCTGGGTGTCGTATCTCACGCGCAGCTCATTTCTGCTGCAGCAGGGTCACGATGTGGCGGACATCGCCTATTTCTATGGCGAGGAGGCGCCCATCACCGGCCTGTTCAAGATCAAGGAAGTCAGCGACGTTCCCGCCGGCTATGGCTTTGACTTCGTGAATGCCGCGGTTCTTGAACAACAGTTGAGCATCGATAAAGGCGAACTGCTCAGCCGCTCCGGCATGCGATACAAGGTGTTGTATCTGGGGGGCAGCAGTCAGCGGATGACGGTGAAAACGTTGACTCGCATCCAGGCATTGGTCAATGCGGGTTGCATCCTGGTTGGCAAACGTCCGATCGCCACCCCGAGTTTGCA
>Ga0081455_10003405_pt1 | contig 18293 bp, 12 predicted proteins | sample TabmetS3T2R1_FD_70207 | JGI IMG/M metagenome (GOLD analysis project Ga0081455, IMG submission 70207) | Tabebuia heterophylla rhizosphere microbial communities from the University of Puerto Rico - S3T2R1 | ecosystem: Host-associated > Plants > Roots > Rhizosphere ... | reverse complement strand
AGCCGTAGCCGCCGAACAGCTGCAGGCACCGGTCCGTGACGTCGCACTGGTTCTGCGTGAGCCACCACTTCGCCATCGACGCGGTCACCGGATCGAGGGTGCCGTCGACGAACCGTTCGACGCAGTCGTCCAGGAAGACACGGGACGCGCGCACCACCGTCGCCAGGTCCGCGAGTTCCAGCCGGACGTGCTGCATGTTGAACAGAGGCGCCCCGAAGACTTCGCGGGTCTTCGTGTACGCGAGGGTCTCCTCCAGCGCGCGCTCCATGGCAGCGACCGCCGTAACGGCGATGACGAGACGCTCACGCGGCAGATCCCGCATCAGCATGCCGAAGCCGCCGCCCTCCTCTCCGAGCAGGTTGCCGACCGGTATCGGCACGTCGTCGAAGAACAACTCCGCGGTGTCCTGAGCGTGCAGGCCCAGTTTGTCGAGCACCCGACCCCGGCGGAACCCCGGTGCGTCGGCCGTGTCCACGATCAGCAAGGAGATCCCGTTGCGACCTGCGGCGGGGTCGGTCTTCGCGACGACGATGACGACGTCGCACTGCGCGCCGTTGCTGATGAACGTCTTCGAGCCGCTGAGCAGGTAATGGTCACCATCGCGCACCGCGCGGGTGGCGATGTTCTTGAGGTCGGTGCCGGCGCCGGGTTCGGACATCGCGACGGCGCCGATCACTTCGCCGGACGCCATCCCCGGCAGCCAGCACGACTTCTGAGCCTCGGAACCGTAGGCCGCGAAGTAGTGGGCGACCACCCCGCTGTGCACCAGGTTGCCGAACCCGGTGTCGCCCGCACGTGCTTGCTCGCTGAACACGATGGCGTCGTGCGCGAACGTGCCACCGCCTCCACCGAACTCGGCGGGCATCTCGCAGCAGAGCAGACCGATCGCGCCCGCTTTCAGCCAGACCTCGCGATCCACGTGCTGCTGCTTGTCGAACCGCTCGAAGTTCGGGACGAGTTCGGCTCGGAAGAAGTCGCGCGCGAGTTCTCCCAACGCGGCCGTCTCGTCGTCGACCCAGCGGGGCCGCATCAGTTCACGGCCCGATCGCGGCCGGCCCAGAAGCGCGCCCGCAGTTGCTTCTTGTCGATCTTGCCCAGGGGCGTGAGAGGCAGAGCGTCCACGAACTCGAGACGCTTCGGGGCGTGCACGGGTCCCTTGAGCTCGCGGACGTGGGCGATGAGCTCCTCGGATGTCACGGTGGCACCCGAGGTTCTGACCACGAAGGCCGTCACCGCCTCGCCCCACTTCGGATCGGGAACGCCGATCACTGCCGCGGCGGCAACCTCCGGGTGCGTCACCACAGCGTCCTCGACCTCGCGCGGGTAGATGTTGAACCCGCCGGAGATCAGCATGTCCTTCTTGCGATCGGTGAGGTACAGGAAGTTGTCCTCGTCGAAGCGGCCGACGTCACCGGTGTGCAGCCAGCCGTTGCGCAGCGTCTCTGCCGTCAAATCGGGCTGCTGCCAGTAACCGTCCATGACGAGCGGTCCGCGTACGCAGACCTCCCCCACTTCGCCGACTGCGCACGGCTGGTCGTCGCCATCGAGAACAGCCACGTCCAACGTCGGATGGGGCTTGCCGCAGGACGCCAGCCGCTCGGGGCGGCGCAGGTCATGGTCCTCCTTCGAGAGCGCGGCCACCGTGTTCGGCGCCTCGCTCTGCCCGTAGAACTGCACGAACACGGGCCCGAACACATCGAGCGCCTGCGCCAGCCGGTCGGGTGACATCGGTGCCGCGCCGTAGAGGATCGTCTGCAAACTCGAGAGATCCGCCGGGTGCTCGGCGATGTGGTCGAGCAGCACGTAGATCATGCTCGGCACGAGGAAGGTGGCAGTGATGCGGTGCGCCTCCACCATCTCGCAGAACAGCGCAGGATCGAATCCCTTGGTGAGCACGACGCTTCCGCCCTGATGGAACACCGGCGGCACCATGCCGGCGAGCGCGTGCGTCAACGGCGTCATGCCCAGGAACCGGAGCTCTGTAGGGAACTGCCAGTGCGCCACCGACATGTAGAGGTGCGTGACCAGCGAACGATGGGGAAGCATCACGCCCTTGGGCCGGCCGGTGGTCCCGCCGGTGTAGCCGAGCAGGGCGAGGTCGGATTCGCGCGCCACCGCCGGGATGACCCCGTCGGTGTCCGGGGCCGCCAGGACGTCGGCCGCCGATCCCCCGCCGAGCATGAGGACCTGCGGACGCAGCTCCAGCTCGGCGGACAGAGCCGCTGCGTGTTCGGCGTACTGTGCCGGGTCGGCGACGATCGTCGTTATGCCCGCGTCGGCGCACACCGTGACGTGGTCGGCCATCGTCCCCATCGGGTGCAGCGGCGTGTACCGCGCACCCACCGACATCGCAGCGATCAGCGCGGCAAATGCCTCGGGGCGGTTCGGGGAAAGCATGCCCACGCCGTCACCCGGCTTCACGCCGGAGTCCTGCATAGCAGCCGCGATACGTGCGATCAGCCGCCGCAGCTCGTCGTAGGTCAGCTCGCCGCCGTCCGGGGTGGCGAAGGCGACGCGGCCCGGAAAGTTCTGGAGCGAGCGTGAGACCAGGTCGACAAAGGTCGGCCGACGATAGAGGTCGGTCGTCTCGGCGATCACCGCTGTCCCCTGGCCTGTCGCTTGATTCGCCGCAGTTCCGCCTCGAAACCGTCGAGGATGCGACTGACCCCGAACCTGAACTGCGCCTCCGGGTCCTCGGTGAGCACTTCGCTGAAGCGTCGCAACGGCGAGTCCGCCGGCGTGTCCTCGTGCACGAGCGTCTCGATCATCTGACGGGCGAATTCCTCGCTCCCCCCGCGGAACCGCGAGACCTCCCAGACCATGGCGCCGATGATGTGGTTCCGCAGCGCCATGAACCCGCGGATCGCCGAGTCCTCGTCGAACCCGGCCTCACGCAGCAGCGCGATCATGTCGAGCCCGACGGCAGCCGCGCGCGGACCTTGGACAGAGTTCTCGAGGACGATCTCGATGAGGGCAGGATGGCGCAACGCGCCGCGCCGGGATTCGAGTGCGAATTCCTCGAGACGGACTCGCCAGGGCCGGCCGTCCTGGGCAATGGCCGGAACATCGGCCAACGCAAGGTCGGCGACCGCGTCCAGCAGTTCCTGCTTGTCGTGTAGGTGTCGGTACAGCGACATCGGGCTGCCGCCCAGCGCGTCGGCCACGCGGGCCATCGTGACGCCGCTCAGGCCGTCGCGGTCGGCGATCTCGAGCGCGGCGGCGACCACCGTCTCCCGGTCGAGCGCCCCGCGTGGCAACCGTTCCGACTTCTGCGCCTTGGGCTGTGAGGTCAAGGCGTGTCCTCCCTTCGACGCGGCGTGGGAGCTCTTGCGCACCACGTGGCGTACCAGCATAGTGTACGTCCGTACGTGAGTGCGAACGGCTGAGGTCTTCGGAATTCGCGTAGTCCATCCGGTCCTCGTGAACGCGCAAGGAGCACGCTGCCCATGACCGCCAGCCATTGGCTTCACGGAGCCACACTCATCACTGCGACCGGACGCGACCCCGAACCGGCCGGGCTGCTCATCGAGGCCGGAAGGATCGCTCAGATCGGAGGATCCGCACCGCGCGACGCCGATGTCATCGACTGCACCGGGCTGACCGTGACTCCCGGCTTGATCGACGCGCACGTCCACCTGGGGCTGGCCAGCCCGCTCGAGCCGAGCATCTCCTTCGAACTGTCCGCGGCGGAGCTCGCGGCCGACATGTTCGCCAACTGCACGCAGACCCTGCACGCCGGTTTCACCACCGTGCGCGACTGCGGCGGTATCGACGCGGGCCTCGTCCGTGCGGTCGCGTCCGGGAAGGTCGCCGGGCCCCGGATCGTGCAGTGCGGCGCCATCCATTGCCAGACCGGCGGGCACGGCCATTACGCCTCCGCGTGGGAGCCGACCGAGATGTGGCACGGCCGGCAGGTCCCCGGGTTGCGGACGCTCGCGGTGTTGTCGGACGGTCCCGAGGAGATGCGCAAGAACGTGCGCGAGTCGTTCCGGGGCGGTGCGCAGTTTCTCAAGCTGTGCGTCACGGGCGGCGTCATCTCCAAGCACGACAAGCTGACCGACACGCAGTTCAGTGCCGAGGAGATCGCGGTGGCTGTCGCGGAGGCCGCGGCCCGCGGCACCTACGTAACCGTTCACGCGCTCAATGGCGAGGGCATCCGTCTCGCGATCCTGGCCGGCGTGCGGGGTGTCGAGCACGGCACCGGCATCGACGAAGAGATCGCCGCGCTGATGGCCGAGCGCCGGGTGACCCTCGTGCCGACGCTCGCTGCGGTCGAAGCACTCATCCGGAACGTCGACGGTCTCGGCCTTCCCCGCGAGTACGCCGAGCGAGCCACGCACGTCCGCGAGGGGATGGTCTCCGCGCTGCTCGCCGCCAAGGCCGCGGGGGTGCAGGTCGGGCTCGGGTCAGACGTCATCGGGCCGGACCAGACGCGGCGCGGCGCGGAGCTCGAGTTGCGCGCCGCGGTCGAGTCACCGATGGAGGCGCTGATCGCGGCCACCCGGATCAACGCCGGCATCGTCGGCCTCGATGACGAGATCGGCACGCTCGAGGTCGGCAAGCGAGCCGACATCGTCGCGTTCGCCGCGAACCCGCTCGACAACACCAAACTCTTCGCCGAGCCCGACAGCGTGGTACTCGTCCTGCAGGACGGCGTGGTCGCGAAGGACACTGATCGTCGGGCGCTGGTCAGTTGACCCGTCGATCGTGGCCGGCCTGCGCCTCTGCGGTTGCGTCCGGCTGGTTCCAGTACCCAGCCAGGCTGTGGTTCGACTGGCAGAACTCCCAGCCGAGTTCGGTGATGACCCGTTCGATCGTCCGCGTAGGCGGAGGCTTGACTCAGCCGCAGACCGCCTCCATCACGCGCACGAAGTTCTCGCCGAGCACCTTGGCAATGTCGTCGTCCGACCAGCCACGACCGACGAGTCCGCGCGTGATGTTCGGGAAGTCCCGGTAGTCGTCGAAGCCGATCATGTGCTGCGTCGCGACCAGGCCGTCCTCGGGCCGGAAGCCGGTGTCGGCGAAGATCGGCTGGAGGATCTCACTGAGCATCCACTCGGGCAGTTGCATCGGCCAGTCGGTTCCGACGCAGACGTGGTCGACGCCGGCGACCTCGGCCACGTACTCGATGTGGTCGAGCATCGCATTGATGGTCACGGACGGCCCGGATGCGAGGAAGAACGGGACGGTGACGACGCCGATCACGCCGCCGGTGCCGGCGATCGCGCGCAGTTCCTCGTCGCTCTTGCCCCGCGCGTGGTCGTACACGCCTTGCGCCGCGGTGTGCGAGGCGACGACCGGTGCCTCGGACACCTCGCAGGCGTCCAGCGTGGTCTGCCGACCGACGTGGCCCGTGTCGACGATGATGCCGAGCTCGTTCATGGCCCTGACACTGGCCACGCCGAAGTAGGACAGGCCACCATCCGTACGTTCCGTGCAGCCGACACCGACCGACGTCATGTTGTTGTACGTGAGCTGGCACATCCGCAGACCGGCGTCGTGTAGGTAGATCAGCGCGTCGAGATCGCGCCACGGCCCCAGCATGACCTGCGTACTGACGAGGCCCGCGTGCGTGCCTGTCTCTTTGGCGCGACGGATGTCGGCCGCCGTCAAAGCCTTCGTCAGCCAGGGAAAGTAGTCGAACTGCTTCTGCACGAGCCCGAGCGTGCGGTCGCGCACACTGTCGGCTATCTCGACCTGGCGGTTCCCGCAGGTGATGCCGCTGGCGTCCCAGTGGTCCTTCACCGCGTCGAGTCGGCCCTCGATCGCGCGGCGGATCGGCATTTCGAGGCCCTCGCCGAGCGTGCCCAGGATGTCGTTGCTCGACTCGAGTCGCGCACGCAGCTCCTTGTTCATCTCCGCGTCGAAGACGCGGTACCCGACCGGGCCCTGGAACAGCGCATCGACGACGATGCACTCGCGGTGCAACCGCGCGGCACGCTCCTCCTGCGCTTCGTCCAACCCGAAGTCGAACGTGCCGAACTGTTCCGTCATCAAGGTCCTCCAGGGCTTTGTGCAGTGTCGGTGTCAGTTGTCGCCTACGCGGCGGACGAGCTGGTCCATTGCGAACAGGAACCTCGGGTGATCCGGGCCGTCGTCACCGATGCCGTACGCGAACGGCGGTTGATCGGCGTAGTCGGCGAAGGCCAGGCCCTGCGCGCCGGCCGGCCGCAGCCGGAGAGCGACCGGCTCGGGCCACCCCTTCGTGAAGATCGGCTCGGTGAACCGCGGTCGGTACGAGAGTGCATCGCCGTCGTCGGAGACCCTGATCTCGGCGCCCCAACTCCGGTAGACGCCGTGGTAGCGGCTCGGGTCGGGGGCCGGCCCGGAGAGGTCCGGCGCATCCTGTGGCGGCAGGCCGAACCGCTTCTCGAGGATGGCCTCGGCGAGTTCGCGATGGAACGGCATCGAGCCGCCGCCGCCGTTCGCGAAGGCGATGTAGGCCGCCCCCGTGTCGGGAACAACACCGACCATGGCGACGCCGCCGAAGGAACCCCCACCGTGGGTGAGCACGACGCGCGGCCCGTGTTGCTTGCGCAGCCAGCTGAGCCCGACCGAGCCCGTTTCCGGCACGGGAAAGTCGATGTGGTGCGCGGCCATCCGGTCGACCGACTCAGCACTCAGAAAGCCCGTTCCCGCCGGCAAGTGGGTCTGCACGAACGTCAGCGTGTCCCGCGCCGAGGTGATGAACGTCGTGCCCGCCGGGGCCAGGCACTCGGGCATGAGGAACCGACCCGTCGGCGCGTATCCGCCCTTACCCGGATAGTGCCCGATCGCCATCCGGTGCAGGATCGCCTCCTTGGCCGTGAACATGCTGCGTTCCAGACCGAGCGGGGCGAACAGGCGTTGTCGCATGGCGTCGGAGTAACCCTCGCCGGTGACGACCTCGATGATCCGACCGGCAAGCACGAAACCGGCGTTGTTGTAGGAGAAGTACTCCCCCGGCTCGAACAGCTGACCCTTGTCGCGAAGCCGCTCGACGAAGTTCGCGATCGCCTCGTCGCCGTCTCCCATCTCGTCGATGAAGATCGCCGCATCGATGCCAGACGTGTGCGTGACGAGGTGACGCACGACCAGGGCGTCCGCGAGACCCGGCTCGCCGAGGACGAGATCCGGAAGGTAGCGCTTGACGGGCGCGTCGAGATCGACGAGGCCCTGCTCGACGAGCGACATGAGCAGTGTCGTGGTCCACACCTTGGTGATCGATCCGGTCAGGAACAGCGTGTCCGGCGTCATCTCGACGCCGGTGTTCAGATTCGCGATGCCCGCCGCCGCGGTCTCGATCCGACCGTCCTCGAGGACACCGACCACGGCACCGGGGACGCCGGTGCGGGCGACCAGTTCCTGCACGGTCTCCTGGAGTTCCGTCATGCGAGGTCGCCCGTCATCCGAGGCAGGCCACGACCGCGTCGGACAGGTTGCGGGCCCGCCGTTCGCCGACCTGGTAGGAGTAGTGGTTCATCACGTAGCCGAAGCCGACCTCGGCATCGGGGTCGCCGAAGCCGATCGAGCCACCGGAGCCCGGGTGGCCGAACGAGTTCGGTCCCACCATCGGCAACGGCGGGCAGGAGCGCCAGAACCCGAGCGACATGTAGAACGAGCGGTCGGCCGGGAGGTTCAGGTCCGCGGGCAGTCCGTGCATCCGGGTCTTGTCGGTCTGGACCTCGATCGCGCGCTCGACGGTGGCCCGGTCCAGCAGCCGCACGCCGTCGACGTCACTCACGGTCGCGGCGTACATGCGGGCCACCGAGTGCGCGTTCGTGATCATGTTCCCGGCCGGGATCTCGGCCGCGTGGTAGGCACGCGTGTCCTGGAGTTCGGCGGCGTCGTCGAAGGCACCGCCCATCGACCCGGCGCGGGCCTGCACCGAACCCTCGCCCCACACGGACTGGAACCACCGCGTGACTGTGTCGGCGTCGAGCCCGGTGATCTCGATCATCCCGGCAGTCAGCAGCTCCAGGTCCAGCGGATCGGAGTCGATCCTCGCCACGTTCGGCTCCTGCGCCTCGGGCAGCCCGATCCAGGCGTGCAGTCCGAGCGGGCCGGCCACCTCGTCGGCGAAGTAGGTGCCGAGCGACCGGCCCGTGATCCGGCGTACGACCTCGCCGACCAGGTACCCGAACGTGGCGCTGTGGTAGACGTGCTCCGTCCCTGGTTCCCAGAGCGGCTTCTGGGCCTCGATGGCGCGGATCACCGGGTCCCAGGCAGCCACGTCGTCGAACGTCAGCGGACCGTCGACGACCGGCAGGCCGGACTGGTGCGAGAGCAGCAACCGCACCGGGATCCGGTCCTTGCCGTTGGCGCCGAACTCCGGCCAGTACTTGACGACCGGGGCGTCGAGATCCAGCTCGCCGCGCTGGGCCAGCAGGTGGGCGCAGATCGCGGTGGCGCCTTTCGTCGTGGATGCGACCAGGGCGACGGTGTCCTCGTTCCACGGCCGCTTCGACTCACTGTCCGCGAGGCCGCCCCACAGGTCGACGACCGCCCGGCCGCCGACGTAGACGCAGCACGACGCGCCGACCTCGCCGGGACTCCCCTCGAAGTTCGCCCGGAACGCATCGGCGACCTTCCCCCAGCCTTCCTCGACGTTTCCCTGTATCTGGGCTTCGGTCGTCGTACCCACGTGGCAATCCTTTCGAGAGATCTCAGACTTCAGGAGCGGACGGTTCGGCCGGGCCCGCGGCCCGGCCGAACGGCTCATGCTTACTGGATCGGCGTTGCCGAGGCCGGCCCGCCCGTGTACGAGAAGCACTTACAGGCCGAGTCGTAAGCGGACGTGGCAGTCAGTTCCATGCCGTCGTGCCGGCCCGGGCCGAACTGGGTGGCACCGTTCAGGTCAAGCGCGCTGACGAACGACGTCCCGAGCTTCTCGATCGCCGGCACGAGAGCGTCCGTTCCGCCCTGACCGCCGCTGTTCATGAGTGCCTGCTGCAGCAGTCGGACGACGTCGCACACCTGGTAGACCGTGATCTGGTCGGTCTGCTTCTGCGCGGCCTGGCCGTTGGCGCGGGCATCCGCCAGGCACTTCTGCTGCACCGCGGCCTGCGCTGCCGGGGGTGGCGGAGGGCTGGTCAGCTCAGAGAGGGGGATGCCGCCGAAGCCGCGCATCTTCGTCAACTGCTCCGGCGGGTAGATCTTCATGACGTCGGCGTAACCCTGCTGGCGGAAGAGAAGATACTGCGGGGTCCAGTGCTGGGTGTGTGCACCTTGCGCGAGGTAGTAGACGAGCCCGTTCTCGTACGTCGTCAGGAACATCACGCTGCCGACGCCTTCGGACTTGAACTTCAGCGCGAAGTTCTGGATCTGGGCGAGGCTGGGCGCGTTGTCGGCGTAGCCGTGCGCGCACTTGACGCCGCCCTTGACCAGCGTGATGTTGTGCTGATCGGCGATGGGCTTGAGCGTGTTGTCGTAGACACGCTGGTCGTAAGGGCAGTCCTCCATGACCACGCCGATCTTGCTGCCGGGCGGCAAATAGTTCGACACGAGGGCCTTGTTCATGATGCTCTTGATCCGGCGATCCATGCTCACCCCGTCCACCACGAACACACCGGGGTAGTTCTTGAGATCAACGTCGTCACCGACCGGCGACGCGCCGGTGCCACTCATGTACAGAATCGGGACTTTCGCATTCGTAAGGCAGGCGTTGAAGCTGTCGTTGTAGACGATGCCGTCGTAGAGCACGGCCTGGACGTGCTTGTCCTGCGTGAACTTCTGACAGATCGCCTGGAACGCCGTGTCGAAGTTCGGGTCGGTGAACTCGATGGCGTCGTCGACCACCGCGATCTTGCGTCCGTGGATACCGCCGGCGGCATTCACGGACGCGATGAGTGCGTGCGCCGCGTCCCTGAACGGGCTCACGATCGAGACCCCGTTCCGCTTGGCCTCGGCGGCGGTGTCGGTGATCAGCACCCCGACCTGAATCGGTCCGCTCGCCTTCGCACCGCTGGCCCCTCCACCGTTCTTCCCACCCGAGTCCCCATTGCTCTGCACGCCGCATGCGGCGAGGACGACAGCGCTGCTCACCGCAAGGATGGTCAGCCGAAGACGCATCATCGATCCTGGCTCCTTCATCTCGACACTCAGCTGCTGGTCGCCGCGGTCCTCTACCGAGCGTGGCCACTTGGCTTCGCGAAGGCATCGCCCGCGATCACGTATGGACGTACACTATGGCGGTACGCAAGTGGTTCCGCAAGACCTCGTCGGCGAACTGAACGCGAGAGCAACGCGAGACTGGAGGACCAGTGGATTCCCTGTCAGGGCGCACGGCCTTCGTTACCGGAGGAGCGCGCGGCATCGGACTGGCCATCGCCCATTCGCTCGCTCGCAGCGGGGTATCCGTTGCGGTGGCGGATCTCGACGAAACAGCGCTGAAGCAAGCCGATCAAGAGCTGTCGGCGTTGACGAGTGCCCAGTCCTACGTGCTCGATGTTCGCGACCGGGGTCGGTACGCCGAGGTTGCCGACGCCGTCGAAGCAGAACTCGGCCCGGTGAGCATCGTCGTCAACAACGCCGGCATCCTCGACTCCGTATCGCCGTCGCGAATGGACCACACGATGTGGGACCACGTCATGGGGATCAACGCCGGCGGCGTCTACAACGGCATCCAGGCGTTCGTGCCGCGAATGATCAGGCGCGGCCTCGGCGGTCACGTCGTCAACACCGCATCGGCAGCCGGCCTGTTCGTCGGCGGTCCGTCACTCCTTTACAAGTCAGGGTTCCTGTACCACGCGTCGAAGTTCGCGGTCGTCGGGTTGAGCGAATCGCTGCGCGTGGAGCTTGCGCACCACGGCATCGGCGTGAGCGTGCTGTGCCCCGGGCCGGTGGCCACGGACGGCGTGAAGAATGCGCGTAGCTACCGTCCGGCGAGCGCGCCGGAGCACTCGGCCAAGATCGCGACGATCCTGGAAGCGGCGCACAACCTGGTGCAGGAACAGGGTGTTTCCCCGTTCGTGGTGGGCGACCTCGTTGTCGATGCGATCATCCGCGACCGGCCCTACATCCTCACGGCTACCGACATGGCCGGCGCGATCCAGGCCCGGACCGACGCGTTGCTCGACGCTGTTCCGCCGGATCCGCTCTCCCGAGCTGGCGATCGTGAACCAGGTATGGACGCACCTACTATGTAAGGTAGTACAGTGCCCAGCGACGTTTGTCAGGTAGTACACCCCGACGTGGATGGTGCACATTGGCAGGTGGACGCAGGCTTGCGCGCGTCGCGGCGGTGCTCGTCGCGATGCTCACCCTCGCGGGGTGTGGCCTCACGCATGTGCAGGACCTGAACTTCCGCGTCGACAAGCGGCTGCACTTCGTGAGCCCGAAAGACCGGTCGACCGTGCACCAGCAGGTCACCATCGCGTGGCGTATGGACGACTTCAAGGTCGCGGCGCAGGGCAGTCAGCCACAGTCGCGCGACGCCGGCTACTTCGCGGTCTTCGTGGACCGGACGCCGATCAAGCCTGGGCACACCATGGACGACGTCGCGAAGGACGATCCGTTCTGCCAGCGGTCGCCGACCTGCCCCGACAGCGATTACCTGTCGCAGCGCAACATCTACACGACAACGAAGACGTCGCTCGACATTCCCTTCATCCCCAACATCAGCGGGAGCAAGGAGAAGCTGCAACTGCACGCCATCACGATCGTGCTCATGAACACCTCCGGACATCGCATCGGCGAGTCGGCCTGGGAGCTCGACGTCCGCATTCGGAAGGTTGGTGTCTGACGTGTCAGACCGATTGGACGCATGGACCAGCGAAGAGGCAGCTCTCGAGGACGTCGAGCAGACGAGCGCGGCGTTGCGCGAAAGAGCACGCGCGACGCTGGGTGTCACCGGCGACGAGAACACGCAGAGCTTCCGCTCGCTCGTTCGCGAGCACGACCTGAGCTACTACCCGGTCGTTGCCCTGGGCCTGTTGTTCATCACGGCCACCAACCAGAGTTACGCGTTCACGGTCCTCACGCCGGAGATCAGCCGCACGCTGGGCATCTCGATCGCCGCCATTGCCGGAGCCCGCGCGCTGTATCAGCTCGCGATCGCGGTGGCCCCGCTGCCGATAGCGCGGCTGTCCCAGTCCCGTACACGGCGCGCGATGCTCTGCATCGTCACCGGGCTCGCGTGGAGCGTCATCACGTTGACGACCGGATTCGTCACTTCGCTGGTCGGCCTCATCGTCATCCTCTGTCTCGACGGTCTGGCCACCGGTTCGGTCGTCGCGCTGCATGCGCCACTCGTCGTCGACAGCTATCCGCCGGCCGCGCGGGTGCGCGCACTGTCGGCGTACACCGCGATCGGCACGTTCGGCCAGGCGCTCGCACCGCTGTTGGTGGCCGTCCTCGCCTCGTTCGCCGACCTGACCTGGCGCGGGGTCTTCCTGGCCCTTGGGCTGACGTCCATCCTGATGACCCTCTGCGCACTCGGGCTGCGCGATCCCGGGTTCGGGAAGTGGGACACCGAGCAGCTGCGGGCCAGCGTGCATCAGGAGCATGGCGATGCCGATACGGATGACCTGTCGGCCAAGGACGTGGCGCTCGGGTTCTGGGAGATCTGCCGCCGCGTCATCCTCATCCCGACGAGCAGGAGGATCTTCGCCGGGTTCGCCGTGTTCGGCATTCTCACCGTGCCACTCAACACCTTCCTCTCGGTCTTCCTCGACCAGCGCTGGAACCTCGGCCCGGGGCAACGCGGCCTGTTCTTCGCGGCGTTCTTCGCCATCGGCGTCGTCGCCCTGACCGTCTACGGCAGCCGCGGCGAGAAGCAGTTCCGGTCCTCGCCGGCGCGGGTGCTGCGGGCGGCTGGTTATCTCATGGGGGGAACGGTCGTTTTCATCGCCCTCGGCGGACTCATGCCGGCGTTCGTGCCGATGCTGATCTGCTTCGGGATCTCCGGTGGTTGCCTCGGGCTCCTGCAACCGATGCTCTGGATCTCACTGCTCTCGATCATTCCGTCACCGATGCGGCCACACGCCCAAGCGCTCACCGGGATCTTCATGGCGATTGGTGGCCTGGCCGGCGCACTGCTTCTCAGCGGCATCGAAAACCAGTTCGGGACCGCCGGCACGATGGTCGCCATCGCCATCCCCGGAGTGCTTTGCGCACTCGTCATCGCCAGCGCAGGCAAGTTCATCGAGAACGACCTCAACCGCATGATCGACGAGGTCATCGAGGACGAGGAGATCCGCCGGATAAAGCTCGGCGGCGGGCACCTCCCGATGCTCGCCTGCCGCGGCGTCGACTTCTCCTACGGCCAGCTGCAGGTCCTGTTCGACATCAACTTCACCGTCGACGACGGCGAGATGGTCGCACTGCTCGGCGTCAACGGTGCCGGGAAGTCGACCCTGCTCAAGGTCATCTCCGGGATCGGCCTGCCGACCACGGGCAGCGTGCGCTACCGCGGCCAGGAGATCACCTATCTCGACGCCGAACGTCGACTTCGGCTGGGCATCACCCAGATCCCCGGCGGGCGCGCGGTCTTCGGGCCGATGAGTGTCATCGAGAACCTGCGCAGCTACGGCTACACGATGGCCAAGGAGCGCAGATCGGTCGAGCGCGCGATCGACACATGCTTCGAAGCGTTTCCCCGTCTGCACGAGCGCCGCAACTCCCTCGCCTCGACGTTGTCCGGTGGCGAGCAGCAGATGCTCGGCCTGTCCAAGGCATTGATGCTGCGTCCACGCTTGCTGCTCATCGACGAGCTGTCACTCGGCCTGGCGCCGCTGATCGTGGGCCAGCTTCTCGACATGGTCCGGCAGATCAATGCCGATGGCACTGCCGTCGTGCTCGTCGAACAGTCGGTGAACATCGCGCTCAACCTCGTTGAGCATGCGTACTTCATGGAGAAGGGCGAGATGCGCTTCGACGGCCGCGCCGACGAGTTGTTGGCCCGCGACGACCTGCTGCGCGCGGTCTTCCTGCAGGGCGCCGGGGCGGCGCGATGACGGCGCTGCTCGATCCGGACAAGAACACGCTCGACACCGTCGACGGGCCGACGGACGACCGCCGGCACGTTCTTCAGCGCGCCCGCAAGCCGTTCCTCCAGATCCTTGCGTTCGTGGTCGCCGTCGTACTCGCGAAGATCCTGTTCGCGATCCTCGACAAGCACGACATCGTCCATGCGTCGACCCCGTGGCCCGTCATCCTGCTCGGAACGATCATCGGCATGACCTACGGTTTGCTCGCGGTCGGCATCGTGCTGATCTACCGGACCAACCGCATCATCAACTTCGCCCACGGGCAGATCGGCGCGTTCGGATCGGCGTTCTTCGGCGTCGCCGCGGTGAAGTGGCACATCCCGTACTGGGTGGCGTTTCCCATAGCGCTGATCGTGGCCGCGGCCACCGGCGCGGCCGCCGAAACCGGCGTCGTGCGAAGGCTGCGCAACGCACCGCGACTGATGTCCATCGTCGCGACACTGGGCGTCGGCCAGTTCCTCGTCATCTTCGCCTCGATCATCAATTCCACCGCGAGCTCGGGGGACCTGTACCCGCAGCCGTCGTGGCTGCCGGTCTTCAACGTCGGCGCGCTACGCGTTACGCCGTCCTACTCCGGCATGCTGCTCCTTTCGCCGTTCGTCGTCCTCGCGATTGCGTTGTTCCTCAAGCGGTCGCGATTCGGTCTCGCGATCCGCGCGGCGGCCGCGAACCCGGAAGCGGCCCGTATGTCCGGCATCTTCGCCAGCCGGATGTCGACACTCGCCTGGGCCATCGCCGGTGCGTTGTCAGCGTTCACGGCGATCCTCACCGCACCGACGCAGGGCTTCATCAGCGGTGACAGCTTCGGTCCCGCGCTGCTGCTCCGCGCGATGACCGCCGCCGTCATCGGGCGGATGCAGAGCCTGCCGATCGCCCTCGCGAGCGGTGTCGGCCTCGGCATCCTCGAACAGCTGCTGCTGTGGAACTATCCGCAGTCAGGTCTCGTGGAAGTGACGATGTTCGTCATCATCCTCGTCACGCTGCTGCTGCAGCGGCGGCGGGGCGGTCGCGACGAGGAGAAGGGCAGCTGGGCTGCGGTTCAAGGGCTGCGCCCGATACCGGACAAGCTTCAAAGTCTGTGGGCGGTCCGCGCGATGGGACCGATTCTCACCATCTTGATCATCGCAGTGCTTGCGATCCTGCCGCTCTTCATCACCAACAGCCTTTCGGTCACCTTCACCGGCATCATCGCCTTCGCGATCGTCGGCCTCTCGATCGGTGTCCTTACCGGTCTCGGTGGGCAGCTGACGCTCGGCCAGTTCGCCATCGCTGCCATCGGCGCGGTCATCTCCTACAAGGTGTCGAGCCGCATCGGCGACTTCCCATTGGCGCTGCTCCTCGCCGGCCTCGGCGCCGGCCTGGTCTCAGTCGCGATAGGCCTGCCTGCGTTGCGCATACGGGGCCTCATGCTCACCGTCACGACACTCGGCTTCGCACTGGCGGCCCCCGTATGGCTACTTACGCAACCGTGGATGCTCGGTGACGGTCGCGATCCCGGTCGGCCGATCGGGCTGAACGGTCCGCTCGACACCGGCCGGTCGTACTACTACTTCGCACTGGTCATGTTCGTCCTGTCGTTGGTCATCGCGCGAAATGTGCGGCGCAGCGGCTTCCGCCGCCTGCTGGTTGCCATCCGCGACAACGAGGACAACGCGCGCGCGTTCACCGTGCGGGCGACTCTCGTCAAGCTCCAGGGTTATCTGATCGGTGGGTTCATCGCCGGCATCGGCGGCGCGACGTACGGTCACTCGCTGTCCACCATCAGCGCCGGGACGTTCCCGACGTCCGCGAGCATCGACGTCGTCGTCATGACCGTGCTCGGTGGCGTGTCCGCACTGATCGGGCCGGTTCTGGGCGCGGTCTGGGTGCTCGGACTACCGCTACTCGACATCGGCAACATCGGACTGGCCGCAACGACGTTCGGCGCGCTGCTGCTCATCCTGTGGAAGCCCGGCGGCCTGATCCAGATCGTCGCACCGATCCGCGACTGGATCGTGAAGTTCATCGCGCGCCGGCACGGCATCGATCCCGAACCGCTCTTCGCCGGTGACGACGCGACGGACACCACCGCGCCAACCCAGGGAGTGAGCGTCGGCGCCCTGCCCGTCGACAAGACTCCTGCGATGCCTTCGGGGCGGCCCTCGCGGGACACGACACTGCTCGAGGCGCGCGATCTGCGGAAGAGTTTCGGCGGCGTGCACGCCGTGCGCGGCGTCTCGTTCGTCGTGAACGCCGGTGAGACGGTCGGCCTCATCGGTCCGAACGGCGCCGGCAAGACGACGACCTTCGAGATGCTCGGCGGCTTCACCCGGCCGGACGCGGGCCAGGTGCTCTTCGCCGGCGAGGACATCAGCAAGGTCGGGCCGGAGGGCCGCGCCCGGCGCGGTCTGATCCGGTCGTTCCAGGATGCCGCGCTGTTCCCGACGATGACCGTGAAGGAGACGGTGCTGCTCGCGCTCGAGCGGGTGCGGCCGACCAGCTTCGTCGCCTCGACGCTCGGTGTGACCTTCGGCGAGCGGACCAAGGAACGGCAAGCGCGCGCACTCGTCTGCGCGATGGGGCTCGAACGCTATCGGGACAAGCAGATCCAGGAGCTGTCGACCGGCACCCGTCGCATCACCGAGATCGCGTGCCTCGTGGCGCTGCAGCCGACCTGCCTGCTGCTCGACGAGCCGTCCAGCGGCGTCGCCCAGCGCGAGACCGAGGCACTCGGGCACCTGCTCGTCGATCTCAAACGTGAGCTCGACCTGACGCTCGTCGTCATCGAGCACGACATCCCGCTCATCATGGGGATCTCGGATCGCATCGTTGCGATGGCCGACGGAAATCTCATCGCCCAAGGCCCGCCGGACGTCATACGCACCGACCCGCAAGTCGTCGACGCCTACCTGGGCGGCAGCATTGCCGCGATCGAGCGCTCCGGCGTGGCCACCGCGGCCGCCCAGCCCGCTGCTATGCCAGTGCGCGGCACACCGCTTCCTGGACGACCTGCGTAAGCCCCGCGAACACCCGGGCCGCCTGCCCCGTGTTGGCGTCGGTGCGTTGCAGGCTCATCGTGATCGTGGCCGAGCGTGTCCCGTCGAGAGTGGACAGAGCGAACTGGGTGTACCCGAAGATGTTGCCGGTGTGGCCGTACACCGTGCCGCAACGTGCGTTGTAGCGGAACACCGACATTCCCGCGGAGTTGAAGCCGGGCCCGATCGGATCGGAATGGCTGTCGGGCATGAACAGCCGCAGCCACTCCGCGCGCGTCTTCGCCGAGATCAGGCTCCCGCCGACGTAGGCCCGGATGAAGCTGTTCATGTCGGCCGGCGTCGACACGATCCCGCCGGACGCCCAGGCCCATCCGGCCGCGACACCGAAGGTGGTGTCCTCGAAGTCACCGTTGGGCAGCACGTCGTAGCCGTGCATCAACGGTTCCGGCATCGCGTCGTCGGCCGGCAGCGAAGTGTCGCGCAGGCCGAGCGGATCGAGGACCCGCCGTTGCAGCACCTGCTCGAATCGCTGCCCGGTCACGGCCTCGATCATCAGGCCGACCACGATGTTGTCCGAGTTGGAGTACGCGTACTGCGTGCCGGGACGGAACACCAGCGGCTCGTTGCGGATGTAGCTGATCAGGGTGGCCGGGCTGGGCGGGTGCCCGGGTGATTTCGTGAGCGCTGCGACGAAGTCTTTGTTGTGGATGAAGTCCGGCAGTCCGCTGGTGTGCGCCATCAACTCCTGCAGGGTGATGTCCCGCCACCGCGCGGGCGAGTTCGGCAGCCGCCGGCCGATGGTGTCGCTGAAGCTCAGCAAGCCCTTGTCGACCAGCACGAGCGCGGTGGCGCCGGTGAAGGCCTTCGCCACGCTCGCGACCCGCACGTGATCGCCGATCGCGGGCGGCGCTGCCCGGCCGATCTCGGCGACGCCGCCGGGGAAGAACTCCCGATCACCTTTGCGTTGCACGACAACCGCGACGCCGGGCGGCCCACCGGGCATGGAAACCAGTTCGCTGATCGTTCGACGCAACGCGGCGTCGTCGGCTCTGTTGCCGCCGCCCGCCGGCTGACGCGCCTGAGGACTGACGCTGGCGCATCCGGCTGCGAACACCAGGCACGCGCCAAGGGACAACCACAAGGTCCGCTTCATGATCCCCCCAGATGTAGCGGGCCGTCCCACGCAGCATGACACCTCCGCCCGCCCAGGTGGAACCCGCCGCGCGATTCCTCCCGCTACGTCCGCAGCGCCGCTGCGGTCATGCGAAAGGCCCTCGAACCTGTCCGGTTCGAGGGCCCTTCCCGTTGCGGACCTATCTCGCGTGTAGGTAGGCCTGCACCTTCGCCTGGG
>Ga0081455_10003404_pt1 | contig 18299 bp, 15 predicted proteins | sample TabmetS3T2R1_FD_70207 | JGI IMG/M metagenome (GOLD analysis project Ga0081455, IMG submission 70207) | Tabebuia heterophylla rhizosphere microbial communities from the University of Puerto Rico - S3T2R1 | ecosystem: Host-associated > Plants > Roots > Rhizosphere ... | reverse complement strand
GGCGATGTCGGTGTTGGAGCCTTCCAGCGAGGAGCCGACGATGGTGCCGGCCTTGCCGTACAGCGCCTGTCCGGATCCGTCGGTCATCTCGAACGCGCCGCCATTGACGCGCTTGAGGAAGTTAGTGCCGTTGAACGTCGCGACCGAGATTTCGGCGAGGTCGAGGTTGCGGCCGTTGGAATAGTTGCCGACAATTCGGCCGTTGGTGCCGACACCGACGGACTGCAACTGGCCGGCCGGGAAGCCGTCCTGCTGGATCTGGTTGACCTGCACGTTGCCATTGGCATCCGCGAATTGGGTGACACCGCCGGTGCCGAAGTTGATGACGGGACTGCCCAGCGCGACGCCGTTAACGACGGCATTGGTGAGCTCCACGGACGGAACCGACGGCGTCATCTGGCCTGAGGCAGAAAAGGTGAAATTGGTGTTGACGTTCTGCCATGAGACCTGGGTGCCGGTTGCGTTGGGATTGACCTGGTAGAACAGGTTCCAGGTGTCGGTATGGCCGGCGCCGAGCGTAGCGCTGTCGACCTTGGCCCAGCGGAACTGCAGGTTCACCGGCGCGCCCGAGACGTCGTAGGTCGTGACCGCGCCGCCCGCCACCGACTCGGCGAGGAACGTCGAGTTGTCGTTGCCGACGACCTGACCGGTGCCGACGCCGCCGCCACCGCCGCGCTGCGCCGTCACGGTACCGGTAAAGCCGAGCGCGGCCCAGGCCGTGGTATTTGAGCTCGTGACCGAGAGATTGTTGGACAAGCCGGAATGAAGCGTGATCGAGCCCGAGGCGATCGTGGACGTGTACGGGGCTGACGTTCCCTGGAGCGCGTCGATCTTGCTCAGCAAGGTTCCGATGCTGTCGTCGACGTTGATCTGGTTGGCGCCGGAGGCGGTGCCCGACGCCATGAAGGTGAGGGTTTGACCGTTGACCGTGATGGTGTCGCCCACGACGAAGTTGGAGGAGATCGAGTTGGAGGGTGCCGTGCCGCTGAGCAGGGTCGCGGCCGTGTTCGCAACCGACGGCGTCGCTTTGTTGTTCTGGGTGGTGCCACTCCTGGTGGCGTCGGTATAGGGCGCCTGAGGCGTGCCGAGCGCCAGCGGATTATGTCCGGCGCTGTATGATCCGGGCGCGATCAATTCCGATCCGGGAACAGAAACGTCGTGCTTGGTCGTCAGCGGATAGCTGGCAAGGTTGGCGCGATAGTCGATCCTGGTGGTCTGCTGCGCCGGCAAAAAGTCGTTCTGGAATCTGAGAACCTGCGGCGAGCTGCCGGACGGGTTGCCGGTGGTCGGGTCGATCGGCACGCCCTGCAGATAATAGCCGGCACCGTTGACGAGATAGCCGCTCTTGTCGAGTTGGAAGTCGCCGCGACGCGTAAAGCGGTCGACGCCGTCGAACACTGGCGTGCCGTCGGTGAAGTTGCCGGGCTTCTGCACCGCGAAAAAGCCGTTGCCGTTAATCGCCATGAAGGTGGCGACCGAGGCCGTCTGCACGTCGCCCTGCACCGAGTTGGTGGAGCGGGATTGCGTGGTCACGCCGCCCGCAAGCTGCGCGGTGGTGGCCGTCTGCGGGATGAGATCCAGGAAAGAGGTATCGATGCGCTTGAACGCGGTGGTCTGCGAGTTGGCGATGTTGCCCGAGACGTTTTCCAGCGCGTAGGAGTTGGCGCGAAGGCCGCCGACCGCGGTGGTAAGAGCGCCGAAGATACCCATGACATGTTCTCCAAATTCGATCCGGGCGGCTCGCCGATCCAAGTGATCGCAGGCCGCGTCGGGAGAAGATGTCGCAAGCGTTGTGCCAAACTACAAACCCGATAAAAATCAATACCTTAAGAAAAAAGCCCCGGTCCGGGGACCGGGGCACATTTGCCGGGCGGGGCAACAATTGCCGGGTGAGCGGCTCAAGAAGCCGAAGGCCCTGCCGGGTGAAACACCATCCCAAATCCATCGATGCAGTAGCGTAGCCCGGTCGGTTTTGGCCCGTCGTCGAAGACGTGGCCGAGGTGGCCGCCGCAGCGGCGGCAATGCACTTCGGTACGCAGCATGCCGAAGGTGCGGTCCTCGGTCTTGCCCAGCGCATTTTCGAGCGGCTGCCAGAAACTCGGCCATCCGGTGCCGCTCTCGTATTTGGTGTCCGAGGAGAACAGCGGCAGATCGCAGCCGGCGCAGGCGAAGATGCCCTTGCGCTTTTCCTTCAGCAGCGGGCTCGAGCCCGGCCGTTCGGTGCCGTGCTTGCGCAGGATTTCATATTGCTGCGGCGTGAGCTGCGCCCGCCATTCGGCGTCGGTCTTTTCCACCTCGAACTTCTCGGCGGCTTGCGCCGGCGTGGTGCGCAGCCAGCGGAAAGCAGCCAGGCCAAACAGGCCGGCCACGGATGCGAGCAGGATACGGCGGTCGAACATGGCAATCTCCGTGCGTGGCGGACGTAACGGTTCGCCATCAAGTACGGCCCGGCAACGCTGACGTTACACGGAACCGTCCCGGATTTTCTCACTTTCCTGCGAGGCCATGCTCTCCTGCGGGGCCATGACAGGCATTCCGCCGTCCTGCGGCTCCGCCGGCCGCGGCGACTGCGGCCGCGCCGGGCGTGGCGCGCCCGGCGGCGGACGGTGCGGTGGCCTGGTTCCAGCTTGCCGGTTGGCCTCCGCCAGCCGCGCCTCACGAACGCGTTCCCGGGCCCGGGCGCCCTCACGGTAACGGGCCAGCGCGCCCACTGCTGCGCAATGGCCCCGCCCCCACAGGCCGATCAGATGGCCGGCCGCGCGGCCGACGGCGCCCCCCGCCCAGACCAGTTCGAACGGCGAGAACAATTTCCAGCGGTCCTCCCCCCACAGGATGCTGCGCGCGATCATCTGCCCCGCCATCGCTGAGGTGTTCAGCCCCTGCCGGCCGAAGCCGCTGGCGACCCAGAGCCCTTTGCGGAGCTGGCCGATCTGCGGCATGCCGTGCACGGTCACCCCGACCGCACCGCCGAACACGTCCGATATCGGGACCTTGCCGAGCTTCGGGAAAACGGTCGCAATGCGGCGCTGAATCGCGGGACCAAAGCGGTGCGGCCGCGCCTCCCAGGTGGTTTCCGGGCTCGCCCACATCAGCCGGTCGCCGTCGACGATCCGGAAATGATCGATGCCGTCGCCGTCGGTTACCGATCCCCTGAAGGCGATCACCTCGCCGAGCCGCTCGCCGAGCGGCTCTGTCACCGCGGCATAGCGCCAGACCGGCAGCAACGTCTCCGACAGGCGGCGCAAGGGAGCGCCGAGGTGAACGTTGCCGGCCAGCACGATATGCGAGGCGCGCAGCCGGGCCGACGGCGTCACGATGCGCTTGCGAATGCCCGACGGATCGATGCTGACGACGGGCGTATCTTCGAAGATGCGCGCGCCCGCCCGCCTCGCCTGCGCGGCAAGACTGTGGACGTATTTGCGGCCGTCGATCTGGAATGCGCGCGGATAATAGATGCCGTGGAAATAACGCCCGGTCCCCAGTTGATCGCGAACGCGATCGACCTGCCAGCCCTCGACCTCGGTCTCGAAATCCTCGCTCAGCGACTGTAGCCGGCTGATCAGCGTTTCGCCGGCGTCGACATTGGAGACCTCCAGCGCGCCCTCGCTCAGTGCAATGCCGGGCATCGCCTCTTCGGTGGCGGCGGCGCGAACGTAATCAGCGCCCTCCTTCGACAGCGCCCACAATTCGCGCGCGTCCTCGAGGCCGACGCGTTCGATCAGGTCGCCGATCGGAAGGCTGTAACCCGGCATCACCGTGCCAAGTTGATGGCCGGATGCGTTCCAGCCGACATGCCGGCCCTCGAGAACGGCGACGCTGGCGCCGAGCCGCGCGGCCTCCAGCGCTACCGTGAGACCGGCAAGTCCGGCTCCCACCACGCAAATGTCAACATCGAGGTCGAATGAGAGCCGCGAGCGAAAAGGCGCGTCGTCGTCGGGGCCGTTGGTCGCACTTGTGAAAGTCTCGGGCATAGCGTTTCTTAACGGACCGCTGCGGCGCTTGTCACCCTGTCCGAGACATGAGCTTGTAGATTAGTCCAGACTAAGACCGAATCGAGATTGCGCCCATGCGCCGTTTGTTGCTGCTGCGTCACGCCAAGACCGAACATGACGCGCCTTCGGGCCATGACCACGACCGCCGTCTCGACGAGCGCGGGCGGCGGGATGCCGCCGCCATTGGAACCTGGATCGGCCAACATCCGCCGCTTCCCGATGCCGTTCTGGTCTCGACCGCCGTGCGGGCGCGGCAGACCTGGGAGATCGCACGCGATGCGATCAAGGATGCAGTGCGGGAACGGCATCGGCAGCCGCAGGTCGAACTGCTCGACGAACTCTACGGCGCCGAGCCTGCGCAGCTCCTGCAGACCATCCGCATGGCTGACGTCACCGACCCCGCGCGGCTGATGCTGATCGGTCACAATCCCGGCATGCACGAGCTGGCCCTGATGCTCACCGGCAGCGGCGACAAGGCGGCGAAGAAAGCGCTTGAAGACAATCTGCCAACCGCCGGCCTTGCCATCCTGGATTTCGCGACCGACGACTGGAGCGAGGTGGCGTTCCGGCGCGGCACGCTTGTTCGTTTCACAAGCCCGAAACTGCTGAAGCAGGCGCTGGACGATTGAGCCGCGCGGACATAAAGGCGCGCCCGTGCTAGGCTGGCCGTGACCTGTTTTCGAGCGAATTAGCAACAAGTTCGCGTAAAAGAAAACGCGTCAAAACAATGGGCTGGAATAGGGCTCTGACAAATCAGAACCGGACCGGCCGGAAGCCGGAGGCGCAGATGTTCAAGTCGATTCTCGTGCCGATCGATCTGGCCGATACGGATCTGGCCAAGCCCGCGATTGCGACCGCCGCAACGCTGTCACAGACCTGGAACGGCTCGGTGCGCCTGCTCAATGTGTTGCCGATGACGCCGGTAATGCTGGCTGAATATGTGCCGGCCGATTTCGATGCCCAGCAGCGGGCGACCTCGGAGGAAGCGCTCGCGATCGTGGCGGCTGAATCCGGCATCGCCGCGCCGCGCATTTCTACCGCGGTGCGAAAAGGCGGCATCTATCATGAGATCCTCGAAGAGGCGGCCGCGGTCAAGGCCGACCTGATCGTGATGACCTCACACCGGCCGGCGATGCGGACCTATTTCCTCGGCTCCAACGCCGGCCATGTGGTGCGCTATGCCAAATGCTCGGTGCTGGTGGTCCGGCACTGAGGATAGCGCCGCCGCATAACGGCGGCGCCATTGACCTCACATCATTCGCCCGAACGTCGGATCGATCAGGCCGCGCACGGCCGTCTCGATCTGGCTGCGCTCCACCCCGATGTCGCGGAGCGCGTGGTCGTCCAGTTCATGCAGCGTTTTGACGGCTTCGCGGTGCGCAAAATAGGTGACGATGCCGTTCGCCCAGCCTCCGAGCAGGCGGAAAAATCCGGTCCGCGCGTTTCGGGACGCAGGCTGGCCTGCCGTCTGGGATACCGTCGTCATCGTTCTTCTCCTTGCTTTTGCGCGGCAAAGCGCTGCCGCCGACGCAAACGCCCAATGCGCTTGCGCCTATTGATCCGATTGCTTGCACCCCTCTCAGTGCAATCTCTGGCTTGATGGCTGCAAAATGATCCGATACATTGCTCGGTGCAAGGGAAACATTGCTCTCGGTGCAATAATGTCAAAGTTCGAGTACCTGAAGCTTGCCGATACCGTCGCCGCCGAGATCGCCAATGGCGCGCTCAAGCCTGGCGACCGCCTGCCCCCGCAACGCAGCTTCGCCTACGAGCGCAAGATCGCGGTCTCGACGGCGAGCCGCGTCTACACCGAGCTGTTGCGCCGCGGCCTCGTGGTCGGCGAAGTCGGGCGCGGCACCTTCGTCTCAGGCGAGACGCGCCGTGGCATCACCATGCCGACCGAGCCGCGCGGTGCGCGCATCGATCTGGAAGTGAACTACCCGATACTGCCGACACAATCGGCGATGATCGCGAGAAGCCTGGCCGGGCTGGAACGCCCCGAAGTACTGGATCTCGCGCTGCGGCACTCGACCACGACTGGCACGCTGGCGGCGCGGACCATTTCCGCCGAGTTTCTCTCCCGCGAGGACTGGACCCCTGCCCCCGATCAACTGGTTTTCACCGCGAACGGCAGGCAATGCATCGCCGCTGCGCTAGCGGCGATGGTGCCCAGCGGCGGCCGCTGCGGCGTCGAGGCGTTGACCTATCCCTTCATCAAGGACATCGCCGTCAGGCTCGGTGTGACACTGGTGCCGCTCGCGATGGACGAGTACGGCGTTCGGCCGGACGCGGTACAGAAGGCTCACCGCGAAACCCACTTGTCGGCGCTCTATCTTCAGCCGACGATTCAGAACCCGCTCGGCATGACCATGCCGCCGGCGCGCCGGGCCGATTTGCTGCGCGTGGTCGAGAAGCTCGGCCTCACCATCATCGAGGATACGGTCTACGGCTTTCTCGATGAAGAAACGCCGATGGCAGCGCTCGCGCCGGACAGCTGCATCACCCTCGACAGCCTGTCGAAGAAGGTGGCACCGGGCCTTGCGCTCGGCTTCATCGTTTCGCCGCCGCGCCTGCGCGAACGCGTCATGGCCGCGGTTCGATCGGGCGGATGGACGGCGTCCGGATTTGCCTTTGCCGCCGGACAGCGGCTGATGGCGGACGGCACGGTCGCCGAGCTGTCACGCCTGAAGCGGATCGACGCGGCGCGGCGCCAGCAGATGGCGGCCAAATACCTCGCCGGTTTTGAGGTTCAGGCCAACGTCAAATCCTACCATCTCTGGCTGACCTTGCCGCCGCATTGGCGCTCGCAGACATTCGTCGCGGCCGCGGCCCGGCGCGACATCGCGCTGACGCCCTCGACCACTTTTGCGGTCACTCCCGGTCACGCTCCTAACGCCGTCCGCCTGGCGCTCGGCGCCCCCAGCACCGAACAGCTCGATCTGGCGCTGCGTACATTGTCAGGGATGCTGACGGCGAAGGAAGACGTCGATACGACCGAATAGCGCTACCGGTCACAGGTTTCGCGCGCCGGCCACTCCGCGATAAAGCCCCTCGCCTTGTAGGGCTCGATCTTGTCCCATTCGCGAAGCATACGACGGGTGAATTCGGCGTCGGTATGCCAGAGCGCCCGTGGCGTCCTAAAACTGTCGACCATGACCAGCATCTTCTCCACCTCCGGCCAGTGTCGGTGCAGCGTCATCGGATAGCGGCGCGCCGTCCAGGTATTGCCGAGGCAGATCACGCTGCGGATGTTGCCGAGCCCGAGCGCGGCGTCAATGATGGGCAGCGAGAAGATCACGTTCTCGCCGGTGTTCGTCGCGCGATCTTCTCTCATAATGATGTCCGCCGGAACACCGCGCGCGATCATGGTATCGGCAATGATGGCGCATTCCGACCGGTCATCTCCCGGCGTCACGCCGCCGCTCACGATAGCCCGGCCAAAATATCCCTCTCGCCACAGCCGGCAGGCTTCCTCGATACGCCCGTCGACATCCTCGCGCGTGCCGAACACGAACAGCAGATCGGCCGGCCGCAGCGGCGTCTTGACCAGATGCCGCGCGTTGATCGCGGCAATCTCGGCTTCCGTCGGCAATCGCGTCGTTGCGGTGATCACGGGCATCTCGCCTGCTTTCGGGGAATGCCGCACAGAGTGCCGCGCCCCGCGGCGCTTCACGAAATCACGTTTCGTGTCGCTTGATTGCGAAGCCCGCTATGGCAGCAATGTCTCGGGCAGCTCGTCGAACGTATATCGGCGCGGCCGGTTGCGCTTGATGAAGCCGCCGATGGTCCAGGCAAACCAGATGGCGATGCCGACGAGAAACAGCGCGCCGGTGAATTCGGACGTCGTTAGCGCGCGCAACAGAAGTCCCACCATGGCGATGGCCAGCAAGGCCAGCATCACAACTGCCGCGCCATAGGTCGCCGTCCCGATGCCGCCGGCCAGGGACGCCTTGCTGCCGGCCGCTTTCATTCTGCGGTGCAGCTCTGTGATGAAGGCACGGTAGCCCTGGTCCTGCGGCGTCATCAACGTGACCGTCTGCCAGCTCGTCGAAACGATGGCGATCCGTCCGCCGCCCCTACGTTTGATATCGGCGCGAAAGCGGCGGGCTTGCATCGTCATCGGTCGATACGACAGGCGGATCGAAGCGATCTCGGCATAGGGCCATACGCCCGACCGGCTGCCGATCCGCCACGACAATCCGGCGTCTGTCAGTTCGAATTGCTGCGCCGACGAGATCAGCGACGCCTTATAGGCGTAGCTAAGCGTGCGGGCGCCCTCGCCTTCCGTCGCCTGGTTCGGTCGTGATGTCGGCAATTCAAAATATCCGTGTCGTTTGCGGCCGCCTGCTTGCGCGGCGCGCCGGCTTTACCTTACAAGCGGTCCATGGCCCAGACGACTTATTTTCCGCGCCGCCTGATCCTGGCCGGCGCGATCGTTTCCGGAGTGCTGCTGGCGCTGGCCGTGCACATGCTGGGCGCGCGCTACGGTCTCGATCTCGGCGGCCTTTGGCGTTCCAATACCGGCGAGTTCATGCCCGCGGGCGCCGCGATCGCGTGGTGGCTGATCGCGACCGTGGGATTCTCCGGCGGCTATTTCACCGCCAATTTGATGCACGGTGCGGCTTCGGGCCAGATTCCGCAGCGGATGCGGCAGTTCCTGATCGTGGTCGGCGTGCTGATCCTCGCCGGCGCCGGACAGGCGGCCTCGGCGCCGAGCCCGGTCCCGACCGTATCTGGTGTGCTCGCCGGCCTCGCGGCCCTGTGCCTCGGCGCGGTGATGGCGTTTTGCGGCGCGCATTTCGCGCTGCGCAAGGCCTGAGGAAAGAAGGCTCAAGGCAATCAGGCGACGGCCTGCGCGCGGGCCTTCGACAGCATGGTTTCCACCTCGGCCGCGGGACGGGGCGGGCTGAACAGATAGCCTTGCGCCTGCGTGCAGCCTTCCTGGCGCAACAGGTCGAACTGCTCGTCGGTCTCGACACCTTCCGCCGTGGTGACGATGCCGAGACTCTTGCCGAGGCCGGTCACGGCACGGACGATCGCCATCGAATCATCGCGTGTCGCGAGTTCAGTGACGAACGAGCGGTCGATCTTGATCTTGTCGAACGGGAAGCTGCGCAGGTAGCTGAGTGAGGAATATCCGGTTCCGAAGTCGTCGAGCGAAATCCGCACCCCGAAGGCGCGAAGCTCGTGCAGAACCGAAAGCGTGGCCTCGCTGTTCTGCAGCAATACCGATTCGGTGATCTCGAGCTCGAGCCGGTGCGCCGGAAGGCCGGAGGCTTTCAGCGCCTCCTTCACCGTCAGCACCAGATTGGGATTCTTGAACTGCACCGGCGAGAGATTGACGGCGACGCCGACATCCCGCGACCACCGGGCCGCGTCCATGCAGGCCTGACGCAACACCCACTCGCCGATCGGCACGATCAGGCCGGTTTCCTCCGCGAGCGGAATGAAGTTGGCCGGTGAGATCATGCCACGCAACGCGTGATTCCACCGCACCAGAGCTTCGAAGCCAACGACGACGTCTTTGGCGACGTCGCGGATCGGCTGGTAGTAGACTTCGAATTCCTTGCGCTGCAGCGCCGCGCGCAAGTCGAGTTCCAGGAGCCGCCGCGCCTGTGCGCGGGCGTCCATCCCGGTCTCGAAGAAACGATAGGTGCCGCGGCCGTCCTCCTTGGCGCGATAGAGCGCGAGGTCGGCCTTCTTGAGCAGTTCGTCGGGATTCTTGCCGTCTTCCGGCGCCAGCGAAATGCCGATGCTGACGCCGATCACGAGCTGGTGGCCGGCGATCTCGTAAGGCGCGGAAACCTGCTCGACCACGTGGCTGGCGAGCAAGGCGACAGCGGACGGATCGCAATCGTTGCAGAACTGCACGATGGCGAATTCGTCACCGCCGAGCCGCGCCACCGTGTCGTTCTCGCCGATGCATGCGCCCAGACGGCGGGCGACTTCCTTCAACAGCGCGTCGCCGACGGGATGGCCGAGCGAATCGTTGATGTCCTTGAAGTGGTCGAGGTCGAGACAGAGCACCGCGAGCTGATCGCTGCGTTTGGCAAGCCGCAACGCCCTTTCGAGCTGCTCGCGGAACAGTATCCGGTTCGGCAGATTGGTCAGCGCGTCATGGCGCGCCATGTGCGAAATCTGTTCCTGGGCCTGCTGCCATTCGGTGATGTCTTCGAAGGTAGCGACCCACCCGCCGCCGTTCTTGGGCTGATCGACCACGCGGATCGACCGTCCGTTGCGGGTCAACGTCCTGGTCACGCTGTCGCCGGCCTTGGCCGCGGCAATCACGCTGGCGACGAACTGATCGGGATCGCCGTCCCAGCGATTGAGCGCCTTCTGCTGCCGGAGCACGTCGAGCAGCAGACGGCCCTGGAGCGTCATGCCGGTCCGCCCCATCATTTCGGCATAGCGTTGGTTGTTGAGCAGGATGCGGCCATCCGCATCGAACATGCAAAGCCCCTGCGACATGTTGTCGAGCGCGGTATCGAGCAGGACTTTCTGACTATGGAGTTCGCCCTTGGCGCGGCGGTCGATCATCGCCGCCAGCAGCGACAGGCCGAGGATGGCGAATGCCGCGACCGCCGTCAGGAACGACAGCGCGGTCGGCGAAATCGACATCACGTCGGTGCCGAGGGTCGGATCGGGAATGAGAGTAACGGCGCCCATCGCCGTGAAATGATGCGAGACGATGGCAACCGTCAGCAGCCCGGTGGCAGCCATGGTATGGACGGGATTGTCACGGCGTACCGCGACAAGAAGCGCGATGGCCGCGAACAGGCTGCCGAACACGATCGAGGCCAACACGAGGCCCTGCGACCATACAATGAACGCCGGCAGCTCGAGCGCCGCCATGCCGGTATAGTGCATCGCTGCGACACCGCCGCCGATGACGGCGCCGCCAAGGGCAACCACCCACCGGCGTGAACTGGATAACGCAATGCAAAGGCCGGTGGCCACGATGGCAATCGCGAAGACCAGCGACAATAAGGTGACGGGTATGCTGTATCCGGCACCCGCGCCCGGATCGTAAGCCAGCATCGCGACGAAATGCGTGGCCCAGATTCCGCAGCCTCCGACAGCCGCGTCGAGACCGATCCAGACCGCGCGCGTTCGGCCGCGCGATGCCCTGGCGCGATGAAACAGGCTGATGGCGACCGCGCTGGCAAGCCAGCAGATGGTGCCGGCAAGCACAACCAGTCTCCAGTCATGCTCGGTGGTGAGACAAGTTAGGACGCGATACATTTACAGGCCCCCGATAGCCTGTAACAGCAATCCCATTGGTATATTTGAGGTAACCCGCCACGGCCGAGTTGCGCGGATGGTGAACGAATATCGCAGACGGCACGCCGGCGGCCCCGCCGCACGGGAAATATGGTTTCCGATCCGTTACCGCCGGCCGCCCCACCAGATCGCGGCGGCGGCGGCGAGCAAGACGCCGGCCGAGATCAGCAGCGACGCGTGCAAGCCGTTCATGAACGTGCCGGAACGGCCCACAAGCGAACCGAACAAGGCGACGCCGAGCACACTGCCGGTTTGCCGGGTCGCGTTAAGCACGCCTGCGGCAATGCCTGAGCGCGATTTCTCCACGCTGCCGAGCAGCGTCGAAGTCAATGGCGGAACCAGCAATCCGAGACCGCTGCTCAACGCGATCAGTTGCAGGCAGATCGACCAATAGCTGGTGCCTGCAGCGATTCCGAGCATCGCAACACAGCCGGCCGCGGAGAGCGAGGCGCCGGCTGCGATCGTCGCTGATGCGCCGATGCGCTCGGCCAGAAGCGGCGCCATCAGATTGACCGGCAGCACCGCGCCCATCATCGGCACAAAAGCGAGCCCGGTCGCGAACGCCGACAATCCGTTGACCTGTTGAAAGTAAAGACTGAGCACGAAGATCAAACCGTAGATGGCGACATTGACCAGCAAGCCGATCAACGACGTCAGTGCAAACATCCGATTTCCAAACAGTGCGAGCGGCAGCATCGGCTGCGGCGTACGCGCTTCCCGCCAGACGAACAGGACAGCGAAGGTCGCGAACACCGCGAAGCCCGCGATCACGAGTGGATGGTCCCAACCAAGCGAGCCGCCCTCGATGATCGCGCCGGCGAGCGAGCCAAGCGTCGCGACCGCCGCGATCTGGCCGGGCAAGTCGATCTCGCGTTCGGGCGTTCGCGTCGTCTCGTCGGCAAAACTCCAGGCCAGCCACAGGCCGGCAAGACCGATCGGCAGATTGACGAGGAAGATGGAGCGCCAGCCGACCAGCGTGATCAGGGCGCCGCCGACAAACGGTCCTGCCGTCAGCGCAAGGCTCGCACCCGCGGCCCAGATGCCGACCGCGCGCCCGCGGGCCTTTTCTTCCGGATAGGCATGACTGAGCAGCGCGAGCGAATTCGGCACCAGAATGGCCGCGGCCAGTCCCTGGACGCAGCGCATCATGATCAGGATCGCCGCATTGGGTGACAGCGCGCAGCCGACCGAGGCTGCCGTGAAGATGGCAAAACCCGCCATGAACACCCGCTTGGCGCCGATCCGATCGCCGAGCGCACCCGCCGTCAAGATGAAAGCCGCAAAGGCGATGGTGTAGGCGCTCACCACCCATTGCAACTCCGTGACGCCGCCACCAAGCGAGAGCCCGATGGCATTGAGGGCGGTATTGACGATGGTGACGTCGAGCTGAACGACGCCATAGCCCAGACTCATCGCGGCGAGCGTCAACGCCGCCGCGTACCTCGACGGCGCCGGTCCGGCTCCGGAATGGACTGACGCATCGGGGCCGGAAAGCGGCCTGAAATTGAGATCGGCGTTGCGCATGGGTCATCCCTTCAGGGCCCCAACGCCGTTCAAGCTGGTCCGTTTCAGTATGATACTTCGTCAAAGATCGAAGTATGAATGCAGCCGGCCGCCCACGCGAGAAAACGCCGCGCGGGAATTCTTCCTGCGCGGCGTTTTGCCTCAACCAGGGCGATGATCAGCTTGCGGCGCGCAAATTGACCTTGCCTTCCGCCAGCGAGGTCAGCTTCTTGTCGGTCGTCTTTTCCTCATCGAGCGTCTGCTGCAGGAGGCTGGCGCAATCGTTGCGACCAAGCTGCCGCGCCCACGCAATCAGGCTGCCGTAGCGGGTAATTTCATAGTGCTCGGCGGCCTGCGCCGCGTTGATCAGCGCTGCGTCCAGCACGTTCTTGTCAGCGACCTCGCCCGCGACTTCGTCGGCTTCCTCGATGATGCCGTCGATGGCCGGGCAATCGACCGCCTTCACCTCGGCGCCGTGCATGCGGAACACCTCTTCGAGACGCTGCACATGCGTCCTGGTTTCGTCGAGATGCGTCAAAAAGCCCTGTTTTAGCTGCTTGTCGGTGGCCTTTTCGGCCATTTTCGGCAGCGCTTTCACGAGTTGTTTCTCGGCGTAATAGATGTCCTGCAATTGATGGATGAACAGGTCGTTCATGGTCTTGATGTCTTGGGTGAACAGTCCCATTTACGGTCGTCCTTCGTTTGGAACACGCGGGCGCAAGGCCTGGTTTTTGGCCTTTTTTGCGCTTCGTGTTCGATGCCGATGGAAGCTAACCGGCTCGCGAATGCGACGTTCCCAATGGTCCCGAAAACGTCGCGATGGAACGCTGGAACGCCCGCCGCTAAAAACAACCCGCAGAAACGGACCTCATTGCGACTCAAAATCGTTAACGCGGCGACATATGTAGGGCGTATGACAAAGACGGCGAGCGAAGCCAAAAGGCATGCTTGTCAAGGGCTGCACAACGGTCCGGTTTTGGCTTATGGGTTGCGCGCACGGTGCCTCTGCCCGTCGACTGTCACGTGTCGTGGCAGGCCCACCTTTACGTATTGCCGCCCCGCCGGGAGGATGAATGCATCGGCTGCTGACCGCGCTCAGGCGTGGCTTCAAGGAGAAGATCGGCTGGAAACGGCTAGGGATTGCTGCGAGTCTTCTCATCATAGCTCTTGCGATCACCCATCTGGTTCGCACCCTCAAGGGTGTCGATACCGGGGTGATTCTGACGGCGCTGACCGAAATCGCGCCGCATCGCATCGCGCTGGCGGCGCTGTGCGTGGTCGGTGCGTTCTGCACGCTGACCTTCTATGATTTCTTCGCATTGCGAACCATTGGCAAGAATCACGTCCCCTACCGCATCGCCGCGCTGTCGAGCTTCACCAGCTACACCATCGGCCACAATATCGGCGCCACGGTCTTTACCGGCGGCGCGATCAGGTTCCGGATCTATTCCGACTACGGCCTGACGGCGATCGATGTCGCAAAAATCTGCTTTCTCTCCGGCCTCACCTTCTGGCTCGGCAATCTGTTCGTGCTCGGCTGCGGCATGGCCTGGCATCCCGAAGCGGCATCGGCGATGGACCTGCTGCCGCCGGCGATGAACCGGCTGATCGCGATCGGCTGCCTGGCCGGCATCGCGGCCTACTTCGTCTGGTTGCTGATGGGCAAGGGCCGCCGCGAGCTTGGGCAGAACGGCTGGAAAGTCGTATTGCCCTCGGCGCGGCTGACGCTGCTGCAGGTCTTGATCGGCGTCGTCGATCTCGGCTTCTGCGCGCTGGCAATGTATCTGCTGATGCCGATGTCGCCGCATATCGATTTCGTTTCGCTCGCGGTGGTGTTCATCCTGGCGACGCTGCTCGGCTTTGCCAGTCACGCGCCCGGCAGCATCGGCGTGTTCGACGCGGCGATGCTGGTGGCGCTGCCGCAGTTCGGCAAGGAACAATTGCTGGCGACGCTGGTGGTGTTCCGGATCCTCTACTTCATGATCCCCTTCGGCATCTCGATCTGGATCATGGGGACGCGCGAGCTCTGGCTCAGCATCGTGCAGCCCTGGCTTGAACGCCGCCGGCTCAGCGAAGCCTTCACCGCCAAGGCCAGGGTGCGGCAACGTGTCGAGGGCCGCCAATCCCGCGGCCAGTAACGCTGTCGTTATCTGCGCCGTCTGGTCTTTTGGGGCGGAGCTGCCCCATTCTCTTATTTCCGCCTTACCGCTAACGTCAAACGACGCCATGGCTGGAATTCTCACACGTTCGTTGATGTCGGTCGCGCTGATTGCCGCCGGGCTGGTCGGCATGTCCGCATCCGTTGCGCAGGCCCAGACCGCCGGCGGCTATGGGCCGCTGCAGATTTCCTGGGAAGTACGCAACCGCTTCCGCCTGTTCCGCGAGGAGCGGGACTTCCTGCTGCACGTAGAAGCAGGGCGTGGCCGCAGCGTGCTGGCGTCGGAGCAGGTGCTGGGAATCCAGAGCGATGGCCGCGGCTGGGCGCGCAACACCGTGAACCGGCTCTGTATCGATCTCGCCGGCCGCGTCAGCGAGCCCTGCACGCGCGACAACGTCAAGGAAAGCTATCTGACGCCGATCGATCATCCCGTCGTGATCCGCCTGACGGGCCCGGTGCCAGTCGGCGCCACCTGCGCCTGGACGGTCGACGATGGCGACGGCCCGCAAACTTCCACCTTCGACTGCGCCGAGCCGGTCAATCTGCGGGTCCGCTACGGCCGGACCACAGTCGTGACCGCCGACATATCCTCATCGGAAGGCACCCAGCGCGCGTTCACCGAGATCGCGGTGCGCGACATCTTCATCGCCGGCCTCGGCGACAGCGTCGCTTCCGGCGAAGGAAATCCGGACCGCCCGATTGCGCTCGCCGATGAAGGCTTTTGCTTCCGCTCCTATCTCGGAACGGCGGCCGCGCAATATTACCGGCCGAGCCGCGCCAACTATAAAGGCGGGCGCGCCTGCGAGGCGCCCGATTCCCTCGCCGTCTGGCAGCGGCAGAGCGCGCTCTGGTTCAACCCCGCCTGTCACCGTTCGCTCTACAGCTATCAGACCCGGACCGCACTGGCGCTCGCCATCAGATATCCGCACATCGCGGTGACCTATCTGCCGCTGGCCTGCACCGGCGCCACCATCGCCGATGGACTGTTCGGCTCGCAGCGCGCCCGCGACTGTCTGCCGACGAAATCGGGCGGCGCGTGCCAGGGCACCGTCAACGGGCAACTGGCCGAGCTGCGCGACGCCATCGCCGCCGCGAAGCGCCGCCAGTCGGACCGCCAGCTCGACCTCGTGCTGCTGTCGATCGGCGCCAACGACATCTATTTCTCCGGCCTCGTCGCCGACGTCATCGTGGACACCGCAACCGAACGCGCGCTGTTCCGGCGCAGCGGCGTGATGGCTTCGGTCGACGACGCGCGCAGCGCGATGGCGCGGGATCTGCCGCAGGGTTTTGCCAAGCTGCGCGAGGCGCTCAAGCCCCTTGTCGGTGGTGACCTGTCGCGGGTGGTCTATACCGCCTACGCCAATCCGACGCTGGCGAATGGCGGTGCGCCCTGCCCCGGCGGACGCGGCGGCTTCGACATTCATCCTTCCTTCAACGCACAGCCGCAGCGGCTCGCCGCCGTGTCGAACTTCGTCGAAAACGAATTCCTGCCGCAGTTACGAGGGCTGGCGCTCTGCGAAGGCGGCATCCTGTGCCGCAATCCGCGCACCGACCGCATGACCTTCGTCGACAGCCATCAGGCCGCTTTTGCCAGCCACGGCTTCTGCGCACGCGCCGAAAGCGATCCCGAATTTGACCGGCAATGCTTCTCGGCGAACGGCGACAGCTTCGATTCCGATATCGTCACGGCCGCCAACCAGCCGATGGTGTGCGGCCGCAGCGCCGGCGAGTATCGCGCCTATCTGCCGCGTGCGCGCTGGATCCGCGATGCCAACGACAGCTACTTCGCGGCGATGACCTACCCGCAAGGCCTGCCGACGTCGCAGCAGCCGTCCGATATCCACGACGCAACCTGGGGCGTGTTGTCGGCGGTCTATGGCGGCGCGGTGCATCCGACCGCCGAGGGCCACGCCGCAATGGCCGATGCCGCCACGCCGGCCGTCGCCGCCGTGCTGCAGCTCGACGCGGCGGTGCCTGAAGTCACCTCGCAGCCGATCGCGCCACCGGCACAGCCACAGATGCCGAATGCGCCGCGGCCGCCGGGCCGCAGCGGCGGGCTGTACTAGCAAGGCGACGCGGGCTTCGGAGGGCGTTTGCTATTTGGCAGGCGCAGGTACCGCGGGCGCCGGAGTGGTGGCCTTCTTGACGGCCGGAGCCTTCGCCGGTGCTGTGGGCGGCTTCATCGCCGCGGCGTACGCCGGCAGATATTTGGCGATGACCGCAGGATCGACCTGCGCCAACTCCGTGTCCGGCAATCGCGTCCAGACCTCATCCTTGCCGAACAGCGAGATGCCGAGATAGCCGCGCATCGTCAATGTCTGCCCATCGGGGCTGAGCGTCATCTTGGCCTTGTAGATCTTGCCATCGCGCGGATCGAGCACGTTGCCGTTCTCGTATTTCAGTCCGTCGCGCTTCATCTCGCGGATGAAGGAAAGCCCGAGCCACGGCGCATCCTTGCGATCGTCGGTGCATTTCGAGCAGATCGGATTCGGAGGATCGCCGGGCTCAGAAAACAGCTTGGCGAAAGCGCCCTCGAAGCTGCCGTTGCGATCAACCACCAGAAACCATCCGACCGGCTTGCCCTTCTCGGTCTTCTGCCACAGGCCGGCCGCAGAAGGTTCCGCGGGCTGTGCGGCCAGTTCGCCAGCAAACACAAGCCCAAGCACAATCGAGAGCACCAGTTGAAATCCGGTCAGCTTGCGCATCGTCATCACCTGATCAATTCCCTAAATGAATGGCCGCAGACTAAGGCCATTTCGCGGACGGTTCCAGTCGCGATCGTCGCGTTAACCAAACCCCCGCCTGACATTCTTGGGAAGTCAGCTCACCCCGAGCTTCTTCTGCAGGCTCGACGACGAGGTGGTGTACTGGAACACCAGCCGCTTGTCCGGATAGACGTAGCGATGCGCTTTCTGCGCCATCAGCGCGCCCTCGTGGAATCCGGACAGGATCAACTTGAGCTTGCCGGGATAGGTGTTGATGTCGCCGATCGCGAAGATGCCGGGAACGTTGGTCTCAAACGCGGCGGTGTCGACCGGCACCAGATTGTTTTCGAGCGCGACGCCCCAGTTCGCGACGGGACCGAGCTTCATGGTCAGCCCGAAGAACGGCAGCATCGTATCGCACTCGATCTTCGAGAGCGCGTTGTCGTTGCCCTTCATCACGGCGCCGGACAGCTTGCCGCCCTCGCCTTCGAGCGACGTCACCTGACCGATCTTCAGGTCCATCTTGCCGGCAGCCACCAGCGCGCGCATCTGCTCGACGCTGTGGGGCGCGGCGCGGAAATCGTCGCGCCGGTGCAAGAGCGTCACGCGCTTTGCGATCGGATGCAGATTGAGGGTCCAGTCGAGCGCGGAGTCGCCGCC
>Ga0081455_10003403_pt1 | contig 18301 bp, 22 predicted proteins | sample TabmetS3T2R1_FD_70207 | JGI IMG/M metagenome (GOLD analysis project Ga0081455, IMG submission 70207) | Tabebuia heterophylla rhizosphere microbial communities from the University of Puerto Rico - S3T2R1 | ecosystem: Host-associated > Plants > Roots > Rhizosphere ... | reverse complement strand
TGCCCAGCGCCAGCCAGTCACGCCACAGCCAGCGGATTTCCTCCGGCACGTAGGCGGTGCCAGGCAGGATTTGGACGACGGTCTTTGCAGCCCCGTCATCAACACGAGCATCGCCGCGGCGGAAGGGAACGGCATTGGCGATAATCTGCCGAATGTCCTCCTCGCTCATGCCATCCTCCGCAGACGGCCATTGGTGGAAGGGACGAGGATGTCTGTCGTGCGGCGGTTTTTCATCTCAACTCCCGTGAAACGGTGGTCTGCCGATTCAGGGAAGTTGGGAAGTGGAGCGTAAAGCCCGATCTTGAATAGACGGCGTCGAGCCGTCAGGCGAGGATCTCGACCATGGCGTCGCGCAGGCCGGCGTTGGTGGCCAGGATCGACGGGCCGCCGAGCGCATAGAGCTTGCCGTCGACATCGTCCACCATGCCGCCCGCTTCGCGCACCAGTAGCAGGCCAGCCGCGACATCCCATGGCGCGAGGCCATACTCGAAGAAGGCGTCGTAGCGGCCAGCGGCCACGAAAGCGAGGTCGAGTGCCGCCGACCCCCAGCGCCGCACGCCGGCGGTCTTGCCCATCACGGCCTCGAGCTTGCGCAGGTAGGCGGGGTGGTCACCGCGCCCGATATGGGGAATGCCGGTCCCGACCAGAGCCCGGGCCAGCTCCTTGCGTCCGGAGACGCGCAGCCGGCGCGAGCGGGCGTTGGGCGTGTCGATGAAGGCGCCGTTGCCCTTTTCCGCCCAGAACAGCTCGTCGGAGATCGGCTGGTAGACGACACCGGCGATGATCTCACCGTCGCGCTCGAGCGCGAGGGAGACCGCGAAGTGCGGCACGCCATGCAGGAAGTTGGTCGTGCCGTCGAGCGGGTCGGCGATCCAGCGGTTGCGGCCGTCGCCTTTGGTCTCGCCACCTTCCTCGCCCAGGAACCCGTAGTCAGGCCGCGTCCGGGCGAGCTCGGCGCGCAGCGTGCGCTCGGCCTGCACGTCGGCCCGGCTCACGAAATCGCCTGGGCCTTTCTCGGAGACCTGCAGGTGCTCGACCTCTCCGAAGTCACGCTTAAGGGACTTCGCCGCCGCAAAGACGGCTCGGATCATCACGGTGATGGTGGCCGACCGCGGCGCGAGCGAACGGCGCTCGGGCGGACCGGCCCGCTCGCGGCCGACATTCAGCGGAGCCCGGCCGACGCGGGCGACGGGCTGATCTCTGTGGGGGCGGTCGGGGGGCGACGCCATTGGATGTGACCTGAAAGCTGGGCTCAATCCTTGGCCCGTTCCATGTAACTGCCGTCCTCGGTGTTGATCACGAGTTTGGTACCCACGGCAATATGCGGCGGCACCATCACGCGGATGCCGCCTTCCACGACGGCCGGCTTGTAGGACGAAGAGGCGGTCTGGCCCTTCACCACGGCATCGGCCTCGGTGACGGCGAGGACGACCGACTTCGGCAATTCGACACCAACCGGCGTTCCTTCATAAAGCGACACGACGACTTCCATGCCGTCCTGCAGCCAGCGCGACTGGTCAGGATCGAGCACATCGGCCCCGACGGAGAGCTGCTCGAAGTTCTCCTTGTCCATGAAGGTGAAACCGTTGTCGTCCTGGAACAGGTAAGTGCACTCGCGCTCGTCGATATGGACGTGCTCGATGGTTTCGCCCGAACGGAACCGCTCCTGCAGCTTGTTGCCCTCGCGCAGCGCCTTGGCTTCGATGGCCACGAACGCGCCGCCCTTGCCGGGGCTGATATGCTGCACCTTGGCCGCCACCCAGAGTTTGCCGTTGTATTCGATGACGTTGCCGGCGCGGATGGAATTAACGGGAACTTTCATGGGTTTATCCGGGCTTGCCGCCAGACTTGCTGCTCACGGCGGGTGAATGGAATGCGGCCTCGTCCGCGGGACGCGGGTCGAGGCCGGCGGCGGGCTTTTATCAAAGGCCGGCTGGAGCCGCAACCGGGGCCGGGAAGGGCCTCAAAGCCCCAGCTCCGCCTGCTTTTTCTTTGGTAGGGCCGCGGCGATCACGGCATGGGCACGTTTGACGTAGGCCTTCATTTCAGACACCGTCAAGATTGACGGGTCGTCGACGGCTACCCACTTGGCGCGAGCAAGATAGGGAGCCGGTCGGAAGCCATCGGATCGGCTGAGAGCCTCATAGTGCTCTTGCGGGCACTTGAAACAGACGCGGCCAACCGAATGATCGGCTGGCGCGATCAGGCAGAACATCTTGCCGCCCACCTTGAATACGATCACGCCCTCCCACTGGACGGTGCGCGTGGCGGCTGGCAGCGAGGCGCAGAACTTGTCGATTTGCCTGGGCGTCATTGCGCCACCCTACACGTCGCCGCCGCCCCGTGCGATGCTCTGCCATGAACGAGTGGCGTCCCGACAAGCTTACCCGACGTTTGCCCAACCTCCAGGTTCGGGCCCGCCTCCAGAGCGCGATCCGGCACTGGTTTGCCGCCGAGGACTTCATCGAGGTCGAGACGCCGATCCTGCAGGTGAGTCCCGGTGCCGAAGTGCACCTCTCGGGCTTCGCCACCGACTGGGAAACACCGGATGGCGAGGACGAGCAGCTGCGCTGGTTGCACAGCTCACCCGAATTCGCGATGAAGAAGCTGCTGGCCGGTGGAATGTCCCGGATCTTCCAGTTCGCCCGGGTATTCCGCAACGCCGAGGGCTCGGCCTTGCACCATCCCGAGTTCACCATGCTGGAATGGTATCGTGCCGGCGCGGGCTACGAGACCCTGATGCAGGATTGCGCTGCCCTGCTGCGCCTCACGGACGCGCGTGAGCTAAGCTGGGAGGGGAACGTCTGCGATCCCACGGCGGCGCCGGAGCGGCTCACGGTGGCGCAGGCCTTCGACCGGCACGCCGGCGTCGATCTCTTCGCGGCCATTGGCAATGCCGAGAAGCTCGCGAAGGACGCGGGCATCACCATGCACAGCGACGACACCTGGGAGGATGTCTTCTTCCGCATCATGTTCGACAAGATCGAACGAAAGCTCGGCATGGGCCGGCCGACGATCCTGTGCGAATACCCGATCTCGATGGCAGCGCTGGCCCGCGCCAAGCCCGGCAATCCGCGAGTTGCCGAACGTTTCGAGCTCTATGTCTGCGGTGTCGAACTCGCTAACGCCTTCGGCGAGCTCACCGATCCCGCCATCCAGCGCGCGCGGCTGAAGGCCGACATGGACGAAAAGGAACGCCTTTACGGCCTGCGCTGGCCCGTCGATCCCGATTTCCTCGCGGCTCTTGACCATGGCCTGCCCGACAGCAGCGGCATCGCCCTGGGGTTCGACCGTCTCGTCATGCTGGCCACCGGCGCGTCGCACATCGAGGACGTGCTGTGGCTGCCGGTCCGGTAATCACGATTCTGTCGTGAAGAGTGCATTGAAGGCGCGGACGGCGGCTTCGGGGCCGTCTTTGTGATCCCACACACCGTGACTGACGGCGAGGAAATCGGCGCCGGCGACGATCAAAGGCTTTGCGTTGTCGACCGTGACGGCGCCGGTTGCGACACAGGGGATCTCGAACAGGCCGCTCCACCATTCGATCAGCTCGAGATCACCTGAATCGAACGCCACATAATCGGCACCGGCCTCGGCGGCCTCCATCGCGAGATGGCGGGAGGAGGGGGCGACGACCCCGACCTGTCGCTCAGGGCCGACGATCCGACGTGCCGCCGCATAGTCCGCCACATCGACCTGCACGCCATCGGCATCGAGCTTCAGCGCAAGGTCAGGCCGGCCGGCGAGCACGAACGCTACATCGCGCTGCTGGCAGACAGGCCGCAGCGTGTCAGCGACGCGGGCGATCGTTGAATCGTCGGCATCGGTAAGCCGCAACAGGAAGGCCGCCACATCGCCGCCGTCGAGCGCAGCGCGCAGATCGTTCGCGAAGATCGCCGGATGATCGATGCGTTCCGGCGAGACGAGATAGAGGCGGCAGGCTAGAGTAGACACGTTATAAGTGTATTGTGAAGTAGCATGCAATCCCTATGATGGTTCCCGTCAAAAAGAATCCGAAACGAACGATAGATGGCTTGGGCCACCAAATATATCGAGCGCCTGCAAGCGGGTGAAACGGTGAAATTTCGACCTCGCGGCAGCTCGATGAAAGGCAAGATAGAGAGCGGCCAGCTTTGCACCGTCGCGCCCATCGCCAATCCAGCGGCGGTCAAGGTCGGCGACATCGTGCTCTGCCGAGTGCATGGCGCCCAGTATCTTCACTTGGTGAAGGCCACACGCGACGGTCAATTCCAGATCGGCAACAATCGCGGCGGCGTCAACGGCTGGGTGACGGCCAAGTCCCTTTTCGGCCTCCTGGTTGAGGTAGCCGATTAGGTGAAAGGGCAGAGACCAAGGGCAGAGGCGACCCTTGGATATGCCGACTTACATCTTGTTCTGATAGATGCTGATGATCTTCTCGAGCATGTCGAGCGCTTCCTCGCGCGGACGCTGGAAGGTGTTCCGGCCGATGATCGAGCCGTTGGCGCCGCCGTCGCGCAGGCCGCGGATCTCGGTGAAGAGGCCCTCGAGGTCCTTGGCCTCGCCGCCCGAGAAGACAACGATGCGCCGGCCGGCGAAGGTGGCCTGCATCACATGCTTGATGCGGGCGGCCAGCGTCGAGATGTCGATCTTGGCCTTTTCGAAGGCGGCCTTGGCTTCGGGCTGCCACAGCACATTGGTTGGCGGCTTGACCTTGATGATGTGCGCGCCGAGCAGTGCTGCCATGTGAGCGGCGTAGGCGCAGACGTCCATCGCCGTCTCGCCCGGCTTGTCGAGCTTGCCGCCGCGCGGATACGACCACATGACGACCGCGAGGCCGACCGCCTTCGCTTCCTCCGCGAGTTCGCGGATCTCTTCCATCATGGCGTACTGATCTTCCGAACCTGGATAGATCGTGAAGCCGATCGCCGCGCAGCCCAGACGCAGTGCATCGTGCACCGAGCCGGTGACCGCCTGGTCCTTGTTGGTCGAGAGGCTGTTGGCCGAGTTGAGTTTCAGGATGGTCGGGATCGCACCGGCGAAGGTGTCGGCACCGGCTTCGAGGGGGCCGAGAGGTGCCGCGTAGGCGTTCAGCCCGGCATCGATCGCGAGCTGGTAATGATAGTGTGGATCATAGGCGGCAGGATTGGGTGCAAAGGAGCGATCGGGGCCGTGCTCGAAACCCTGGTCGACGGGCAGGATCACCATCTTGCCCGTGCCGCCCAGCTTGCCGTGCATCAGTATGCGGGCGAGGTTGGCCTTGGTGCCTGGGCAATCGCTCTCGTAGTTGTCGAGGATCTTCTTGACGGTGCGGGTGATCTTCACGGGCTCGCTCCCCTGGTCCTTTGGGTCTCAAATCGGCGCCGGTGATAGCGGCGCGGCGCCGCTGGTTCAAGTCCCGGCCAGTTCAACTACCTGGCACGTCGTTGTTCGACCGGCGCAAAGCGCCGAGATAAGGTGATAAATCGGGTCAGGCAGGCGGCGTGACCATTGTGTGCACCGCAGTAAAAAGTTGGAAGCGTTCTCGATGCAAAATGACGGTCGTGTGTCTCTGATGGCTCGCCTGCCGTTCTTCTACGGCTGGATCATTGTCGCGGTGGCCTTCGTAACGGTGGCGCTGGGCGTGACCGCGCGAACGGCCTTTTCGCTCATGTTCCCGCCCATTGTCGGCGAATTCGGCTGGGACCGTGGCCTGGCAGCAGGCGCGTTCTCCTTCGGTTTCTTTGTTTCGGCCCTGGTGAGCCCCGTGGTCGGCCGCGTGATGGATCGTCGCGGTCCACGCTTCGTCATTGAGATCGGCGTGCTTCTGACGACGGCAGGATTGGTGGCGGCTACTCTGATCGAAACGCCGTGGCAGCTCTATGCGACCTTGGGCGTGTTGGTGGGCGGCGGTGCCAACTGCATGACCTTCACCGCGCAATCGCAATACTTGCCGAACTGGTTCATCCGCCGACGCGCGCTGGCGATCAGCATCGCTTTCTCCGGCGCGGGCTTCGGCGCGATCCTGATCCTGCCGTTGATCCAGGAGATCATCCTGCGCGACGGCTGGCGGACGTCATGCTGGACGCTTGGTCTCGTAATCCTGGTCATCCTGCTGCCGCTCAATCTCCTCGTGCGCAAGCGGCCTGAGGATATCGGTGCGGAACCCGACGGCGATCGCGGCCGCGCCAGTACAGCAACACGCCCCTCGAATGTCGTCGATCAGGCATGGACAGCGATCGAGTGGACGACATCGCGTGCCGTGCGGACATCACGCTTCTGGTGGATCGCGATCGCCTACTTCTGCGGTGGCTTCGTCTGGTACGCAGTGCAGGTTCATCAGACAAAGTACCTCATCGAGGTCGGCTTCAGTCCGACTCAGGCAGCTTGGGCACTGGGGCTCGTGGCGATGGTGGGCGTGCCGGGGCAGATTTTCCTCGGCGCGTTGTCGGACCGCCTTGGCCGCGAGATCGTCTGGACCGTCACCAGCGTCGGTTTTGCGATCTGCTATGTCGCGCTGCTCGCACTGGCGGCGGGGCCCTCGCAGCCGCTGCTCTATGTCATGGTCCTGTCGCAAGGCGTGTTGGGCTACGCCATGACCTCCGTCATGGGTCCCATCGTGGTCGAGATCTTCGAAGGCCCTCACTTCGGCTCGATCTTCGGCCTCCTGTCGATGATCCTGATCGGCGGCGGTGCGGCCGGGCCCCTGATCGCCGGGGTGGTGTACGACCATACCGGCAGCTATAGGGATGCCTTCATCCTTTCGATCGCTCTGTGCGTGATCTCGACCTTCGCCATCTGGCGCGCCTCACCTGGCAAGGTACGCCTGGTGGCTGGACGTGCACGGGCACGCGCCCTTGCTGAGGCAAAGGCCTAAGGCTCGTTCAGGCCCTTGCCGGCGTAGGGATGCGTCGCCCTCCAATGGTTGGCGATGTCGATGCGCCGCGTGATCCAGACGCCTTTCTGGGCCTGCAAGTAGTCGAGCAGGCGCCACAGGCCAGCGGTGCGGGCAGGATGGCCGATCAGTCGCATGTGCATGCCGATCGACATCATCTTGGGCTGCGTCGCACCCTCGCGATAGAGCACGTCGAAGGCATCACGCACGAAGCTGAACCACTGCTCCGACGTGCTCATACCTGAAGCGAACTTGCCGTCGTTGTTGGTGAGGGAGTAGGGCACGATCAGGTGCGGCTTACCCTGCACGGTCTGCCAGAACGGCAGCTCGTCGCCATAGTAATCCGAGTCGTAGGCGAAGCCGCCTTCCTCCACGAGAAGCCGACGCGTGTTGACGCTCGGTCCATAGCGGCAGTACCAGCCGGCCGGCCGCTCGCCGACGGTCTGAGCCAGCGATTTCACGGCCTTGGCGATGTGCTCGCGCTCCTCAGCTTCACTGAGGTCGAAATGCTTCACCCAGCGCCAGCCATGGCAGCAGACGTCGAACTTCGCTTTCCGGATCGCCTCGGCAGCGGCCTTGTTGCGTTCGAGCGCCAGGGCGCAGCCAAACACGGTGAGCGGCAAGCCGCGTTCCTGGAAGGTGCGCATCAAGCGCCAGAAGCCGACGCGGCTGCCGTATTCGAACATGCCTTCGCCGGCAAGGTCGCGACCCTTGAGGCCCATCGAGGAGCTCGTCGACTCCGTGAGGCCGGTCTCAGTGTAGCCTTCGCCGTCCTGGATCGAGGGTTCGGAGCCTTCCTCGTAGTTCATCACGAAGTTGACGGCGACGCGCGCCCCGTTCGGCCACTTGGGATCGGGCGGCGCCGCGCCGTAGCCCAGGAAGTCACGCGTGGGTTGCCAGCTCATGTCGGTCTCCTCACTAGCTCGGCGCCCATCTGGCGGGCGATGTCGGCGATCTTTTCGTTCAACGGATCCATCGAGATCACCTTAACACCGGCGCGCAGGCAGGCGAGTGCCCATCCCGGCGCGTCGCCGCAATCGACGACCAGCGTGAAATCGACATCCGCGAACTCGCGCCGCGCGCGGTCCTGCAGCGCCGCCAGATAGGCGGCGCCGTAGAAGGCGGCTGCGTTCTCTGGCGTCACGAGAATCGGCGACGTGCCCTGCGTGCGCGCTGTTTCCAGCGCGGCCACAGTCGAGCGCCAATCGCGGATGAGGATGACCGGATCCCCCATGCCGCAGACATTATCCGCTTCAGGCGACAGCCGTCAGGGAATCCGGATCGTGAATGGCGTGACCGGTACGAACTCCTCGTCGCCTTTGCTGCCATCACGCCACATGAAGACGGCGAAACGACCCGGCCGGTCGAGCACAGTCAACCCGTGGTGCCAAGTGTCTGGCTTATAGGTAACGCCCTGGCGTCCGTCGGCGATGAAAGCACGGACAAGAGCGGAGTCGGGACCGCCTTGCCTGGCATGCGGCGCCACGACGATCAGCCAGCGGCCGACATCAAGCGGCATGAAGGTTTGCGAGGAGAATTGGTGTCGTTCGAGCAAATCGGCACGCAGCGGCCGATCGCGCGTTTCAGGCTTCAGGCTGACCGACAGGCTCGGCCGCGCCGCCGGGCGAAGATTGCCCAGCGCTTCTTCGTAGTAGAGCCGCCCCGGCTCGTTCGGCGCATCGATCACGTCGCCGAATGGCGCAAAGGCGTCGCGGGTGAGGGGTTGTGGGATGATTTCCATCACGTGCCCCTCGTCAGGGATCTCAGCCGAGTTTGCCCATCGCCACAGCCGTGTCGGCCATGCGGTTGGAGAAGCCCCACTCGTTGTCGTACCAGCTCATCACGCGCACCAGAGTGCCGTCCATGACCTTGGTCTGATCGAGATGGAAGGTCGACGAGTGGCTGTCGTGGTTGAAGTCGATCGAGACGTTGGGTTGATCGGTCCAGCCCAGGATGCCCTTGAGCTGGTTGGCCGCTGCGAGCTTCACCGCCTTGTTGATCTCGTCCTTGTCGGTCTTGCGCTTGGCGACGAACTTGAAGTCGATCACCGAGACGTTGGGCGTCGGCACGCGGATCGATACGCCGTCGAGCTTGCCGTTCAGCTCAGGCAGCACGAGGCCGACCGCTTTCGCGGCGCCGGTCGACGTCGGGATCATCGACATCGCCGCCGCGCGAGCGCGGTAGAGATCCTTGTGCATGGTGTCGAGCGTGGGCTGATCGCCGGTGTAGGCGTGGATCGTGGTCATGAAGCCCTTCTCGATGCCGACCGCGTCGTTCAGCACCTTGGCTACGGGCGCCAGGCAATTGGTCGTGCACGAGGCGTTGGAGACGACTTTGTGATCCTTGGTGAGCTTGTCGTGGTTCACACCGTAGACCACCGTGAGATCGACGCCATCGGCAGGCGCGGAGACCAGGACCCGCTTGGCGCCGGCGGTGAGGTGCGCCGAGGCCTTGTCCTTGGAGGTGAAGATGCCGGTGCACTCGAGCGCGATGTCGACGCCCAGATCCTTGTGCGGCAGCTTGGACGGATCGCGTTCGGCGGTGACTTTGATCTTGCCGCGGCCGACATTGATCGTATCGCCCTCGACCTTGACGTCGTGCGGGAAGCGGCCGTGCACCGAATCGAAGCGCAGCAGATGGGCGTTGGTCTCGACCGGGCCGAGATCATTGACCGCCACCACTTCGATGTCCTTGCGGCCTGATTCGATGATGGCTCGCAGGATGTTGCGGCCAATGCGTCCGAACCCGTTGATTGCAACCCGAACTGCCATATCGTCCTCCTATTGCTGCGCCAGCCGGCGTGCCGCTGCAGCGATCGCCTCGGCGGTAATGCCGAAATGCTTGAAAAGATCCGAAGCCTTGGCTGATGCGCCGAAGGTCTTCATGCCGACGAATTCACCCTTCGAGCCCAACCAGCGCTCCCAGCCGAAGCCGCCAGCGGCCTCGCAGGCGACACGAACCGTGCCGTTGCCGCCCATGACCTCTTGCCGATAGCTATCACTCTGTTGAGCGAAAAGTTCCCACGACGGCATCGACACGACGGTGGCGTCGAGGCCGTCTTTCGCCAGTAGATCGCGCGCACCAAGCGCCAGCTGCACCTCGGAGCCTGAGGCGATCAGGCGGATCGGGGCGTTGGCCGCGCCGGCGAGAAGATAGGCGCCACGGGCGCAGAGATTGTCGTCATTTGCGCCACGGATCGTCGGCAGGTTCTGGCGGGTGAGGGCAATGACGCTCGGGGCCTGCTTCGACTCGAGCGCAATCTGCCAGCATTCCGCTGTCTCGATTGCATCCGCGGGTCGCATCACCTGCAGGTTCGGGATCGCGCGCAGGGCGGCGAGATGCTCGACCGGCTGGTGCGTCGGGCCATCCTCGCCGAGGCCGATCGAATCGTGCGTCATGACGTAAATGACGCGCAGGCCCATCAGCGCGGCCAACCGGATCGAGGGGCGGCAATAGTCGGTGAAGACCAAGAAGGTGCCGCCATAGGGAATGACGCCGCCATGCAGCGCCATGCCGTTCATGGCCGCCGCCATCGCATGCTCGCGGATGCCGTAATAGACGTAGCGGCCGCTCGGATCCTGCGCCGTCGCGGGCTTCAGGGTTGCGGTCTTGGTGTTGTTCGAGCCGGTGAGATCGGCTGAGCCGCCGATCGTGTCGGGCAACACGGGATTGATCACCTCGAGCACTTCCTGGCTCGACTTGCGCGTCGCCCACGAGGGCTTCTCGGCCGCGATCTTGGCCTTGAAAGCGGCGACGGTCTCGCCGACAGCGGCTGGCAGATCGCCCTTCTGGCGCCGATCGAACTCGGCGCGGTCGTCCGCGTTCATCTCGGCGTGACGCTTGACCCATTTGCGCCGGGCCGACTTGCCGCGGGTGCCGACCTTGCGCCAGGCGGTGAAGATCGGCTCGGGGATCTCGAAGGGCGGCGCCGACCAGCCAAGCTTCTCGCGGGCACCCGCGATCTCGTCCTTGCCCAGCGGCGAGCCGTGCGTCGCTGCCGTGCCAGCCTTGGTCGGTGCGCCGAAGCCGATGATCGTTTTGCAGGCGATCAGCGAAGGCTTGTCGGTGACATTGCGCGCCTTGCGGATGGCCCGCGTCACGGCCTCGGGGTCAAGCCCGTCGATCGACTGGACATGCCAGCCGGCGGCGGCGAAGCGTTTCTTGTGATCCTCGGATGTCGAGAGCGAGGTCGGTCCGTCGATCGAAATGCCGTTGTCATCGTAGAGCACAATCAACCGGCCGAGGCCGAGATGGCCGGCAAGAGTGATCGCTTCCTGGCCGATGCCTTCCATCTGGCAGCCATCGCCGGTGATCACATAAGTGAAGTGATCGACGACTTCGGGGCCGAAGCGTTGACGCAGCAGTCGTTCGGTGAAGGCGAACCCCACCGAATTGCCGAGCCCTTGGCCCAACGGCCCGGTGGTGGTCTCGATGCCGCTGGCGTGGCCGTATTCGGGATGGCCGGCGGTGCGGCTGCCGAGCTGGCGGAAGTGCTTCAGCTCGTCGAGCGTCATGTCGGCGTAGCCGGTGAGGTAGAGCAGCGAATAGAGCAGCATCGAGCCGTGGCCGGCCGACAGGATGAAGCGGTCGCGGTCGGGCCAATGCGGATCGGTCGGGTCGAACTTCAGGAATTTCGAGAACAGGACCGTGGCGACATCCGCCATGCCCATCGGCATGCCAGGATGGCCGGAGTCCGCCTGCTGCACAGCATCCATGGCCAGGGCCCGGATGGCGTTCGCCATGTCGCGATGTGCAGCAGTTTGGACGGTCATCGGATGCGTATACTGTGAGGTTTTCGGGACGGCGCGCACCATGACGGCGGCCCCTATCTGCGTCAATGCGCAAAACCTTATAGGTGGCCAAGATATTGCGGGAACCGACGCTCCACAGCCGCCACATGTTGACCGTCCACGGGCGCTCCACTTATCCTTGCCGTATGGAGCAAACGCCGTCGGGCGATCGCCTTCGATCCGCCGCTGGGGGAGCCATGCCCAAGGCAGCCAATGCCAAGGATCGTGTGAACGATGCGTTCAGTCGGCTGGAGTCGATGGTCGACGATCGGCTGCGCGCCGAACGGGCGCGTTCCGACGAGCTTGTCCAGCGTCTTGGCAAGCTCGAGCAACAGCACGAAGAGCTGAAGAAGGTCGCAATCGAAGTCGAGGGCCGACTCGAGCGGGCGATGGAATACATCCGGTCGCTGCTGGCCGCCGACCAGAGATGAAAGTGACCGAACGACGGTCTTTTCAACAGACAGGCATCGCATCGCAAGTCGTTGAAGGGTAAAGTCACTGTCCCCTCAGACGCCGATAAGGCGCAATGAACAGGAAAAGTGACCATGCCCGAAGTGTCGATCAACATCGCCAACCGGACCTATGAGCTCGCCTGCGGCGAGGGCCAGGAAGGTCGGGTTCACGAACTTGCCGCCTACGTCGATGAAAAGGTGACCGAACTGCGCAAGCAGTTGCCGGGCGCGCCCGAGATCAAGCTGATGGTGTTCGCCTCGCTGCTCCTTGCCGAGGAAAGCCGCGAGGCCCGCGGCATTGCAAGGCAGGCCGAAACGGCGCGCGCCTCGGCCACCGACAACGCCGAAACACTCGCCACCGCGCTTGAGGAGCTGATCACCTCGCGCGTCGACAAGCTGTCGAAAAAGATGAGTGGTGCTGCCTGAAGCCTGGGAGGGCTCGCATTGCGGGGGCCGTTTCGAATGCCTAGATTGGTGGGTGGGGCGGATTTCTGCGCGGTGCGAGGTTCGCTTGAAACCCCGGGGCCAATAAGAACTCCTGGGAACTGTGCCTGGCCTTGACCGTGGTCTTGGCCATACGGTGCCCACCTGCTTTTAGCAGGCCTTGGAGGTTCTACGAAACCACGGCCCATCGTGGAGCCGCCCCACCTTGCCCTCTTTCCCGACATGAACCTGATTGACGAAAAGCGCATCTTGCGCGGCACCATGCTGGCGTGGCGCGGTACCTTGACGGAAACCGATCGTCGCGCGGCGGCGGACGGGCTGCTGGCCATGTTCCAGCGCGAACAGCCGTTCGAGACGCCGGCCGTTGTCTCTGGCTTCTGGCCGATCAAGGAGGAGATCGATATCCGTCCGCTCATGATCGAGCTCTTCAACCAGGGCTGCCAGCTCGCGTTGCCGGTCGTGCAAGGCAAAGGGCAGCGCCTCCTTTTCCGGGCATGGCGGCCTGGCGATCCGTTGGAAGCGGGCGTGTTCGGCACACTGCAGCCCTCGCCGAAACGCGAAGTCATTGAACCCGAGGCTCTGTTGGTGCCGTTGCTCGCGTGCGACGAGGACGGATGGCGTCTAGGCTACGGCGGCGGCTTTTATGACCGCACGCTCGCCGACTTGCGTGCGAAAGGGAGGGCGACCGCTGTTGGCGTTGGCTTCGGCGCTCAGCTCATTCCCGAGATACCGCATGGCCCGCAGGATCAGCGGCTGGATTGGTTGTTGACCGACCAACGCGCTTGCGCCTTTGTGTGACGATGAAGGTCCTTTTCTGCGGAGACATCGTCGGACGGTCGGGGCGTGAGGCCGTAATCAAGAACGTGCCGCGCCTGCGCCAGGAACTCGGCCTCGATTTCGTCGTCGCGAATGGTGAGAACGCCGCTGCAGGGTTCGGCATCACCGCCAAGATCTGCGCTGAACTGCACAATTGCGGTGTCGATTGCATCACCACCGGCAATCACGTGTGGGACCAGCGCGACATCATCTCCTATATCGCTCAGGACAAACGCCTGCTGCGGCCGGCGAACTTTCCGCCTGGCACGCCTGGCTGGGGCGCCAACCTGTTCGAGACGACGCGTGGCCAGAAGGTCCTGGTCGTGAATGTGATGTGCCGGCTGTTCATGGAGCCGCTCGACGATCCGTTCCGCGCCGTCGACGTCGAACTCGCGAAATACGTGCTGGGACGCTCGGCTCATTTTGTCTTGGTCGACGTGCATGGCGAGGCGACCAGCGAGAAGCAATCAATGGGCCACTATTGCGATGGTCGGGTCTCGGCGGTGCTGGGCACGCATAGCCACATTCCTACGGCTGATCACTGGATCTTGCCGGCCGGTACGGCCTACCAGACTGATGTTGGCATGTGCGGTGATTACGACTCGGTCATCGGCATGAAGAAGGACGTCGCTGTGCAGCGCTTCATCAAGAAGGTGCCTGGCGACCGCCTCTCGCCAGCGGACGGTGAAGGGACCTTGTGCGCCGCGTTGGTCGAGAGCGATGACAAGACCGGGCTGGCGCGGTCGATCCGGCCGGTCCGGATCGGGGGCGCCCTGTCGCCGGCAGGGTAGTTTTTCAGCATCTTGTATCCCACAAGGGCCTCCTATACCTATTACGGGTACCTTGAAGAGGACCGTTGACGGTCTGGGGAAAAAGCGGCATCCTTTTGATGTTAAACGATTTTTCGCCGCGTTGGCGGACTGTCTTCAAGGTTAGAGGGGGCGTCGGAATCTAGGTTCCGACGTTTTTTAGCGGGGGCTTCGGCCCCCGCCTTTTTTTGTGCCGCACTTCCGGGACCGTCTCTAACAGTCCCAAAGCCCACGAGAAGTGGTATAGGCGGCCCATCACATCACTGAATCTGGTTGTTGGGCGATGGCTGGCCATTCGCAATTCAAGAACATCATGCACCGCAAGGGCCGACAGGACGCCCAGCGGGCCAAGATCTTCACCAAGTTGATCCGCGAGATCACGACGGCGGCGCGACTGGGCGCCGCCGATGCCAATGCCAATCCGCGCCTGCGGGCAGCGATGATCGCGGCGCGTGAAGCCAACATGACGCGCGACACGATCGACCGCGCGATCAAGCGCGGCTCGGGCAACGAGGCGGACGCCAATTACGACGAGGTGCGTTACGAAGGCTATGGTCCGGGCGGCGTGGCGGTGATCGTCGAGGCGCTCACCAACAACCGCAATCGCACAGCGGGCGAGGTCCGCTCGATCTTCGCCAAGCACGGCGGCAATCTCGGTGAAACGAACAGCGTCTCCTTCATGTTCGATCGCATGGGGGAGTTCCGCTTCCCGCTGACGGCGGGCACCGCCGACGAGATCATGGAAAAGGCGATCGAGGCTGGCGCCGACGATGTCGTAAGCGGCGAGGGCGAAGGGGCCGCGCACGAGATCTACTGCGCCCAGGACAATTTCAACGCGGTGCGCGAGGCCCTGGAGAAATCCCTCGGTCAGCCGTCGTCGGCCAAGCTGATGTGGCGGCCCAAAACCACGACGCCCGTCGAGGGCGAGGCGGCTCAGACGTTGCTCGACCTGATTGCCGGATTGGACGACAACGACGACGTCCAGAACGTCTACGCCAACTTCGAGCTGTCGGACGACGCTCTAGCGAAGTTCGCGGCCTGAGCGGCGCGATGCGATTGATCGGCCTCGATCCCGGTCTGCGATTGACCGGCTGGGGTGTGATCGAAGTTGAAGGCAACCGGCTGCGCCATGTGGCGCATGGCGTGATCAAGGTTGCTAGCGAGCGGTCGCTGGCGGAGCGGCTCTGCGAACTGTTCGATGGGGTAGCGGCTGTCGTGGCGGCACAGCAGCCGGTGGAGGCGGCGGTCGAGGAGACTTTTGTGAACGTCAATCCCGGTTCGACCCTGAAGCTTGGCCAGGCGCGCGGCGTGGTGCTGCTGGCGCCGGCGCGTGCCGGGCTTCCGGTGTTCGAATATGCCGCCAATCTGGTGAAGAAGTCGGTGGTTGGTGTCGGGCACGCCGACAAGCGCCAGATCGCCATGATGGTCGGCCGCCTGCTGCCAGGTGTCGAGGCGACCGCGGACGCGGCCGATGCGCTCGCCGTCGCGATCTGTCATGCCCATCATCGCGCGACGGCAAAGCGGGTGGAGGCGACGCTTTGATCGCCAAGCTCAAGGGTACCGTCGATGCCATCGACGGCGACAGCGCTGTGATTGATGTGAACGGTGTCGGCTATCTCGTCGCCGCCTCGGTGCGCACCTTGCGCGATCTCGTGACCGGCGGCCCGGTGTCGCTCCTCGTGGAGACCATCGTGCGCGAAGATGCGATCGCGCTCTATGGTTTCCTCGAGACCGCCGAACGGGACTGGTTCCGCATCCTCACGACCGTGCAGGGCGTCGGCGCCCGGGTGGCGCTGTCCATCCTTTCGACCCTTTCGCCGCAGGAGATTGCCCGCGCGATCGCGGCGCAGGATCGCGCCACGCTTAGCCGCCCGCCGGGAGTGGGTCCCAAGCTTGCCGCGCGGCTTGCCACCGAGCTCAAGGACAAGGCCGCCGCCTTCGGTGTCGCGCCGGTGGCGTCCAAGGCAGTTGAAATGGCCTCATCGGCCGTAGCGGGTGGTTCGGTCAATGAAGATGCCGTGTCGGCCTTGGTCAATCTCGGCTACCGCCGCGTCGAGGCATTCGGCGCTGTGGCCCGAGTCACCCAGCGGCTTGGCGCCGAGGCGAAGCTCGACGCGGTAATCCGCGCCGGACTGCAGGAACTTGCGCGATGAGCGATGCGGCGGAGCGGTTGGTTGGTGGCAAGCGAGCCGAGGAGGATGCGGCGGAACTCGCCCTTCGCCCGCAGACGCTCGACGATTTCATCGGCCAGAAACAGGTTCGTGAGAACCTCAAGATCTTCATCCGGGCCGCCAAGGACCGCAAGGAGGCGCTCGACCATGTGCTGTTCCACGGGCCGCCGGGTCTCGGCAAGACGACCCTGGCGCAGATCGTGGCACGCGAGATGGGCGTCGGCTTTCGCGCCACGTCCGGTCCGGTGATCCAGAAAGCGGGTGATCTCGCCGCGCAGCTCACGAATCTTCAGGCGCATGACGTGCTGTTCATCGACGAGATCCACCGCCTCAATCCGGCGATCGAGGAGATCCTTTACCCCGCCATGGAGGACTTCCAGCTCGACCTGATGATCGGTGAGGGACCGGCGGCGCGTTCGGTGCGCATCGAGTTGCCGCCGTTTACGCTGGTCGGCGCCACGACGCGTTCCGGCCTCATCACGCGACCGTTGCGAGAGCGTTTCGGCATCCCGTTGCGCATGGTGTTCTATGAGCCGGCGGAACTCGAGACGATCGTGCATCGCGCGGCGCGTGTCCTGAAGATGGAGATGGCAAAGGACGGCGGAGCAGAGATCGCCCGGCGCTCACGTGGCACCCCGCGCGTGGCCAACCGCCTGCTTAGGCGCGTGCGCGACTTCGCCGCGGTCGCTGGGCACGCCGTCGTCGACGCCAAGGCGGCGGACGAGGCGCTGAAGCGGCTCGAGGTCGATGCGCGTGGTCTCGATTCGATGGATCGCCGCTATCTCGCCTGCATCGCCGAGAACTACGGCGGCGGGCCGGTTGGCGTCGATACGTTGGCGGCCGCGCTATCCGAGCAGCGCGACGTGATCGAGGATGTGATCGAACCCTACCTGATGCAGCTCGGCCTCCTGATGCGCACGCCGCGCGGCCGGCTGCTCTCGGAAAGCGGCTATCGCCATCTCGGCCTCGTCCTGCCCACGGAACAGAAGCAGCAACTCGACCTGCTCGCGAGGGGCGGGCCGGCGGACGAGGCGTGAGCGCGCCGTCGCCTTTGCCCACCTCGGGGCACATCGAGGGGGGACGGCATATCCTGCCGTTGCGGGTCTACTATGAGGACACCGATGCCGTCGGAATCGTCTACTACGCGAACTGGTTGCGCTTCCTCGAGCGCGGGCGGACCGAGATGCTGCGGCTTCTCGGCCAGGAGCATAGCGCTCTTCGTGCCGAGAGGGATATCAACTGGATCGTGCGTCGCTGCGCGATCGACTATCTGAAGCCTGCGCGACTTGACGACGCGATCGAGATCATCACCTGCTGTCGCGAATTGCGCGGCGCATCGCTCGACATGGTGCAGGAGGCGCGCCATGGCGCCGAGTTGCTGGTACGGGCCGACCTCGTCATTGCTTGCATGGCCCCCAATGGCCGCCCGGCGCGCCTTCCGATCGAGATTCGACAGGCCCTGCAAACAGTTGCGCCATCGGCATCGCCCCGCTCACGCCATATTCGGATATAACGCTCTGCAACGGACGGAGAATACCAATGGACCCGATATCGCAGGTCGCCAGCACCCCCCTCGGCGGCAGCAGTCCCCCCATCGATATGTCGATCTATGGCCTGTTCATGCAGGCCGACTGGGTCGTGAAGGCCGTGATGATCGCCCTGCTGCTGGCGTCATTCTGGTCATGGGCGATCATCTTCGAAAAGATGATCCGGCTGCGTGCACTGAAGCGCAGCGCCCAGGCGTTCGAGGACACCTTCTGGTCAGGCGTCTCGCTGGAGGATCTTTATGACCGCGTCGGTGCAAAACCGGACGATCCGATGTCGAGCATCTTTTCTGCCGCTATGCGCGAATGGCGGCGTTCCGTCTCGAAGGGGCTGGCGGCCAGCGCATCGGCACGCGCCGGCTTGCGCCAACGTATCGAGCAGGTGATGAGCGTCACCATCCAGCGTGAGATGGAAGCGATCG
>Ga0081455_10003402_pt1 | contig 18307 bp, 13 predicted proteins | sample TabmetS3T2R1_FD_70207 | JGI IMG/M metagenome (GOLD analysis project Ga0081455, IMG submission 70207) | Tabebuia heterophylla rhizosphere microbial communities from the University of Puerto Rico - S3T2R1 | ecosystem: Host-associated > Plants > Roots > Rhizosphere ... | reverse complement strand
TCGGCCACCGTGGCGCCCGACTGCAGGGTCAACACGGTGTCGTACGACTTGATGATCTTGAGGTCGGGATCGGCCGCGACGGGGAACTTGGCCGAGCATTCCTGGGTCGAGAACTTGTGCAAGGTGTCGATGTTGTCGGCCGACATGCCGATCAGCGTCGCGCCCGCCGCCTTGTACTTCTCGGCCGCCTCGGCGAAGTCGTGCGCCTCGGCCGTGCAGCCCTTGGTGAAGGCCTTGGGGAAGAAGTAGAGCACCACCGGCCCCTTCTTCAGCGCATCGGCTAGTGAGAAGGTGAACTCCTCGCCACCCACCGCCGCCTGGGCGGTGAAGGTGGGCGCGACGTCGCCCGGCTTCATGGCTGCGAAAGACGGCGTTGCCAGCAAACCGGCAACGACGACCGCCGTCGGAACAATACGGTTCATGATCTTCACCCCTATGAAACGGCGGCGATCATAGAGGCGTTGCGTCCTCGCGAGTCGTCACGTCATGGTGACTTCCACGGTCAGCTAGCGTTCATTCCCTTCATGTAGGTCGAGGGCACGACGCTCTTCACAGATTGTGCACGCTTGGCCAGCCAATAGGCCTGCGCCGGCGGCACCGAACCGAACTTGCCATCGACGCCGAGCTTCTGCGCCGCGTCCATCGGCCAATTGGGGTTGTAGAGAAGCTCGCGGGCGAGCGCGATCAGATCGGCGCGTCCCTGCTGCAGGATCTGCTCGGCCTGGTCGGCGTGCACGATCAGGCCGACCGCCATACTCATGATGTCGGCGTCGCGCTTCAGGCGCTCGGCATAGGGCACCTGATAGCCGTAGGTCACCGGCCCTGCGCTCACCACCGGCGAGCCGCGCATGCCGCCCGAGCTGCAGTCGATGACGTCGACGCCCTTGGGCTTGATCAACTTGGCCAGCGCCACGCTCTGGTCCGGCCCCCAGCCCGCGTCATCCTCGACCGACAGTCGCACGAACAGCGGCTTGGACGCCGGCCAGTGCGCGCGCACGCTTTCCACCACCTCAATGGCAAAGCGCATGCGGTTGAGCTCGCTGCCGCCGTACTCGTCGTTGCGCAGGTTGGAGAACGGCGACAGGAACTGATGAATCAGATAGCCATGCGCCATGTGTAGATCGAGCACGTCGAAGCCCGCCTCATGGGCGCGCCGCGCGCCCTGGCCCCAGCGCTCGATCACCTGCGGGATCTCATCGCGCGTCAGCGCCCGCGGCGTCGGATCGGTCGCCGGCGCATTGACGCCGCTCGACGACACCAGCTCCCAGCCCTCCCAGTCCCAGATCTCGGGCGAGTTCTTGAGTGGCGCCCCGCCCTCCCACGGCCGGAAGCGCCGGGCCTTGCGGCCGGAATGGCCGAGCTGGATGCCGGGCACGGCATTGTGCTGGCGAATGAAGTCGACGCAGCGCTTGAGGCCGGGGATGTGGGCGTCGTCCCAGATACCGAGATCGCCGACCGTGCCGCAGCCACGGCGCTCGACCTTGGTCGATTCCATGATCACGAGGCCGGCGCCGCCTGCGGCATAGCGGCCGGCATTCATCAGGTGCCAGTCGGTGGCGAAACCCTTGACCGCCGAGTACTGGTGCATCGGCGCCACGACGACGCGGTTCTTCAGCGTCACGTCGCGAATCGAAATCGGTTCGAACAGCAGCGGCCCCGCCATGTATACTCCCTGCATGAGCGCAATCGTCCACGATCGCTACGACGACGCCTACCTGCGCAAAATCCTGCGCGACACCAAGACTATCGCCATGGTCGGCGCGTCGGCCAACTGGAATCGGCCGTCCTATTTTGCGATGAAGTATCTGCTCGACCGCGGCTACAAGGTGATCCCGGTCAATCCCGCCGCCAAGGGCCAGGAGATCCTCGGCCAGAAGGTCTATGGCTCGCTCGCCGAACTGCCGGCGAAGGCCGACATGGTCGACATCTTCCGCAATTCCGAAGCGGCCGGCCCGATCACCGACGACGCCATCAAGCACGGCGCCAAGGTGGTGTGGATGCAGCTCGGCGTGCGCAACGACGATGCGGCCAAGCGTGCCGAAGACGCCGGACTCAGGGTGGTGATGAACCGCTGCCCCAAGATCGAGCATTCGCGGCTCTCCGGCACCATCGAGTGGCACGGCATCGCCAGCGGCGTGATCAGCAGCAAGAAGAGAGCGCTATGAAGTTCGGCATCTTCGATCACATGGACCGTGCCGGCGGCGATCTCGGCCGGCAGTTCGACGAGCGACTGAAGCTGATCGAGCTCTATGAGAAGAGCGGTTTCCACGCCTATCATATCGCCGAGCACCATGCGACGCCGCTCGGCATGGCGCCCTCGCCCAGCGTGTTCCTCGCCGCGGTCGCGCAACGCACCAAGAAGCTGCGCTTCGGCCCGCTGGTCTACACCGTGAACCTCTATCATCCGCTGCGCCTGATCGACGAGATCTGCATGCTCGACCAGATGAGCGGCGGCCGCTTCGAGCTTGGCGTCGGCCGCGGCATCTCACCCTACGAAGTCGGCTATTATGGCGTTGACCCGGCCACCGGGCCGGAGCGCTTTGCCGAGGCGCTGCAGGTGATCCTGAAGGGCCTCACCGAAAAGCGGCTCGACCATGCCGGCAAGTACTTCACCTTCAAGGACGTGCCGATGGAGATGCAGCCGGTGCAGCGGCCGCATCCGCCGCTGTGGTACGGCGCCAATTCGCTGGAAAGCGCCGATCGGCTGGCCAAGCAGGCCTGCAACACGGTGGTCGGCATGAAGGCCGACGCCGTGGGCAAGTTCTCCGCCCGCTACCGGGACGCCTGGAAGGCGCTTGGCCGCAAGGCCGACGACATGCCGTTGATCGGGCTCAGCCGCCACATCGTGGTCGGCGACACCGACAAGGAGGCGCAGAGCGCAGCCAAGCGCGCCTTCCTGTTGTGGTACGACGCGCTGATCCATCTCTGGCGCGCCCACGGCGTTGGACTGCCGCGCCAGCTGATTCCAGAGAAGTTCGAGGACGCGCTGGCCGAGGGCTACATCATCGCAGGATCGGCTTCGACCGTGCGCCAGCGCATGAAGCACGACAACGATATCGCCGGCATCAACTACTGTCTCTGCCGGCTCGCCTTCGGCGATCTGTCGCTTGAAGAGTCGAAACGCTCCGTCGAGCTGTTCGCCAGAGAAGTGATGCCGGCCCTGTAAGCAAGAGGCTCGCGATCTCACGTACGCGAGAAGTCGCGAGCCTCCGCCCCTCCCAGAGTGGCTCCTCGCTGTTTGCAGCGTAGAAGCGCCCCCCAAAAGCCTCAGATCAAACGCCCAGGTGCGACAAAGCCGGCGATGGTGGGGCCACCGCCGGCTCCGTCGGAAGTACGGGTTTACGCCGCCCGGGGAGATACAGCGACGAACCGCGTCATTCCCTCCCGATAGATTTTCATCAGCACCGGCTTCTTGCTCGCCTTGGCGTCCTTGAGCTTGGCGACCGCCTCCTTGGCATCACCGACCTGCTCCTTGCCGACCTGCTGGAGCACGTCACCCGCCTTCAGACCCTGCTCGTCGGCCGGGCTGCCCGGCTCGACGGCGGCGATCAGCGCGCCGTTGACGCTGTCCTTCAGGCCGAGCTGCTGGCGCGTATCGGGCGACAGCGGCGCCAGCGAGAAGCCGAACGAACCGGGAGAGACCTTCTCGGGCGCCTTCTGCTCGTCCGCCTTGGCTTCCTTCGCCGGCTTGGAGTCCCCGAGCTTGGCCGAGATGGTCATGTCCTTGCCGTCGCGCATCAGGCCGACCTTGACCGTCGAACCAGGCGCGGCCGCCGCGATGGTGCGCGTCAGGTCACGCACGGTCGCGATGTCCTTGCCGTCGACGCTCTTGATCACGTCGCCCGACTTGATGCCGGCCTTCATCGCCGCGCTGTCCGGCTCGACCTGCGCCACCAGGGCGCCGTTGGATGAGCCGAGCGACAGGCTGTTGGCGATCTCGTCCGTAACCGGCTGGATCTGAACGCCAAGCAACCCGCGCTCGACCCGCCCATGATCCTTGAGCTGGCTCACCACCGGCTGGGCCAGGCTGGCGGGAATGGCGAAGCCAAGCCCGATCGAGCCGCCCGACGGCGAGAAGATCGCGGTATTGATGCCGATGACCTTGCCGTCCATGTCGAACAGCGGGCCACCCGAGTTGCCGCGGTTGATGGCGGCGTCGGTCTGGATATAGTCGTCGAACGGGCCCGACTGGATGTCGCGGCCGCGCGCCGACACGATGCCGGTCGTCACGGTGCCGCCCAGGCCGAACGGATTGCCGATCGCCATGACGGCCTGGCCGACGCGCACCTTGGAAGCGTCACCGAACTCGACATAGGGCAGCTTCTTGTCGCTCTCGACCTTCAGCACGGCGAGGTCGGTCTTCTCGTCGCCGCCCAGCAGCTTGGCCGGGAACTTGCGGCCGTCGGACAGGGTGACGGTGATTGAATCGGCCTTGCCGGCGACGTGGAAGTTGGTCACGACGATACCCGACGGGTCGATGATGAAGCCGGTGCCGACCGCCTGGGCCTTCTGCGGCGGCGCCTTCTGGAGGCGACCACCCTTCTGGCCGAAGCGCTCGGAGAACTGGCGCATGAACTCTTCCATCATCTCCTGCTGGTTGCCGGAGCGGTCGCGATCCGACATCTGCATGGCGTCGTCGTCGTTGCCGGCCTTCATGGTCACGGCGACGTTGACGACGGCCGGCGTCACCTTGGCGGCGAGGTCGGAAAAGTCGCGGGGCAGAGCCTCGCCGGCCACGGCGGGGGGCGCCGAGAGCAGCGGAACGGCGATAGCGGGAGCCACCAGCGCGGTGGTGACCGCCAGGGCTGCCAGGATGCGGGACTTGGTCTTTGTCATGGTGCGTGAGCCTCCTCGTTTGCTCGCACGAGGAATATGGGTCCCGGCCCATGGCGCCCCCATGGCCGCAACATTGAATGTTTGTATAGTTGGCGGCCGTTGCCCCCTGGCCCGGCGGGAGATAGACGGCAGCCCGTGAAGATCCTTCTGGTCGAAGACGACAAACAAACCGCCGATTACATCGCCAAGGGCCTGCGCGAGCACGGCCATGTGATCGACCGTGCCGACAACGGTCGCGACGGCCTCTACCTCGCCACCGGCGAGCGCTACGACGTGCTGATCATCGACCGCAACCTGCCCAAGATGGACGGCCTGTCGTTGGTGAAAGCGGCGCGCGGCTCGGGCACCACCACGCCGGCGCTGTTCCTCACCACCATGGGCGGGGTCGACGACCGTGTCGAAGGCCTCGAGGCCGGCGCCGATGACTACCTGGTGAAGCCCTTTGCCTTCGCCGAGCTCCTGGCGCGCGTGAGTGCCCTCGCCCGCCGGCCGCCGATCGCCGCGGCGACATCGCTCAAGGTTGCCGATCTCGAGTTCGATCTGCTGGCACGCGCCGTGACCCGCGCCGGCAAGCGCATCGATCTCCTGGCGCAAGAGCTGAAGATCCTCGAGTACCTGATGCGCCATGCCGGCGAGGTCGTGACGCGCACGATGTTGCTCGAGAAGGTCTGGGACTTCCATTTCGATCCCAAGACCAACATCGTGGAGACCCACATCTCGCGGCTGCGCGCCAAGATCGACAAGGGCTTCGACAAGCCCCTCCTCCACACCGTCCGGGGAGCCGGCTATGTCATCCGCGCGCCCGAGTAGATCGCTCCGCATCCTGCGCTCGGCGACGTTCCGGCTGGCGCTGTTCTATGCCGCGCTGTTCGTCATGTCGGCCGGCGCTCTGTTCGCCACCGTCTACATCACCGCGACGGCGGCGATGCAGAGCGACATGCAGGCCGTGCTGCGCTCCGAAGCCTACCAGCTCGGCGAGATCAGCCGCAGCAGCGGACTGCTCGGCCTCGCCCAGCAGATCACCCGCCGCATGAATTTCCGCACGCGCGGCCCGATCTACTACCTGCTGCAGGGACCGACCGGCCAGGTCGTGGTCGGCAACCTGCCCGGCATGCCGCCGGTCGAAGGCGTGATCGACTTCATGCGCGACACCGCCGACGATGAACCGGACACCGGCCGCGACCGGCTGACCGGCTTCGGCCTCAGGCTAGGCGACGGTTCGTTCCTGCTGGTGGCGCAGGATGCCAGCCGCCTGATCGACATGCAGCGCGCCATCATCCGCGCCTTCACCTGGGCGGGGGCACTGACGCTGGTGCTGGCGATCGGCGGCGGCTGGCTCTTGGGCAGCAACTTCGTGCGCCGCATCGACACCATCGGCCGCACCAGCCGCGCCATCATGGAGGGCGATCTCTCGGCACGCATCCCCGTGCGCGGCACCAACGACGAGATCGATCAGCTCGTGCTTGGGCTGAACGCCATGCTGGAGCGCATACAGCAGCTGCTCGAGGGATTGCGCCAGGTCACCAGCGACATCGCCCACGACCTCCGCACGCCGCTCGGCCGGCTGCGCCAGCGCCTGGAAGACGCCCGCGAGCATGCCACCAATACGACCGAATATGCCGCGGCCACCGAGGCCGCCATTGCCGAAGCCGATTCTTTGCTCGAGATCTTTTCCGCCCTGCTGCGCATCGCCCAGATCGAGGCCGGGGCGCAAAAAAGCGCCTTCACGGATGTCGACCTGTCTGCCCTGCTGCGCAGCATTGCCGAGGCCTACGCGCCGTCGGCCGAGGATTCCCACCACAAGCTCGAGAGCGCGATCGCCGAGGGTGTCATCCTTACCGGCGACCGCCAGCTGCTGGCGCAAATGGCGTCGAACCTGGTCGAGAATGCGCTCACCCACACGCCGGCCGGCTGTACCGTCCGGCTCACCCTGCGCAAGGCGGGCAGCCGGATCGAGATCGAGGTCGCCGACGATGGCCCGGGCATTCCCGAGGCCGAGCGCGACAAGGTGTTCGATCGCTTCTACCGCCTCGATCGCAGCCGCACGACCGCCGGCTCCGGCCTCGGCCTGGCCCTGGTCCCCCTGCTCGCCGCGGGAGCCATCCGCCGGGACATCGTGCTGTGCCGCCTGCATCCACACGACGCCCCGGTCCGGACGGTGCATGCCGCCACGCTGCGTGCGGCTGCGGCGGCACCGCCGGTGGCCGCCTTCATGAGCTGCCTCGATGAGACGGCACGCGAGCTCACGCAGCAGGCAGCGGCCGGTGCCCGCTGACCGCCGGATGGCTTACGACGTATCGATTCGGGGTCCGGCAGTCGACGACCGAGCGCTTCAGAGGAGGTCGCGGAGGCGGGCCACGAGGGCGTCCTTGACGGCCTTGGTGACGGCAGCGTTTATCTGCCGGCTGAGTTCGTCGGGGTCGTCCAGGTTGGCGAGCAGCGCGCGCAGGTCGAGGTCGTTGATCGTGCGCCGCAGGACGTCGTCGGTCTTCAGCGCGCTGTTGATCAGCGAGTCCGGCAGCGCGCGGATCGCGGCCTTGACCAACCCGTTCAGGTTCGAGTTGTCGAGAGCCTCGTCGGTCAGCTCGGACGCGGGCGGCAGCTTTCCCTCGGCCTTCATGCGGTTCACCGCGTCGAGCAGTCCAGCGCGGACGGCATTGACCTGCGCGTCGGTAGGCGTTCTCGACTGGGCGAGGTCGAGGGCGAGCGCTTCGCGCGTCACGTGAAGGCGGCAGGCCGCGCCGTCCAGCCCGAGCAGCACGAGCTGTTCACTGAGTCCTTCGATGCCGGTCGATACCGACGTGACTGCTCGATGAGCACACGGCGAGGCGGACCGGGCCGGGACGAAGTCACCGCCGCCGTGCGCGATCTGCACGCCGAGCACCCCGCTGACGAGGGCTGCGGCGACGACGGGAAGCGCCACGGCTCGCAGCCTCGCTGCGGGCATCATGTCGTCACCCGCCGGCGCAGCAGGAACATCGGCACCAACGCGCTCAGCGCGAGCCCGGCTGCGATGAGGAACGAGTCGTGGAACGCTTGGGTGGCCGCGCGCTCGAGCTGCGAGTCGAGGTCGCGTTCGAGCTGCTCGGCCACCTGACGTTCCGGCGGCGCAAGGTCCAGCCGGGCGAATGCCGGGTGCAGGTCGGGCACCCGGCCGTGCTCTTTCGTCAGCTGGTCGCTCAGACCCTGGGCGAGCGCGATCTTGTCGGCGGCCGGTAGCCGCGCGTCGAGCACGAGCGCCGTGATGGCCTCCTGCGCCGGCACCTGCGCGTCGCGCAAGTTCGCGGTGAACACAGGGGTCAGGATCGCCAGTCCGAGCACGACGCCGATGTGTCGAGCACCGATCGTCCATCCGCCGTGCAGCACGCGCGGTGATCGATCGCGCAGGGCGTCGACGGTCAGCCGGTCCACGGTCAGTCCGAGCCCGAGCCCGATCAGTGCCTGCGGCGCGATCGTCCAGGCGAGATGCGCCGATGGCAGCAGGGCCAGCGCGGTCAGCCCACCGGCGACGAGCAGGCAGCCCGCCACCGTCTCGGCCTGCGGTGCCGCCCGGGCCAGCCGGGCCACCGGTCTCGCGGCGAACGCCGCGACCGGCACGACCGAGACGGTGAGCGCGGCGAGCGCCGGCGACCGGCCCCAACCGTCCACGAGGAGCAGGACGAGAAGGAACAGCGCGGCGGTCAGCGCCGCCGAGAGTAGGGCCAGCGCGGCATTCGGGGCGACGGCCGGGCGATCCGTCTCGCCCCGCCGGACCGCGCCGCTGCGAACGCTGAGCGCGGCCGGGACGGCGAGCACCGCGACCGGCACCTGTACGACGAAGATGGCCTGCCAGGAGATGGCCTCGGTGAGCAGCCCGCCGGCAACAGGCCCGAGCGCAGTCCCGATCACGCCGGCGGCGATCCAGCGGGCCACCCCGCGCCGCTCGTCGGTCGCCGCGACCAGCAGCTCCAGACAGCCGACCAACGCGAACGCGCCGCCCAGCGCCTGCACGCAGCGGGCGGCGATCAGCACCGGCATCGACCCGGCCAAGGCGCAGGCCGCCGACGCCCCGGCAAATACCGCGATCCCCGTCGCGCACAGAGGCGCCGGATCCCGGTGCGCGCAGATCCAGGCTGCCGGTACGACCACGAGCGCGAGCACGAGGTTGAACGCGATCAGCACCCACGCGACCTGCGGTACGGTGCCGCCGAGGCGCCGCAGGATCTCGGGCAGCGCCAGGGTGACGATCGCCGAGTCGGCCAGTACGAATCCCACGGTCAGCGCGAGCAGAGGCACTGTCGCGCGACGCACACGGACATCTTTACTCGGCGGATCATCCGTGTCCACGACCATGACGATCGAACGCCCGGACATCACATAGCAAGCCATCTGCGCGATCGGCTCATCCCAGCGAGGTGAAGTCGCTCCGAGGAGCCCGGGTAGTCAGGCTGTGGCGGTGGCGACGAACTCGGCGAACAGATCCAGGTAGGCGTCGACGTCTGCCTCGACATGAGCCACCGACACGGTGGGGCCGAGCCACCAGCCCGACTCCCAGACGCCGCGGTTGGCCATGAACACGCGGATAAGAGCACGCAGGTCGGGGTCATCTGCCGCGCGGGACGTGGCGCCGTCGTGGGGAGCGGTCGGGGCGAACGTGTAGTACGCGTGCGCTCCTTCCTGCGTGACGCTCCACGGCAGGCTGTGCTGGTCGAAGATCTTTCGCAGCCCGTCCGCGAGTCGCGCGCCGAGCTCGGCCGTACGCGCGAACGCCTCCTCGGTCAGCACCTCGGTCAGCGCCGATCGGCCGGCCGCCAACGACAGCGCATTCGCGAACAGCGTTCCGCCGATGGCCGGCTCGGCGACCGCGACGCCCGAAACCACAAAGGGATCGTCGGGAGCATTCAGCAGGCCGGCGAGCTCGTCGGTCAGGCCGTAGGCCGCGAGCGGGACCCCGGCGGCAATGGACTTCCCGACGGTTACGAAGTCCGGCTGTAGATCCCAGGCCCGGGCCAGTCCGGCGTAGGACGTCACCAGCGTGTGGGTCTCGTCGATCGCGAGAAGGGTCCCCGCGTCGGCCGTCAACTGTCGGAGAGCGTCGTGAAACCCCGGCTCGGGCAGGAGAAACCCGGCATTGGTCATCGCCGGCTCGGTCAGCACGACGGCGACGTCTCGCGGGGCCAGGGCGCTCTGCAGTGCAGCGACGTCGTTGAACGCCACTATCCGGGTCTTTGCGACCGCGCCGCTCGACAGACCGAAGTACTCGGGTCGGACCACGCCGTCGTCGTCGAGCACGGCCAGCGTGGAATCGACGTGGCCGTGGTACTTCCCGTCGAAGACCAATACGACGTCGCGTCCGGTCGCATGCCGCGCGATCCGGATGACCTCCGTGTTCGCCTGCGTCGCCGACAGTGTGAACTGCCATTTGGGCATTGCGTAACGCCGGGCGAGGTGCTCGGCCACCGGGATGGCGTCTCCACTCGGCAGGAGGAACTGGTTGCCTCGCCGCATCCGCCCGGCCACTGCGCGGACCACCGGCTCCGGGGCGTGACCGCAGAACGCGCTCATGTCCGCGATGTAGAAGTCGAGATAGCGATGACCGTCGACGTCCCAGAAGTACGCGCCGTTGCCGTGCGAGACCCAGACCGGCGGATGCTCGTACAGATCGTCCATCCACGACATCGGAACACCGCGGGGCATCGTGGCACCGGCTCGCTCGAGGTGTGCCTTCGACCCCGGCCGTTCGGCGACGAACCGCTCGTTCTCCGCAGCGAGAAGGCTTCCGACTCGCTCCTTCGCGATGCCGTTCACCCCGCGACCCTAACGCCGACTCAGTACTTCCAGCGCTCGGCGGCCACGATCTCTTCGGGCGTCGCGTCGGCGAATCGAGCGACCTGGGCCAACCGGAGGTCGACGATGGTCGCCGCAAGGGCATCGCCGAATGCGGTGGTGAGCACGTCGTCCGCCTCGAACGCGTCGGTGGTGGCCGCCAGCGTGGTGGGTAGTCGGACGATGCCGTGCTGCGCGTACTCGTGCTCGGGCACAGAGGCGGGGTCGACGTTCACGGGATCGGGCAGCGTCGCTGCGCCGGCGATACCAGCCAGGCCGGTATGGATGAGCCCGGCCACCAGGAGGTACGGATTGGCCGCTGCGTCGAACGGCTTGATCTCGAGGTTGGCGGCGCCGGGGTCACCAGGCGAACCGGTGATCAGGCGCAGCGCCGCCTCGCGGTTCTCCAGCCCCCACACCTGGAAGGGTCCGGCCCAGTGGCTCGGGATGAGCCGCAGGTAGCTCGCCGGCGAGGGCGCCCCGATCGCCAGCAGCGCGGGCAGGTGGCCCAGTACGCCGGCGACGAATGCCTCGGCCTCCTGATGGGCTCCGTACGGGCCCGGTCCCGCGCTGAAGAGGTTGACGTCGTCGCGCCACAGCGACAGGTGCACGTGGCCACCGTTGCCCACGCCGTCGGCCACCACCTTCGGCGAGAAGGACGCACGCAGCCCGTACCGCAGACTGAGCGCGCGGATTGTCTCGCGGACGAGGACGAACGTGTCGGCTGCCGCGACCGGATCCTCGTTGGCGACGGAGATCTCGTACTGGGCGCTGCCGTACTCGGGATGGATCTGATCGACCGACACGCTTTGCCGGTCAAGGGCGACGAGCAGGTCGCGCAGGTAGTCCGAGCGCTCGATCAGCCGGGTGTACCCGTAGGCGGGCCCGACGGCCGCGGGCGTGAAGTCGGGTTCGGTCGTCGACAACGTCCACTCGATCTCGAATGCCGTCCGCGCCGTGTATCCGCCGGCGGCGAGCGCCGCGACCGATCTCTGGGCGACGCCGCGCTGATCCTGCGGGTGGACGGTCCCGTCCTGCTGGTACCGGACGGCCGGCGCCCAGGCCCAGCCGGGCTGCTCGGCGAGCACGGTGACTCGGGTGAGATCGGGATGCAGCCTCAGGTCGCCCGTCGGCCCGCCGGCGTACCGGCCGGCCACGATCGAGTCGTCCGGCAGGAATGCGTCGAAGACGGGCGAGGCGCCGATGCCCCAGGCCGCGGCGTGCTCCAGGCGCTGTACCGGTACCGCCTTGACCCGGGTTATGCCGCTGTTGTCCACCCAGGTGGTGGCGAGTGCGACGACATCTCGTTCGGCCAGATCGCTGCGGACCTGCCTTGCGCGACCGGCCTGCTGTACTCGCTCGTGCTGATCCACCGGCACTCCCGTCCCGAGACATGGCAGCCTGTTCGTGTGTCAGAGTCTTCCAGCGTCGGCCGCCCGGCGCGCGCCGCCGATTTCCTGCCGCGGACCCGCCCCGTCGTTCCGCCGATCCACCACTCGGTCACGTACTTCCTCGACGACCAGGCCTACAAGGACATCCAGGACGGAGGTCTCGTCGAGCACTGGTACGGCCGCTTCCGCAACCCGACCGTGGACATGGTCGCGCGCGAGATCGCCGACCTCGAGGGCGGCGGGGCGGGGTTCATGACCTCGTCGGGCATGGGCGCGATCGCGACGACGCTGCTGACCCTGCTGCGCGCCGGCGATCGGGTCGTTTCGGCGCGGCAGGTTTACGGCGACACCCGCGACCTGCTGGTGCGCGACCTGCCCGCGTGGGGTGTGGACGTGCGCTGGGTGGACGCTGTCGATCTGGACGCCTGGCGCCGCGAGATCGCGGGCGGGCCCACCCGGGTCGTCTACGCCGAGACGCTGTCGAATCCCCAGCTGGAGCTGACGGATCTGCCCGCGTTGGCCGAGCTGGCCCACGCCGCGGGCGCGCGCCTCGTCATCGACAACACCTTCGCCACCCCGTACGTCGTCCAGCCGCTGCGCCTCGGCGCCGACGTGGTCGTGCATTCGGCAACCAAGTTCCTGAACGGCCATTCGGATGCCATTGCCGGCGTGGTGGTCAGCGACGACGCGATCGTCACCGAGGTGCAGCGACGCGTCATCACGCTCGGCACCAGCCTGGGTCCGTACGAGGCGTACCTGGTCTGGCGCGGGCTGCAAACGTTCGAGGTGCGCATGGCTCGCCAGACCGAGACGGCCCGCTCGCTGGCGACGGAGCTCGGCCGCCGCGACGACGTGTTGGCCGTTCGGCATCCCTCGCTGCCGGGCTATCCGCGCGTCGACGTCGCCACCCGGGTAGTGCGGCCGGGCGGTGGTGGTGGCGCCATGGTGACGATCACGGTCGACGGCGGCGACGAGCGGGCCCACGACGTGGTTCGCAATCTACAGATCGGCTGTGAAGCCACGAGCCTAGGCGGCGTCGAGACCCTGGTCAGCACGCCGTTCAACTCCTCGCACTTCTCGCTGACTCCGGAGGAACGGCGCGCGGCGCGGATCGACGACGGCATGATCCGCATCTCCTGCGGGCTCGAGCCGGCCGACGCCCTGATCGCCGACTTCGGTCGGGCGCTGGACCTGACGTGATTCTGGACGGGGTGCCGCTCGTCGACCACCACTGTCACGGCATCGTGCGTGAGGAGTTGGATCGCCCGCAGTTCGAGGCGCTGCTCACCGAGGCCGAAAGGCCCGGTCCGCTCCATCCGTCGCTGTTCGACACGCAGTCGGGATTCGGCGTGCGAGCGATCTGCGCGCCGCTGCTCGACCTGCCGCGGTTCGCCGCGCCCGACGACTACCTCGCCCGGCGGGCCGAGCTGGGGGCCGACGCGGTGGCCCGCCGCCTGTTGGCCGACACCGGCATCACCGACTACATCGTCGACACGGGCTTTCGGCCCGAACGGGTGAGCAGTCCGGCCGAGCTGGCCGGCTATACCCAGGCGTACGGACACGAGATCGTCCGCCTCGAGGCAGTCGCCGAACAGATCGCCGCGACGACCGAACCGCCGCAGTTCGCCGACGCGTTCCGTTCGGCCCTGTCCGTCCGTGCCGCGACGGCGATCGGGTTCAAGTCCGTCGCGGCCTACCGCGTCGGGCTCGATCTCGATCCGGGCCGGCCGTCCGACGCCGAGGTCGCCGCGGCCGCCGCGAACTGGCTCAGCGGCGCGAACCCGACCCGACTCGCCGACCGCACTCTGATCCGGTTCCTGATCTGGACCGCAGTCGATCTCGGCCGGCCGGTGCAGTTCCATGTCGGGTACGGCGACGCGGATGTCGACCTGCACCGCTGCGACCCGCTGCTGTTGACGCCGCTACTGCGGGCGACCACGGGCCTGGGCGTGCCGGTCATGCTCCTGCACAATTACCCGTTCCAACGCTCGGCCGGCTACCTGGCGCAGGTCTTCGATCACGTCTTCGTCGATGTCAGCCTCGCGCTGCACAACGTCGGTACCAGGGCGGACCAGGTTCTGGCCGAACTCCTCGAGCTGGCGCCGTTCGGGTCGGTGCTCTTCGCAAGCGACGCGTTCGGCCTGGCCGAGCTGTACGCGTTGCACGCGACGCTGTTCCGCAGCGCTCTGACGGCCTTCCTCGACGACGGCATCGCCCGCGAGTATTGGCCCGTTGCCGAAGCCGAGCGCCTCGCCACGATGATCGCGGCCGGCAACGCGCGGCGCGCGTACCCCCTGAGCCGCACCTGACGCCCGTCCGGCCGTTGGGTCGGGCTTGATCGGCTTGCCCCGACCCGGGTCCGGGGTGTAGAACGGCGCGGGCGGTGCGGAGGGGACCCGCGGGGTTCGCACCGCCGCCACGGTCCGGGTGCTGAAGGCGGTGGACATATTCGGGTCCTCTCTGAATTGGTGACCAAATACCGATTCGGGGGCGGCGGCTCACGCATAGGGAAATTGGCTGCGTCGAAAAGAAATTCGGCCGGCATAAAGAATCGGATGTAATATCTAGCCGCGTAACTCGGGGGCTGCGATGTTGGCTATACCTCATTGTCGATCACGACCCGGACGGCTCGCCCGGAAGTACTCGTCTATTTCGAATAATGGGGGTAGACGATGCGCCGAATACTAATCGCAGTGCTATCAGCATTGTTTGTGTTCGGGGCCACCAACGGGATCACGGCCAACCTCCCCGGCGCGCTCCCGTAACCCACAAGCGTGCTGGCGGCCGCGCCCCCCGAGGACGTCACCGTCCAGGCCGCCAGCACCCACTCTCGCCGTCGCGTTGCGCTGCCGGCCGGCCGGTCCCTCTTGGCGGCGCGATGTCCACGATCGCCGACCCTCCGCGATAGTCCGGACCGAAGTCACTTCCTAACGCGAGTGCCTTTGCCTCATGCTGTGACGAACGTGCCCGCGCTGGGGGGAAACCATGGGGACTCCGAACGGTATGTCGGCGGCTGTTGTTGCCGCGAACGATCTCAACCGGGTCTACGGCGAGGGTGACACCGCGGTCGCGGCGCTTCGCGGCGTGGACGTCGACATCGCGCCCGGCCGGCTCACCGCCGTGATGGGACCGTCCGGATCGGGCAAGTCGACGCTCATGCACATCCTGGCCGGACTGGACAAACCGACGTCCGGATCGGTGTATATCGCCGGCACGGAGATCACCTCGCTCGGCGACACCGCGCTGACCAAGCTGCGTCGCGAACACATCGGCTTCGTCTTCCAGTTCTTCAACCTGCTGCCGATGCTGAGCGCGCGCGAGAACATCCTGCTGCCGCTGACGATTGCGGGGGAGAAGCCGAAGGGCGACTGGTTCGACGACCTCGTCGCGCGGGTGGGCATCAAGGACCGCTTGAGCCACCGCCCGGCCGAACTCTCCGGCGGGCAGCAGCAGCGCGTCGCGATCGCCCGCGCGCTCGTGTCGCGGCCCACCGTGGTCTTCGCCGACGAGCCGACCGGCAACCTCGACTCGACCAGCAGCGGCGAGATCCTCGAGCTGATGCGCACGTCCGTCGAGGCGTACGGGCAGACCACCGTGATGGTCACCCACGACGCGCAGGCGGCGTCCATGGCCGACCGGATCTTCTTCCTGGCCGACGGGCGGATCGTGCGCGAGATGCCTCGGTCGAGCGCCCACGACATCCTGTCGGCGATCGAGAACCTCGACCCGAGATGATCAGGTTCGCCCTTCGGGGCCTGCTCGCCCGCAAGCTGCGGACCGTCCTGACCGCACTCGGCATCGTGCTGGGTGTCGCCCTGGTCTGCGGCACCTACGTGCTGACCGACTCGATCTCCACCGCGTTCGACTCGATCTTCAAGCAGACCTATCGCAATACCGACGCTGCGATTACCGGCAAGTCGGCGTTCTCACTCGGCCAGAACGGCACGCAGGAACCGTCGTTCGACCAGTCGCTGCTCGGCACCGTGCGTGCCCTGCCGGAGGTCGGCTCGGCCGCGGGCACCGTCAACGGCGAGGCGCACCTGATCGGCAAGGACGGCAAGGCCATCAGCCGGGGTGGCGCTCCGAACCTCGGCTTCAGCGTCAACCCGGACCAGCCGCGGTTCAGCTCGCTCACCCTCGTCTCGGGCGCGTGGCCGAAGGCGGGCGAGGTCGTCATCGACCGCACGACCGTCAGCAAGGAACACATCTCGATCGGGCAGATGATCGGCGTCCAGTCGCGCGGGCCGGTCCAGCAGTTGCGTGTCTCCGGCGCGGTGAAGTTCGGCGCCGTGTCGTCCATCGGCGGCGCGACGCTCGCCGGGTTCGATCTCGGCACGGCGCAACAGCTCTTCGACAAGGAGGGCAAGCTCGACGAGATCCTGATCGCGGCGAAGCCCGGCGTCAGCACCACCGAGCTGATCGCCGGCGTGCAGAAGATCCTGCCGGCCGGCACTCAGGTGCGCACCGGCAGCGACCAGGCAGCACAGGACGCGTCCGACACGAGCGGGTTCATCTCGTTCCTGCAGACGTTCCTGCTCGCGTTCGGCGGTATCGCCTTGTTCGTCGGGTCGTTCGTCATCGCCAACTCGCTGTCGATCACCATCGCGCAGCGCAGTCGCGAGTTCGCCACGCTGCGAACACTCGGTGCTTCCCGGCGTCAGGTGCTCGGCTCGGTGATCGTCGAGGCGCTGGTCACCGGCCTGCTGGCGTCCGTCGTCGGGCTGTTCGTCGGCCTGGGCCTGGCCGTCGGTCTGTTCAAACTCTTCGACGCCGTCGGCTTCACCCTGCCCAACAACGGGCTCGTGCTCGAGACCCGGACGATCGTGGTGTCGCTGCTGGTCGGCACGCTCATCACGGTGCTCGCGAGCCTTCGTCCCGCGATACGCGCCACCCGGGTGCCCCCGATCGCCGCGGTCCGCGAGGGCGCCAAGCTCGCACCCGGACGGCTGCACCGCTACCGCGCCCTGGGCTCGGCACTGGTCATCGTGCTCGGGTTCGCGTCGATCGCGCTCGGGCTGTTCGTCCACGACCTCGGGACGGCTCAGGTGCTGACGTTCCTGCTGGTCGGCGCACTGCTGCTGTTCATCGGCGTCGCGATCTTCTCCTCGCGCCTGGTGCGCCCGCTCGCCGTCGGCGCCAACCCGATCGCGCGGTGGTCGGTCGTCGCGTTCTCGGCGCTGGTCTGGCCGTTCTTCACGCTGCCGTACTGGTTGCTCCGCTACGCGTCCTGGGGACCCGGGCCGACCGGAAAGCGCGTCGGCGCCGGCATTCTCGGCACGATCCTCAACCCGCTGATCGCCCTGCTGGTCCTCGTCATGGCACTGCGCCGGCGATTCAGCGGCTGGCGACCGGAGTGGCCGGTGGAGGGCACGGGCGTCCTCACCGAGCCGTCCACCACACACATCGGCAGCGAGAACAGCCAGCGGGACCCGCAGCGCACCGCGGCAACCGCGGCCGCCCTGATGATCGGGCTCGCGCTGGTCACGCTCGTCGCCACGATGGCCGCGGGCATCATCAAACCGTTCGAGGACGCGGTCGACCGGATCTTCACGGCCGACTATGCGGTGACCGCGCAGAACAACTTCGACCCGATCCCGATCAGCGTCGCCGCCGCCGTGGCGAAGACGCCGGGTGTCGAATCGATCGCGAGCGTACGCAGCGGCGACGCGCGGGTGAACGGCAAGACGGTGCAGCTCACCGCCGTCGACCCGCAGGCCGGCGACGTACTCAGCGTCGACTGGCAGGACGGCTCGCAGGCGGTGTTCGCCCAACTCGGCGCGGACGGCGCGTTCGTCAGCAAGAACTACGCCAAGGACCACCAGCTGCAGGTCGGATCGCCGATCAACATCCTCACCCCGACCGGGCACGTCCTGCGCCAACGGATCATCGGGATCTTCGACCCGCCGAGCGGCGGCTCCCCGTTCGGAAGCGTCACGATCTCCGCCGCAACGTTCGACCGGAACTACGAGCAGCCGCAGAACCTGTTCACGTTCGTGCGCATGAACGGCGGCGTGACCGATGCCAACACCGCGGCGCTCAAGGCGTCGTTGACGGACTTCCCGAACGCGAAGGCGGTGACGCGCAGCCAGTTCAAGGACAACCAGACCAGCGCGTTCAACAACATCCTGAACATCCTGTACGTGCTGCTCGCACTGTCCGTCGTGGTCAGCATCTTCGGCATCGTCAACACGCTCGTGCTGACCGTGTTCGAGCGCACCCGCGAGCTCGGCATGCTGCGCGCCATCGGGCTGACCCGGCGCCAGACCCGCCGCATG
>Ga0081455_10003401_pt1 | contig 18310 bp, 8 predicted proteins | sample TabmetS3T2R1_FD_70207 | JGI IMG/M metagenome (GOLD analysis project Ga0081455, IMG submission 70207) | Tabebuia heterophylla rhizosphere microbial communities from the University of Puerto Rico - S3T2R1 | ecosystem: Host-associated > Plants > Roots > Rhizosphere ... | reverse complement strand
GCATGAGCGTGCGCACCCCTGTGGCAAACGTCGGGCCACCACCGGGCACTGCGGCGGACTCCATAGCCTCGAGCAGTTCGCGTTTGGTCGCACCATGCTGAATGGCCCGACGCATGTGGGCCAGCATTCCCTCCTGGCTGGCGCCGCGAAAGGCCAGGATACCGATGATGACCATCTCCCGATACTTGATCGCCAATGCCTTGCCCTCCCCGACAGAGAGTTCGGAGAGGGGTACCCGGGCCTTGGCGTATTCTGGGTCCTCCCGCGCTACCCACTCCCAGTAGGCATAGCCGTAGGGACTGGTCTGTTGTGCCAGAGATTTATCCGCGCCGCTCTGCTGTTCGCTCATGAGATCCTTCGCAGTTGAAGGGCTAACGCCATACCATGTACGACGTGTATTGTCGCATACGTTGGCTCTGGGAGGAAAGCCCTTTGACGGGGGACCGCATGGCAGGCGCTCTTCTTTTCAAGGAGCACCACCACTGCGCCTTTGCTTTAGCTCATCTAAAACTTGCCGTACTCTCTGCCGCAGAATCTCCTTAATCTCGTTAGAAGTATAGATCTCATGGTCCATAACCCTTTGGAGTCTCTCGGCTTCCTCGGTGCTGAGATCCTTAATCTCGTCGGGGTCTAAGAACTGAGCGAAGTCTCCCATCGTAGTGTTCCTCCATAGAAAAATATCATACCTATTATCACGACTCGGCCTTTACTAGGCGCTCACTGAAGGTCGAGAGTGGTTGCTCGGGCTGTACAACGATAGCTTCGAGCACACGCTGGAAATCTTCCAGCATCTGGTTGATAGTGGCGGCGTCAAACAATGTGGTTTTGTAGATGCAGGCCCCAGCCAGCCCTTGTGGCTTGTCCCATACATTCAGGACGATATCACACGTTGTCGCCGTCAAACCGGGCTCTCCGGCGCTCTCGTCAGCCTCTATGAGGCTCAGCGTGAGGTCAGAGAGCTGTGGAGGTTGCCATATGGCGTTCTGCAAGATGAACAGTACCTGGCACAGGGACCGGCGCTGGAGATGACGCTCGCGCTCTAAGGCCTGGACAAGAACTTCAAAGGGAAGCTCCTGGTGGGCATAGGCTGCCAGAGTGGTCTCACGGACCCGCCGCAGCACCTCGTGAAACGTTGGATTGCCACTCAGGTCTGTGCGCAGCAGCACCGTATTGACAAAGCGGCCAATCAACCCCTCAACTTCCTGCCGTTGCCGATTGGCGACGAGGGTACCTATACAGAGATCGTCTTGACCCGTATAGCTGTACAGGAGCGCTTTGAAAGCCGCCAAGAGCGTCATAAACAGCGTGTTGCCTTGTCGACGGCTCAGGTGCTTGATGGCTGCAGAGAGCGCCGCAGGCAGCACCAGGGTCTGGCGTTCCGTGCGGAAGCTCAATGTGGTCCCCCGCGGGCGGTCCGTAGGCAATGCCAGGACCGGCAGAGGGTCATGCAGTTGCTGTTGCCAATAGGCCAGCTGGGATGCCATGGCCTCACTGCGTTGCCACTGGTGTTGCCAGTGGGCAAAATCTGCATACTGGATGGAGAGTTCAGCCAGGGGTGACGGCCTGCCAGTGGAGAAGGCCTGATACAAGACGGCCAGCTCACGCATGAGCACGCCTAGTGACCAACCGTCGCTGATGATGTGATGCATGATGATGAGCAAGGTATGCTCCTGCTCACCCAGCCGCAACAGGCGGGCCCGCAGGAGAGGGCCCTGCGCTAGATTGAAGGGCTGACGGGCCTCTTCCCACGCCAGCCACTGGGTTTCGACCTCACGCTCAATCTCGGACAAGGCACGTAGGTCTTGGGCCGTCAAGGTCAACTTTGGGGGAGGGGCAATGCACTGCACAGGTTGCCCATCGACAGTGGCAAAAGTGGTGCGCAGGATTTCATGCCGTCTGAGAATCTCATTGCAGCTCTGTTCCAAAGCTGCCACGTTGAGCGCTCCGGTCAGACGCATGGCATACAGTATATTGAACAGGGCGGTGTTTGGTAGCGCCTGGTTGAGCTGCCACAACCGTTCCTGCGCGACAGACAGCGGCAGCGGGCCCTGCCGTGGTATGGGCACCAGAGGTGGAGCCTGGAGGCCAGGAGCTGCCTGATGGGCAGCCTCAATGTGCAAGGCCAGGTTCGCCACCGTCGGTGCCTCGGAGAAGGTGAGCAAGGGAACCTCGGCATGCATGACGTCGCGTATGCGGGACAGGAGCTGGGTCGCCAGGAGGGAGTCCCCTCCCACCTGGAAAAAGTCGTCCTGGACACCCACGTCTGCGAGCCCGAGCACCTGGGTCCACAGCCCCACCAGCATCTCCTCGACCGGAGTGTGCTGGGCTGGCGAATCGACGTGCCTCGTGGACGGTGCCGGCTCGGGTGCCACCAGGCCCAGGGTCTCAGCCAACCCAATACGTTGCAGTTTACCAATAGGGCCTGTCGGCAGGTTCTCCACGATGAACACCCGGCGCGGGACCTTGAAATCCGCTAAACGCCTTGCGGCAAACTGGCGAATGCCTCGCTCTGTCGCTGTGGCATCCTGGCGCAACACAACGGCCGCAGCAATGTCCTCCCGTAATCGTGCATCAGGCACCGCGAAGGTGACCGCCTGGGCCACCGCCGGATGGTCCAGGAGCACATCGTCCACTTCCTGCGGGGCAATTTTTTCCCCGCCGCGATTGATCATCTCCTTGATGCGGCCGGTGATAAACACGTAGCCCGCACTATCCACAAACCCCTCATCACCGGTCCGAAACCACCCCTGCGTGAAGGCATGCTGGTTCGCCCGTGCATCGTTGTCATACCCTTGCATGACGCTGGTGCCACGCACAACGACCTCGCCGGTTTCTCCTGCTGGCAGTATGGTGCCTCGCTCGTCCATAATGGCCACCTCCGGTCCAGTTGCTACCCCAACCGAACCGATCTTGTGCGGACGTGGAGGCAGAGGATTACAGGCTATCGAGGGGCACTCCGTCATGCCGTAGGCCTCGATCACAGGGGCGTGGAATACTCGTTCCAACTCCACCAGGACCTGCGGCGGCAAAGCCGCCGAACTTGAGCGGATGAACCGTAGCTGACCAGGGATAACCGTCTCACGCTGCAGAGCCGCACGCGCCAGGATCGCCTGATGGATGGTGGGAACCGCCGAATACCATGTCGGCCGAAATTGCGACATCCAGACAAAGAAGCGGGAGGAATCAAAGCCCGGGGTGCACACTACGCTAGCGCCAGCCAGCAGTGATGCCAACATCGTCGCAATAAGTCCATGCCCATGAAAGAGCGGCATCACATTCAGCAAGCGATCGCTCTCGACGAGTGCCAGAGCCAGGCCCATATTGTGCGCCGCAGTACAGACAGCGGTGTGAGTCAGCGGCACACATCTCGGCCGTGCCGTTGTCCCTGACGTCGACAGCACGATGGCGACGTCATCAGGCTGCGCGAATCCCTGCTGCACTACGTCGGCACGTGACGCCCCTGTGAGTCGAAAAATCCCTGCCTCGGCCTCGACAACGGGGGAGAGTTCGATAACCTGGAGACTATGCGCATGTGCCACGGTGCGTGCTGGTGAATCTATCCCTGCCTGGACAATCACAGCCTTGGGGCGCAGCTCCGTAAAGTACAAGTCGAATTCGCTGCTCCCACAGGCCGGATTGAGAGGTACGCACGTTGCCACAGCGGACACACCAAGAAACGCCACCGCCATCTCCGGCCCATTCGGTAACACCACAGCAATCCGATCGTGGCGGCCCAACCCTATGACGTGGAGCATCTGTAGCACGTCATGTACGTGTTGATTGAGACGGCCGTATGTGAGGGGGAGACGCCCGGGGGCGAGCAGCGCTAGAGCATCAGGGGTATACTCAGCGTAATCTGCCAGCACCTGGGGGATGCAGACATACCGCGGGGTATTGGGGTATTGGGCCACAGGACGCGCGTGCAGCATGACGATTTTCTCCCCTTCGGATTGACTCCTTTTTCTGTCCCACGTACAGCATCTGGGCGGGGTATGCATGCACGGTACATCACCGTGCACCATCTATCTCGCATACGGCGCTTTCCCCTCGGCGCCTGCCAGGGCGTTGAGCAGGGCTTGCGCGGCCTGGAGGTCTGGAGTCTCAAAACCCTCTGTGAACCAGCCGTAGATCTCTGCCAGTATGTGATGCGCTTCGGCGCGTCGGCCCTGGGCCTGCCACAGCCGGCTCAAACTCACGGTAGCCCGTAACTCGAGACTCTTCGCCTGCTGTTGGCGGGCCACGTCAATGGCCTGGCGAAAGCAGATTTCAGCCGCAGCGGGTAGGGGTAACGCCTGGGTCGTCCCTTCCCATTCGACCTCAGCCACGAGTGCCGCCTCTAGAGGCGCAGTGCTGGCGCTGGCCTGCTGCAGCAGCAACTCCCCTTTGAGCCTGAGCAATTCCGCATCAAAACGACGTTCGGCATTTTTGGAAGCGATGGCCTGGGCCTCTGCTAGCACGCGCAGACCCTCCTCGGGGCGTGCCGCTCTGCCATAGGCCTCGGTCAGCATGATAAAATACAGCGGCAATGCCAACTCATTCCCCATCGCCCGCCAGGTGGCCAAGCCCTGCTGGAGCTGCTCGATGCCCTGCACCACGGCCCCCTGCTCGGCCAGTACCCAGCCCTGCAGCATCGTGCCACAGGTCAACCACCGTGGAAAGCCATGCTCCTGCGAGAGTAACACCGCCACGTCGAGATGCTCCTGAACGCTCTGCACTTCGCGACGCCATTGATAGAGCAAAGCAGCAAAGAAGAAGGCGACCGCCAGGGTGTAAGCATGCCCCAACTCCTGAGCCAGGTGCAGGGCCTCGCGGCTCTTCGCCAGGGCGTGCTCAGGATATCCCAGGATCCACAGTGACCAGGCCAACCAGATGATACCGACTACCTCAGAGTCAGCGCCCCTGATTAAGAGTACAGAGCGCTGTGGTTCATTGCTGCGCAGCACCAGCCCTTGCTCCAGGTGCGTATGAGCTAAGACGAACTCACCCCGGTAGAACAACATCGAGCCCAGCATGATGTGGGCCTCATGCAACAACACTGGGTCGCCCACGCCCTGCGCCAAAGTGAGGCTCTGCTCTGCCAGCTCCCGCGACCTTTCGAGCCGCCCCTGAGCGATATACAATGAACACAGTCCCATCAGGACCGAGAAACCTTGCCGACTGTCGCCTAGCTGTTGGCACAGCTCCTGTGCCAGGCTGTAGACCTGCGCGACTTCGACGGACTCCTGACCCTTGATGATCAAGAGGGGTGGACCCAAAGCCAGGTGCAGTGCCAGTTCATGCTGGACACGTTCACGGGTGTCTGGAAGACTTGTCAGTACCTCCAAGCCCTTCGTCAGGTGCCTGATCGCCTCGACATTGGCCGAACGTTCGACGGCGCACTGGCCGGCCTGCAGCCAGTAAGGGATGGCTTCCGCTGCCAGGCCCGCTTCCGTGTAGTGATGCGCCAGGAGTTCTGGCTGCATCGTCACCGTCTCGGGGAAGCGCTCCACCAGAGCCAGGGCAATCCGCTGGTGGTAGCGCTGCCGCGTGCTTTTCACTAATGATTGATAGGCAGTTTCCTGGATCAGGACGTGCTTGAAGACATAACGCGCCCGTGGTGGCACCCCTCGTTGGTAGAGGAGGCCTGCGGCAACCAACTGCGCCAGCTCATGCTGCACGGTCGCTTCCTCCAGGAGCGAGACGGCCTGGAGCATCTCATAGGGAAACTCCCGGCCCAGCGTCGCGCCGAGTTGTGCCACCTCTCTGGCTGTGCCCAGGCGGTCCAGCCGAGCCATCAGTGAATCCTGTAACGTCGCGGGAATAGCCAATGGGGGGAGCGGACCGGCCAGCACATAGCGCTCTGCTGCCTCACGGACCAGCCCGGATTCAAGAATCATCTTGACGAGTTCTTCTACAAACAGCGGCACCCCATCAGTCTTGATGAACACCTGCTCCAGGACTTCGGCGGGCAGGAGCTTACTCTGCGTGAGGTGCGCCACCATCTGCTCCACCTGGTGGCGGCTTAAGCGGCTGAGCGTGATCTGGGTTACTTGCGCACGGGTATCCCAGGGTAGTTGAAAATCAGGGCGACAGGTCAACAGGGTCAATATCCGCGCCGTAGGGGTTTGATCAATTAAGAGTTCGAGCAGTTCCAGGGTCGAGGGATCAGCCCAGTGCAGATCTTCCCACACCGCCAGCACCGGCTGCCGTTCCGCCTCCTCGAGCAGACACGCCACCAGCACTTCCTGGATCCGCTGCTTCTGCCGCTGGGGACTGAGGCTGAGGGGGGCGTAGACCTCGCCAGGCAGCGGTAGCGCCAGCAGCGCGGCCAGGAGAGGGACACCCTCCTGCAGGGGGAGACGCGCCAGCTGTAGCCGCCGTTCGAGCTTGGCCAGCTTCTCCTTGGGGGTATCGTCATGGTGCCATTGCAGGAAGCCGGGCAGTGCCTCAAGCACTGCATAGAAGGCGCTATGCGTGTGATACGGGGAACAGCGAAACGCGATCCATCTATGGTCCTCACCTTCCATCTGGGCGCGCAGTGCCTCCACCAAACGGGATTTGCCGAGGCCCGCCTCCCCGCGCAGCAGCACCACCTGCCCCAACCCCTCCTGACTTTGCTCCCAACGCTGCCGCAGCAGTCCTATTTCTTCCTGCCGCCCGACCAGCGGCGTTAACCCGGCGGTGACCGCGACCTCCCAGCGACTCTGTGCCTGCCCTTCCGCGAGGACGCGATACATGTGCACCGGCAGCGCACCCTCCCTGAAGGTGCGCTGGCCCAGCTCCTGGCACACAAAATACCCTTGCGTCAGCCGATAGGTCACGGCGCTAATCGCCACTGTATCAGGCACCGTCAGCGCTTGTATCTTCGCTGCAATGTTAGGTGTCTCCCCCAGGGCGAGCCGTTCGCGCCGTCCCGCACCTCCCATCTCACCGACCACGACTAACCCGGTATGAATCCCAATGCGCACGGCGAGCTGCACAGCATGTTCGCGTTCCAAGCGGCTATTGAGCGTCTCAAGGGCCTGGAGAATGCCGAGGCCTGTGCGAATGGCCCGTTGTGCATCATCTTCATGCGCCTGGGGATAACCATAGTAGACCAACAGGCCATCGCCGAGATATTGCGCGACGTGCCCGTCAAAATGCTGGATGACCTCGGTACAGGTCGCCTGGTAGGCTCGCACCACCTCCCGGTATTCTTCGGGGTCCAGCCGTCGTGCGAGTGCCGTTGAATCGTTCAAGTCGCAAAACAGCACGGTGAGCTGGCGGCGCTCCGCCTCAGGAGGGGCCTGGGTGCCTGGTGAGGATACCACCTGCAGCGCTGCGTCGGCCTGGAGCGAGGACGGGCTCGCTGTCGACGTCGTGTCAGCGCCGCCGGTCCACACCAGCACCTTGCCATTTTCATCCACAGCCTGCTGTTTCGCCTCGATGATTTCGTCTTTGAGCGCTGCGAGGTAGTCGTCATCCAAGTTGAAACGGAGCTTGAGAGCTCGATAGGATACACGTCCCTCGCGTTGAAGCAAATGGAGTACCTGCGCCAGGATCTCCTCAAATGCCATCGCCGACTCTCCTCCTAGCCGTGCCGCCGCACCAGGGCACAGTCTGGGGATCGTGAGACCTTTTTGGTCGGAAAATCATATGGCACATGGCCAGCAAAGGAAAGGGAAAAGTTCAGCCCATCGCCTCACTCGTCCAGGGTGGCGCTGCGTGGGGAACGTCGCACGAGCCGTGGACATGGCGGGGCCACTGGCTGGGGATGCTGGGGGGCGACCGGGGTAGTGGCGCCAAGGGGCTTTTGCATTGCCTATCCGCGCTTGGCCCAGAAGAGAGACCAGCCGGTTTGAGAGTTGTGGTGCTTCGGAGATACAATTTCAATAGGTGATCCACGGCAGAAGTGGCGCGCGTTGTACGCTAGAGATTGGCTGCACAACGGTGGCCGAGCATCTGTGCAGGCGCGCTCTCCATGTCAGGCGCGCAGCCACTACTCCAGCCTGGCACGTGCCTCCCTCAGAAGGAGTCTCTCATGACCAGGACCATCCAGGCCCCGCGCGGCACGCAATTGACATGCAAAAACTGGCAGATCGAAGCCGCCTACCGCATGCTCCAGAACAACCTCGATCCGCAGGTGGCCTTCGATCCGGACAACCTCATTGTCTACGGCGGGCGCGGACGGGCGGCACGCAACTGGGCCGCCTTTGACGCCATTCTGGACGCGCTCCGCCATCTGCAGCCGGATGAAACGCTGCTCGTGCAATCGGGGAAGCCGGTGGCCATCTTTACCACCCACACCGAGGCGCCGCGCGTGCTCCTGGCGAACAGCAATATTGTGCCCAAGTGGGCGACGCAAGAGAATTTTGACCAGTGGGAACGCGACGGGCTCATCATGTATGGCCAGATGACGGCTGGCAGTTGGATCTACATTGGCACGCAAGGCATCTTGCAGGGTACATACGAAACCTTTGGTGCCCTGGCACGGCAGCAAGGCTGGGGGAGTTTACAGGGCAAGCTGGTGGTGACAGCCGGTTTAGGGGAGATGGGCGGCGCGCAAGGACTGGCGATTACCATGAATCAGGGCGTTGGCCTCATTGTTGAGGCCGATCACTGGCGTGTCGAACGGCGGCTGCACCTCCAGCAAGTAGATGCCGCCACTGAAGATATGGAAGAAGCCCTGGCCTGGGTAGATGAGGCACTCGGCCAGCAGACACCAAAATCCATCGCGCTGATTGGCAATGCTGCCGAGGTCTTGCCCCGTCTACAACAGTACGGCCTGGTACCAGATGTGGTCACCGATCAGACTGCAGCTCATGACGTCCTGTACGGCTATATCCCCGCCGGGCTGACGGTGGAAGAGGCGAGCACCCTACGGACGCGTGATCCGGAGCGCTACACGCAACTGGCCATGGCCTCCATGGCCAGGCACGTTGAGACGCTGCTGGCCTGGCAGGCCAGGGGCAGCATTGTCTTTGATTATGGCAACAACCTGCGCCAGCGCGCCTTTGATGCCGGGGTGCACAACGCTTTTGCCTATCCGGGCTTTGTGCCGGCCTATATCCGTCCGCTCTTCTGTACCGGGAAAGGACCGTTTCGCTGGGTGGCGCTCTCCGGCGATCCTGCTGATATCTACGCCACCGACCGGGCCGTGATGGAACTCTTCCCTGACGACCAGCACCTGGTCCGCTGGTTGCAAATGGCCGGGGAGAAGGTCACCTTTCAAGGCCTCCCGGCGCGCATCTGCTGGCTCGGCTATGGAGAGCGCGCCAGGGCAGGCTTGAAATTCAACGATATGGTGGCACATGGGGTCGTTAAAGCACCCATTGTCATCGGCCGTGACCACCTGGACAGTGGCTCAGTGGCGAGCCCGAACCGCGAGACCGAAGCCATGCGCGACGGCTCCGACGCCATTGCCGACTGGCCGCTGCTCAACGCCCTCATCAATGCGGTGGGCGGGGCCACATGGGTGAGTATTCACCACGGCGGCGGGGTGGGTATTGGCTATAGCATCCATGCCGGGCAAGTGATCGTGGCCGATGGCACGCCCGAGGCCGCGCGCCGCCTGGAGCGCGTTCTCACCACCGACCCAGGACTGGGGGTGGCACGCCACGCCGACGCCGGGTATCCAGAAGCTATCGCGTTTGCCAGAGCGCATGGGCTGAAGATTCCGATGCTCGAAAATACGAAGGATGGGGCATGAATATGCAGCAAGCGGAAACCATCGCCCTGGACGGCGCCTCACTGACCATCGAGCAGGTACTGGCCGTGGCCTACGGCCAACCGGGCGTGCCGTGTGTGGTGTTGAGCGCCGCAGCCATCACCCAGGTAGCGCGCGCTGCCGATGCTGTGCAGAGGCTGTTAGCCCAGGGGACAGTGGCGTACGGTATTACCACGGGCTTCGGCGCTTTTAAGGATCGCATTATTCCGCCACAACAGGTGGAACTGCTCCAGCGCAACATTCTCTGCAGTCATGCGGTGGGGGTAGGGGAGCCTTTTGACATTCCGACCACGCGTGCCATTATGCTCATCCGTGCTAATACCCTGGCGCGTGGGTACTCTGGGATCCGCGTTGACACGTTGCTCCTGCTGCTGGAAATGCTCAACCGCGGCGTACATCCGGTCATTCCACAAAAAGGCTCACTCGGCGCCAGCGGCGATCTGGCGCCGCTCGCCCACATGAGCCTCCCACTCATTGGCATGGGGGAAGCGGAGTACCGTGGGGAAGTGTTCTCAGGTGCTGAGGCGTTGCGTCGTGCCGGCTTGCAGCCGGTGACGCTCGCCGCCAAGGAGGGCCTGGCCCTGACCAATGGCACGGCGGTCATGTGTGCGCTCGGCGTACTGGAGACTGTGCGTGCCGAGCGCCTCAGCCAGACGGCCGATATCGCTGGCTGCCTCAGCCTGGAGGCGTTGCACGGCACCGCCCTGGCCTTTGACGAACGTATTCATGCCTTGCGCCCGTTCCCACGCCAGCAAGACTGTGCTGTCTACTTACGGGCATTGCTAGCTGGCAGTGCCTTTACGCGCGGCTATGACCCGGTCAATGTGCAGGATGCCTACACTCTGCGCTGTATCCCGCAAGTGCACGGCGCCGCCCGCGACGCCATTGCCTATGCCCGCTGGGCCTTTGCCATTGAACTGAACGCCGTGACCGATAATCCGCTCCTGTTTATTGACGCGCACACCGAAGACATCACCGTCTTATCAGGCGGCAACTTTCATGGCGAGCCGCTGGCCATTGCCATGGACTACCTTGGCCTGGCCGTGAGTGAGCTCGGCAACATCTCAGAACGGCGCCTGATGCGCTTAACTGATGAAGCCTCCAATACGCATGTGTTGCCCGCCTTTCTCACGCCCAATGGCGGCCTCAATTCTGGCTTTATGATCGTGCAGTACACGGCCGCCGCGCTCGCCACCGAGAACAAAGTGTTGGCCCATCCGGCCAGCGTCGATACCATTCCCACCTCGGCCAATGTCGAGGATCACGTCAGCATGGGCTGTACGGCGGCGCTTAAAGCCCGGGCCATTCTGGATAATGTGGAGCGCATTCTCGCCCTTGAGCTGATGGCGGCAGCCCAGGGTATTGATTTTCGGAAGCAGGCCATTGGTGCTCAGGCCCGCCTGGGCCAAGGGACCGGCGCGGCGTACCGCGTGGTGCGCGGGTTGGTGCCATTTATCGACGCCGACACGGTGCTGTATCCCTACATGGAAGCCGTGTACCGTGTGGTCGCGGATGGCAGCCTTGTCACTGCTGTCAATGGCGCCATGCACGCGGTGGACACCCAGGAAAACGTACTTTAAAATGCCTGTCCGTACCTCAAACAGCATGGCTCTGCTCGATGCGGCTCGCTTCTTCCTTGGACGCGGCACTCGTGCCGCCCGTGCTATGCGCCCCGGTGGCACGACGATTTGCCAACTAGTAATCCACCGGCTCCCTGATGATCGGGCAGGTCATGCAATGCCCGCCACCCCGGCCGCGCCCCAGCTCGGCGCCGACGATGGTGACCACGTCGATGCCTTCCTTGCGCAGCAACGTGTTCGTGTACGTGTTCCGGTCGTAGGCGAAGACCACTCCCGGTGACGCACAGACCAGATTGGCGCCGCTGTCCCATTGTGTCCGCTCGCGTATGTATGCGCTCCCGCCAGTCTCGACCACGCGCAGCTTCTTAAGCCCAAGCGCTTCTGCAACCACGTCGACGAATGACTTTTCGTCCTTGTGCAGGTCGATGCCGCTCGGCTTATCGCTCGGCCGGTATGAGAACGTGTGGACGTTGTACACGATGTCCGGATAGAGCAGAACGCAGTCACGGTCGGCGAAGGTGAAGATCGTGTCGAGGTGCATCGCCGCGCGCAGCTTCGGCATCGCGGCCACGATGACCCGCTCGGCGGCCTGCTTCTTGAACAGAGTCGCCGCGAGCTGGCTGATCGCCTGACGCGAGGTACGCTCGCTCATGCCAATCAGCACGTTGCCCTTGCCGATCGGCATCACGTCGCCGCCTTCCAGGGTCGCGAGGCCATGGTCCTGGGTCGGATCGCCCCACCAGACGTTGACTTTGCCCGCGAAGTCCGGGTGAAACTTGTAGATCGACGTCGTGAGTATCGTTTCCTCGCGACGCGCTGGCCAGTACAGCGGGTTCAGGGTGCAGCCGCCGTAGATCCAGCAGGTCGTGTCGCGCGTGTAGAGCGTGTTTGGCAGCGGCGGCAGCAGATACTCGGTGACGCCTGCAGCGTCGCGGACGAGTTTGAGCATCTCGCCGCCGTGGGTTTCCGGGAACTCCTCGGTCGACAGGCCGCCGATCAGCGTTTCGGCGAGATCACGCGGAGCAAGGCCGTTCAGGTAGCTTGTGATCTCGTCAACCAAGCCGAGGCCCACCTGATTCGGCACCACCTGGTTGTCGAGGATCCATTTTTTCGCTTCGGGAATCGCAACCGTCTCGGCGAGCAGGTTGTGCATCTCGACCACCTCGATACCGCGGTCGCGCATCTTCTGGATGAAGTCGCAGTGATCGCGCTTGGCGTTGTCGACCCACATGACGTCGTCGAACAGCAACGCGTCGCAATTGGTGGGCGTGAGGCGCTGGTGCGCACGTCCCGGCGCACACACCATTACCTTCCGCAACTTGCCGACCTCGGAGTGAACGCCGTAGGAGACCGATTCCTTAGAACCAACGTCTGCCATGCTAACTTCCCCTATTTAGATGGTAATGTAGCCAGTCGTGAGCCCATGGATGCCCACGATGCAGCCGACGACCACGACGATGAAGATGATCCATTCCACTGCAGTGAAGACTTGCTTGTTCTGCTTCCGCAGCGCCCAGAAGTAGAGCAGCGTGCCGGGTGCGTAGAGGACGGCGGACAGCAGTATAAACTTCATGCCGCCGGCATAGAGCATGCACGCGGTATAGAGCGCCGCGAGTCGCGCGATGACCAGATCGCGCGTCTGCTCCTCTGGCCTCCTGTCGTATGTCTCGCCGCGGTTGGCGATCAGGAATCCGTATGCCGCTGCGAGTATAGGAAAATCAAACACCCTTTTCCACCGACGGTGCGCACCCACCCTGTCGCCCACCCTGCACTACCGGGCACCACCTCCAGGCGCGTGAGCGCACGCGAGGTAGCCTAGGCCTGGAAGGCTGTCCGCAAGCTCGCCACGAGCAGTGTGACTTGCGCTGGTGCTGGATTGGCCTCTCAGAATGTAGTAGGATAGCGCCTCAGGGGTGCCCCTTGGGCGGATGGCCTTGGGAAGGGCGACTTGGGAAGGCGGCATCCACGCCGGTGAGGTCGAGTATGACGACAGGCCCAGCGGCCTTACGGTATGCACGGGCACCCACTCACTGCGTAGCCGGTGGACGTATCCGCGCCCGGCCGGTGCCGAACGAGAAGGGGGACTGCCATGAGCAAAAGCGGCAACGGCGACGCAGCCGCAGTACCTGGAGAGGGCGCGGCGGAGGTGAAGAAGGGCGGCTTTCCCGCACCAATCACCATCCTCGCGCTGGTGCTCGTCGCCGTGTGGGTAGCGGCGTTCCTCATCCCCTCGGGCGAGTACCAGCTCGACGCGGGCGGCAGCCCGATCGCCGGCTCGTTCAAGCAGATTCCCCCGCCGCTCGACATCGGTAACCGGGTGCGCGACCTCCTGCTCGCGCCGGTCAACGGGCTCTACGGCATCCAGGACCCCGCGACCGGCCAGGTTGGGCCGTTCAACCGCGGCAAGATGTTCGGTTCGGTGCAGGTGTTTCTCTTCATCCTCGCGATCGGCGGGTTCATGACGGTGGTATTCGCCACTGGTGCGCTCGATCTCGGCATCCACCATCTCGCCTACAACTTCCGCGCGCGTGGCTCGCTGCTGATCGTGGCGCTGAGCTTTCTCTTTGGTGTGCTCGGCTCGGTGATGGCGTGGAGCGATGAGTCCCTCGGCCTCTACGCGCTGATGGTGCCGCTGATGATCGCGCTCGGCTACGACCGAATGGTTACCGTGGCGGTGGTCTCGGTCGCCCCATTCGTCGGCTCGATCGGATCGACGATCAACCCGTTCGTGATCGGCATCGGCGCCTCGAAAGCGGGCGTCACCATCGGCGACGGCATCGGGTTGCGCGTGCTCCTCTTCGTGCTGGTGCTGGCCGCCACGATCCTCTACACGCTCTGGTACGCGAAGCGCGTGAAGGCCGATTCGTCGCGGTCGCTCTCCGGCATCGGCGCCGAGGACGCCGCGCTCGCCCAGGCCGACGCGAAAGCGCCCGAGCTGCTGACCGGGCGGCACAAGCTCATCATCGCCCTGGTGGCGTTTACTTTCGCGCTTCTCACCTTCTCGATCATTCCCTGGGGCACGATCCTCAACAACACTGCAGTCGATCCGGACACCCACAAGACGCTCGTCAACCCGTTCCCGTGGGAGCTGGGGTGGTGGCTCCCGGAACTGTCCGCGATGTTCTTCGTCATGGCCATCGTGGTCGGTGTCGTGGCCGGGCTCGGCGAGGCAGGGACGGCGCAGGCGTTCATCAAGGGCGTCATCGATTTCACCGGGCCGGCGTTCCTCGTCACCGTGGCGCGCGGGGTGTCGGTCGTCATGACCAACACCAAGACGATCGACACGGTGCTGAACGCGATGGAGGGGCTGCTGACCGGCACGTCGAACGTCATCTTCGTCATGCTTACCTTCGTCGTGTCGCTGCCGCTCTCGTTCCTCGTCGGCGGTGGCTCGGCGGGTACCGCGCTCACGATGCCGGTCCTCGCCCCACTCGGCGACTTCGCCAGCGTGGACCGATCGCTCGTGATCACGACTTGGACGATAGCCGGCGGCTGGCTGCGGCTTGTCCTGCCGACCAACGCGATCCTCATCGCCGGCCTCGCACTCGCCAAGGTCGGCTTCGACCAGTACGTCAAGTTCATCCTGCCGCTCATGGGCATCCTGCTCGTGATCTGCCTCGCCATGCTCGTGCTTGGCGTCCTGCTCTGAAGGATCCAATAGGCCATGCGCAACCCAAAAACTGCCTTCTAGCCTGCTCCCTCGTCGTGTATATATTCTCAGCGTGTGATGCTCGCTACCCTTCGACCATCCCTGCCCTCTTTACGAAAGACCGTCTCTTCGCAGCCCACCCTTCCCTTCATGGAGAAATTGTGTCATCTTAGCAATACGAAACAGCGGAAGCCAGCGCAGTGGAGCCCCCGCCATGGACTATGATGAGCTTGTTGCCAAGGTTATTGAGCTGCTTCAGCGGGAGAAGCGCGTCCCCTATCGCGTCCTGAAGCGTCGCTTCGATGTGGACGATGAGTACATTGAAGACCTAAAGATCGACCTGATTGAGGCGAAACGGCTTGCTAGTGATGAGAATGACAGAATTCTTGTCTGGGTCGGTGAGCAAGCATCACCGCCAGTAACTCTCCCCTCTCTCCCACCAGAACTCGCCGCTCCTCCAACGACTGCGCACGAACGAGAACCCCTGTCCTATACCCCCAAACACCTCGCCGAAAAAATCTTGACCTCTCGCAGCGCTCTGGAGGGGGAACGGAAACAGGTCACCGTACTGTTCTGTGACTTGGCGAACTCGACCCCGATTGCCGAACGTCTTGGTCCAGAGCACATGCATACCTTGTTGAATCGCCTCTTCGAACTGGCACTGGATGCCGTGCACCGCTACGAGGGGACTGTCAATCAATTCCTGGGTGATGGCTTCATGGCTTTGTTTGGGGCCCCCATTGCCCATGAGGACCATGCGAGACGGGGTGTGCTGTCAGCCCTCGCACTGCAACGCACCCTGCAAGCAGCGCATCTCGGGGAACCCTATGGGGCGACATGCGCCTTCCGTATGGGACTGAATTCTGGGCTCGTCGTCGTTGGGTCCATTGGCGATAACCTGCGCATGGACTACTCTGCCATCGGGGATACCACAAACCTGGCTGCTCGGCTGCAGCAGCTCGCGGAGCCTGGGACGATTCTAGCCAGTGAGAGCACAACGCGACTGGTGCAGGGCGCTGTCCGACTGGAGGCATTAGCGCCGGTAGAGGTGAAAGGCAAGACGGAGCCTGTACCCATCTATACGGTCATAGGCACACTGCCCAGGCGCTCGCCCATTGCGAGCCGTAGTGAACGGACCCTGAGTCCGTTTGTAGGAAGAGAGCGGGAATTAGCAACCCTCGAAGCATTATTTACCCAAGTCGAGGCAGGGTATGGGCATGTGGTGGGAATTGTCGCTGAAGCAGGCGGCGGAAAATCCCGACTCCTGTACGAATTTCGTCAACATTTACAGGACAAGCGGGTCACCTATCTCGAAGGACGCTGTCTCTCCTACGGCAGCAGTATTCCGTATCATCCCCTGATCGACGTGCTCCGCCATAACTGTGGCATCAGCGAGACTGATCATCCCGAGGCGATCACTGAGAAGGTGCACATGGCGCTGCACGAAGTCGGCATGGACGCCGAATCTGCACCCTATCTCCTGCAACTGCTGGGCGTGCAGGAGGGGACCGAAGCGCTGACCAGCCTGACGCCAGAAGCCATACGAGCACGCACCTTTGACACGCTGCGGCAGATGAGCCTCACAGGCAGTCAGCGTCGCCCGCTGATCTTTGAAGTCGAGGATCTCCACTGGATCGATAAGACCTCGGAAGCCTACCTGGCAGCTTTCGTCGAGAGTCTGCCAGGGGCTGCCATCCTGCTCCTGACCACCTACCGTCCTGGCTATCAACCCCCGTGGCTGGCGAAGTCCTATACGACGCAAATCGCCTTACGAAGCTTGGGAGCGTACGATGGCTTCAGGGTCGTGCGCTCGGTTGCCCAGCACCACGTTCTGCCTGCCCATCTGGGACAGATGATTGTGGACAAAGCGGAAGGCAATCCGTTCTTCCTGGAGGAGCTGACCCATGCCGTCATCGAGCAGGGGGACCTCCAGAGGGATGACGTCGTCCCGGACACGATTCAAGGCGTTCTGAGCGCACGCATTGACCGCTTACCGGAGGCATACAAGCGCTTGTTGCAAACCGCCTCGGTCCTCGGTCGGGAATTTTTCCCCCGATTATTGGCAGCAGTGTGGGACGGCCCCAGTGCGGTGGAACCATTGCTCTTAGAACTGAAACGTTTGGAGTTGCTGTTTGAACGCACGAGCGCGGGAGACTCCATGTATGTCTTCAAGCATGCCTTGACCCAGGAGGTGGCGTACGCCAGTCTCCTGACACCCCGCCAGCAGGCATTGCATGCAGCGGCAGGGCAGGCCTTGGAAGCGCTCTACGCAGACCGGCTGGACGAGGTCTATGACCGCTTGGCATACCACTATGCCCACACGGACCAGGCGACGAAGGCAGTCGCGTATCTGACCCTGGTGGCAGCGAAGGCAGCGCGGCAGTATGCCTATGCGGAAGCAGTCCCATTGTTGCAAGAGGCACTGCGGCACGCGGAGCAACTCGCGGTTGAGCAGCGGGACCACGTGGCGCTCGATCTCGTCATTCGCCAGGGGGAGTCCCTCTTCTGGTCTGGCAGACGGCAGGAGCTGGTGACGCTCTTCCGTCACTACCAGGACCGGCTGGAACGGCTGCAGACCCCCGTGCTGGCGGGGCGGTATTACTACTGGCTCGCTATGGCTGCTATGTTCCTTGGACAGCGGGACGACGCGGCGCAGAGTATCCAGCGGGCGCTGGAGGCAGGGCAGTGTGCCCAGGATGCCCAGACCCTGAGCATGGCACATTTCGTCGCTGCGCTTGAAGCTAATTTTACCGGGCGCTTACGCCAGGGGGTGGCGCATGCGCAGCGTGCGGTGGCGTTACTCGAAGCACAGACGAACCCCTTCCAGCGCGGGAGCGCGTATTATGCCTTGGGAGGCATTAATGGCTGGCTCGGGCACTTCCCAGCAGCGTTGGTAGCCTTAAGCGAGATGGCGGCGATTGGTTGTGCGAGTGGAGACCGGCGTCTCCAGAGCCAGGCGGCGGCGATGAGCGGGTGGATCTATGCGCACTGCGGCGCATGGCAGGAAGGACTAGCGGCATGCCAGCAGGCGCTGGAATATGCGCCGGATGCCTACGAAACTGCCCTCAACTTAGGGTTTTTAGGTTATGTGTATCTGGAAAAGGGCGAGGTGACCCTGGCGTTGCCGGTGTTGGAATCGTCAGTACAGGCAGCAGTTCAGTATCGTTCGCAGCAGGTGCAAATATGGTTCAAAGTGTATCTAGGTGAAGCCTATCGGATGGACAAGCAGTTAGAGCAAGCCCAGGCTCTCACCACGCAGGGATTCGACCTTGCTCGTAGCATCAACCATCCATGGGGCATCGGTCTTGCCCAACGCACGCTCGGACGGATTGCGTACACCAGGGGTGACCTTGCCGAGGCAGCACGGCATCTCCAGGATGCCCTTACCACCTTTGA
>Ga0081455_10003400_pt1 | contig 18318 bp, 16 predicted proteins | sample TabmetS3T2R1_FD_70207 | JGI IMG/M metagenome (GOLD analysis project Ga0081455, IMG submission 70207) | Tabebuia heterophylla rhizosphere microbial communities from the University of Puerto Rico - S3T2R1 | ecosystem: Host-associated > Plants > Roots > Rhizosphere ... | reverse complement strand
ACCGGCGCCGGCAGCATTATCGCGGCTAACTACGTCTACAAAGTCGCCAAGCCCGATGGTCTAACCATGTGCCATTTCATTGGCGGAACTATTCTTCAGCAGGTGCTCGGAAAACCAGGCATCGAATTCGATGCGCGAAAATTTTTGTACCTCGGCGTGCCGGCGCAAGACACGACTGCCGTCGGCATCACGAAAGCAAGCGGTGTCATGAGCATGGAGCAATGGCTCTCGACAAAGACACCCGTCAAGTTTGGGGGCATTGGACCCGGTACCGCCACGGACGATTTCCCCAAGATCCTGCGAGCGACTTTCGGTTTACCCATCCAACTCGTGACCGGTTACAAGGGCACCGCCGATATTCGGCTGGCGGTCGCCAGTGGTGAGATGCAAGGGTTGGTCAATTCATGGGAGTCCTTTAAGTCGACTTGGACCAGGGAGATCGAAACCGGCGCCATCAGTATCATCCTGGTTGGAGCACCGCAGCGCCATCCAGACATTCCCAACATCCCCTCGATCAGCGAATTCGCGAAAACAGAGGAAGCGAAGAAACTGATCCAGATAGCGGTTTATGACTATGGCGCGACGGCGCGACCGTATGTTTTCCCTCCGGGCACGCCGAAGGATCGTGTCCAGATCTTGCGCAAAGGATTATCTGACACGCTCAAAGATCCTGATTTTCTCGTGGACGCGCAGAGAGCGCGCCTCGATCTCAATCCGATCGGCGGCGAAGAGCTGGAGAAAATCGTCGCGCGGATCTACAAATTAGAGCCGCAACTCACAGAGAAACTAAAGGAGATTCTGAAATAGGATTCGATTTCTGACCTTTAGATTTCCGCTCAACCATTCGGCGACCGGATCGTGCGCAGCCAGGCTCTCGAACCCGGCAAAATCGACGCTGCGGCAAATCGACACCGTCTTTGCCAAGAAATGAGACCAGCGCGGATCCACGATCTTGAATCGCCGAGGTCAATGTCGAGGATCTCGTAAACAATAGTTTCATATGCAAACTGGACGAGAGTGGCTTTATCGATCGTCTCTATGGTACGTCTGGGAATTGGTAACAAACGAAAAATAATACAGAGGAGATGCCAATATGGAAACCTTCCCAATCATTGATGCGGATGGTCACGTGACTGAGTCCAATCAGAGCCTTAGGAAGCACCTGAAGAAGGAATACCGTAACCGACCCCTGATGCACTCGGAGGCGTGGGACCGATCTTTTGGGGGCACTCTAGGAAAACGTAACGAAGAGCCCAAAACCCAACTAGCGGACATGGATGTCGAAGGAATCGATGTGCAAGTCATCTTTCCCAGCCATCTTTCACTCAACGCCGAAAAGGAGACCGATCTTGCGACGGACATTGCCCGAGCCTACAACGACTGGTTGGCGGAGTTTTGCGCTACCGATACTCGCCGGCTAAAAGGTGTGGCAATGGTCGCTCTTCAAGATATCAACGCCGCGATCCGTGAAGTACGCCGCGCCGTAGAGCAGCTCGGCTTCGTCGGCGTCATGATGCCGACCAATGTGCGCGACCAGGATATCGGCAGACGCGAGTTTTGGCCGTTCTACGAGGAGGTCGAACGGCTCGGGGTCGGGCTGGCATTGCACGGCGGCATTCGCGCTGCAGAGCGGATGCATGGTCGATTCGATAGCTTTATCGCCGTCCACAGCGTCTCCTTTCCGTTTGAGTGCATGGCAGCAGTGACCGGGCTCGTTTTCGCGGGCGTGCCGGAAAAATTTCCCAAACTGCGCATCGCGGCGCTCGAGGCTTGTTGCGGCTGGGTGCCTTTCCTAATGGACCGCTTGGACGAAGAGTTTGAGAAGCGGGGTTCACGGGAAGCGCCGCTCTTAAAGAAAAAGCCGAGCGAGTACATGACTAGCGATCAATTTTTTTACGCCTTCGAATTGGAGGAATCCACGGTTCCTTATGTAATTCAGCGCATCGGCGCCGACAAGTTGCTTTACTCTTCCGATTATCCCCATTGGGATACCTCGTGGCCGAACACGGTGAAAATGTTCAAGGGACGGGACGATATTTCGGATACGGACAAGCGGCAGATCGCATGGCGCAACCCACAAAACTTTTATGGCTTTCGGGCTGACGCCTAGCCTTGGCGCGATCTAATCATTGCGGGGCTCGATATTCAGCCGTCGCTGCATAGGAATTTTCGGGTGCATGAATGAGTGGCAACAACATAAAGGTGTTTAAGCTAGCCCGTGCGGCGGTCCTGGGATTGCTCTATCTTATGTTGTCCAGTGCGCCGGCGTTTGCCCAGGTCGATTTCCCTATGGGTTACTCTTCGCTGGGTGGAACCTACGCGTTCCTGGCTTTGATGCAAGAGCAAAGATTGCTCGAGAAAGAGGGTATTCGTCCTACGTTTGTCTACATCGGCGGACCACAAATTTCGCAGGCGCTCATCGCCGGCGACATTCGAATAGCGATCTTGGGAGCGGCAAGCCCGGTTCGTGCCGCGGCTCACGGAGCGGAGATGCGTTTTATCGGCGGCGTGACCGACAGAGAAAATGTTACGGTGATTGCCGACCCGAAAATTACCAAACCCACGGATCTCAAAGGAACCCGCATGGCTATCGACCGGCTCGGCGACTATAGCGACTTCCGCGCCCGCAAAGTGCTTGAGCGGTTTGGGCTCGAACCCCAGAAGGACGTCGTGCTGCTCCAGATTGGCGGCCAAACAGGACGATTCGCCGCACTCAAAAGTGGACAAGTGCAATCGACTTTCGTAGCAGCACCGTTGACTTTGGTAGCAAGGAAAGCCGGGTTTCGCAGCTTGGTCGATCTGGCTGATCTCGGATTTCCCTCCACTTCAGCCTCCCTGGTGGTTATGAAATCGACAGTCGAACGGAACGAGAAAGAAGTCAGCGCTGTGATGCGGGCGATCAGTCGCGCCCTACGTGTGTTTAAGAGCGATCGAGAAACTGGCATACGCAGTTTGGCCCGGTTCATGAAATTAACCGATCGCGAAGCGCTGGATGAAACCTGGCGCAGCCAGGCGAAGATCTATCAGGAAGTCCCCTCACCTGCCGTCTCCGGCATCAAGATGGTCAAAGACTTTCTTGGCCAGACCGATCCGAAAGTGGCCCAATTGAATGTCGACGAGATTGTCGATGTGCGTTTCGTCGAGCGCCTCAAGCGCGAGGCCGGTAGCGCAAGCAAATAAGGAGGTTAATCGTGCCACTGTCACGAACGCTATTTTCGGTCGTTCAAGCGAGCATGGTGTGGATTCGAATTTCAGATGATAATCTCTCATCAAGAAGGAGAATACTCTATGATGGTCAATCCCTACGACGATACACGCTTGATGCTGGCGCTTCAGATAGATCACTCTCAGGTGGCCGGTTTCTTCGCCGCCCACTGGGGAAACCAAGACTTTGACCGTCCTGAGCCTCATGCATCTGTCGTGCTCGCCGCCAACGAACACGACAGGGGCTGGTGGGAGTGGGAGATGAAGCCCTCCACCCTCAACGATAGAGGGTATCCGATGGATTACCACGACGGCAGCCTAAAATACCTCGGCCAGCTCCGCCTCGATTTTTACAAGAACGCCGTGGACCACGTGCTGCAACGTGATCCCTATGCGGCGCTTTTAATGGCGATGCATGGTGTCGCGCTCATGAACGCCGGTTACGGCAGGTACGCCTATCCGCCGGATCGCACTTCCGACCCGCGCGTCAAAGCTTACGTCGATCATCAGGAACAGTTGAGGTTCGAGCTGCTAGAGCAATTGCGCCAATCGGACCAGTTCAAAAGCTTTGCCTCGGATGAACAGGTTTGGACCAATTACGAATACATGGAGGTCTTCGACCAACTCGCCCAGTTCGTCTGCAACCGTTATCCGTTAAACAGCAAAGCGCGCAAACTCGGACCAACAAACACGTTGAACGATGTCCATGTGCCGACCAAACATGGCGCGCCGGCGACGAAGATAAAGATCGATACCGTTTCAGAAAACCGCGCGGTTTTGTCCCCTTACCCATTCAATGCGGATCCCCTGGTCTTTTCATTTCCTGCTCGCCTGGTGGCCAACACAGCGTATTCAGATCCGGATGATTTTCTCGCTGAGTTTTATAAAGCGGAGCGGATAACCATTACCCACACGTTGGCATCACGGTAGGAACCAAAGACACGCTCGGTGGTTCAGGATGGTGTTCCCGTCGACGAACCATACTGAGCAGGACGGGTGTCACTTTAAGAGATAGCCAAATTTCTCTCGCCCCTTGCGAGCGCTCTCCTGGCTAGGCGTATTGACGCGGGGAAACTTGTCCCGCCAATCGTAGGGTCGCGTCGCATCGACCACCATTCGTGAGTTGGTAAGATCCCTCGCTTTTCGTTGCGCGGGCGTTAGACGCGGGTCCGCCGGGCTGGTTCGCATGCGCCGCAGGATATCAATCGATGTCGCGGGGTCGCAGCGGGTTGCCATCGCCCACATCAGTTGTTCGAAGTTCGACACGTCGATGTCATCGTCGACGACGACCACCATTTTGCATCCGTACACCGTCGAGCCGCAGCTCGCGGACAGCACGCCGGCTTGCTTGGCGTGGCCGGGATAACGCTGCTTGATCGCGATCCCGTGGAGCATGCGTGATGCGCCGATCTCGTGGCACCAAACCTGAGTGACATCCGGCACTCCGGCGTTTTGCAACTCGTGCTTCAGCATGGCCGAGCGCATGATGGCGCGGTAGCGCGCCATTTCGTCGGAGCCCCCGCCGAGCGGCGGCACACCGAGGATAATCGGGTCGTTGCGATGGTAGACCGCTCCTATTTCCAGGACGGGCTGCGCGCTCTCATCTTGCGCGTAGTAACCTGTCCATTCGCCAAACGGACCTTCATTCTTGCGATTATTGTTGTTCAAAAAACCTTCGAGCACGATTTCGGCTCTGGCCGGAAAAGGCAGCCCCGTGATTCTACCGCGCACGAGCTCCACGGGCTTTTGGCGCATGCCGCCGACGATGTCATATTCACAGAGGCCATAAGGGTGTTCCGTTCCCGCCATGAAAAAAAACAATGGATCGCCGCCGACGACGATCACCAGCGGCATCTTCTCGCCGCGGCGAAAATATTTCTCTCGATGCATGTAACCGTGCTTACCCGGCACGATCAGGAGGCTTACACTTTTCTGGTCTTGGATCATGGCTCGGTAGCAACCTACGTTGATCCACCGCTCATCGGGATCGATGGTTACGGAGTAGCACCCAGTGCCGATATAACGCCCGCCGTCGTTGACATGCCAGATGGGTGTCGGAAACTTATTGATGTCCACCGCGTCGCCGGTCAGGACGTTTTCAAAAATCGGCCCGTCCTCGACGATAACTGGGGGGATGTGTTGCTGTTTTTTCTGATAATGGTCGAAGTAAGCTTGGCTGAGTTCCTGCTTGCTGAGCCCCTGAGGGAAGCCGAGGGTCATCGCGCGCCGCTTGCCCGCGAACACATTGATCAGCAGCCGAAAGCCCTTCGGACACCCGGGCACCTCATCAAAAATAACCGCCGGGCCGTCGTCGCTTGGAATCACCACGTCGGAAGCTAAACCGATTTCTTCCTGCCAGGTGGCGCCGAGGACGGTCTTCAATTCACCCAATTTCTCGGTTTCGCGCAGCCATTCACGGAGATCCCCGTAACGCCATTCTGGTTCGAGTTGCGAGTCGTTCATGATCGCTCCTAGATAAGATCTTTCGCACGTCAGGCTATCACAATGACAATCCTCTTGGCTATTGCTGTGCGGCTCGAAAATCGGGTAATCTTCCGAGCGGAAGGAGCAACCATCCATGATTATCGACGCTGACGCGCACGTGGTTGAAACCGCACACACGTGGGATTATTTGGAAGGTTCCGAAAAGAAATATCGTCCGCAGCTTTTTCAATCAGCCGACAACCCCAACGCCCAATATTGGTTTCTCGACGGCAAAAATATCGGTTTCCGCAACGCGACATTGAGCGAGCAAGAGCTCATCGCGCTATCGAAGACAACCGGACGCACCTTGCAGACCGCAGCGGATGCCCGCGAGCTCCGCGACGTGGAGCTGCGTTTGCAGCATATGGATGCGCTCGGCATCGATGTGCAGATTCTTTTTAACACCTTGTGGATCGCGCGGGTGGCCGACAAAGCTGAGGCGGAAATCGCCTTGTGCGGGTCGTGGAACCGCTGGATGGCGGACGTCTGGAAACAGGGAAAGAATCGTCTCCGTTGGTCTTGCGTCGTACCCGCCATGACCATCAGCGAAGCGCTGCAACAAATCCGCTTCGCCCGACACAATGGCGCAGTGGCCATCAGTCTCAGGCCATTTGAAAATGACAGGCATCTCGTCGAGCCCTATTTCTACCCGATCTATGAGGAGGCGAGCAGGCTCGGCATGACCATCGCTATCCATATCGCCAACGGCAGCCCGCAGCTCATGGATCAGTTCAAACCGCGCTACGACAAGATGGGCGGCTTCGCCCAGTTCCGCATTCCTACCGTGATCACGTGCCTTTCGCTGATGATGAGCGACGCGCCAACGCTTTTCCCCAAGCTGCGGTGGGCATTCGTCGAAGCGTCTGCCCAATGGCTTCCTTGGGTTGTCAATGAAGCGATTCGACGTTCCGGCACGAAGGGATTCCCGAAGAACCCTTGCAAAGAGTTTAGGATTTACATTACTGCGCAGACCGACGACGACTTCCCTTATGTGCTAAAGTATGCCGGCGAGGACAATATCGTCATCGGCACGGACTATGGCCATACCGACGCCTCGAGCGAAGTCGACGCCATCGAAGTTTTCCGAAACAACAGCGACGTCAGCGACACGGTGAAGAAAAAAATTCTCGACGACAACCCGCGGGCAGCCTACGGGCTCTAGGAAAAACGCTCGATATGCCGAAGGAATTACGCGGATTTATTGCCGAGCTCGAGACCAAATCACCTGAAGATCTCGCCCGGGTCGCAAGACGCATTTCGGCGCGGTATGAAATCTCGGCGCTCCTTACCCACTTGGAAAGAAAAAAGCGTTTTCCCCTGCTCTACTTCGAGACCGTCGAAGGCGGCCGGGCTCCCGTCGTCATCAACGCCCAGGCCAGTCGCCGATTGATGGCGATGGCCCTCGAGTGTGAACCTCACGAGCTCGCGAGACGATTCAGCGAGCGCCAGGCAGCACCGATTGCGCCAGTGGAAGTCAGCCACGGGCCCGTCCAAGAGGTGATCCAACTGGGGGATGAAGTTGACCTGAGAGGAATCCCGCTCTTGACCCATTATGACGTCAATGCCGCCCCCTACATTACTGCCGGCATCGTCGTCGCGGCCGACCCCGACACCGAGGTGAGAAACACGAGCTACAACCGGCTAATGATGGCAGGCAGGCGTGAGCTGAGAATCTTCATGGCCATCGGCAGACACCTTTGGACCCTGCACAACAAGCTGGAAGCCCGCAATGAGCCGCTCCCCATCGCCATCGTCATCGGAGTTCATCCACTGTTCTCTCTCGGAGCGCAGGCATTAACGCCGGCAGACGAGGACGAGTACGCGGTTATCGGCGGCATGATGAACGAACCGTTGCGCTTGGTCAGAGCCAAAAGCGTGCCCATTCTCGTGCCCGCGGACGCGGAAATGATCATCGAAGGCAAAATCCTGCCCCACGTGCGCGGTGTGGAGGGACCCTTCGGCGAATTCACCGGTCATGCCGTGAGTTCCGACGATCGCCAAGTCATCGAAGTCACCGCCGTCACCCACCGAAAGAATTACATATTCCAGGACATTCACGCCGGCTATACCGAGCATAAGCTAATGGGTGCCGTGCCGCGCGAGGCCGCGCTACTCAAAGCCGTGCGCCAAAGCGTTCCGACGGTGAAAAATGTCTGCATGCCGGTCTCCGGCAATTGCCGATTCCACGCTTACATTTCAATCGCCAAACGGACCCCCGGCCAAGCAAAAAACGCCATCTGCGCCGCGTTCGCGGCCGACATGCTGCTCAAGCACGTGGTCGTCGTCGACGACGACATCGACGTCTTCGACGAGGAGCGAGTCCTCTGGGCGGTTTCCAATCGTTTTCAAGCCGATCGCGGCCTCGTCGTCATCGCCAACGCGCAGGGCAGCGAGCTCGATCCCTCCGCCGGTCCCGGCGGCATCAACGCCAAGATGGGCCTCGATGCCACCAAGCCGATGACGGATTTTCCACCCGAGCTTAGGGTTCCTGACGAAGTGATGAGACGTATTCGTTTGGAAGATTTTCTGCCGAAGCTGGCCAAGTGATCACCTAGCAGGTTGCTGAAAAAAGATTAGGAATGCTTCGAGAACCTCACATGAACGGAAAAACTTCAATAAAAATCAAAACACCTCCGTTCGTCCTGAGCCTCGTCGAAGGACTCCGAAAGGTTTTTCAGCAACCTGCTAGTTTTACTTGTGCGCGCTGCTCACTCATTGACAACAATCAGCGAACTGTATTAACCGGTCAAAGCAGCGGAGTGCGCCGCCCTACGGGAGGAAACGGAAATGAAGCACAAGGAGGTGTGGCTCGCAGCTTTGTTATTGCTGCTGCCGAACATGGTTATGGCTGAAGATGTTATCCAGATTGGATTGTTTAACAAGGACGCGGCAATCGTCGCGGCCGAAACAAAAGGCTTTCTGCAAAAGGAAAATATCCGCGTCCAGATCAATACCGTTACCGACTCTCCGACTCTGCTGCGCAACCTCATCAGCGGCAAATACGACCTGATCCTCAACAACGCCGACAACGTCATCGCCTGGGCCGAAGGACAGGGCGAAGATCCTCAGAAAAATGACTTCATTATTTTTCTGGGAGGAAGCCGCGGCGTCAACCAAAAGCTTATCGTGGCCCCGGGCATCAACGACTACAAAGATCTCAAGGGAAAGATCTTTGCCGTGGATGCACCTACTACCGGCTATGCCATCGTCGGCGTCTATATTCTCAAAAAGCACGGTTTAGAGCTGAACAAAGACTACACGTTTAAAGCCTTCGGCAACACCGCGGCGCGAGCGGACGCCATGAGTCGCGGCGATGCGTCAGGCGCCATGATGAGCCTCGCCGACGACGAGATTCAAAAGCGCGGCTTCAAAGTCCTCGCCAAGTCCGAAGACTACGTCCAACACTATGCGAGAGGGCTCGGCGCGACGCGGCGCGAGTGGGCCAATAAAAATGAAGACCTTCTGGTACGTTTCATCCGCGCCATGATTCGGGCCACCGATTGGGTAACGGATCCGAAGAATAAGGAAGAAGTAATCGCTATCCTCATCCCCGAGAATCGCAACAACAAAGCCAGAGCCGAAGCTATGTATGCCGAAAGCTTGAGCCCACGATTCGGCTTTACGCCACGCAGCCAGATCGACATGGAAGGCATTCAATCCGTGATCCAACTGCGCGAGATCGCGGGTTTGATGAAACCACCGGTGCCGAAACCCGAGAAATATGTTGACGAGCGCTTCTACAAGAAAGCGCTCGCAACCATTGATCGCTAAGGAGGCTTGATCCAAGGATCGTCACCCCCGAATGTTTCTATCGGGGGTCCAGCCCCGCACATTTCGCCTGGATTCCCGCTAAAAACATGCGGGAATGACGGACTTTGAAGAACGAGCAATTGCGTTGACGCAGTACGCCATGGCTAATTGATCCAAAAGACCAAAATAGGAGGTGAGTCATGTTTGAGATCGGCGGAAAGAAGATACCCAGCACTTTGGCGGAAATGGTCGATCCGGCGCGGGCCGGCTTACTCATATGGGATATGGAGTACGCCATCGGGCCCAACGCATTCAATTACAAAGAGATGCTCCCGAAACTGCAAGAGTTGTCGGGTCTGGCGCGTCGGGTCGGCGTGCCGGTTTTTTATTCGGTGCAGACAGCTTTCGATGTCGTGAAGGAAGAAGCCGGGGTCTGGGTGCGCATCAGGATGAAGCGCGCCAAGGCCACCGATCCCAATCAACTCCTGCAGGAGAAAGAAAATCCTCACGATCGGGAAATCATTGCCGAGCTAAAGCCGCAGCCCCAAGATGTCGTCTTCCAGAAGCGGCGGCCGGACGCCTTCGTCGGAACCGATTTCGACCTCGTGCTGCGGAGCAAAGGGGTTAAGACTATTCTTATTAGCGGGGTCGCCACCGAAGGTGGGGTCGAAGGCACAGCGCGTAGCGCGCGCAATCTGGGATACGATGTCGTCATTCTGAAAGATTGCGTCGGCTCGCGAAACCGCGAGTTGCACGACATGGCTTTGAAATTGATGGAGCAAACCTTCTTCGATGTCGCCGCGGCTGGTGATATCGCCGCGATCTGGAACAAAAAATGAGTCGGGGGTAGTCTCGCCGTTCTTGCTCCAAACGACTTGAACGATTTGAACGGCTTGAACGTTTTGAACCGCTCTGCATAACGGCGACGGAGGACCGAATCATGGCCAGGATCAAACACATTGCTATTAGAACCGAAGACGTCGAAAAAACCGCGGCGTTCTATAAAGAGGCCTTTGGCCTGAAACAAGTCGGCCTGGGGCAGAACGGGATTTATCTCACTGACGGCTACCTCAATATTGCGGTCTTGAAATTCCAGCCCGGCAAAAACGGTGAGCCTCTGCGGCTCGGCGTTGATCACGTCGGCTTCCAAGTGGATGATGTCGAGGCTACCGTGGCCCGAATCAACGGCCTCGGCGGCAAACCGCTAACGGATAGAGCAGAAGTTCATCGCACCGATCCATCTCGGCCGCAGTCTTATTACGAAATCAAATGCCTCGGCCCCGACGAGCAAGTGATCGACGTTTCCAACGCGGGCTGGGTCGGAGCGGATTGAGCGTCCACCCGGTCGGCACAAATTCGAAGACGTTGTAGGATGGATTGAGCCCCGCGCAACGCGTCGGCATAGCATCGTAGGTATTGGTTAGTCACATAAAGGGCGTAACCGACGTGGCGTTGGGACGGATCAGCATAAACGCCTCAACCCATCTAGCTAGGTTCTGTCTTCTATCCTCGACGGTGTTGCGCCAACCTACGATTTCTTCGCCGCCGCCGGCGCTTGCTGCTCGACGACTTTGACTACCTTGCCCGGATAAGCCTGCTTGTCATATTGGAGCACGAAGTACTTGGCCTGGAGCGGATCGCCTTTATTGTCGAACTGGATCGTACCGGTGACTCCTTTAAAGTTTTTGATGCTCCTGACGGCCGCGGAGACCTCGGCGCGACTCGGCCGCTTGCCGCCATTGGCTTTGATCCACTCTTCCATCGCCTTGATGCCGACCAACCCGGCGTCGTAGCCGTACATGGCGAAGGATTCGACGTCCCGACCGAAGCGTTGCTTGAATTTCTTGGTGAAGGCCGCGCTTTCAGGATAAGCGTCCGGCGGGCCCGCGACGGTCGTATAATAGCTACCGGTAACCGCGCGGCCGCCGATATTGACCATCTCCGGCGAATCCAAACCGTCCGGTCCCATGTACCTGGCCTTTACGCCGCGCTCGCGGAGCTGTTTCAAAAGCAACCCGCCCTGATGGTAAATGCCGCCGAAGTAGACCAGATCGGGATTGCGCGCCTTGAGCGGAATAATCAAAGGTGAAAAATTCGCCCGCTCCTCGGTGCCTTCGTAGCCGAGAATCTTCATACCGAGTTTCTGTGCTTCGGTACGAAAGTTGTCCGCCACCCCTTGACCGTAGAGTGTCTTGTCTTGAACGATGTAAACCGATTTGAGTTTCAAGTCTTGAACGGCGAAGCGCGCCCCGACAGGACCCTGAACATCGTCGCGGCCACAGACCCGATTGATGTTAGGATAGCCGCGGTCGGTGATTTCCGTGGCGGTGTTGGCCGGCGAGATCATCACCAGCATGGCGTCTTTGTAAACTTCGGATGCCGGAAGCGCCACGCCGGAGTTGAAGTGGCCGACCAGTACCGAGATATTCGGATCGGCGATAATATTGCGAGCGTTGGCGACTCCAACCTCCGGCTTGGCCTGATCGTCGTAAGGGACCAGGACCAGATCGTAGCCCAGAGCCTTGAAGGCTTGGACCGACTCCTCGACCGCCAGTTGCGCGCCGAGCTTGATACTGTCGCCGATTGCGGCCTGCTCGCCGGAAAGCGGCGCCTGCACGGCGATTTTGATTGTGCCCTTCTGCGCCGACGCGGGAGCCGAAAAGCTTAAAGCCACGGCCAATACCAGGAACGCGGTTAGCTGCGCAATCAATAACATCTTTGTTCCTCCAGTGTTTGGTGATGGGAATCCAAGCAAACGCCTAAGCCTATCCTACGAATCTACAGAGGCCGTCATACTTCTCACAACCCTCAGCTCCCGCCTCCAGGTTGGTGCGCATGCACAGTATTGCGTCGCACAAAGCAGAACACCTCTTCGTAGGCCCATCCCCCTGTGTTGCTTCGCTCGTCCCAGAAATGCGCACGCACATACTCCTGAAATTCCTCCTCGGTTGGAGAATGGGAGAAGGCATCGGCGTCTCGGTCACACAACATGAACCGGGCGATCGTGAGCGTAACGGCAAACGACGTGGTAGAGATGGAACCTGGCACACGCGTAAAAGAAAAATCGAACTCCCTATGACGCCGCATCACTCTGGCCATGCCATCATAGAGATTGTAGGGGGGCGCACCGAAGTCTTCGAGCATGCGATTACATCCCGAATCTGGGTTTTTGAGGATCACGATCAGCACACCATCCGCGGTGAGTTGATTGGCAGCGTGAATCGTATAGGCGCCCCATTTATGATCGGGCACGTGGTAAAAGACATGACTGATGAGACCAACTGCGACCGGGGTAGCTGGGATCGTTGATATGAGGGTGCCAGCGAAAACCTGCGCGTTCGGACATCTCGTCGTCAGCACTGTACGCATGCCCGGATGTGGTTCGACTGCGTATACATATTGGAAGTGTTCCAACAGAAGACGGGTGAGGTCGCCCTCTCCTGCACCCCAATCGATTACGTGCGACTCAGCGGGATAGTGGGAAAAGATCCCTCGTAGGATCTTGTGCAGATATGTCCGCCCCCCCGTGGATTGTAGAAGCGTAGCAAAGGCATCCGCATACTCTGGAGTATCCCAGTGAAAGCGCTTCACGGGGCGCATTGTCTACTCCTTCCGTCCTGGACAAATCGACGAAACATTGCTTGCGCCTTCTGTCCATTGCACGTCAAGGAAATGGCTCAGTAGACCCAGCAATCACGACTGCCCCGGAGCATTCTGCAGCAGCAGACTGGCCAAAGATAACAGAAACCGTAGTCTAAATAATAGAGGAAACGAAGGTTTGCCTAACATAGTTTCGGTCAGGGGTATCGGCGCACGGCGCTCAAAAATCCTATGAAGCTAACGATCATGGCAGCGTATCCGTCATGCCGGCATGGATTGCCGGCATCCATCAGGCCCGCAAGATGTGTCCGGGAGACATCCACGTGAACCTGGGTTCCCGGCGTTCCATGCCGCAACGACGGCCATGGAATAGTATTCGCCAACGTGTTGCGGGATGGATTGAGTCTGGGAAGCGCGCAATGATTCCGAGGCGCACTTCCTCACCGCGCTCGGAGTGGCTCATGGCCAGCAGACTCCCGTGTTTGAACTGCGCGCCGCCGGCCGGCCGAGACCAACGGTTGGTTCACCGAGGGATTCGAGATGCCCGACCTCGTTGACGCGAAGCACGTCCTCGAGAAGTAGCTTTCTTTTTGAAGTAGCTTTCTTTTTAATGATGAGTATCGCTGACGCTCAACCTATCCTATGAATTTCCTCGGAGCTATTCTTGGCTCACTCTGTGAAAGATAATCGTATCCACAGGAGTGCCGTCCTGCGCGGTCGTCACTTCGGTCATCACATTCTCATCGATCAAGACGTAGCTCGCTTTCAACGGCACAATGACGTCCGTGTTGAAACAGGTAATCTTAAAGTTGTCAGTCCTCATTTCTCCACGGCCAACCACAACTCCGTCCTCGAAGGTAATAAAACCGCGGTCCGTGTTATCGCACAGCGTCAGAAAGGAATCGCGCCCGGCCAGAGCGTAGGTCCCGTTTTGCTGGCGCACGAGGCTACGGCGAGAATCACCTCCATCCAGGGGGTCGACGCCCATCCAGTAGCCCTGAAATATTTTTGAAGTATGCTTTCCTGGGGGTTGCGCCCACAAGCGTACAACGAGTACTGCCCCTAGAAAGATCGCAATGATAAGAACCAAATAGCGTGGCATATTGCTACCTCCCTTCGAAACATCAACTATTGGGATTCGTGGGGTCGAATATGCCAAGTCTCGGCCGTTTCAGCAAATCTCTCCCAGGGATCGGATTTTCCGCCCCTTAGCGCCTCATTTTCGCCGACACGGTTACGAAACCTATCAAGCGGTACAAACACAATAGCCGGAATGGCTCTCAACCGATTTCACGCTCGTCGCGTTGAAGCGTTGCTAAGAAGCTTCGGCACACAGCGCTTCAACCCTTGGATTATCGAAGCCAAGACTGGAAAAATCTTCTCTAGATGATAAATGAGAACAGAGGAGATTTTGGCTGATGGAAATTATAGAGCGCAGAACGGCGGATATTGTTACTCTTAGCCTGTGTGGAAAACTGGACGCGACGACGGCGAAGACATTTGAGGAGAAAATTCTCGCCCTAATAGAATCGGGCGACCGCCGCTTCATCATCGATCTTGCACAGCTCGATTATGTCAGCAGCGCGGGCCTGCGCGTGTTTGCCCTTGCAGGTAAGCGCCTCGATAGAGTGAACGGTAAGCTGGTTTTCTGCGGGTTCAAGAAAACGATTCCCTACAACACCCTGAACCGTATCCCGGATCCGGTCAGAGAAGCATTCGACATAGCCGGGTTTTCCACTTTTTTTTCCAGTTATGGCTCCCAGGACGATGCGATCAAGAGTCTCCAAGCATAAACTTGGAGTGTCTTACAGTCCAGATCAGGTCCGCCACCTCGCCAACTCGTCGGTATTCTGAAGGAAGGGGCCAGCACCCAGGTAAGGTGAACAAACGTGATGCTTGGAAATGCTCTTAGCAGATGGTTACCTAGCCTTGAAGCATTCCGGCCAGGTTGGATTCTGACCACCGGCTCTCTGATCATCACGACCGTTCTCTGGATTGTAGGCCGATTCCCGGGTGGGATTCCGCCCGACTTCTGGCCCTGGCGTGGGCTTCTCAGATCACGGTACTATGGTCGGTTACTTTAATGGCGATTGCCATGCTCGCGGTTGTCCGGGCTCACGCGCTAGAGCCGGTCTTTGGCGGCCTCGATCGCGCAGTCCGCTTCCACAAAATCCTTGGGCCTGCGGCAATCCTGCTGCTGATCGCACACGTCATTTTTTTGGCTTTGGTGCAACTGGAAAGCGGCGCTTCCATCGGCGACGTGTTCGTCCCGTTCTGGTCGGCATCAGCGCGCTCGATCGATATTCTTGTCTTCTATTTGCTTTTGGTGCTTGGCGGCCTTGCCTATGATCAGCGCATGAGCCTTCATCTTCTGGTTGGCGTTGGTGACCTGGAATTGGGAACATGGATAATAAACAATCACTTGTCGGTAGCGAAGACGGTGCAAGTTCACTTCCGATGCGTGCTCCTTATAGATCGGAAGTAAGGTTGGAGTCCAAATCAGCGCTGCACTCAAATCTTTACCAACCCCCGCGATCCTAAGTTGATCAACCGATCGAACTCCGGGACCCGCTGATTAAGAGTCAAGGTCAGCGCGGACCAGAACCAAACATTGACAAGAAAGCCCAACCATTTTCGACGTTCGCTTGCTTTTTCTTCGGCAATGGAAGGTGTATGTTCTGCCCAGGTTCAGGCACAGAACGAGCACACGCGAAGACGCAGCCCAATGGATCGGCCCTCGCCTTGCAGGCGGCCTTTGACGATATTAATATCCACAAAGGCCGATCTGTATATTGCTGGTTCGCTTGTGGTGACGGAGAGAGATGAAGGAAGAATGGGGTCCACCAATGGAGTAGCATTCCATGAGCATCGACGTCATAGGCATCGATCACATCCGTGAAAAACCAGACAGCGTTCTGCTCGTTACCGCGGGCATTCAGTTGGCGGGCATGGTCGCCATGTTGATGGTTCTGCCCTTCGACTCTCGGCTCGTGTCGGGCGTCAATCCCTGGTTCAAGCCGATCAAGTTTACACAGTCCATCGCCGCATACGTCCTGACCGTCGCCTGGATGCTGGCATACCTCCGTATCTCGAGGCGGGGAAAGCAGATCATCAGTTGGGGAGTCTCCGTCTGCGTCTTGTTCCAGATCAGCTTCATCACCCTGCAAGCGGCCCGGGGAACCCCATCCCATTTCAACATGAGCACTCCATTCGACGCGACGGTCGCGCTTTTGATGGATGTGATGGACCTGCTCAACACCATCTTCGTCATCGCGCTGTTGGTGTTCGCCTGTCGAGGGAAATACGCGGTCTCGCGTCCGACCCAGTGGGGCATCGCGTCCGGGCTCGTGATTTTTCTGGGAGCCGCAGCCATCGGGGCCGTGATGGTCATTCTGGGTGGCCCTATCGTCGGGGGCGATGGTGGCCCCGGCCTTCCGATCCTCAATTGGAGTACCACAGGCGGCGACCTGCGAGCGGCGCATTTCTTGGGTCTGCACGCCTTGCAGATTTTGCCGGTCAGTGGATGGCTGATCAATCAATGGGCGGGCAGTTCGATGCGACTGAAACTGGCGGGCGTCGTGGCCACCGCCACGGTGATCGCCGCCTTCATCACGTTCTTGTATGTGCAGGCCATGAATGGTGTGCCCCTCTTGTGAGACTGTAAGCGGCACGGAGACTCCGGTACGGCTGCGCGGGAATTGGGGATGAATTGGGGAGGTGGGGCCGACCTGGCCGAGTTGAGTTGCGGCACCGACTGGTGCCGAACAGGCCCATGCAGCCGACGCGCGATAAAACTGCGCGCGGCTGATGGCCGGCGTTAGGCCACACGAATTGAGAATGCGCCGCTGATCGAATATCAGATGTCCCGATGCAACGTGGTGATACACAAGACTTTTGTAGCCGCTGTGCTTGAATTGTGCCCGTTCAACGACGAAAAATCAGCTTAATAAAATGAGCAGGAGATTCGAGCGTAGAACTTTAGCCCAAGCAAATTTCTAACGGGTCCACCCGTTCTCCATCCATCTTGGATATCGGTGTTTTGCGTTGCCATTGCGTTCGTCGGCCAGGTGAGCAGTGCAATCCATAGGTGGGACGCCGTTTGCCACATACGGCGTCATGAGGTGCGAGCAAAGGCGCTTTGCTGACCCAGGATACACAATCCTGTGACGTGCGCATCCATCCAAAGGGCTAGGGTGAAGCGCAGCCAACCAGGATTTTCATGCTATGAGCGCTGGTTGTCGGTGCACCGGGTGATCGGCCTGATTTTTCTGTCGGCTCCGCGCACGCAGCCATGGAACCTGGGACGATCGCCGAGTTCGAGCCGCTAAGAACCTGGATGGTGATTCTAATTCTGGCGGGTACAGTGGCGTGGCTCTACCGAGTCGTGCTGTTCAGCCGACTCGGGCCACGCTATCCCTACCGCCTCGAAATGGTTGTTACACGGGGAAGCAATATCATCGATCTTGTGATGCGCCCAACCGAACGGCGGATGATGTACGAGCCCGGGACCTTTGTTTTCCTGCGCGTGCCCCATATGGAAGGGCAGCAAAAAGATCTTCACCCTTTTTCCATCTCCTCGACACCGGTAGACCGGGATCTGCGCGTGTCCATCCGGACAATCGGAGATTTTACGCGCCGGTTGCCCGCGCTAGAGCCCGGTACGCACGTGGACGTCTACGGCCCGTTCGGCGGGTTCACCCCCCACCGATTCGCCCCTTTCCGCCGGCTTGTTTTTATCGGCGCCGGCATTGGTATCACGCCGTTTCTCGGCATGCTCGCTTTTGAGCTCAGCAGCCACGATTTCCGGCGGATTTGGCTCTACTACGTCGCCCGCGACGAACAGGACGCGGTTTATGACTCCGAAATTCGCGAGAGTTACTTGGATGCGGAGTCGTATATTGACTATGTCCTATGGACAACGGCGACCCGTGGGAGGATCACCGCGGCCCAGATCGCAGCTGAGCTCGCGCCTCTGGAAGATTATGCCGTGATGCTGTGCGGCCAGGTCACGTTCATTTCGGACCTCGCCCGGCAGTTCCGGGCGCTCGGCGTGTCGCGCGACCGGATTATTACCGAAGAGTTTGAATTCCGTTAGCCGTCTGAAGCGGAGAAGCCAGTGAAATTTTGATTTGCGATTGGACACGATCAAGATGTGGGCGGTAATTCGACGGCTACTGTTCGGGTTTTGTCTGATCCTGCTGGCTTCAGCTGTGCTGGTGATCTCCGATTGGCACCAACGCAGGTCCGTGGGCGGCAAGCTCCCGCGCGTGGCCATCGTTC
>Ga0081455_10003399_pt1 | contig 18319 bp, 17 predicted proteins | sample TabmetS3T2R1_FD_70207 | JGI IMG/M metagenome (GOLD analysis project Ga0081455, IMG submission 70207) | Tabebuia heterophylla rhizosphere microbial communities from the University of Puerto Rico - S3T2R1 | ecosystem: Host-associated > Plants > Roots > Rhizosphere ... | reverse complement strand
TTGGTGATGGCGTAGATCACCGTCATGAATCCGGAGGCGCCCATGAGCGCGGCCGATCCCATCGCACCCATATAAGCGCCCGAGCACAGCCCGATCGCCGATTCCTCGCGGTTGACCGGGATATGAATGAAGCGGTCGTCCCGCTTGACGGTGTTGATGACGTCCATCAGCCAGTTGTCGGGGAGGCTCGCGATGAGCTTCACGTCGCAGGAGGCGAGCTCGTTCGCGATCCTGCTTCCGATGTCGTGCGTGGTGCCGGTCACTGGAATGAAGCCTTTCTCTGCTCGTTGCTTTCTTACGTCATGTCTGCCTTCGCGCTGCTTGGAGTGCGCGCCATACCTTTTCGGCAGTGATCGGAAGCGAGATATCGCGGACGCCAAGGTGCCATAAAGCATCGATAACCGCATTGCCGATTGCGGCCGGAGCGCCGATCGTCCCGCTCTCGCTGCCGCCCTTGACCCCGAGCGGATTGCTGGGAGCCGGAGTTTCGATGAAGCCGGTACGGAATGACGGGAGGTCCTCGGCGCGCGGCATCGCATAGTCCATGAAGCTTGAGGTCAAGAGCTGCGCTGTGTCGCAATCGTAGACGACATGCTCCATGAGGGCCTGGCCGATGCCCTGGGCCATGCCTCCGTGCACCTGACCCTCCACGATCATGGGGTTGATGATCACCCCGCAATCATCGGCGCCGTAGAGGTCGCGCAGCTTCACGGCGCCGGTCTCGGGATCGATGACCACGACGGCGAGGTGCATGGCTTGCGGATCGTTCGTGTCGGGCGGGTCGTAGAACTCGGTCGCCTCGAGCCCAGGCTCGAGCGACGTCGGCAGCCGCGCCCCATGATGGGCGATGTCGGCAACCTCGGCGAAGCCCATGCTGCGGTCAGTGCCGCGGACACGGAAGTTGCCGCGCTCATAGACCAGGTCGTCCGCGGCACATTCGAGCACCTCGGCGGCAAGGCGGCGCGCCTTGGCGATGACTTTGTCGGCCGCCCGAAGGATTGCGGTGCCGCCGACCGACGTCGAGCGTGCCCCCCAGGTTCCGTTCCCGAAGGGAATCCGATCTGTATCGCCCTCGACCACATGGATATCGTCCGGCACGAGTCCGAGCCGGTCCGCCGCGATCTGCGCGAACGTGATGTCGTGCCCTTGCCCGTGCGAGTGCGTGCCGGCGAATACGGTCACCTTTCCATCGCTGTGCACGCGCACGACTGCGTTTTCCCAGCCGCCGTGCAAACCACCGCGCTTGGCGAGGTTGCCGCTTGGCCCTGTTCCTGCCTTGTCGACGAAGCAAGCGAGCCCTATGCCCATGAGCAGGCCGTTTCGGCGGAGCTCCATCTGCTCCCGCCGCAGCGCCGGATAGTTTGCGAGCGACAGCAGCTTGTCGAGCAGGGCATGTGGATCGCCGCTATCGTAGACGCGGCCGCCCGGTGCCGGGTAGGGGAATTCGTGTCGTTTGAGCAGATTGCCCCTGCGGATCTCGACCACATCGATCCCGAGCTCGTGCGCGCCGAGCTCGATGAGCCGCTCGTTGATCCACGTCGCCTCGGGGCGGCCTGAGCCGCGGTAGGCGTCGACCGGCACGGTGTTGGTGTAGACACCCCGCACGCGCATGTGGAGGTTCGGGGTCCGGTAGAGTCCCGTGATCGTCTGCGGATAGGAGTTGCCCGGAATGCTTGGAGCGAAATTGCTGAGATAGCCGCCGAGCGCCGCGAGCGTGTCGACCTGCATGGCAACGATGCGTCCCTCGGCGTCAAAGCCCATGCGGGCGATGGTCTCATGGTCGCGCGCCTGGGCATCGGAGAGAAAGGTTTCTGCGCGGGTAGCGGTCCATTTCACCGGCCGCTGCAGGATCTGCGCGGCCCAGACGATGGTCGAGACCTCGATCGCGAAATTCCCCTTCACGCCGAAGCCGCCGCCGACGTCCGGAGAGACGACGCGGATCTTGTGCTCGGGAATGTGGAGGGTATAGACGGAGAGCCAGCGGCGAAGATAGTGCGGCTGTTGGCTCGTCGCATAAAGCGTGAAGCGATCGCTCGCGGCGTCGTAGTCGCACAGATAGGATCGCGGCTCCATCGGGTTGGCGGAGAGGCGGCTGTTCGTCAGGCGAAGCTCGACGACCTTGGCGGCGGTCGCCATGGCGGTTTCGGTTTTTTCGCGGCTGCCGCGCTCGATCTCGAACACCAGATTGGTGCCGAAGCGCTCGTGCACGAGCGGAGCGTCCGGCTCGACCGCCGCGCGCACACCCGTCACTGCGGGGAGCGCTTCGTAGTCGACCTCCACGGCCTCCGCGCCATCTTCCGCCGCCCACCGGCTCTCCGCCACGACGGCCGCAACGATGTCGCCGACGTGATGAACCTTGCCGCTGGCGAATGCGGGACGCGGCGCCTCGTTCATCGGCCGCCCGTCGCTGAACGGCATGGGATGCACGACCTTGAGCTCGCCGTGGCCGGCACTTTTCCAGTCCTCGGCGGTGAGCGTGAGCAGGACGCCGGGCATCTTCGCTGCAGCGCCGGTCGAGATCCCACGAATGCGCGCATGCGCGTGCGGGCTGCGAACGAAGGCGCACCAGAGCGCTCCGGGCGGGGCAAGATCGTCCACGAACCGGCCATTGCCCTGAAGGAGCCGCGCATCCTCGCGCCGGTGCAAAGGCTTGCCGACGAACCTCCTCTCGATCTTGGCCGTATCCCCGCTCATCCGGACGCCTGCAAAGTATCTCAGCCGAAGATCGCCATGCCGCGGACGCCGGCTTGTGCCGCGCGCTCCTCGAGCTTGCGGCAGAAGTAGTTCCAGGAATGCTCCCAGTGTACGGGGGTCATGATCTGCTGGTTCCGCTTGTCGCGAACGGCGCGGCTCGGCATGCTCGTGTTTATGTTTGACGCACGCCCGACGACATGCGCCTTGCACGCTTTCTCGAGAAAGATGCCGGCGCAAATCGCGTGCTCGATGGTCGTGCCACAGAAGGTCACGCCGTGATTGCCCATCAGCACCGCGAAGGCATCCCCAAGTGAACGCGCCAGCGCCGCTCCTTCCTCTCTGGTGGTGATGAGCGCCACCTCGTCCTGATGGCGTGGAACATCGATGAAGTAGTCGGCGTCGAGCGTATAGGGCTGCAGCGGCTCGTCCGCGGCGGAGAAAATACTGGCGTAGAACGGATGTGAGTGGGCGACGACGTTAACGTCCGGCCGTGCGCGCAGAATCTCGGAATGGATCGGCCATTCGGAATGCCGCCCGCCGCTGCCAGCGATCTGGCGGCCGTCCCAGTCGACCAACACGAAATCGTCGGGTCCCGTCACCTCGCCGAGCCCGATGCGGTTGCGCTTCATCCAGAAGCCGCGTCCGCCGCTCTCGCGCACCGACAGGTGGCCGAGCGTCATGTCGCCGTGGCCTTCCATCTCGAGAATTCGACAGGCGCGCGCGGCCTCGGTGAGGCGCTCGTGGGTCCGTACATCGATGTCGGCCAACGACATTCCAAGCCCCTTCGTCCGCTCAGGCCGTTTCCCCGCGCTGCCAGTGAACAATCTTGCGGCGCAGCGAAAGCATGGCACGATCCAGCACGAAGCCGCAGACGCCAATCACGAGGATTGCAGCATACACGTTCTGGAATGCGAACCGCGTGCCGGAAACCGCGATATAGTAGCCGAGCCCCCGCGAGTCGCCGATCATCTCGGTCAGCACGACAACGATGATGGCGATCGGCAGCGCGATGCGCAGGCCCGCGAAAATTCCGGGTAGCGCAGCCGGGAAGGTTACGCGCCGGAGGATCGTTTGCTGCGAGGCGCCCATGTTCTCGGCCGCCCAGATCATCCGGTTGGGGATGGTGCGGAACGCGAGATAAGCCGTCACCACGATCGGGTACAGGCACTCGAGGCAGGTGAACGCGATCTTCGAGGGCGAGCCGATGCCGAAGACATACGTGAACACGGGAAACAGCGCGATCTTGGGGATCGGGTAGCCGAAGAAGAAGATCGGCTCGAACAGGTTGCGTACCGTGGCCGAGCGCGCCATCGCTGCCGCGAACGGGACGCCGAGGGCGGCGGCGAGGGTGAATCCGAGCGCCGCGCGGCTGAACGTAACGCCGGTGTGATAGGGAAGGGCGCCACTGCTCATGTCCTCCACGAGTGCGGCCCAGACCCGGCCGAGGCTCGGAAGCAGGCGGGATTCGACCAGGCCGCTCGTAACCGCGAGTTGCCACAACAGCAGCACCAGCGGGATCGAGTACCATTGGCTGAGCCGGCGTATTGCTCCTGCCATCATCGCACGAGCTGCTCCACGGTTCCGATGATCTGTCCGCGCAGCACGCGGCGGCGAATCGCCATCAGGATGCGGTCGCTGACGAAGCCGAGCACCGCAAACGTGACGATGCCGGCGAACATCAGGTCGAAGCGGGCCGCGTCCTCGCCTTCGGAGATGAGCGTGCCAAGCCCACCTTGTGAGCCGATCAGCTCGGCGGCGAACAGGATCACGAAGGCGTGCGCGAGCCCGATCCGGACGCCAGCGAACAGTTGCGGCGCGGCGGCCGGCATGATGACGCGGAAGAACATCCTGGGGCCGCCAGCGCCCATATTCTGCGCGGCCCAGATCAGCACCTTGTCGACCGAGAGCACGGCGTGGCGCGACGCTATGAAGACCGGGAAGAAGCACGAGAAGGCGATGATGCTGATCTTGGACGCGTGGCCCAGGCCGAACAGCAGCAGGAAGACCGGCAGGAACGCGATCTTGGGGATCGAGTAGAGAAACGACACCAGCGGATCGAAGAAATGGCGCACGCCCGGAACAAGGCCCGCTCCGAGCCCGACGGCGACGCCGGCTCCGGTGCCCAGCACAAACCCGATCGAAACACGATAGAGGCTCGCGGCCAGCGCCTGCACAAGCTCGCCGTCGGACGTCACCTCCCAGAGGGCCGCCAGGATCAGCGTGGGTGCCGAAAGATAACGCGGCAGCAAGCCGGCATGTCCCAGGCCTTCCCACGCGGCGAGCACGGCGACCGGCACGATCCAGTGCTGGATGGCGACGGGAATCCTCACGCTTCCTCCAGAGCGCGCGCCTTCAGGACCTCCTCGCGCAGGAGCTCCCAGATCTCCACGCGCATGCGCAGATATTCCAGCGATCTTCGATAGTCGCCGGACCGGTCGATCTTCGGCATGCTGATGTCCACCTTGATGCGGCCCGGGCGCGCTGTAAAGACGATGATCCGCGTGCCGAGATAGATCGCTTCGTCGATGTCGTGCGTGACGAACAGCGCGGTCTTGCGGTCGCGACGCCAGATCGACTGCAACTCCTCCTGCAGCAACTCGCGCGTCTGCGAATCGAGGGCGCCGAACGGCTCGTCCATGAGCAGGACCTGGGAGTCGAGAGCGAACAGCCGCGCCAACGCGATCCGCTGCTTCATGCCGCCACTGAGCTCGGCCGGGTAGAGGTCGGCGTAACGGGACAGATGCACCAGATCGAGGTATTCGCGCGCCTTGGCGAGCCGCTCGGCCTTCGGCATCCCCTTCATCTCGAGCGGCCAGCAGACGTTCTCGATCGCGGTGAGCCACGGGAACAGCGACAAGTCCTGGAACATCATGCCGCGATCCGGGCCGGGGCGTCCGATGGGCTTGCCGCCGAGCGTGATCTCGCCGGCGGTCGCGAGCTCGAAACCGCCAATGATGTGAAGGAACGTGCTCTTGCCGCAGCCGGACGGACCGACGATCGACACGAAGGCGTGCTCCTCGACCGAGAGCGAGAGCTTTTCGATCGCGGAGATCGTCTTGTCTCCGGCGATGAAGGTTTTGTCGAGTTCCTTCACCTCCAGAAGCGCCATCTCCGCAGTCCTAATAGCCTTCAGTTCGGCAGGTAGCTCATGTCGACGAGCAGCCGCACGTCGGTCGCTTTCTTCTGGAACCCGGCCTTGACCTGGTATTCCTGCATGCGTGCGAGCGTCGCCACGTCCACGCGCATGGTCGGATCCCGGTAGTAATCGCTCATGCCGAGGAACACGTCAGCCGGCACCCGAACCATCTTGCTGTCGAGGAGCATCTGCCGCGCCTCCCTTGGCTTCTCGAGATAGAACTTGGTCGCGGCGGCGAGATCATCGAGCAACGCCTTGATCGCAACAGCGTTGGACTTCAAGAACTCGTCCTTCCCGATCAGAACCAGCAGCTCCTCGTCTTCCGGAATCGCATCCTTGGCCGAGAAGATTCTCGTGACCTTCGCCTGCTTCTGCAGCAAGGCATCGAAGGGCTGCGGGAACTGCCCAACGTCGATCTTGCCTGATTGCAGAGACTCCGCCATGCCTGAGAAAGAGATCGGAACGATCGTCACATCGCCTTCCGAAAGGCCGACCTTCTCAAGTGCAGTCTTCAGCCAGAGATGCCCGGAGGTCGCGAAGCCGTTGATGCCGATGGTCTTGCCCTTGAGGTCTCGCACCGATTTGATGGGCGAGCTCGCGTTCGCGTAGAAGGTCGTGCTGAAGCCGCGCCGGCTCTCGCGCGTGAACGACGCGATGATCTTGGCCTTGACCCCCTCGGCTGCTCCGAAGATGACGCCGTTGGCGCTGGACGATGCGAGGTCGATGGCGCCGGCTTCATAGGCCTGTGCCCGCTTGTCTGAGCCGGTGAACCGCGTTCCCTCGATCGTGTAGGCCTTGCTGTAGTGCCGGCCGATATCAGGCTTGGCGATCAACAGCCAAAGCTGCTCCTCGGCCGCGGTGCCGTAGCCGATGCGCAGCTTGGTGGGCTGCGCGCCAACTGGTTTCGCGGCGATGACCATCAGGCACGCCGCCAGAACACCTATCAGTGTCGTTGTCCTCTGCATCGTCGTCACCTCAACGTTGCTGCGTCCGAACCATTCCGTGGCCGCGCTGTCCATGCAAGATTCCGGCCGTGCATCCGTGCATCAGGTCCCCGTCGGCTGGTGATACACGATCCGCGTGCGCTGGTGCAGGAGCCACTTCGAGCGGGCCGAAAGCTTGAAAGCGAGCGTGCGCAGCGCCGGCGGCCAGGTGGTCGGCAGGCCGAGCAGGACAGAGACGCGCTGGGTATGATCCGTGAGCGGCCTCTCCGCCGCCTCCCAGGCGGCGAGAGCATCCTCGACCTCCCTGTGCCGATCAAGATAGACCGCCAGTGCCAGCGCGTTCATCATGGCGCAGCCGCCGCCCTGGCCGATGTTGGGCGGTAGAGCATGGGCCGCATCGCCGATTACTGCAACCTTGCCGGCGGACCACCGCCGGAGCTTGATCAGCTCGAATGGATCGTAGCGGCCCTCCGTTCCGATCCGGTCGATCAGCGGCTCGATGTGCGGGAACGAGCGCTTCCATAACGCCTTGTCGATCGGGACCGCGGTGGCGGCGGCGTCGCTATTGAGCATCGTGAGGGCGATGTAGATATCGTTCTCGCTGCAGGGCGTGTAGAGCACCCGCCGCGAGCCTGACCAGTACTCGACGGTCGTCGCGCGGTGCTCGGTGGTGGCGCGTTCCTCGGGCGTCTTGTCGATGAGCAGCCGGGTCGCGCCGTCGACGAGCCGCTTGCGCTTCGCGATGAGCCCGAGCGCGTCCCGGACGCGCGAATTCGTTCCGTCTGCGCCGATGACGAGATCGGCCTTGAGCCGTTGTCCACCGGACAACTGCAGCTCGCCCGATGCATCGGCGCCGACGACTTCGGAGTTGAAGGTGATCTCCACGCCAGCGCGCCTCGCCACCTCGCCCAGCGCGTTGATGATGCGTTGGCGCACGATGCTGAAGACCCGGCTGCCCTGCCAGCGGTGGATCGAGATGATCCGGTCGTGGTGATCGCGCACCTCGCGCATATGCGCGATCGGCGCGCCCTCGACCGCGGCGGCGTAAGCACCGATCGCCTCGAGAACGCGCAGCCCGTTCTCGTACACATAGATGCCGGCACCGGTGGTGCGAAGCTGGTCGGCGCGTTCATGCACGCGCACCTGCCAGCCGCGCTGCGCCAGCGCGCAGGCTGCTGTCAGTCCGGCGAAACCGGCACCCGCAATCTCGACGCGACGTTGCGCGTTCATATGATAGTGTGCTTCATTGCGCGTATCTTATTGTTTGCATGGAGTGTGCCATGGCCCGGCTTCGCCACTTCGCCGTCTGCGTCAAGGATCTCGACAAGGCCGCCAAGTTCTATGAAACGGTCTTCGACCTCAAGCGTGTCGGCCGCGAGGATCTCGACATCGGTTCGGCGATCTACATGAGCGACGGCGTGGTCAATCTCGCGCTGCTCAATTTCGCCGGCAAGCAGGGCAGCATGGCGTCGGACCTGCCGGAAGGGGCGAGCTACGTCGGCGCTCACCATTTCGGCTTTCAGGTCGACGACGTTGCCGAGACCCAACGGCGGATCGAAGCCGCCGGCGGGAAGTTCTTCTTTGACCTCGGCGACGAACGCCACGGCAACTTCGAGCGGAAGTTCAAGGACCCGGACGGCGTGATCTTCGACATTTCGAAGAACGGGTGGGTCGGCACCGACGGCGCCAAGGGCTAGCGCGCATCTGACCGGGGTTGCGCCGCGCGTCAATTCAGCACATGACGGATCGCGCCTTCGATCCGCTCCTCCATCTCTGCGCTCGACGGGACCCGCTCCAGGCCGAGCATGACGCGCAGATGGGCATAGCCCCGGAGGAGCTCGAGGAACTCCTCCGCGGCGCGGCGTGGATTGCGGACCTTGAACCGCGCATCATCGACATGCCGGTCGAAGTAAGTGGCGAGAGCGGCGATGCAGGCCTCGGGCCCGCTTTGATAAAACAGGCGTCCGAGCTTCGGGAAGCGGTGGCTCTCGGCGATGACGATGCGGTGCAACTCGACGGTCTCGTGAGCAAACACGATCGCGATCATCTTGCGAGCGAAGGTCATGAGCGCTTCGCGCGGCGGAAGCTCGAAGATCTCTCGGAGGTCGCCGTCCACGATCCGCTCGCAAAGATCGGTGATGACACCCGCGAACAGCGCTTCCTTGCTGCCGAAGTGTCGATAGACGGTCATCTTGGAGACGCCCGCGCGCAGTGCCACCACATCCATGCTGGTGCTCTCGAAGCCGTGCTTGAGAAAGACCGCCTTGGCGCCCCGCAGGATTGCGTCCCGCTTCGCGTCGCTCCTCCCATTCAAGACCGAAGTCGCCGCCGATCTGGCCGATGAGCTCATCAACCCGGGCTCCTTGCCAACAACGATACTAGACAGTATCGTCAACGTTTAAACGTTGTCCAGAGGCGCACAAGATTGGGGCGTACAAGGATTGCGCCACCAGGGCCGAGCGAGGGTAGCCGATGCAGCCGTCCTCACAAGACCTCTCCGAGCTCGTTCAGTCGGGGCGCGTTCACCGCAGGCTGTACACCGACCCTGAGATCTTCGAGCTGGAGATGCAGCGCATCTTCGGCGTCGCGTGGGTTTACGTCGGCCACGAAAGCCAGGTCAGGAATCCCGGCGACTACTTCGCGACGCGTCTCGGTCGCAAGCCGGTCGTGATGGTTCGTGATAACGACGGCGCGGTTCGCGTTGTTCACAACCAGTGCGCCCATCGCGGGGCGCTCGTGGTCGCGACCGAGAAGGGCAACGCGCCCGAGTTTACGTGCTGCTATCACGGCTGGACCTATCATCTGAACGGCCGGCTGAAAGCCGTGCCGCTCAATCACGGCTATCCACGCGATTTCAATCCGGATAATCCAGCGATGGCGATGACGCAGGTGCCGCGCGTCGAGAGTTACCGCGGCTTTGTGTTCGCGAGCGACGTCCGCGACGGGCCTGGTCTCGACCAATGGCTCGGCCACATGAAGACCTCGCTCGATGACCTGATCGATCGCGCGCCCGATGGCGAGATTGAGGTTGCCGGCGGCACCTTCAAGCATGCCTATGACGCCAACTGGAAGGTCTATTTCGAGAACCTGTGCGATGCAGCGCATCCCTTGTTCGTGCATCGCTCGTCGATCGATGCCGCCCAGCAGCAATCCGATGACGTCTATTCCGACGGCTCGGGCGAGATCGCCATCCGGCAGATGCGCCAGAACGGAGCGCCCTACAGCTTCTGGGAGTCGCAGGTCGGAATCTGGACCTACCCCAACGGGCACAGCTACCTCGGCGACTATCACGACGATTCCAAGCTGGTCGCGGCGCTGAAGGATCCGGTCTTCAAGGAATACATCGAGACGATGGAAAGGAAGAAGGGGAAGCAGGAGACGCAGCGCATCATGGAGGTGCGGCGCTGGAATTCGAACATCTATCCGAACGTCTCCCTGATGAGCCAGTTCCAGCAATTGCGCGTCGTCCATCCGATCTCGGTCAATCGGACAGTCGTTCACACCTACAGCTTCCGGCTCAAGGGCGCACCGGAGCAGATGTTCCGCAACACAATCAGCTTCGCCAATATCGTCAACGGCACCGGCTCGCTGGTGCTGACCGACGATCTCGAGATCTACAATCGGCTCGACCTCGGCATGTCGAGCGAAGGGACCGAGTGGCTGCAGATCGGTCGGGGCTATCAAAGCGACGTGCCGGATGCGCAGGGCGGCCGGCGCGGCAAGAACTCGACCAGCGAAGTCTACATCCGCAACATGTTCGACGCTTGGCTCGGCCTCATGACGAACGGCAGAGATCCTTCGGAAAAGGCCGCCGCATGATGCCGAACACGCAGCCGCTGCGTGGGTCCTCGAGCGTCGCTCAAGACCGGCCCGACGTGCGCCAGTGCGAGGACTTTCTCGTCCACGAGGCGCGCCTGCTCGACGAGGCGAAGTTCGACGAATGGCTGTCGCTGTTCACGGAGGACGCCCACTACTGGGTCCCGAGCGAACCGGACCAGGCCAGTCCGCACGACACTGTTTCGCTGATGTATGACGATCGGCGGCTACTTGAGACCCGCGTCCGCCGGCTCGCGAGTCCACGGATCTATTCGCAGGAGCCGCGATCCCGCACGAGCCGGATCGTGACCAATGTGAGCCTTGCGGACGCGGATGCGGACGGCGGTTCGCTCATACGCTCGAAATTCGTCCTGATCGAGTATCGCCGCGAGCAGCAGCGGTTGTTCGCAGGCACGTACTTCCATCGCCTGGTCGTGCGCGATGGCGCCATCCGCATCGCGATGAAGCGGGTCGACCTTGTGAATTGCGATGCTCCGATGGACGGCCTTGTCGTTCCGTTTTGACCACGGCCCCGACGGGAGTTGACGTTCGTGCCCGTTGTCCTCCGGGCGGCCTTCGGTTGGCAAGCTGACCGCTTGCGACCCGGCATTCACCGCGACGCATTGTTCGGACCGGCGCCCAGCTCCTTGACCACCTTGGCCCAGTTGTCGGTGTCGCGTTTCACGAGCGCGCCGAATTCGGCCGCGCCAGCGACGAGGGGCTCGAGACCGACTCGTTGGAGCTGATCGCGGAGCTCCGGGCTGGCGGCTGCCTGCAGCAGTGCGGCCTCGAGCTTACGAATCACGTCGGGCGGCGTTCCAGCCGGTACGAACACGCCCATCCAGGGCACGAGATCGAATTCAGGGTAGCCAGCTTCCGAGATCGTCGGAAGCTTCGGCTGGGAAGTCGGGCGCCTGGCGGACATCGCCGCCAGTGCCCGGACCCGGCCATCCTCGATGAACTGGCTGGCGCCGCCGAGCGCGCCGACAGTGACCTGAATCTCGCCTCCGAGAAGCCCGGAATAGACCGGCGGGGAGCTTCGATACGGGACAGGCAGGAGATCGATCGCGGCCACCCGTTTGAACCACTCCATCGTGAGATAATGCGGCGCGCCGACCCCGACATGGCCGTAGCTCAGCTTGCCGGGATTGGACTTGGCGTGATCGACGAATTCCTTGACCGACGTCGCCGGCACTGCGGCGGCGACGATCAGCGCGAACGGCAGCTCCGCGAGCTTGGCCACCGGTGTGAGATCGCGCTGCAGGTCGTATTTGCGTCCCGGCGACAGGGTCTCGTTAATCGCCAGTGCATTTGAGAAGATCGCGATCGTGTGTCCATCGGGAGCCGCGCGGGCGACGAATTCCGCCGCGATCATTTCCGAAGCCCCGGGCTTGTTGTCGATGATCACGGGCTGACCGAGCGTGCGCTGGAGAAGGGCGCCCACCGCGCGCGCGATCAGATCCGAGCTTCCGCCGGCGAGATTAGGCACCACGAAAGTGATCGGCTTGGTTGGATACGCCTGCGCTCCGACGTGCGTAGGCACCAGGCCCGCCGCAATAGCGAAGGCGATCACAAGCTTGGAAAGGTTCGTGCTCATCTCCATCCCCCTCGAGTCGGAAGCCGATCACAGGCCATGACGGCGTGCTCACTCAGCGTGGTCGGGAAACATGCGCTCGGCCAGACGAAGGCATGCGGCCCAGTTCTTGCCGCCGTTCTTCGTCGCCTGAATGATGTCCATGGTCGCCGCCGCTTGGCGGCAGATTGCATCGTCCGGAACAAGAACGCCGGCGGCCCCGCTGAGGGCGCCGATCTGCGCCTGCGCCGCGATCTCGAAGAAGTGGTGGAGCACGAACGCCTCTGCGACACTCTCGGCGGCGATGAGGAGGCCGTGATTGCGAAGGATCGCGACCTTGTAGGGGCCGAGGTCGCGATCAAGCATCTTCTCCATGCCCGGCTCGAACTCGAAGCCCTGGAAATCGTGGTAGGCGATCCGATCATAAAACATCATGGCCTGTTGGGTGATCGGGAGGAGGCCACGCTCCTGCGCAGCGACGGCCATGTTTGCGACGGTATGCGTGTGAAACACCGCGTTCAGCTCCGGCCGCAGCCGCGCCAAGCCTGCATGGATAACGAGGGCGCCGCCTCCAAGCGGGCGGTCTGCGCCGCTCAAGGGTCTTCCGTCGAGGTCGTACTTGAGCAGGCTCGATGCCGTGACCTCCCCGAACATGAAGTCGCTCGGCTTGATCAGGATAGCGTTGGGCTCGCCCACTACGCGTGCCGACAGATGGTTGTAGGTGAGGTCGCGGACGCCGAAGTGGTCCATCAAACGGTAGGCGGCGGCGAGCTCGACGCGGCACCTCCATTCCCCTGCGCTGACCTGATCCTTGATCGAGGGCTGGGCGACACTGTGCATCGGGAAGGCTCCGCGTGGATTGTTGGCGTCAGAACCCCGTGATCGCGCGCGTGGGCAGGTAGTGCAACACGCGCTGCTCGATCAGGATCACAGCCAGGTAGGCGATGCCGCCGACCACGGTCAGCATGAGGATCGTGACGTACACCATCGGGGTGTTGGCTTGGCCCTCGCCGAATGAGAGCAGATAGCCGAGCCCCAGATTGCCACCCACCAACTCGCCGACCACGACGCCGACCACCGCCAGTGTCGAACCGATGCGCAGCCCTGCGAACAGCGGCGGTAGCGACGCCGGGAACTCGACCTTCCAGAAGATCTGCGCGCGGGTGGCCTTGAAGGCGCGCGCCAGGTTGACGAGATCCGGGTCCACCGTGCGGACGGCGGTCAGCACGTTCACCAGCACGGGAAAGAACACGATCAGGATGGCGACCAGGATTTTCGGATAGATCGTGAAACCCATCCACAGGATGAACAACGGCGCGAAGGCCACCTTGGGAGCGATCTGCAGGGCGAGGATGTAGGGCGAGAGCGCGAACTCCGCGGTTGGCGACATGCCGAGCATGTAGCCGAAGAAGGCGCCGAGCAGGCTTCCCAGCACGAATCCTACGATGACCTCGGCTGCCGTGACGCCGGTGTGCAGCATCAGGTTGTTGACCGACAGCATTCGCAAGAACTCGTCGAAAACCATCGACAGCGGCGGGACAATGAAGTGCGGAATGCCGAGCCAGCCCGGGCCCCATTGCCAACCCGCGAGGAACAGGACGAGCAGCGCCAGGCTGACGGCCGTGCCGCGTTTGATCAAGCGTGTCCTCGCTGGGGTGCTCATACTGAGACTGCCGCCTGCGGCTGGTCGATCCCGAGGCGTTGCATGAGGACATCAACGTAGTGGTTCACGCGCGGCTCGTGCCGACGCGCAATCGGATTGTCGCGTTGCGGCAGCTCTATCACGATCTCGTCGATGATGGTGCCCGGCCGCTTGCTCATCACGAGCACGCGGTCCGACAGCGTTACCGCTTCCAGGAGATCGTGGGTGATCAGCAGGGCCGTCTTGCTCTCGCGCATGAGCGTCTGTGCCAATTCGCGTTGAAGGAGCATCCGCGTCTGCGCGTCCACTGCCGAGAACGGCTCGTCGAGCAGCAGGACTGTGGGATCGACCGCGAGCGTGCGCGCAAGCGCCACGCGTTGCCGCATGCCGCCCGAAAGTTGGTGCGGATAGTGGTCGGCAAAGTCGCTCAGGCTCAGGCTCGCGAGCAACGTTTGTGCGCGCCGCTTCCGTTCGGCCAGCGGCACCCGTTGGATCTCGACGCCGAACATCACGTTCTCGAGCACCGTGCGCCAGGGCAGCAGGAGGTCCTTCTGCAGCATGAACGCGACATGGGCATTAGGGCCTTCGACGCGCTCGCCATCGACGAAGGCCGCGCCCTCGCTGGGTGCGGTAAGCCCAGCGCCGATATTGAGCAGGGTGCTCTTGCCGCAGCCGCTCGGCCCAATCAGCGAGACCACCTCACGGTCTCCGACCATGAGGTTAACGTCCTGAACAGCAACGAGATTCTTCCCAGCTCCATCGTCAAACCGCATGCTCACGTTGCGGTACTCGAGACGCACGATACCGGGCACGATGCTTGGCAAGTTACCTGGCATGTCTCGAACCCGACCCTCCGACCCGTGAAGCGACACGCCTACAAGAAGCGAAACGCCTGCAAAAAGAACATTCCCTGCGGCACGAAGCGTATCGCCAAAACGAGACTGAGGAGTATAGTGCCATCGTGCGACCGCCGACAGACTAGTGTGGCGGTTCGGAAGTCCGCATCATAACTTGCCGCGAGTCCGAGATGCGGACTTCCGAACCAAAGCCACACTAGATCAACAAGTTGCTAGTGTCCTTCGATTCCGAAGTTCGCAAATGAGGGTGCCGCAAAGTGATGCGAACTTCGGAATCGGGACACTAGTCGGCGGTTGTCTTGCGACGCGTTGCAAGGGGAGAATGGGCATGTCCGCAGGCGTAAAGAGGGTAACCCGCCGGTCGGTGCTAGCCGTAACTGCGGCTGTCGGGCTCGGCTCATGGGCGACGCTCGCCTCCGCTCAAACGGCGGAGAAGGTCACCTATCTATTTCCGGCGCCGCCGGTGCTGCCGGCGTTCGGTCCGATCCAGCTTGCCAAAGGGAAGGGTTATTTTGCCGAGGCAGGGCTCGACGTGAGCTTTGCGGTCGGCCGCGGCGGCGTCGACGTGGCGAAGATGGTGGGCGCCGGCAACGCGCCGCTCGGCGGCATCGTAGCGGACGGGCCAATCATGGTCCGCGGCAACGGCGTGCCGGTGAAGATCGTGGCCGTGTTCGGCGGCAAAGGGTTCATGCAGCTCGTCGTGCGCGAGGATTCGGGCATCAGCAAGCCAGCGGACCTCAAGGGCAAGACCATCACGGTCATGTCCTACCAAGACACGACCTTCTATGCGCTGCTCGGGCTGCTCGCGAGCGTCGGCCTCAACCAGAACGACGTCAACATTCAGTCCGTCGGACCGACCGGCGTCTGGGAATTCGTCGCGACCGGGAAGTCCGCTGGCATGGCGGGCGTGCCCGACTGGATCCCGCCGGTCCAGGGGGCGGGCGTCAAAGTCAAGGTCATTCCAACCGACGAATTCTTCCCTCACATGGCACAGGGAATCGCGGCCTCCGACCAGCTCATCAAAGAGCGGCCCGAGATGGTGCGCAAATTCGTGCGCGCCGCGCTGCGCGGCATGAAGGACATCATGGACGATCCGGACCAAGCCGCCGACAATTTCGTGCGCTTCGTGCCCGAGTGGAAGGGTAAGGAAGGCGCGGTGAAGTCGGCGCTCAATTATTACGCCAAGCTGGTCTATCCGGGGCAGGCGCAGCTCGGCGAAGTCAACTCGGAGCGCCTCAAGAGCCTGCAAGATTTCTACCTGTCCAAGGGCTTCATCCAGAAGGCGACGCCCATCGAGGAACTCTACAGCAACGCGTTCATCAATTAGCGCCACAATGCAGAGTTCGGACGGGAGGGGCACGATGCACAATCGTGCTCTCATCGTTCTGGCTGCGAGTTTCGTCTGAAGGCAATTTGACGGCACTGCTAGGCATTCGCCGAGCTGGATAGTCCTGAGGCGTCCGAAAGGGCGCGAACTCGGGGTAGCAGGCCCGCCTCGCAGGCCTTTATCTGTAGGCCAAGATATTTGGAGTAGATGCGGCATTGGGCAAAACTGCCGGCGATAAACCAGAGGCCCGGCTGGGCAGTGCGCGCGAACATGTTGCGCAGCTCCTGGTCATCGCCGAAACCCCAGATTGGGCCAAGCCGGGCCGCAACATCATCGCCGAACAATTTGCAGACCAGATGTTCCTGGCCTTTGAAGCCGGTTGCCAGGACGATCAGATCTGCCGCGAGCGTTTCGCCATTGCGGATCCGCGCCCCCTCCGCGACAAATTCAGCGATATCGGAAAATTGCACCAGTCCGATCTCACCATTGACGATCAAATCGGAACAGCCGACATTGAAGTAGTAGCCGCCGCCGCGGGTGAGGTATTTGAACTGCCAGCCCGTTCCGTCTTCACCGAAATCCAGCTTGAACCCCGCGCGCTCCAGCCCGTCGAGGAGCTCCTGGTCTAGATGCTTCGCTTGCTCGGTGAGGACAATGTGGCTTTTCCTCGCCAGCGGAAGCGGGATGGACATCGTGATCAGATCGCAGTCCTCCAATGGCAGCCCTTCGCCATATAACGCGTACTGAAGTTGCGCACTGGGCTCGATATTGACGATCATGGTCGAACCGCGCTGCACGAGCGTGACCTTTGCCCCGCTCGAGTGCAGGTCCTGCGCAATATCATGGCCGCTGTTGCCGGTACCGATCACAAGGACCCGGTTCCCCTTCCACGCCTCGCCGTCGTTGTATTGGCTGGAATGCAGAATCGTGCCGCCAAAGTGACGCAACGTTGGGATATCCGGAAGGCTCGGAATGCCGCTCACGCCGGTGGCCATGACGACGTGTCGCGGACGCAGCTCTCGTTTCTTGCCGTCCGCGCGGCGTAGCACAACACGCCATCGCTCCTCCTTTTCGTCATATAGACCGCCCTCAAATTCGGTGGCGGTCCAATAGTTGAGCTCCATGCTTTCTGCGTAGGCCTCGAACCAGGCGGCAAGTTTGTCTTTGGGAATGTAGGCCGGCCAGGTCGGCGGAAAACGCATATAGGGGAGGTGGTTGACGTGCACCTGGTTGTGCAGGGTCAACGCGTGATAGCGCTTGCGCCAGCTATCGCCGATGCGCGGTTCACGGTCCACGATCAGGGTGTCGACCTGCAATTGCGTGAGGCGTGCGGCGATCGAAAGCCCGGCTTGCCCGCCGCCCACAACCAGCACAGCCGGATCCCGCTCGGCATAGTCGACGGCGGCTTTCCTGAGGTCGAGCCAGTTGGGGCCACGAAAGTCTCGCGGGTAGGATTTATCGTTGGGAAGCGATCTCCCGACCTGATCCTCCAATCCCTCTAGTTCGTCGAGCGCCGTAAGCAGCGTCCACGCTTTCAGCGCGTTGCCATCGTTCGCATCGGGAGTGAGCCGTAGAACGCCGTAGCCGCGGCCTTCGGCGGTCTCAAATCTGAAGATCGCTTCGATCGCGTTCGTGCCCGCCCGCGTCACATAGCGGGGCGCGGTCCGATGGGGATCAATCCTGAAGCCAGTCGGATTGGATCGACTGACGTGTGCTTTCAGCTCTTTCAGAATGACGTCCAGGCCGCTGATCGTCTTGATGTGCCAAGTCAGGGCCAGTACATCGCGCCAATGGCTTTCAGGATGAAACAGGGTCTTGAGCAGAACACCGTTGTGTTCGGCAAGCGCGTTTTCGAACTGCGCAAGCCAGTTCGCCGCAACCGTTGCGACGGTTTCTTCTCTCGCCAGCATTCGCGAATACTCGATTTGCGCGGCGTCTCTAGGCTCTGGAAGCTACACCGTTTGAGCTCGCGGAGCGAGAGGTGATGGATGCGCGTGATGCTGCGCGCGGCGATCGGCACTGATCCACCGCCAGCTCTACCTCGCCAAATCGGCACTAAGTCGTTCAAGCGCGGCCCGTTCTCTTGCCGTGGCCGCATCGCCGGCGGTGAGCGCTGGAGCCCCACCGCCGCAGGCGCTGCCAGGATGATCATCAACCGGCAGAGAACATCACATCCTGTACGCTCCCATCGCGCGCCACCTTCCACGGCTGGATGGCGTTGAAGTGGGTGGTGCGGCTGGGTTTCGTCGTGTCGGTGATGCCCCAGTGCTTATACAGCTCCTGCATCGTCGGCTGAACGTCACCCTGGTCATCCGTGCTCCGAGACATGA
>Ga0081455_10003398_pt1 | contig 18327 bp, 18 predicted proteins | sample TabmetS3T2R1_FD_70207 | JGI IMG/M metagenome (GOLD analysis project Ga0081455, IMG submission 70207) | Tabebuia heterophylla rhizosphere microbial communities from the University of Puerto Rico - S3T2R1 | ecosystem: Host-associated > Plants > Roots > Rhizosphere ... | reverse complement strand
TGAGGGGGTGAAGCGCAGCTCCGGGTCAGCGGTGAGGTTGCCGACCAGTGTGATGGTGGTTTCGCCTGCCATGAAACTCTCCGTTTGTGATGAGCGATGTGGTCTTGGTTGGTCGCCGGGGGGTGAACAAATGTCCAGCCTCACAGACGAGCATTTGGCCAGCCTGCCAGCCAGGACTGACGCTACGCGCTGGCGCGGAACAATCTGTGGATAATCTCGCCCATCTCAGTGCAGATCGGGCCTGATGACCTTGGTCCGCATGATTGCCTCATTGATGGCGAACTGGCGATCCAGCTCTTTGACGTCGCCGGGTTCCGCGGTCATATTGATCACCGCGTAGATGCCCTCGGACTTCTTCCGGATCTCGTACGCCAGCCGCCGCCGTCCCCAGATATCGAGGTTGTCGACGGTGCCGCCACCTTTGGTGATCACCTTCAGGTGCTTCTCGAGCGTGGGCTGAACCGTACGCTCCTCGGTGTCAGGGTCGAAGATAACCATGACCTCGTACTCACGCATGCGCGAACCCCACCTCCTCTGGTCTGAGCGGCTATGGGACTTCCCCATAGCAGGAGGGCGAATGCTGCGGCCCGGCGATCTGCAGCCGGACCAACGCTGAACTCTACCCGGTGACGAGCGCTGGCACGAATTAACCTCCTAGACATGACTGAGCTTCGCGAGGAACCTCCTCAAACGCTGACGGACGTGCGGGAGATCCTGCTTCAGCAGCTGAGCTACTACCGCGCCTCCCTGCTGGCCAAGCTCGCTGGTCTGACCGAGGATCAGCTGACCACTAGCGTCCTGCCCTCGGGCTGGTCACCGCTCGGGCTTCTGAAGCATCTGGTGTTCGTCGAGCGCCGCTGGATGCAATGGGGCTTCGCCGCCGAGCAGGTACCGGACCCCTGGGCCGACCACGATCCCGACTTGAAGCGGTGGGTGCTTGAGCCCGGCGACACGCTTCTCACGCTGACCGAGCGGCTCAGCGCAATCGCCGACCGCACCGACGCGATCGTTCGCATGGCGGAGCTGAGCGATAGGGCCGGGCTCGGTGGGCGGTTCAGCAGCGATCCGCCGACGCTTGGCTGGATTCTGGTTCATCTCCTCCAGGAGTATGCGCGGCATGTCGGGCACCTGGACGTGGTACGCGAGCTGATCGATGGGACCGTCGGCGAGTAGGCCGTTCGCGTCGCCCTGAGCCTCACCGATGCGCCCTGCCGTCGCCGATGCGCCCTGAGCCTGTCGAAGGGCCGTGTCGAGGCGCACAGCTTCACTCTCCCCCATCGCCAGGAAAGAGCCAGCACAGGCCGGGACCGAGCTGGTCCCGCCAGGACTCCCATGAGTGCCCATCCCGTGACTCCACATAGTTGATCTTCATCCCGCTGCTGCGCAAGATCGGCAGCATGGCGCGGTTCGCATCGACCAGGTCCTCGTACGCCCCGCAGGAAATAAATGCCCGGTCTACTACGCGCACCGGGGCAGCGCGGTAGCGATCAATGAAGTGCACGACTGGATCGAAGACGGTGGCGCCTTCACCGTGCCACACAGCGGGATCGGAGTAGAGAAACGATCCGGACTGCAACAGCAGGGACCCGTAGACATCGGTGAACCTGACTGCCGTGGAAAGTGCTGCCACCGCACCGAAGCTGGTGCCCATCAGGCACCTGCCACTCGGTGCAGCCAACAATGGAAACTCCGTTTCCAGTCGCGGCAACAGCTCGCGGGTGATCCACTGGGCATGATCAGGATCGTCCGGATACTCGGTGAGTCGCTCGCCCGGATGGGTGAACGCGACGGTGATCTTGGCCAACTTCTTGTCGTGGATCAGATTGTCCAGAACCAGCTTCATCGAGGCGTAGTCCAGATAGTCACCCCCATCGTGGACCAGAAGCAGCGGGTACGGCATCGAGCTCTCGAAACGAGCCGGCAGGTACATCGTGACGCGGTTGTCGCGGCCTTGCGCTGCGCTGTGCATCTGCAGGTCGACAAGCTCGCCGGGATCGGTCTCCGCTCGGAAAGTGGCCCAATCAGGGACGGCATAGCCCGGCCCGCCGCATACCGAGCAATCGCCGACCGGGCTCCGGGCTAGTCGCGGGTTGTAAGGATCGTTGAAACGCCACCATTGTCCGTCGCGGCAAATTTCGAATTGGTACTCAACCCGTGATCCCCACTCCAGCCCGATCGTCAGAAACCAGAGATCGGTCCCCGGAATCCGCGTGAGCTCAAGATCATCCGGCCAGGCATTGATGCGATGGCGCAGATAGACGGCGTCAGCTTCGGCAAGCACCGCAAACGTCGCGACGCTGCCCTCGACCAGCGGAACGGCGTGGTCTTCGAAGAATGTCGCCGTGGCGGCCTCGCGGTGCCAGCGGTCAGGCAGCTCGGCAACCGTCGCGCGTAACTGATCAATCGCCAGCAACCGATCGCCATTCACCGGGTGATGCTATCGACCGTAGCTGCCTATACCGCACTTGTGACGAACCCTGGTGGCGATACGCTCGGCTTCGCTGTACCTGAACCCGCTCTCCAAGGAGTGACACACCATGGCCAACTATCAGGCCACGCCGCCGCCACAGCCAGCAGCCGATCCCGGCAACACTCTCGGGCTCGTCGGATTGATCTTGGCGATCATCCCGTGCACCTCGACTATCGGGCTGGTCTTGAGCATCGTGGGCTACATCATTTCGCGCCGCGCCGGCTTCCAAAACAGCAAGGCGTTGGCAGGCATCATCATCGGCATCGTGTGGATCGCCCTCGGCATCATTGCCCAGGTGACGGGATTCCTCACCGGCATGTTCCAGAACTGATTCCGGGCGCTTCCGGTCAGACACCCGCTGCGTTGCTGTTCCGCAGCGCAGCATCCATGCCTGCGAAAAGAGCCCCGCCGCCGAGGACATCCCAGTCTCATTCGCCATCGTCACGTCCCTTCGCCGGAACGATCATTGTGTTGGCCGCCGGGCCGCGGAGGCAATACCGCGGGCACGTACGCTGCTGAGCATGACCACGGAAACCCTGCCAGCGCGTCGCGGGCGCATCCGATTTCCCGACATCAGCTCGCGGGCATATGAGCATCCGGCCGATCGCGGTGCACTGGTGGCCCTGCGTGCCATTCCCGGCTTCGACTCGGTCCTGAAGACACTTTCCGGAGCCATCGGAGAGCGCAGCATACGGTGGCTCTACCTCGCCACTGCGATCCGCGTCTCGCCGCGCCAGTATCCAAACATTCACCAGATGCTCGAGGAGTGTGCGACGACGCTGGACGTGCAGCCCGTTCCGGAGCTGTACATCGAGCAGGATCCCACTCCTCAGGCCATGGCGATCGGCCTCGACAAGCCGATCATCGTGATCAGCACCGGAATGCTCGACCTGGTCGACGAGGAGGGACTGCGGTTCATCATTGGGCACGAGGTCGGGCACGTCCTTTCCGGGCACGCCGTCTATCGCACGATGCTGCTGGCCTTGATCAATCTCGCTGCTGCCATGGAGTGGCTGCCAATCGGTGCCTGGAGCATCCGGGGGATCATCCTTGGCCTCAATGAGTGGTTCCGGAAGTCGGAGTTGTCCTGTGATCGCGCCGGTCTGCTCTGTTCGCAGGATCCCGACGCGGCCTTGCGGGTACACGCGAGCCTGGCCGGGGCGAGGAACCCGAACGAGTTTGATGTTGCGGGCTTTCTGGACCAGGCGGAGGAGTATGAGACTCGAGGTGACGTACGCGACAGCGTGTTGAAGCTCTTGCAGCTCAGTGGCAAGAGCCATCCACTAGCAGCACTGCGAGCGGCCGAGCTGCAGAAGTGGGCGGCCGGTGCGCACTATGCCGAGATCCTTGCGGGGACCTACCCGCGCCGCTCCGATGACAAGGAAGCTCCCATGAGCGAGGAAGTCAAGGCTGCCGCCAACTCGTACAAAGAGAACTTCACAACCTCAGGCGATCCTCTGTACAAACTCGTCGGCAAGATCGGCTCGGTGGCGGGAACCGCCGGCGGGTCGGCAGCGAACCGGATGCGCGATTGGTGGCGAGGTGGTCAGGACTCGGGGACGCCATCGTGACGACCTTGCACGTGGGCGGGCATGGCGACCAGGTTGATCCCATAGCCGAGGCGGCGGCGCGCGGCGCGACGCTGGCGCAGTTCTTCCTGGGTGACCCGCAGGCGTGGAAGGGGCCAGAGATCAGGTACGCCGGTGGCGGCGCCGCGCTCAAGGCGGCAGCCCAACAGGCCGGCATTGCGCTCTACGTGCATGCGCCGTACGTCTTGAATGTGGCAACCACCAACAACCGGATCCGCATCCCCAGCCGGAAGTTCCTGCAGCAGTACCTCGATGCGGCGGCTGAGGTTGGCGCGACGGGTGTGATCGTGCACGGCGGGCATGTGTTGAAGAACGACGATCCCGCGATCGGCTTCGACAACTGGCGCAAATGCATTGATGGCCTGAATATGTCGGTGCCCTTGCTGATCGAGAACACTGCTGGTGGGGACAACGCCATGGCTCGTCGCCTCGATCGCATTGCTCAGCTGTGGGACGCGCTCGGTCAGGCCAAGGGCGGTGACACCGTCGGTTTCTGCCTCGACACCTGCCACGCCCATGCCGGTGGTGAGGAACTGGTCGGGCTGGTCGATCGAGTGAAAGCCATTACTGGCCGCATCGATCTGGTGCACGCCAATGACTCTCGAGATCCCTTCGACTCCGGTGCCGACCGGCACGCCAACTTTGGTGACGGCGAGGTCGGAACCGGCGCTCTAGCTGAGGTGGTGCGCACGGCCGCTGTGCCGGTCGTTGTGGAGACTCCTGGTGGCCGGGAAGGCCAGGGCGCCGACATTGCCTGGCTCAAGGAGAATGTCTAATCGGCCCAAAGCCCTGAAAACGCATCACTCACGAGTCCGATGCCGCCAAAATCGGGCTTTTGGAGGACGTGAGTGATGCAAAATCAGGGCACAAACTCAAGTGGTGCTACGCCCTACCTGCTTGACCCCAACCCACAGACCGGCAACGCAGGTGATGATCGCCGCTAGGACGGCCCATGCGATCGCCGGATCATCGAACGTGCCTGAGAACAGCGCACGCTCCGCGTCCACGATGTAGGTCAGCGGGTTGAACTGGCCGAGGATCTGGATCCAGCGCGGGCCGGCCTCCAGCGGCAGCATCATGCCGGACAAGATCAGCAGCGGAAACAGCAAGGACTGCTGCACCGCCCAGAACATCCACTCTCGCTTACGGGATGCGATGGCCAGCGCATTGGAGAACGCGCCCAGGCCTACCCCGAAGACTCCGAGCAGCAGCAATCCAGCGAGCACGGGCAACGGGTAGAGCTTGAACCCGAACGGAATGGATACCAAGACGACCAGCGCAGCCTGGACGACGAGCGGCGCAAGTTCCTTCAGAGCTTTCCCGATCAAGATTGCCGAGCGATGCAGTGGACTTGCGAGCACGCGCTCGTAGGAGCCCATGGTGATCTCGAACAGCAGATTCGAACCTGTCGTGCTGGTCCCGAACAGGCAGATCATCACGATCACTCCTGGCAGAAACCACTGCAATGGCGACGCACCATCGATCGCCGCTGGATCCACTGATCCCGCCAACAACGGGCCGAAGAGCCCAAGGAACACCAGCGGCTGAACAAGGGAAAAGATGATGGAGAACGGGTCACGGAGGACCAGGGACATCTCCCGCTGGAACACGGCTCGAGTATCGGCAATCACGGTTGTCATGCCGCCACCTCGCTTTCCTCGCGCAAGCTTCGGCCGGTCAGGCTCAAGAAAACGTCATCGAGCGTCGGCACTCTTACGTCGGCGGCACGGACCTCGACTCCGGCGTGATCAAGTTCGCGCAACAGCCAGGGCAGCGTGCGCGTGCCTTGATCAAACCGTCCAGCAATCGTTACTTCACGCGATCCGTTGGATGTGGTCAGCTCGCTGCCGCGGGTAGCAACCACGGCCGACGCGGCTGCAAGATCGCCGCCATCGACGGTCACCGCAATGCGGTCACCGGCCAGCGTGGCCTTGAGATTGGCGGCAGTGTCATTGGCGATGATCTCACCATGATCAATAACCAGCACCCGCTCGGCATGCTCGTCCGCCTCTTCCAGGTAGTGCGTGGTCAGCACGATGGTGGTCTCCTGCCGACCGCGGAGTCCGTTGATGTGTTCCCAGAGGTTGGCCCGGTTGTGCGGATCCATTCCGGTCGACGGCTCATCGAGGAACAGCAGCCCAGGGCTGTGCATCAGGCCTAGCGCGATGTCCAGCCTGCGGCGCTGGCCGCCGGACAGCGTGCTGACTCGGCGCTTCTCGAGCGAGGTCAGGTCGAGGGTCTTGGTCAGCTCTTCGGCCCGGGCATGGGAATCTGAAGAGTTCATGCCGTAGAACCGGCCTTGCATGACCAGTTCGTCCATCACCCGGAAGCTGTGCCCAGCGCCGTCGCCTTGCCCGATATACCCGATCCGGGAGCGCACTACTGCCGGCTCGGTGGTGATGCTCGCCCCTGCCACCCAAGCGTTGCCGGACGTTGGTGGCAGCAGGGTGGTCAGCATCCGAAGCGTTGTGGATTTACCTGCGCCGTTGGGGCCAAGAAAAGCCACCAACTCGCCCGCGGCAACATCTATGTCGACCCCCTTGACCGCCTCGATGGTTTCCTTCTTGCTGACAAAATGCCTTGTCAGCCGCTCAGTGTGGATCATTGCTGCCTTCCTGGTGGCATTCGCGCCTGGGGTTTCAACTCGAATTCCGTACGCCGTACCGGATTAGAATAACATACACTGTACGGAGATAAGACCATCACAAGCCACTGACATTTTTTGAGTGAGGACTGCAAGCGTGACCGAGCCGATTCGGCGGGAAGACGAAGGCGCTGACGGCCGAGGACCGGCGGAGAACCGATCCAGTGAGCAGGTGGGCACACCCGAGGGCCGCCGAGTCGTCGACTTGCTGTGGGCGCCCATGCAGCAACCTCCGGTACGCGGCCCCAAACCGCGCATCAGCCTCGCCGAGGTGGTGGCCGCGGGAGTCGCAATCGCCGACACCGAAGGCATGGCGGCCTTGTCCATGCGGAAGGTGGCAAGCCGTCTCGGAATGGGCGCCATGTCGCTTTATACCTATGTGCCCGGCCGCTCGGAACTGGTCGAGCTGATGATCGATCGCGTTTATGGCGAGCATGCCCTGCCCCATCCGGAGCTGCCATGGCAGCAACGCCTCGAGCAATGGGCTCGAGAGACCTGGCGGATCTACGGCGCGCACCCGTGGCTGCTCGACTACAACATGGCGCGACTTCCCGTCGGACCGCATGTCCTCGATGTTTCCGAAGCCCTTTATGCCGCACTGCAGGCCGGCGGATTCACTGGCGCCGAGAACGTCGCGATCTCCAACCTGATCCAGTGGCAGCTGCTGGGCGCCGCCCGCTCCATGATCAGCGATGCGGACGAGGCACGGCACACCGGAGTCTCTGCCGAGGCTTACTGGAATTCCCGGGCCAGTTTCTGGGACACCTATTTCGACTGGGACCGGTACCCGACCATGGCCGCTATCTGGGAGACAGGTGGCTTCGATGATCCAGCCGGCTGGGATTTTGATCGGATGCTGCAGCGGCTGCTTACCGGGATCGAACAGTCGGCGATGATCAACGAGGACGCTGGAAGGTAAGCGGCCCTGTACGCTCGCCACGACCGATGATGCAGCGGAAGTAGTCCTCGTTGGGCTGCTGCGGGCCCAACACCAAGATCTCCCAATCCGAGCGGCGATCCCGCGAGCGCAACATCGAGTTCGCGATCTCTTTGGTACACACGCGGCGGATATGGGCATCGGAGTCCAGCTGCGACTGCCGACGGAGGTCATACGTCATCCGGCCAGCGAGGAACGTCTGGTACACATGCACGTTGTCGCAGCCCTGTTTGGTGCCGAGCGAGGGAATGTCGGAGTATCCGATCACGCCCGCCCAACATTCGGGCCGTGATGCACAGTAGGTGCCGGCGCCGAGCCGCTCGGAGCAGTCGACGAATCCTGCTGGCACGACGACCGGCGTTGTTGTGGTCGGACTGGCTGCGCTCGAGCTCACAGACTGAATCGGCGTGGGCGCCGCGGCCGGCTCGTCAGCTGAGAAGAGGTTCAACAGTGCGATGCCCGACGCCAGTGCGATCAGCACCGCGGCAATAGCCAGGGTCGCAAGTCCTCGATGCTCCCACCGGCGGAACCCGTCAACCGGAGGCACCGGCTCGGGCTTGGCGACCACCGGCTCCTCGTCGGTAGCAGGCGATGCGGGTTGTGAGGGTGGTGAGGGTGGTGATTCCTGCTTGGGCTCCTGCGGCCGCGGCGCCAGCTTGGTCGACAGATTGAGTGCCGACAGCTGATCACGAAATTGCGATGCCGTCGGCCGGTCCACCGGGTTCTCGGCCATGGCATGCAGCAGGGCGTCCATGAAGCCCTTGTCGACACCCGGTATGCGCTTGATCGGATTCTTCTGCCGCTTGATCATCTCCGGGATGCTCGGCATCTCCATCGTCTCTGACCAGCGCGGGGCATGCCCGCTGAGTACGGCGTACAGCGTGGCCGCCAAGGAATAGACGTCGGCGTACTCGGTCACCGGTTGCTTGGCGAAGACCTCCGGCGGCGCGTATGCGGGAGTGATCGCCTCAACGGTCTCGCTGAGTGGCGTGTCGGGATCGATCAGTGCCGCCAGACCGAAATCGGCCAACCCGGCGTTGTTGTAAGCGTCGATCAAGATGTTGGCCGGCTTGACGTCGCGATGCAGCACGCCAAGCAAGTGCGCCGCAGCCAGGGCATCTGCGATCCGCACTCCCACGTCGCGGACTCGGCGCTGGCTCGGCCGTGGCTCTTGGGTCATCCATCTGGTCAGCGAACCGCCTGGACACAGCTCCATGACCAGGAACGGGCGGTCGTCACCGAGCAGGCCGGCATCATGAACGGTGACGATGCCGGGGTGTCCGGACATTCGGCCCGCAGCGCCGGCCTCACGCAGGAAGCGACGCTGTTCAGCGTCGGTGTCCAGCTTGCGTTCGTCGACCTTGACGGCGACCAACCGGTTCAGCGACTCTTGCCGGGCCTGCCAGACGATAGCGAAGCCGCCGCGGGCGATCGCGCGCCAATCCGCCATACCGGGAATTTCCGGTGGAACGGGGGCAGCCACGCGAACCAAGATAGTTCCGACTCCACCGACCTGGCGCTTTATACCACGCCACTTGCCGATAACGTCGGATTCGTGAGTCGCAGCGTCTACCTCGCAGCACCTGAAGGTCTCACCGGCAAATCGGCCGTGGCGCTGGGATTGCTCGACGCGCTAACCCGTGAAGTGGGCTCGGTCGGCGTGTTCCGACCGCTGACGACGGCAAGCTCGAGCAACGACGATCTTGATCTCAGCGTTGATCTTCTTGTCAACCAGCCGGGTATCTCCCAGTCCTATGACGAGGCCATCGGAGTGACCTATGAGGCCGCCCGCGAGGATGCAGACGAGGCCCTGCATATGATCGTCGAACGCTTCGGCCAGCTCACCGATCGGTTTGAAGTGATCTTGGTCATCGGCTCGGACTATGCAGATGTCGCGGCCGGCACAGAGCTGACGTTCAATGCCAAGATCGCCGCCAATCTCGGCTCTCCGGTCGTGCTGGTGGTGCACGGCCGGAAGCGTCGTCCGGAGCAGATTCGCGCGGCCGCCGAGAGTGCGATCGCGGAACTGCGAGCCAATCACGCGCATACCGTGGCGGTGATCGCCAACCGTGTTGATCATGATGCTGCTGATGCGATTCGGAGGGCACTCGCCGATCTTCCCGATGTGGTGACCGCTGCGATCACCGAAAGCCCATTGCTTTCCGCACCGACCTTTCGAGCGCTGGCAGAGGCCGCCGACGCCGAGTTGGTGCTGGGCAGCCAAGCCTGGATGGATCGGGAGGCCCTAAGCCTGATCGTGGCAGCAATGAGCCTGCCCCACGTCTTGGAACGACTCAGCCTGGATGTCGCGGTAATCGCGCCTAGCGACCGTACCGATCTGATCCCGGGGCTGATGCTGGCCCATCAGTCAGGCACCTTTCCGCCGCTGGCCGGGATCTTGCTCACCGGTGGCTACGAGATTCCCGAGAGCATTCGTCGGCTGTCCGAAGGTGTGCAGCAGGACCTGCCGATCGCGATGACCAGTCTTGGCACTTTCACCACTGCCGAGCGACTGATGGGCGTACGAGGGCCGATCACCAAGGATTCCAGCCGCAAGATCGAAACTGCGCATCGGGCGTTCGCCGAACAGGTCGATCATGCGGCTCTGCTGTCCGCGATCGATGTTTCCGGCTCCGAGGTCCGTACGCCGTTGATGTTCGAGTACCAACTCGTGGAACGTGCCCGCGCTGATCGGCAGCGGATCGTGCTTCCGGAGAGTCAGGATGATCGAATTCTGGAGGCAGCGGCCATCTTGCAGCGGCGTGGCGTGGCCGACCTGACATTGCTTGGCGACGAGACCAAGGTCCGCGCTCGCGCCTCGACTCTTGGTCTTGATCTTGATGAAGTATCGATCACATCGCCGTTGGATGCTGACCTTGTCGAGCAGTTCGCCGCCGCGTACGCCACAGCCCGGGCGCACAAGGGGATGACCGTCGAGCGGGCCCGAGACATCGTGACCGACATTTCCTATTTCGGCACCATGATGGTCCATCTCGGGCTCGCCGATGGGATGGTCTCTGGTGCGGTGAACACCACCGCGCACACCATCCGTCCGGCCTTGGAGTTCATCAAGACCAAGCCTGGAATGAATACGATCTCCAGCGTCTTCCTGATGTGCCTGGCTGATCGGGTGCTGGTCTACGGTGACTGCGCGGTTATTCCTGAGCCGACGACCGAGCAGCTGGCTGACATCGCAATTTCCTCAGCGGAGACTGCGCAGCAGTTCGGCATCCAGCCGCGGGTGGCGATGCTGTCGTACTCGACCGGTACGTCAGGGTCGGGAGCTGACGTGGAAAAGGTACGGGCTGCCACGGAGCTGGTGGCCCAGCGAGCGCCTGAGTTGTTGTTGGAGGGCCCGATCCAATACGACGCGGCGATCGATCCCGCGGTGGCGCGGACCAAGCTGCCGGACTCACCGGTCGCAGGACGCGCCACGGTGTTCATCTTTCCGGACCTGAACACCGGCAACAACACCTACAAGGCGGTGCAACGCAGCGCGCACGCGATCGCCATTGGCCCAGTACTGCAAGGGCTCCGCAAGCCGGTCAACGATCTGTCTCGCGGGGCGCTGGTAACCGACATCGTGAACACAGTTGGGATCACGGCTGTGCAGGCGCAAGCGATCAAACAGAACCAGCCGGCGGAGGCTGCGACTGCAGGCATCGGGCATGAATGAGACACCCGTCCTGGTCGTGAACGCCGGCTCTTCGTCGCTGAAATATCAGCTGGTGGTGCCGGAAACCGCTGAGGTGCTAGCCAAGGGGATCATCGAGCGGATCGGTGAAGCCGGCAGCTCCGTTGCTGATCATGATGCGGCAGTGCGGGCTATGGAAGACGAGCTGACGGCCTCCGGCGTTGATCTGGATACGGTGGGCTTACGAGCTGTCGGCCACCGCGTCGTTCACGGTGGGCCGGATTTCTCCGATCCCACGATCATCGATGATGAGGTGCTCGACAAGATCAAGGACCTGATCCCACTGGCGCCGTTGCACAATCCAGGAGCGGTGTCGGGTATCGAGGCAGCGCGGGCTGAGTTCGACGTACCGCATGTTGCGATCTTCGATACTGCGTTCTTCAGCACCCTCCCGGCGGCGGCCGCGACGTACGCGATCCCTCGTGATCTTGCGGAGAAGCATCGGATCCGGCGCTATGGATTCCACGGAACCTCGCATCAATTTGTGTCTCGCGCGGCAGCGGAACTGGTTGGCCGTGATCTTGGGGAGCTGAATCAGATCGTGCTGCATCTGGGCAATGGCTGTTCGGCTTCGGCGGTGCGCGGCGGTGTGGCAGTCGAGACGTCGATGGGGCTGACGCCACTAGAGGGTCTGGTGATGGGCACCCGCTCGGGCGATGTGGATCCAGGACTGCACACGTTCCTCCACAATGAGCTCGGGATGTCGATCGGCGATATCGATGCTCTTTTGAACAAGCAGTCAGGTCTCAAGGGCCTGGCCGGCGTGAATGACTTCCGCGAACTCGAGCAGCGGCGGGGCGCCGGCGACGACTCGGCCCAGCTGGCGTTCGAGGTCTATGTCCATCGACTCAAGCACTACCTCGGTGCGTATCTGGCACTTCTTGGTGAGCTTGATGTCGTCAGCTTCACGGCGGGCGTGGGCGAGAACAGTGCGGCGCTGCGAGCGGCGGTAGTCGACGGCCTGGATGGCCTCGGATTCGAGGTGGATCCGGAGCTCAATGCCGAGCGATCCACGGTGGCCCGGGTGATCTCGCCCGACCGCGCGCCGATCAAGATCGCAGTGGTGCCCACGAACGAGGAGCTGGCGATCGCCCGGGAGACCGCAGCGCTCCTGCAATCCCACACCGACTAAACGCACGCGCTAAACGCCCGCGCCGCGAATCGGCGCCGTTCCATTCTTCCGCAACCTCGGCGCCGAAACCTACGTTCACTTAGGTTGCCTGCGGTCTGCATAGGTTCCAACCTGTGCAGACCGTCAGCAAGGTACGTGAACGTAGGTTTCGGCAGCAGAGGTCGCCAGTTAGTCCGCGGCATAGGGTGAGCGCATGGCAACTGCGCTGATCACCGGGGGTACGTCAGGCATCGGCGCCGCGTTCGCGCGGGCCCTCGCAGAGCGTGGTGATGATCTTGTACTGGTCGCGCGCAATGCCGACCGGCTCACCGAGATGGCGACCGAACTGAAAGAGCGCTACGCGATCAGCGTGGAGACGATCGTCGCCGACTTGGCGGTACGCAGTGATGTGGTCGGGATCGCGGAGCGATTGGCGAGTATCGAGCAGCCGGTTGATCTGCTGGTGAGTAATGCCGGCTTCGCCGTGCGGAGGAAGCTCACCGAGGTAGACACCACTCCGCATGAGCATGCCATCGACGTCATGATCAGGGCGGTGTTGATGCTCGGCGCCGCCGCCGGACGAGCAATGCGTCAGCGCGGAACCGGCACGATCATCAACGTCTCCAGTACCGCGGGGTTCATGAGGATGGGCGGCTACTCCGCAATCAAGGCCTGGGTGACTGCCTACAGCGAAAGTCTGGCAAATGAACTGCACGGCACTGGAGTCAAGGTCGTGGCACTCTGCCCCGGCTGGGTGCGTACCGAGTTCCACGAGCGTGCTGAGATCAACGTCAGTTCGATACCGGACCCTCTGTGGTTGGACGCTGATCGACTTGTGGCCGCCTGCCTGAAGGACGCGGAAGCCGGCAAGGTGATTTCCATCCCGTCCAAGCGCTACAAGGTCCTGATGACAGTCTGCGAGCATCTGCCGCATCGCGCCCTGCGGGCCGTCTCACGCAAGTTGACATCTAGCCGCCACTAGCAAGCCCTTGACAGGAAACCATTTGGTTTCCTATTGTGGGCTGATGGAAGCGGTGTTCAGAGCGCTTGCCGATCCCACCCGGCGGGCCCTGCTCGATGCACTGTATGAGCAGGACGGCCAGACCCTGGTGGCCCTGACCGGCCGACATGACATGACGCGGATCGCCGTGGCCAAGCATCTCCGGCTGCTCGAAGAGGCCGGACTCGTCGTGAGTCGGCGTCGCGGCCGGGAGAAGTTGCACTTCCTGAACACCGTCCCGATACGTCTCATCCACGACCGGTGGGTGAGCAAGTACACCGAGCCGTGGGTCGCCGGTCTGGCCGGCCTCAAGACTGAACTGGAGCACCCGATGGAAAAGATCTTCGAGATCTACATCCGCACTACGCCGGAGCGGTTGTGGGAAGCGATCACCGACCCGGCAATCCGCGCCAAGTACCACTTCGGTGCCGGAGTGAAATCCGACTGGACGCCGGGCTCACACTATGCGCTGATCCATCCAGGCGCCGACGGCCCACTCGCCGAGGGCGAGAACCTCCTCGTCGATCCACCGCGCCGGCTGGTGCAGACGATGCACACGTTGTGGAGTGAGGAGGCCGAAAGCGAAGGCACCTCGCGGGTGACGTGGGAGATCGAACCGGTCGGAGATTCCTGCCGGTTGACAGTCACACATGACCAGCTGAGTGACAACGCGCCGCCCGAACTGTACGGCGGGTGGCCGATGATCCTCTCCGGCCTGAAGACCTGGCTCGAGACGGGCCAAACCCTCACCACCCCAGGCTCACTGATGTACGGCCAGGCCTGAACCAACAAGAAAAGGAGATCTACCATGCCCGCAACCACCATCACCGACGTGCGAACGATCGGGATCAAGGTCAGGAATCAGGATGAGGCACTTTCCTTCTACGTCGACAGGCTCGGCTTCGAGAAGCGACTGGACGCCCCGATCAGCCCGACCATGCGTTGGCTGGAGGTCGCGCCTGCTGGCGCCAGCACCTCGATCGCCCTCAACGCGGTCGAGGACACGGCAGATGTCGGGACCGATACCGGTGTCCGATTTACGGTTCCCGATGCCGCTGCGGAGCACACCGCCCTGCGGGAACGCGGCGTCACTGTCGGAGAACTATTGCGCTGGGACGGCGTACCCCCGATGTTCACCTTGGACGATCCCGACGGCAACCGCTTCTACATCGTGGAGGAGTCATCATGACCGCACAGCGTTCGCTGGACAAGACGTTCACCGCCGCCCTGCACAAGAGCCCGGCGAAGGGTGGCTGGACCTATGTCGTGACCGACTGGAGCGCTGACTTCTTCGGCACCCGCGGGCTCGTCAAGGTCACCGGGACCGTTGACGGCAATCCCTTCCGCAGCTCGTTCATGCCTCTGGGGGACGGGACGCACAAGCTGCCGATCAAGGCGGATCTGCGGCAGGTGATCAACAAGCACGAGGGTGACACGGTCACCATCCACCTCAGCGAACGACTCGGGTAGCCACCCCGCGCGGTGCGCCCTTCGACGGGGCTCAGGGCACAGATGGCGCAGGCACAGGGCACATGTGGGGCGAAGACTCAGGGCAGATGTGGCGCAGGCTCAGGCACATGTGGCGCAGGTTTGGGCAGCATGCAGCTGGCGCGGCTCCGAACTCTCAGCGTGAGGACTTGGCCAGCAAACGGCCCCCGGCGGTCGGGTTAGGCTAACCCCATGTCGAGCCGGAGCCGCTACACCTCGCCCGTGCACGCCGGTGCGCGGATGGTCGCGCAGCGTGGCATGCTCAAGCCGCTGGTCTGGCGGCTGGTAACGGTGACGGTGTTGGGCGAGGAGCATCTCAAAGGCCTCAATCGACCCTTTGTCATCGTCTCCAACCATGCCAGTCATCTGGATGCTCCGCTGATCCTCGGGTCGCTGCCGCGCAAGCTCGCCCGGTACGTCGCAGCCGGAGCTGCCGCCGACTACTTCTTCGACGTCTGGTGGCGCAAGGGCCTGACTTCGCTGTTCTTCAATGCGTTCCCGGTGGATCGAACCGGTCTTCGCGGCCGCCATGGCCTGGCCACGAGCCTGCTCGACGACGGCGTGCCGCTGCTGCTCTTCCCGGAGGGCACGCGCTCCAGGACCGGTGAAATGGCTGCCTTCAAACCGGGTGCCGCCGCACTGTGCATCAGCCGCGATGTGCCCTGCCTGCCCGTTGCGATCGTTGGGGCATCAGATGCCATGCCGTACGGCCAGAATTGGCCGACTCGCGGACGAATGCCAGTATTCGTCAGCTTCGGGGAGCCCATGTGGGCCGAAGACGGCGAGACCGTCGCCCAATTCTCAGAACGCATTTCCAAAGAGGTGCGCGGGCTCATCGATTACGCCACCACGTACCGCGCCAACCAGAGGTAAGAGCTGCTCAGCTCAGAGCAAAGGAGAACGACGAGGATGCCCGACGTCAAGCACATGAAGTGGTGGGGCTGGGGAGTCGAAGGCGTGGGCTTTCACCACGAGGACAAGCCTGCCTTCCGACCCTTCGTGCTCAATGCTATCGATCTTGACGTGAACACCACGCCGACCGCGCCGATGGCGCTCGACGACCTGCCGATCCCTACTCCCATGATCAGCGACCAGCTGCTGGCGGAGCTGACTGAGGTGGTGGGTGCCGAGAACGTTGCACAAGATGATCTTGACCGGATTGTGCACACCTATGGCAAGGCGCTCCGAGACCTGCTTCGGATACGGGCCGGTGACATTCCTCGGATACCCGACCTCGTGATCTATCCGGGCAGTGAGGCTGAGGTGCAACTCATTGTCGATCGCGCAGTCGCGGCAGATGCGGTGATCATTCCGTACGGTGGCGGGAGCAATATCTCCGGCAGTTTGCACGCTCCCGAGGATGAGACTCGCCCAGTCATCTCACTTGATCTTGGTCGAATGAACCAGGTGATCGACATCGACCAGGAATCCGGGCTAGCACGCATTCAGGCCGGCGCTCAGGGCCCGGACCTGGAAAGACAGCTGAACGCCCGAGGCTGGGTCCTCGGACACTATCCCGACAGCTTCACTCACAGCACACTCGGCGGCTGGGTCGCCACCCGATCCTCCGGCATGCAGTCCGACAAGTACGGCGACATCTCCGACATCGCGCGCGGCATGCGAGTCGTCATGCCAGGCAAGGTGCTGCAGGTTCGGCCGCTCCCCCACACCTCGACGGGCCCGAGCGTCCGCGAGATGGTGCTCGGCTCTGAAGGCCGGCTGGGCGTGATCACCGAGGTGACGGTGCAGGTGCACCGGCTCCCGGAGGTACGGACGATCCTGGGCTACCTGTTCCCGTCCTGGGAGTCCGGCCTGGCCGCGATGCAGGAAATTTCCACCAGCGATGCGCATCCGTCGATCACCCGAGTCTCCGATGAGAAGGAGACCGCATTTTCCTTTGCTACTAGGAAGAAATCGAGTGGCCTCTCAATCTCTTCCTTGATCAGCAAGGGTCTGATGAAGCTTCTCCAGCGACGCGGTTGGAACCTGGAAGCGATCTGCCTGTCCTTCATCGGCTATGAGGGCGGCAAGGCGCACGTGGCGAAGCAGAAGAAGATCGTCAAGGACATCGTGGGCAAGCACGGCGGCATCCTGGTCGGCAAGGGCCCGGGTGTGCTGTACGACCAGAAGAAGTTTGATACCCCCTACATCCGCGACTTCTTGCTCGATCGTGGCGCGATCGGTGATGTTTCCGAGACGGCAGCGCCGTGGTCGAAGCTGCTGCCGCTCTATCGGAATGTGATTGCGGCTGCCGAGAAGGTGTACGCGCAGCTCGGCGTTCCAGGCTGGATCATGTGCCACCTCTCGCACTCCTACCACTCTGGCGCCTGCCTGTACTTCACCTTCGCCTTCAAGCACGACGGCGTCGATCCGCTTGGTCAGTACGAGCCCCTCAAGAACGCCATCCAGCAGGCGTTCGTCGACTCGGGCGGCACGCTCTCGCATCACCATGCGGTGGGCACCGAGCATGCCGCATGGTTGGAACAGGACATCTCCGCGCCTGGTGTGCACATGATCGAGGGTCTGTTCAGCGCCATGGATCCCAACAGCAACTTCAATCCTGGGAAGATCATCGCGAAGTAACCGACTCGTAATCCAGCCGCCCAAAGATCATTCGGGCAAGCGAAACTTGTGATCATCTTGTGGCTTGGATAGCTGCCGGAGATGCTGACATGCTCGCATCTCGGGAGATATGGTGCCGTCGTGCTTCCCCACATGATCAACACGCATCGCCGATCATTACTCCTGGTGATCTTGGCCAGCGTGGTGCTACTGCTAGTGGGAACCGGGCTCTTCCTGATTTCGCGCCCCACCGCCCGGGCGACCACTCCGCCCTCGAATCCGTTCAGCGCGTGGCCGGCAACGTTCTCCGCCGGGCCGTCCGAGAGCATTCCGCAGTGGAGTGACTGGGAGGACCTTGGCGGTACCTTCAACGCAGGGCCGAGCGTGGCCACCTGGGGCGTGAACAGGCTGGACGTCTTCGTCCGAGCAGCCGGCCAGACGATGCTGCATCGGGCGTACAACGGCTCGAAATGGTACCCGTCCGAGGATCTGGGAACCGCCATCATGGGCGGCCCAGGAGCGGTGGCGCGAGGCGCCGATCGGCTCGACATCTTCGTCCGTGGCGCCGACAACCAGCTGTGGCAGCGGGCCTGGAATGGGGGCTGGATGGACTACTTCCCGCTCGGCGGGGTCCTGACGTCGAATCCCAGTGCAGCTTCCTGGGCGCCGAATCGACTCGATGTCTTCGTCAGGGGCAGCGACAACGCGCTGTACCACAAATCATGGGACGGCATCGAGTGGAGCGGGTACGAGCGGCTCGGCGGCAACCTGGAGGGGGCCCCGGCAGCCATTTCACCAGGGCCGAACTTGATCGACGTCTTCTTCCGGGGCC
>Ga0081455_10003397_pt1 | contig 18331 bp, 19 predicted proteins | sample TabmetS3T2R1_FD_70207 | JGI IMG/M metagenome (GOLD analysis project Ga0081455, IMG submission 70207) | Tabebuia heterophylla rhizosphere microbial communities from the University of Puerto Rico - S3T2R1 | ecosystem: Host-associated > Plants > Roots > Rhizosphere ... | reverse complement strand
TCAGTGAACGAGGCCATGCTGACCGGTGTGAGCAAACCCGTGGAGAAGGGAAGAGGAGCGGAGGTGATCGGGGGCTCGATCAATGGCGAGGCGGCGATCACGGTCGAGGTCATGAAAACTGGCGACGAGACCTATCTCGCGCAGGTGATCGAGCTGGTCCGGCAGGCCCAGGAGTCACGCTCGCGCTCGCAGGATCTCGCCAACCGTGCGGGAGGCGGCCGAGCAGGGCAAGACCGTCGTCTACGTTCTGGTGGGCGAGCGCCTGCATGGCGCGATCGCGCTCGCCGACGTCATCCGACCGGAGTCGCGCGAGGCCCTGGATCGACTCAAGACGATGGGCATCCGGGCCATGATGCTGACCGGGGACGCGACGCCGGTGGCCCGCTGGGTGGCCCGGGAGCTCGGCCTGGATGAGTTCTTCGCCGAGGTCCTGCCCGAGCAGAAGTCGGCCAGGATCAAGGAGGTCCAGGCGCGCGGCCTCACCGTCGCCATGACGGGCGACGGCGTGAACGATGCGCCGGCCCTCACCCAGGCCGACGTCGGGATCGCGGTCGGCGCGGGGCACCGACGTGGCGATCGAATCGGCAGATATCGTGCTGGTCCGTTCTGATCCGCGCGACGTGACCGCGATCGTGGACCTGGCCAGGGCGACATACCGGAAGATGGTCCAGAACCTCTGGTGGGCTGCGGGCTACAACATCCTGGCGATTCCGATAGCCGCCGGCGTGCTCTACCCGGCCGGCATCCTGCTCACGCTGGCGGCTGGCGCGGTACTCATGTCCGTCTCCACCGTGATCGTCCCCGTCAATGCCCGGCTGCTCCGGCTACGGCGGTGATGGGCCATGCGCTCAGCCTCCCAGGTAGTGCGCCCGCACGTCGGGATTGTCCAGCAGGGCCCGCCCCGTCCCCTCGAAGCGGTTCCGGCCCAGCTCCAGCACGAAGCCGCGGTGGGAGATGGCCAGCGCCTGCTTGGCGTTCTGCTCCACCATCAGCACCGCGGTGCCGGCCCGGTTCACCTCCGCGATCGTGGCGAACACGATCTCGACCATCCGGGGATCGAGGCCCAGCGAGGGCTCGTCGACCAGGAGGATCTTCGGCGCGAGCAGCAGCGCGATCGCCATCTCGAGGATCTGCTGCTGCCCGCCCGAGAGCGTGCCCGCCGGCGCCCGGCGCTTGGCGCTCAGCACCGGGAAGCGGGCCAGCATCGCCTCGATGTCGCGCCGCACGTCGGCGTCGCTCCGGGTGTAGGCCCCCATCTCGAGGTTCTCCTCCACGCTCATCGCGGGGAAGTTGCAGCGCCCCTGCGGCACGTAGGAGCAGCCGCGGCGCAGCACGCGCACCGGGCTCTCCCCCGCGATCTCCTCCCCGCCCAGCCGGATGCGGCCGCGCGACGGCCGCACCATGCCGAAGACGGTGCGCAGCAGCGTCGATTTCCCCGCCCCGTTGGCCCCGATGATCGACACGATCTCGCCCGCTCCGACCTGGGCCGAGACGCCGCGCAGGACCTCGATCTCCCCGTAGCCGGCGTGCACGTCGTCGATCCGGAGCAGCGGCTCGGCGGCCCCGTCAGCGACCAAAATAGGCCTCGATGACCTTCGGGTCGCGGCGCACCACCTCGGGCGGGCCCTCCGCGATCTTCTGGCCGTGGTCCAGCACGACTACTCGTTGCGAGATGTCCATTACGACGTCCATGTTGTGCTCCACCAGCAGCACGGTCTTGCCGGCCCGGTGCAGCGCGCGGATCTGCGCCTTCATCTGCTCGATCATGGTGGGGTTGACCGCGGCGGCCGGCTCGTCCAGCAGGAGCAGCTCGGGGTCGGGCATCAGGGCTGCCGCGAAGGCCAGCAGCTTCCGCTGGCCGTAGGAGAGCGTGCCCGCCGGCGCGCTCGCCCGCGCACCGAGGCCCACCGACTCCAGCAGGCTCCTCGCTCGCTCCACCGCCGCCGCCTCCAGCCGGCGCACCCCGGGGGCGCGCACCAGCCGGCCCACGAAGCGCTCCTCCTGGTGCTGCTGCAGGAACGTCAGCAGGTTCTCCAGCGCGGACAGGCGCGGGAACACGCTCACCAGCTGGAACGTGCGCCCGACTCCCAGATGCGCGATCCGATGCGGGGCAACGCCGGTCACGTCCTGGCCCCGGAAGAGCACCCGGCCGCCGTCGGGCGCCAGGTAGCCGGTCACGCAGTTGAACAGCGTGGTCTTGCCGGAGCCGTTGGGGCCGATCAGGCTCACCAGCTCGCCCGCCTCAACCGCCAGATCGACCCCGTCCACCGCGGTGACGCCGAGGAAGCGCCTGGTGAGGCCGCGGGTCTCGAAGAGCGCCACGTCAGGCCTCCGGCGCCGAGCGGCGCCACCGCGCGCCGCGCCGCTGCAGCACGCCCTCGAGCCCGTCGGGGACGCGGATCACGATCACCAGCAGCAGGAGGCCGTAGATCACCATGCGCCACGTGGGCGCCATCCGGAGCACCTCGGGCAGCGCAGTGAAGGCGGCCGCGCCCACCACGACCCCGCGGAGGCTCCCCACTCCTCCGAGGAAGATCATCACCAGCAGGTTCACGCTCAGGCTGACGGTCAGCTCGCCGGGGCAGAGCACGCCCACGTAGGAGACATAGAGCGCGCCGATGCCGCCGGCCAGGGCCCCCGCGATCGTGAATGCGAGCATGCGATAGCGCAGCGGATCGATGGCGGCCGACGAGGCCAGCGTCTCGTTGTCGCGCACCGCATGGAAGGCGCGGCCGAGGCGGAAAGTGGTGAGCCCGTGGTAGAGCAGCGCCACCACCGCCAGGGTGGCGAGCCCCATCCAGTAGAAGCCGGGCAGCGTGGCGATGCGGAAGTCGCCCACCTGCGGCTTGGGGATGCCCGTCACGCAGAGCGGGCCGCGCGTGAAGTCGACCCAGTTGGTGGCCACGATCTGGGTCACCAGCGCGAGCCCGAGCGTGCCCATGGCGAAGCTGTGCTCGGTGAGGCGGAACATCGGCACGCCCACCACCAGCGCGGCCAGGCCGGCCAGGAGCAGGCCGGCGGCCAGCGCGGCCAGGAAGGGCCAGCGGGCTTCGGTGGCGAGCAGGGCCGCGCCGTAGGCGCCGACGCCGAAGAACGCAGGATGGGCCAGTGACAGGCTGCCCACGTGGCCCACCACCAGGTCGTAGCTGAGCGCCAGCGCGCCGTAGAGCGATGTAAAGACCAGCACGTGCAGGATGTAGCGCTGCTGGCCGGGCAGCGCCGCCGCCACCAGCCACGGCAGCGCGATCAGCACCGCCCCCGCCACCGCCCATCGCGCGCCGCGCACGGTCAGATCCCGATCCGGCGGCCGAAGAGGCCCTGCGGCCGCACCAGCAGCACCGCCACCATGACCACGAAGGCGATCGCGTCCTTGTAGGCGTAGGAGACGTAGCCGGCGGCGAGCGACTCGGCCAGCCCGATCAGGAAGGCGGCCGCGATGGCGCCCTTGACGAAGCCGAAGCCGCCCACGATCACCGCCGCGAAGGCCTTGAGCGTGAGCAGCGCGCCCACGTCCGGGAAGATGTTGAAGAGCGGCGACACCAGCGCGGCCGCGGCGGCGGCCAGCGCGGCGGAGAGGCCGAAGGTGGCCAGCGCCACGTGCTGGACGTCGACGCCCACCACCGCGCAGGCCTCCCGGTTCTGCGACATCGCGCGCATGGCCTTGCCGAGCTTGGTGTGGCCCACGAACCACTCGAGCCCGGCGAAGATCACCACCGCGGCCACCAGCACCAGGATCCGCTGCCACGCGAGACGGATGCCGCCCACGTCCAGGATGGCGGCGGACAGTCGCGTCGGCACCTCCTTGGGCTGGGTGCCGAAGGCCAGGATCGCGAGGTTGGTGAGCGTGATCGAGGTGGCCAGCGTGGCGATGAGCTGCACGTGCCAGGTGCGGGAGAGGATCGTGCGGATCACCGCGCGCTCGTAGGCCAGCCCGAACAGCCCCATCGCGGCCACCGCGGCCAGGCCGGCCAGCGGATAGGGCCAGCCGAGCCGGGCGTACGCGTACCAGAACGCGTAGCCGCCCAGCATGTAGAACTCGCCGTGCGCGAAGTTGATGAGCCGCACCACCCCGAACATCAGGGCCAGGCCGGTGGCCACCATGGCGTAGAGCGAGCCCAGGGTGAGGCCGTGGACCAGCTGCTCGAGGAGATCGATCAAGCGCGCGCTACGGCTGGATCGGGATCTTCTCCAGCACCTTCAGCTGGCCGTTGTCGATCTGGACCAGCAGCATGTTGATGAACGCCTGGTGGGTGTCGTCGAACTTCACCCGCCCCACCGGCGTGTTCGGCACGTCGACCTCCTCCAGCGCGTCGCGGATGGCCTTGCGGTCGGCCTTGCCCGTCTTCTTGATCGCGGCCTCGATGGCGGGAGCCACCGCGTAGCGGAAGGCGATGGCGGCCAGGCTGCCGTGGATGCGCACCGGCACCTTCCAGCGCTCCATCCACTGCTTCTCCCACGCCGGATCGAGCGCCGGAGTCCAGTAGGTGGCCTCCACCAGCCCGTCCGCGATGTGGGGGGTATCACGCACCTGGTACAGGAACTCCGCGGTGCCCAGGCTGCCGCGCGCGAAGAGCTTCTGGTTCAAGCCCAGCTCGCGGAACTGCCGCATGAACACGCTGCCCTCGCTGGCCAGCATCACCAGCAGCACCCCTTCCGGCGCCGCGCGCTTCACCCGGGTGAGCACCGGGCGGTAGTCGGCCTGGCCGCGATCGAAGAACTCGGTCGACACCAGCTTGATGCCCACCTTCTTGAACGCGGCGTCGTAGGCCGCGGCGGCGCCCCGGCCGAAGTCGTCGTTCTGGGCGAAGATCGACACCGTCTTGACCTGCTGGGCCATGTACTTGGCGAACTGGTTGGCCAGCATCACGTCGTCCGGGTTCACCCGGAACGCCCACTCGTTGCCGTTCTTGCCGATCTGGTCGCGGATCTTGGGATTGCTACACGCCTCGATCACCATCGGCACCTGCAGCTCCTTCACCACCGGCAGGGCGCCGAGGCAGGCCCCGCTGTGGGTCTGGCCGACGATCACGTCGACCTTGTCGACGTCGACCAGCCGGCGCGTCGCGCTCACCGCCTCGCCGGGGGTGCCCGCGTTGTCGCCGAAGTAGAGCTCGATCTTCCGGCCCGCGATGCCGCCCTTGGCGTTGTACTCGTCGGCCAGCATCTGGGCCGCCCACTTCACGCCCTCGCCGGTGATCGCCGACGGCCCCGTCATGGCCGAGGAGAAGCCCACCCGGATCGGCGGCGCGCCCTGCGCCCCCGCCCCCGGCACCTCCCCGCCGAGCCCGACGGCCAGCCCGACCGCCACCGCGATCCCGATCACCCCGCGCCCGATCCGTGTCATCGCGCTCTCCTCGCTCGGCCCTCAGCCGAGAATGTGCAGCTCCTGGCTCGACTGCGTGAGCCGGCGCACGCCGGCCGTCGTGATCTCGACCGCGTCCTCCACCTGGATCCCGCCCCAGCCGTGCTCGTAGTACGGCGTCTCCACGCAGAACACCATGCCCGGCTCCAGCACCGTCTGCCCCGCCGCGTTGATCGTCGGCGGGTCGTAGGGCTCGAGCCCGATGCCGTGGCCGACGTGGTTGCGCTGGTAGTGCGGCATGCCCGCCTCGCGGGTGACCGTCATGCCGACCTCGAAGATCCGGCTCACCGGCACGCCCGGCTTCATGGCCGCGATCGCCGCGATCTCGCCGTCGCGGATGGCGTCGTAGTAGCGGCGCTGCTTGTCGGTCGGCGCTCCCAGCAGAGCGGTGCGCGAGATGTCCGAGCGGTAGCCCTGGTAGACGCAGCCGAGATCCAGCCGCACCAGGTCGCCCGGCTTGAGCGCGGTCTCCGAGGCGTACACGTCGGCCAGCGCGCCCCGGTGGGGTCCGATGGTGACCACCGTGAAGAAGGTCTGGGCGCCGCGTCGGATCACCTCCTGCTCGAAGGCGCTGGCGGCCTCGCGCTCGGTCACGCCCGGCTTGAGCATGGCGAAGATCGCGGCGATGCCGTCCTCCGCAATGCGCGCAGCCCGCTCCAGCCGCCTGACCTCCTCGGGGCTCTTCACCATCCGTGCCGTCCGGAAATGGGCGTAGGCGGGTGAGATGGTGGCGCCCGGGAGCTGCTCGCCGAGGCGCTGCCAGGTGGCGGGGAACACGCCCGCCTCGTCTACCGCGATGCGGCCGGCCGCGACGCCGAAGCCGTCCAGGACCTCGCGCAGCGCCTCGCCGGGCCCGGCCGCGGGCCGGCTCGTGATCTCGCGCACCCGCGTGCCGATGGGGCCCGGCTCCTCGGTGTAGTTGAAGAAGAAGTTGCCGTAGCACGCGATGCGGTCGACCCGGATCCCGTCGGACGAGACCCCGGTGGCGTCGATGAACGGGATCACCAGGCCCACGCCCTGGCGGGTGAAGACCCCGTAGAGCTCGAGACCCCGGAACAGGGCGTGGGCTACCGACCGGAAGCCGGTCACGTACTGGAGATTCTCGGGCGTGGTGGCGACGAGGGCGTCCAGGCCCTCCGCGTCGAGCATACGGGTGAGGCGCGCGGCGATGTGCGGATCCATTCCATTGGCGCTCATGCGATCATCTCCTCCGGCTGCTCCCGGCGGCCGGGCTCAGCGGAAATTGGGCAGGACCTCCTGCCCGAACAGCTCGATGGCCTCCTGCATCTCGGCCACCGAGCTGGCCACGAACAGCATCCCCGAGCACGTGGTGACGCCGGCGCGCTCGTAGGTGCGGATGCGCTCCGAGATCTCGGCCGGGCTACCGATCAAATTGCGCGAGTCGAAGCCTCCGGTTTGCTCCCGGAGCGTCGACTTCTTGAGCGACTCCAGGTGCTTGAAGAGCTGCGAGGCGCGGAAGCGCGCCACCGCCTCCTCGTGGGTGCGCCCGATCGACACCGCGAACTGCGGCGCGACGTCGATGACGGCGCCGTCGCGGCCCGCCGCCGCGGCCGCGCGGTGGAGGTCCTCCACCCCGCGCGCGATCTCCTCCGGGGCGAGCACCGCCGGCATCCAGCCCTGCGCCCACTGCCCCGCCCGGCGCCTCACTTCTGGATGGTTGCCGCCCGCGTAGATCGGCATCGGCTGCTGCACCGGCTTCGGGTAGCACTCCACCTCCTCGAAGTGGACGGTGCGGCCCCGGAACGTTGCCCGCCGCTCGGTGAAGAGCAGCCGCAGGGCCTGCATGCCTTCGTCGACGATGGTGCCGCGCCGCACGCTGCGGGCGTCGGGGAACAGCGCCTCGTACTCCTCCCGGTACGCGCCGGTGCCCACGCCCAGGATCACCCGCCCGCCCGAGAGCTGATCCAGCGTGGCCACCTGCTTGGCCAAAACCGGCATGTTGCGCATGGGCAGCACGATGATGCCGGTGGCGAACCGGAGCTTCGTGGTGCGCGAGGCGCAGTAGGCGAAGGTCATCAGCGGCTCGAAGAAGTTCGGCGGATCCGGGAACTCCTTCTGCACGTACCGCTGGGTCGTCATGTGGTCGTTGCCCCACACCGAGTCGAACCCGAGGCGCTCGCAGAGCAGCGCGGTGGGCAGGATGTCCGCCGGCCTGGCGAACGGCACCGGGTACATCATGCCCTCGATGCAGGTGGGGATGTGGACGCCGAACTTCACCGCCGCGCCCTCCACCACGACCCGAGCTCGGCCCCGATCACCGCCAGCTGCTCCGCCGGATCCGCGGGCCCCGCGGGCAACAGGATCGGCGTGTCGAGGCCGGCCTGGCGCCAGGCCTCGAGCCGGCTCCGCACCTGGTCCGGCGTGCCCGCGAGCGCGAAGGCGTCCACGTGCGCGTCCGTCACCGCGCGCACACCCGACTCGCCGGCTCCCCGCGCGGTGCGGATGGCCGCCGTCTCCGCCTCCGTCACCCCCGCATCGGCCACGATCGACTGCCCGTGCAGGTGGGCGAGGTAGCGGGCGAGCAGCGGGCGCACCACGCGGCGGGCCGTCTCCGCGTCGCGATCGATCGCCACCGGCACGTAGGCGAGCACGGGCAGCGGTGCAGCCGCGCTCCCCTCGCCCGCGCGGGCGCGCGCCGCGTCCACCGTCTCGCGCACCCGCCGCACGTGACCCGGCGAGGACATGATCGAGCACAGCACGCCGTCGGCGATGCTCCCCGCCAGCGCGACGGCCCGCGGCCCCTTCACTCCCAGCACGATCGGCAGCGCGGCCTGGTCGGGCTTGAACTCGAGCGCGACGTCGTGGAGCGAGAACGCGGCCCCTCGATGCGTGACCCGCTGGCCGGCCCAGAGCCGGCGCACCACGTCGACGCACTCGATCAGGGTGGCCAGCGGCGCCGGCGCCGGGATCGCCATCTGATCCTCGATCCAGCGGCGCACGCCCGTGCCGAGGCCGAGCACCACCCGGCCCGGGGCGATGCCGGCCAGGGTCGCGGTCTCCATCGCCAGCAGCGCGGGATGCCGGGTGAAGGGGTTCACCACCCCGAGGCCGAGCGCGATGTGGCTCGTGACCGCGGCGGCGGCGCCGGCCACCGCGAACGCGCCGGTCTGGAAGTAGTCCTCGATGAACCAGAGGCTGTCGAGGCCGGCCCGCTCCGCGGCGCGGGCGCGCTCGACCGCGTGGCGGGGCGTGCCCTCGCCCAGCAACACCGCGCCGAGGCTAGGACCCGAGCCGAAGAACCCGCGTTCGAGCTCGGGTTTCACCCGCGCCACTCTGTTGCGGAGGCGGCTCGGAGGGGGCCGTCGAGGCCCCCTTCGACTAGGACCCGAGCCGAACGCCATAGCGCTCCTCGAGCACCGCGAGCGTGGAGGCGAAGTCCGGTCCCGCCGCCGGCACCTCCGGCAGCCATGCCCGGCTCGCCCCGTAGTCCTTGAGCCCGCCGGAGGTGAGCACGACGACGACGCTCTGATCGGGGTGCAGCGTTCCCGCGCGGGCCTGCTGCATCACCGCGGTCAGCCCCACCACCGCGGAGGGCTCGGCGTAGAGGCCCTCCTCGCTCGCGAGCGCGCGCTGAGCCTCGAAGATGCCCTCATCGGTGATCGGCACGCCCAGGCCCTCGGACTGCTTGAGCGCCGTCAATCCCTGGTACGTGCCGTAGGGCGACGCGATCGAGAACGCCACCGAGGACGTCGCCGTCACCTTCTCTGGCATCTCGAGCCCGCGCTCGAGTGCTGCCGCCAGCGGGCCGAACGGCTCCGCGGCCAGCATGCGCGGGCGCGTCTTCACCAGCCCCAGCCGCTCCAGCTCGACCCAGCCCTTCCAGATGCCGAAGAGACCGTCGCTGTAGCAGCTCGGCACCGCCACCACGCCGGGGGCGCGCCAGCCGAGGTCCTCGGCGATCTCGAACGCGATGGTCTTGTAGCCCTCGATGCCGAACGGGTTCGACCCGATGGGCGGCACCATCCAGCCGCTGGTGGGGTACCAACCGTGGCGCTCGATGCCCTCGCGCATGAGCGTCCAGCGCTGCTCGGAGCTGGCACACGCCACCACCGCCGCGCCGTAGGCCTGCATCAGCGTCTTCATGGTGTCGGGCACCGAGGCCAGCGTGAAGATCACGCACGGCAGGCCCGCGCGCGCCGCGTAGGCGGCGGTGGAGGCGCCGTGGTTGCCGGTGGACGAGATCGTGATCACCTTAGCGCCGGTCGCCACCGCGTGGGTCACCGCGAGCGAGCAGAGCCGGTCCTTGTAGGACCACGTCGGGTTCTGGCTCTCGTCCTTGGCGTAGAGGTGCGGGAGACCGAGGCGGCGTCCGAGTCGCGGAAGCGGCACCAGCGGCGTGGCGCCTTCGCCGAGCGAGATCGGCTGAACGTCCGGCAGCGGCAGCAGCCGCCGGAAGCGCCACAGGCTTCGCGGCGCGGCGGGGAACGACTCCGGAGTCAGCGGGCCGCGCACGGCGGGAGCGCGAACGGTGAGATTGACGCTGCTCGACTTCGCGGCGCAGCGCGGACAGCCGGTGAAGAGCCGCTGATCATCGTAGACCGCGTGGCAGCGGAGACACTCGAGCTCGGTCACCGCCGACGCGGGCGCCATCGGCGGCGAGGTTAGCAAGCGCCCCTGGGGGTGTCAATCGACGCACCGTTGCCTTGCGTCGGCGTCATCCGTAGACTGCGCCCATGCTCGTCTCCGACCGTCCGAGGCCGGCGCCACCGGACCCGCCGGTTCTGGTCCGTGATCCGACCGTCCGCATCACGTCGATCGTTCTGTTGCTGATCGCGGCCGCGGCGTGGGCCGACGTCATCCGATCGAGCCGCGAGGGGCCGGACATGATGATGACCATGTTCATGCCTCCCACCGTCGCCGACGCGCTCGTGTTCGTCGCGAGCTGGGGCGTCATGATGGCGGCGATGATGCTTCCGAGCGCGCTGCCGATGATCCGCCTCTACGGCGCGACACTGCGTGGCGATGCGGCGACGACGCCGCGGGCCCTGGCCATCGCCGCGTTCACGCTCGTCTACCTCGCGGTGTGGACCGCCTCCGGCGCTCCGGTGTACCTCGCCCACACGGGCCTCATGGCGCTCTCCCCGCGGGCGTTCGCGTACGGGGTCGCCACGGCCCTGCTCGCCGCCGGGGTCTTCCAGCTGTCGTCCCTCAAGCGCCGCTGTCTGCGCGTGTGCCGGAGCCCGCTCGGGTTCCTGCTCGGCCACTGGCGCGCGGGGCTCCGGGGCAGTCTGGCCTTGGGCGGGTGGCACGCGCTGTATTGTCTCGGATGCTGCTGGGCGCTCATGATCGTCCTCGTGGCGGCCGGCGCCATGGGACTGGCCTGGGTGCTGCTCATCACCGCGGTGGTCGCGGCGGAGAAGCTGCTGCCGGCCGGGGAATGGACCGCGCGCGTGACCGGGGGTGCCTTTCTCCTCCTCGGCACGGTGGTATTCTTGCACCCCGATCTCGTGACCGCGCTCCGCGCGGGTCACCTGATGTCGATGTGATGGCACGCCGTACAGACGGAGGAACCTGATGGCGACCCCCACCTGGAAGATCGATGGCGACTACTTCGAAGCGTGCAGCTGCGACTCCGTGTGCCCGTGTCCCACGTCGGGCCTCGCCGCGCGGCCGACCCAGGGGTACTGCGACGCGGGCCTCGTGTTCCACGTGGAGCGCGGCTCGTATGGGCCGACGTCGCTGGACGGCCTGAGCTTCGCGGTGCTGCTCCACACTCCGGGCCCGATGATCTCCGGGAACTGGACGGTCGGGCTGATCGTGGACGAGAAGGCCACCGCGGAGCAGCGGGAGGCCCTGACCGCGATCGGCAGCGGACAGGGCGGCGGTCCCATGGCGGCGGTGGGCCCGCTGGTCGGCACGTTCGCCGGAGTGGAGTCCCGGCCGATCCGGATCGAGCGGAGCGGCATGCGGCGATCCGTATCGGTTGCCGGCATGCTCGACATCGCCATCGAAGGCATACCCGGAGCGAGTCAGGCCGAGCCGATCTATCTCGACAATGTCGGCCATCCCGCCGCGACACGCCTGGCCCTGGCGAAGGCGTCGCGCGGCCACATGCATGCCTTCGGAATCGACTGGGACGATACGACCGGCAAGAACAATGGCCACTTCGCCCCGTTCTCGTGGAGCTCCGGCTAGGCGCCATGACCATGTGGACCGGATCCGCCTGCGCGATCATCGTCCTGCTCGCCGCGCTGGCCGATCCGGCCGCCGGCCAGGAGATCCGGCCCACGCTCGACAAGCTCAGGGAGACCGGCGTGGTCCAGTTGGGCTACCGGGAGACGTCACGCCCGTTCTCATTCGTGGGCACCGACGGCCAGCCCGCGGGCTATTCGGTCGATCTCTGCCTGCAAGTGGTCGAGGCCATTCGGCAGTCCCAGAAGCTCCCGGCGCTCAAGATCAGCTGGGTCGTGGTCACCCCCGCCGATCGCATCCCGAAGCTCGTGAAGGGTCTCGTCGACCTCGAATGCGGCTCGACCACGATCACCTTCAGCCGCATGGAGCAGGTCGCCTTCAGCCACATGATCTACGTCGACGGCGGGAGTCTGCTGGCGACGGCGGCATCCCGCATCGCCACGGTGCGGGACCTCGGCGGCAAGCGCGTCGGCGTCATCTCCCACACCACGACCGAGAAGGCGCTCGCCGCCGCCCTCGCCCGCGCCTCCGTGCAGCCCACCATCGTCACGGTGAACGATCACGGCGACGGCTTGGGCGGCCTCGAGGAGGGACGGCTCGACGCCTACGCCTCGGATCGCATCCTGCTGGCCGGGGTCAGTCACTCGCTCAGCTCGGGCATCATCAGCGCGCGCTGGGAGCCCAACTCCGTGGCCGCGGACTTTCCGCTCGCCGAGTTCTTTCAGACCACCGCGGTCATCAACACCGGCAACTCCGGCGGCCCGATGTTCAGCTGGACCGGACAGCTGATCGGGATCGTCAGTCACAACATCACCAAGTCCGGCGGCAGTGAAGGCCTCGGCTTCGTGGTCACAGCCAACACGGTGCGCAAGCTCCTCCTCGAACGGAACCGCCGCTGGTATGGGCTGGACGTTCTGCTGGTGACCGGCGCGATGGCGGAGGCGCTCCACGTGCCGCAGGCCGGCGGGTTCCTCGTCAAGCAGGTGGTCCCGGATTCCATCGGGAGTCAGGTGGGACTCCGGGGCGGGAGCCGGATGGGCCTCGTGGACGGTCGTCCAGTCGTGGTCGGCGGCGACATCATCCTCTCGGTCCAGGGCATCGCGGTGACGAGCAACCAGGACATGGCGAAGGTGCTCAAGTCGCTCGAGACTCTCAAGCCGGGCGACGAGCTGCGCGTGACCGTCCTCCGCGACCAGAAGGTCCAGGAGCTCAGCACGAAGTTTACCGGTCGCTGAGGCTCGCCGGGGGGCCGGATAACCCCTCCCGGAGGCGTCGTCAGACGCCCAGGTACCGGTGCAGGATCTCCGGCTTCGCTCGGATGTCGTCCGCCGGGCCTTCGTGCGCGAGGTGGCCGTTGTTGAGGATGTACACCCGCTGGGCGAGCGCCATTGTCGCGGCCAGGTTCTGCTCGACGAGAATCAGGGTGTGACCCTCCGCCGCGAGGCGCCGGCACACATCCACCAGCTCGCGCACGATCAGCGGGGCGAGGCCTTCGAACGGCTCGTCCAGCAGGATGATCTTCGGGTCGCGGATCAGCGCGCGACCGAGCGCGAGCATCTGCTGTTCCCCGCCCGAGAGATCGGTGCCGCGGCTGGTGCGGCGCTGGTGGAGGCGCGGGAAGATGTCGTAGATGCGGGCGAGCGGCCAGCGCTTCGGCTCGGTGAGGCCGGCCAGCACCAGATTCTCCTCGACGGTGAGGCTGCCGAAGATGCGCCGCTCCTCGTGCACGAGCTGCACGCCGGCCCGCGCGATCGCGTGGCTCTTCATCCCGGCGATCTCGAGGCCGTCGAGCCGTACCGAGCCGGCGCGGGGCTTCACCACTCCCATCAGGCTCTTGAGCGTCGTGCTCTTCCCTGCGCCATTGCGGCCGAGTAACGCCACGACTTCGTTGCGCTCGACGCGCAGCGACACCCCGAAGATGATGTGAGAATCCCCGTAGTAGCTGTGCAGCCCGCTCACCTCGAGCAGGCTCATGCGGGTTTCCCGTTCAGGCCGCCCAGGTAGGCTTCCTGCACTTTCGGGTCGGCCTTGATGTCGGCCGGCCGGCCCTCGGCCAGCACGCGGCCTTCCTGAAGCACCGTGATGCGCTCCGCCAGCTCGAACAGCGAGTCCATGTCGTGGTCGATGACGATCATCGTCCGGTCCTGGCCGATGGACTTGAGCAGCCGCACCGTCTCGGCGCGCTCGGTGGGGCTCATGCCCGCCAGTGGCTCGTCGAGCAGCAGCAGGCTCGGGGAAGACGCCAGCGCCAGGCCGATCTCGAGGCGGCGCTTCTCCCCGTAGGCGAGCTGGGCCACCGGCGCCTCGCCACGCCCGGCGAGGCCGATGAGCTCGAGCGTGTCCCCGACGCGCTCGTCGAGGCCGGGGATGTCGGCGAGGCGACGCATCAGGTCGAGCCGGAACTTGCCGCGCAGCGCCGCCAGCGCGGCGATCGTCACGTTCTCGCGCACCGTCAGGCGGTTGAAGAGCTGGTTCACCTGATAGCTCTTCGTGAGCCCGAGCTGGCACACCTCGGTCACGCCCATGCCGGTGATGTCGCGGCCCTTGAAGAGGATGGTGCCCGCGCTGGGCGGCACCTCGCAGGTCAGCATCTTGAAGAAGGTCGTCTTGCCGGCCCCGTTCGGCCCGATGATGCCGCGCACTTCGCCCGCATGGACGGAGAAGTCGATGGCCTCATTGGCCGCGACGCCGCCGTAGTGCTTCGTGAGGCTCACCGTTTGCATGATCGGCCCGGTGAAGCCGTTGCCGGCGTGTGCCCGGCCGTCTGCCGGGGCCGCCGCCGGCCGGGTCGGCCTCTTCGCCGGCCCCGCGACGGCCGCGGCCGTCTTCCCCGTCCGGCGGGCGACGAGGCGCCACGCGTCCCGCATGCCGCCGATGATGCCGTCGCGCAGGAAACACACGAGCACCACGAACACCAGGCCGAGCACGAGCTTCCAGGTCGCGCCGAGCCCGAGGGGGCCCTGCAGGAAGTCCTGGAGGAACAGCCACAGCGCCGCGCCCGCCAGCGGGCCGAACAGCATCCCGCGCCCGCCGATGGCGGTCTGGATCACGAGCTGCCCCGACGTTTCGAACGTGAAGGCCTCCGGCGGCATGAACGCTTGAAGCACGCCGAGTAGGCCCCCGGCCAGCCCGGCGTACGCGGCCGCGATGACGAAGGCGGCCAGCTTGTAGCCGTGGACGTTGTGGCCAACCGCGGCGGTGCGCAGCGGGTTCTCCCGGATCCCGCGCAACACCACGCCCACCGGCGAGCGCACGATGCGCAAGGCGACCACGATGCCCACGAAGTAGCAGAAGGCGAGGAACGGATAGAGTGCCCAGCCGCTCGTGAAGTGCAGCGTGGTGAAGCCCAGATTCAGGCTCGGCGTCGGCACCCCCGGCAGGCCGTTCTCCCCGCCGGTCCATTCCGAGAGCGGGTTGAACTCGACGAAGTAGAACACCTCGGCGATCGCCACCGTGATCATCGCGAAGTAGATGCCGGTGCGGCGCAGGGCCACGAGGCCGACCAGATAGCCCACCGCCGCCGCGGCGACCATGCCGATCAGGAGGGCCATCACCACGTGGGGGAAGCCGGCGCGCGTCAACAGGTACGCCGCGACGAACCCGCCGGTCCCGTACAGCGCCGACTGGCCGAACGACAGGAGGCCGGTGTACCCGAACAGGATGTCGAAGCCGATCCCGAACAGGCCCCAGACCAGGATGCGGTTCACCGTGTTCGGGGCGGCGCCGAGCCAGGGCAGGACGAAGGGCGCGGCGATGAGCGCGGCGGCGGTGAGCGCGGTGACCAGCAGCGGCCGCCGCGGGCTGTCGATCCGATCGCTCATGACTGGTCTTGGGGGCCCCGAAATGGCCCCCAATCCCCCAACGCTCGGACACGCCCCGGCAGAGCCGGGGCGCGCCTCGGGACGGCGTCGCGGCCGCTCATTCGCGGCCGAGCGCGCCCAGCAGCCCGCGCGGCCTCATCACGAGCACCAGCGTCATGGCCGCGAAGAGCATCACGTAGGCGTAGCCGGGGTTCACCATCGAGGTCAGGCTGATGATCTCCCCCGCGATCAGGCCGCCGAGCACCGCGCCGGGAAACGAGCCCACCCCCCCGATCACCACGACCACGAACGTCTGCACCAGGATGGCCTCGCCCACCTCCGGGGTGAGCGACACGATCGGGGCGTTGACGATGCCGGCGAAGCCGGCGGCCATGGCCCCGATACCGAACACCACCATGAAGACCCGGTCGACGTTGATGCCGAGGCAATCGACCATCACCGCGTCCTCGATGCCCGCGCGCACGATCATGCCGAGGCGCGTGCGGTAGAGGACCAGGAAGAGCACGAGCAGGGCCACCGCGACGATCCCGACCACCGCCAGCCGGTAGGTCGGGTACAGCATGAACCCGAGCGGGGTGATGCCGGCCAGCGCGCCGGGCGGCGTGATGGTCTTGGAGTCGCTCGAGAACAGCCAGCGCACCGCCTCGACGAAGACGATGGCGAGGCCGAACGTGACGAGGAGCTGGTCCTCGTGCGGCCGCGCGTAGAAATGGCGCACGATGACCCGCTCCATCAACACGCCCAGGATCAGCAGGGCGAGCGTCCCCGCGAGCACGGCGACGATGAACGACCCGGTCGCCTGGTAGGCCGCGAAGCCGGCATACCCGCCGAGCATGAACATCGCGCCGTGCGCGAGGTTGAGCACCCCGAGGGTGCCGTAGATGATCGTGAGCCCCGAGGCGATCAGCGCGAGCAGTGCCCCCAGGGCCAGGCCGTTGAAGAGCTGGGAAACGAAATTGGGCCAGGTGATCACCGGGGGCGGGGTCCTCCCCTCATGTGTAGTCGCCCAGCTTGCAGCCGAACGCGTCCGGCTTCTGCATGAGCGGCCCGCCCGGCACCACCTCGGTCACTTCCCAGAAGTCCTCCTTGTTCCGCATCTGCTTCGGCGCCTTGCCGCGCACGATGACCACCGGGCGCACCAGCTGGTGGTCCTCCTTGCGGATGTACACCTCGCCCACCATGGAGTTGAGCTTGCGCCCGGCCTCGAACGACTTGATGACGTCCGGGGGGTAGAAGGTGCCGGCGTTCTCCACCGCCTCCGCCCACATCGCGAAGGACATGTAGGCGTTTTCCGCGCCCCACTCCGGCTTGTAGCCGTACTTCTTCTCGAACGTCTCGACGAACATCTTGGCGAGCGGGTACTTGTCCTGCAGGGTCCACCAGAAGTCGGTCGCCGCGTACACGCCCTCCGAGAGCTCGGCGCCGATGTTCTTGGCGAGGAACGGGATCTGGTAGGGGATGACCAGCTTCATCTTCGGGATGACGCCGAACTGCTTGGCCTGCTGCGTCGACAGCACCGCGTCGCGGCCCCAGTTCACGTTCAGGAGGACCTCGGCGCCCGAGTTGGCGATGTTGGTGAGGTACGAGCTGTAGTCGGTGGCGCCGAGCGGAGAGACCTGATTGGTCACCATCGTCCAGCCCCCGTGCTGGGTGAGGTACTCGCTCGTCGACTTCGTCACGGTGTGGCCGTAGGTGTAGTCGGGGGTCATGAACGCGGCCTTCTTGTTCTTGCCGTAGGCCTTCAGGAGCACGGGTCCGATCGCGTTCGCCGCCGTCTCGCCGTAGAAGTTCTGGCGGAAGCCGTAGCGCACGCAGTCCTTGCCGGTGGTGTCGTTCGAGCCGGAGATGCCGGTCACGTAGAGCACCTTCTCGCGCTGCGCGAGCTTGTTCATGGCCACCGCGACCGCGCTCGACGTCGATCCGGTCATCAGGATGACCTTGTTCTCGGTGATGAAGCGCTGCTGCGCCTGGACCGCATCGTTCGGCTTCGCGGCGGAGTCGGCGACCACGACCTTGACCTCCTTGCCGAGCACGCCCTTCTTGGTCTTCGGCGAGATCTCGCGCATGAGCGGATGGCCGCCGTTGATGTGCTCGACCGCGAGCTGCCAGCCCTTCAGCTCGTCCTCCCCCTGCTCCGCGTACGTCCCGGTCCGCGGCACGCCGATGCCGATGGTGACCGAGCTGCCTTGAACTCCGGCCGGGTACGTGCCGATCGGCGGGTGGTCCTCCGCGGCCGCGCGCCGCGTCAGGCCGGGCAGCGCGAGGCCTCCGGCCAGCAGCAAGCCGTTGCGGACGAACTGCCGGCGTCCGTCGCGCCGGGGCGCTGATGTCTGATCACGCATGGTCCCCTCCTCGGGAGTAATATGTAGCCGGGCGATATATCGTGGCACGATATTAACCCATTTCCCGCGGAGTACAACTCCGCCGCGGAGGCACCGTGCAGCTCAGGCGGGCGGAACTGCGCTACCACCTCACCAGCCAGCACTACACGCAGCTCGCGGCCTGGCGCCGCGCCCTGCGCACGTTCCTGCGCTTCAGCGAGCGCGCCGCGGCCGACGTCGGCCTCGGCGCGCAGCAGTATCAGGCGATGCTCGTGGTGCGGGGCTGGACGGAAGAGCGGCCGGTCACGATCGGCGATCTGGCCGGGGAGCTCTTCATCAAGCACAACAGTGCGGTCGGCCTCGTCGACCGCCTGGTGCGGCAGGGCCTCATGACGCGGGCCATCTCGACTGCCGACCGGCGCAAGGTGGAGCTCGCCCTCACCCCGCGCGGTCGCACGGTCCTCGCGGCGCTGGCCGCCCTGCACCGGCGCGAGCTGCAGCGTCTCGGGCCCGTCTTCCGCCGGTTCCTCGCGGAGATCTCGCCCTAGGAGCGGGATGCGATGCGTCGGGTCGGGCCGCGGCCGGCACCTGTCGCTGTCCAGTAGAAATGTCACGTTAACTGTTCCGTGAAAATGTCATCCCCCGGTGCGGAGTGGTGTAAGGGGTGGAGTGAC
>Ga0081455_10003396_pt1 | contig 18333 bp, 18 predicted proteins | sample TabmetS3T2R1_FD_70207 | JGI IMG/M metagenome (GOLD analysis project Ga0081455, IMG submission 70207) | Tabebuia heterophylla rhizosphere microbial communities from the University of Puerto Rico - S3T2R1 | ecosystem: Host-associated > Plants > Roots > Rhizosphere ... | reverse complement strand
CGCCGCCGAACTGGTGCTGGCCCATCCAGGCCGCCGCCACCGCCGCCTTGGTGGTGGCGTCGCCGGCCAGGTAGCTGTCGGCCAGCGGCGGGACCACGAACACCCAGCGCAGGAAGCCGATCAGCGACAGCAGCACCGAGGCCGCGCCGACGAAGGTGGCGGCCCGCAGCACCGGGTCGTCGCGGCGGCCGAGGGCGGCCGGTAGGAGCAGGATCGGGACCACCAGGATCCCGTAGGTCCAGGCCACGGCGAACCAGGTCCAGACCAGGCTGGTCCCGCCGGCCGCGAACGCCGGCAGCACCACCTCGGGCGGCTCCCGCAGGATGTCCGGCCAGTCGAAGGTCGACGACAGCGCGGTCGCCGCCACCGCGAAGGCGACCGCGCCGACCACCAGCAACCAGCCGGTCACGCGGCGGAGCCCGTCGCTCCTGGTCTCGCTCATGCCGAGCCCCTCCTGTACGATGTTCTGGACGATGTACAGACAATGATCTGGACACCGTACAGATGTCAAGGGCCGACCGTTGGGAGGCGGATGGCGGTGCGCGCGACCAGGACCCAGCAGCGAGGCTTCCTGTCCCGCGAGCTGATCGTCGAGCAGGCGCTGGCCCTGCTCGACGAGCAGGGCCCCGGGGCGCTGTCCATGCGCCGCCTGGCCGACCGGCTGGGGGTCGCCCCCAATGCCCTCTACACCCACGTGCGCGGCAAGGCCGACCTGGTCGAGGCGCTCATCGACCAGGTCTACGCCGGCCTCGACCTGGTCCCCGACCCCGCCGCCGACTGGACCGGGCAGCTGGCCGCGCTCAGCCGCTCCATCCGCCGCCACCTGCTCGCCCACCCGGCGGTCGTCCCCTTCGCCCTCCAGCAGCCCGGCCTCGGCCCCCACGGCCTGCGCCTGGGCGAGGCCGTCTACGCGGTGCTGCGCCCGGCCGGCTTCTCCGACCAGACCGTGGTGGGGACCGTCTACGCCCTGCTCACCTACATCCTCGGGTTCGTCGCCCTGGAGATCCCCCGCGCCGGCACCGACCCTCAGACCAGCGACGAGTTTGTCCGCCGCCTCCACGCCTTCTTCGCCGCCCTCCCGCCGGGCGAGTTCCCCCACACCGTCGACCTCGCCCCCCTGCTGGCCCGCATCTCCACCGAGGACCAGTTCGAGTTCGGCATCCGCACCTTCCTGGCCGGCCTCGAGGCTCAGCGGCCCGAGCGGACCGCGAGCTAGGTGAGTCGCGTCGGGGCTCAGCCGGCGAGGAACCCGGCTACCTGGGCGCTGCCGACCTGGAACCGCCGCAGCCCCGCCGCCCAGGCCAGGCGCGCCGCGGCCACGGCCAGCTGAACCGGGGAGCGCTCACCAGCGGCCGCGACGGAGCTCCTCGTCCCGGATGCGGGCGAAGCGCCGGGCGGCCAGGGCCGCGGTCGGGTCGACGGACGCGCCGGCGTAGGCCAGCGCCTCCAGCAGCACCGACAGCCTGGACGGCTCGCGGCCGGGGCGGTCGACGGCGTGGTCCCCGGCAGCCGGGGCGTGGGTGATCCGGTCGGTGGCGACGAGGCTCATGGGAACCCTCCTTGTGAGTCATTTCACAAGGCATCGTGCGCCCGGACCGCTCCGGCATCGCTACCGGATCGTCACGACCAGGTCGACGGCGGGCCCGACCTACTCCGGGGTAGTCGCGCACTACACGCGCCTGAGCACTGTGCGACGGCCAGGTCGCGCAGGCCACCGGCGAGCGTCACGGCCGGCAATATCCTGGAGTGGCGGATCGAGGCGTCACGATCCGGCCAGGTGGCCTCATCCTTGAGGGCGGCCAGCAGGTGGTGATTGGCCTGCTCCACGCTGGCCGTCCGGACGCGATCCAGTGGCTCCCAGCGCTCCCCCGGCGGCCGGCGGAGTCGGTCGGGGTCGATCGTGACACCAGCGGCTGGCCATGTGCGCCTGTTAGTCGACCAGAACGGGCATCGGCGACGGCTCGGCCGCCGTGGGCGCCGGTCGCGGGTCGAGCAAGTCCACCGTGGGCGTGAACCAGTGGCCCCGCTCGCAACTGGTCTTCACGTGCTCGACCGGGCCGGAGGTAGACCCCCAGGTCCAGCGGTCCACGATCCTGGCCGGCGCGCGGCAGGTTGGGTCGGGGCAGGCGATCGCGTTGGGCATAGCTGCCTCCCTGTCATGGGTGCTCCTCTCGCCGCAGCACTGGTGGCCGCTGGCGACGTCATCCGATCAGGGCCGCACGAACAGGCCCTGGAACCGCGGGCCCAGCCAGGGTCGACGACCCCAGGCGCGCAGCTGGCCCCGGAGGATCCCCGGCCACTGCGAGCGCCGCCAATAGGCCACCAGCAGGAAGGTGACCGGGTCCACGGTGAGCCGGCAGTCAGCCGCCCCAGGCTGTGGCGGCTCCACCGTGGCGGTGCCGCGGTCGAAGCGGATCTGGAAGCTTGGGCCGCCGCGCAGGCGGACCTCGTAGGTGGCGGTCAGGCCGGCCGCGCTGGTCGGATCGACGTAGCGGGGCAGCACGGCGGTGAGCGCCGCGATGATCAGGCGGGCGTGGGCCGCCTCGATCGGCCAGGGACGCCCAATGGAGCGGGCGACGTCGTAGCCATGGACCACAAACTCGCCCAGCAGGATGGCGCTCTGGGCGGCCAGCTCGATGGTCACCCCGCCGAAGAAGGGGACCGGGTGGGTGGCGGGCAGCTCGGCGGTCTCGGCCAGGTACCGGCGGGTGTCGGCCTCCAGCCGCCGGGCCAGCACGCTGGGGGTTCGCTCGGACTCGGCGGCCATGCGCTGCCTGGAGACCGGGCCCAGGTCGATGGCCGGCTCCGGCAGGGCCCGGCCGCGGGCGAAGTCGGCGTACCGCCCCGGCCCGCCGGCGATATGCAGGCTGGTCTCGCCCAGCGTCCAGGCAAGGCCGTGGGTGGGCGCCTGGGGGTCGGGGACCGCCGCCAGCAGCCCGACCAGCCGCCGCCCCACCACCTCCAGGGCGGCGCGGGTGGCGGGCAGGTCCAAGGGGGCGGCGGCCGCGCTGACCAGGGATTGGGATGGGTCCAGGGTGTTCATGGCGGCCTCCCAGCGACCGATCTACTGCACGTTGCAGTAGAGGCTGACTGGCATGTTACTGCACAGTGCAGTAAAGTCAAGGGGTGGCTCGCTCACGACTGTCCACCACCGGCTTCGCGATCCTCGGGTTGCTGGCGTTGCGCCCGTGGAGCGCCTACGAGCTCACCCAGCAGATCCACCGCAGCCTGCGCTACACGATGCCCGCCTCCGAGCGGCACCTGTATGCCGAGCCCAAGCGCCTGGCCGAAGCCGGGCTGGTCCGGATGCGCCGCGAGGCGGTGGGCCGGCGCAGCCGCACCGTCTACGAGATCACCCCGGCGGGGCGCGAGGCCCTGCGCCGCCATCTGGCGACGCCGCCCGCACCGCCTCAGCTGGAGTTCGAGGCCCTGCTGCGGCTGGGCTTCGCCGACCAGGGCAGCAAGCAGGACCTGCTCGCCGCCCTGGACGCCACCAGCCGGCAGGTCGAGCAGCTGCTGCACGACGGCATCCAGCAGGTCCGCGGCTACCAGACCGACGGCGGCCCCTTCCCCCAGCGGCTGCACCTCATCATGCTGTTCACCCGCTTCTACGCCGACTTCCTGCTGCTGGTGCGCGACTGGGTCGCCCTGGCGCGCCGCGAGGTGGCCAGCTGGCCGACCACCAGCGACCTCGGCCTCACCGACGGCACCCGGCGAATTCTTGAGGACCTGCTCCGGCAAGGCGACCAGCTGACCGCGGCTCCCGGGTGGGCCTCCACCGAGCGAGCCGCGACCGAAGGCTCGCCCAGCAGGCGCTCAGAGGCGGACGGTGAGGGTCGACCGGGGAGCCTGCCAGCATAAGCGGGGCCGACCGTGCGCGGCCGCGCGGGAAGTTCAACCAGGCGGCCGAGTTCGACGACCGTGCGCGACCGGGCCGCCTCGGTGGTCGTGCACTCGCTGGCCGCACTGGTGCTGGTCGTACTCGCCTTCGTGGTGGGCTACACGATCTACAAGGGCTGGGACGCCCTCGTGCACACGAACTTCTATACCCAGGACCTGCGTAGCACCGGGCCGCTAGACCCGCTCACCAAGGGTGGCGTGCGGCACGCCATCATCGGCACGCTCATCGAGGTCGGCATCGCGCTGGCCATCGCAGTGCCGCTCGGCCTGATCGGCGGGGTGTTCCTGCACGAGATCCCCGGCCGCTTCTCGCGGTTCGTGCGCACCGTGGTCGAGGCGATGACCGCGCTGCCCGACATTCTGGCCGGCCTGTTCATCTACGCGACGCTGATCCTGATCTTCGGCCTCGAGCTCTCCGGCCTGGCCGCCGCCACCGCGCTCGCGGTGACCATCCTGCCGATCGTCATCCGGGCGTCGGACGTCGTATTACGGCTGGTGCCGGGCAGCCTGACCGAGGCGTCGTACGCGCTGGGCACCGGGCAGTGGCGCACGGTGTGGCATGTCATCCTGCCCACGGCGCGGTCCGGGCTGGCGACCGCGGTCATCCTCGGGGCGGCCCGGGCCATTGGCGAGACCAGCCCGGTACTGATCACCGCCGGTGCGACCGGCTACACGAACACCGACCCGATTCACGGCCCGATGATGTCGCTGCCCCTGCTGGCCTTCATTTCGGTGCAGTCGCCGCAGCCCGCCGAGCAGGCCCGCGGCTTCGGCGCGGCAGCCGTCCTGCTCGTGCTCGTGCTGATGCTGTTCGCGATCGGCCGGATCATCGGCGGTCGCGGGCCGGGCCAACTCTCCACCCGGCAGATGCGTCGCCGCCGGGCGGCGTCCAGTCGTGACCTGACCCGCTATACCGCCCGGCACAGTGCCGCTGCGCCTGTGGCTATCGCTGAGACAGGGGGCTAACCCATGAGAATGACGAGCCTGGCCAAGCGATTGGCCGCGCTCGGGGCGGTCGGCCTGGCCGTCGCCGCCAGCAGCGTGGCCGTGGCGCCGCCGGCCGCGGCCTACGTCCCGATCTCCGGAGGCGGCTCGACCTGGTCGTACAACGCCATCCACGCCTGGACCAGCAACGTCTCCCAGTACGGCATGGTCGTCAACTACGCCCCGGTCGGCTCGACCACCGGCCGCAACAACTTCAAGCAAGGCACCGTCGACTGGGGAGCATCCGACATCCCGTACGGCGTGCGGGACGGTAACAACTTCGACCCGCCGCCGACGTCGCGCGGGTTCGCCTACATGCCGGACACCGCCGGCGGCACCGTGTTCATGTACAACCTGAAGATCGGCCGGCGCCGGGTGACCAACCTGCGGCTGTCCGGTGATGTCATCGCCAAGATCTTCACCGGCGTGATCAAGAACTGGAGCGATCCGGCGATCAAGGCCGACAACCCCGGCCTGACGCTGCCGGCGATCAAGATCGTGCCTGTCGTCCGCTCGGACGGATCGGGCTCGACGGCGCAGTTCACCCAGTGGATGGTCGCCCGCGAGCCGCAGTTCTGGAATTCCTACTGCGGCAAGGTCGGCCGCAATCCTTGCACCCAGACGTCGGCCTATCCGGTGTTGCCGGGCTCGGGCATGGTCGCCCAATCCGGCGACCTCGGCGTGGCCGGCTACGTCGCGCAGGCGCAGGCGGCCGGGTCGATCGGCTACGTCGAATACTCCTACGCGATCAACGCCGGATTCCCCGTCGCGAAGATGCTCAACTCGGCGGGCTACTACACCGAGCCGACGGCCGGCCACGTGGCGGTCGCGCTGCTCAAGGCCAAGATCAATACGAACAAGAACGACCCGAACGTCTACCTGACCCAGGATCTCTCGCAGGTCTACACCAACTCCGACCCGCGCACCTACCCGCTGTCGAGCTACTCGTACATGATCCTGCCGACCGACTCGAAGTTCGGCCTCACCACAACCAAGGGCGCGACGCTCGCCGATTTCGGGAAGTACGCGCTGTGCCAAGGCCAGAACCAGGTCAACGCGCTCGGCTACTCGGCGCTGCCGATCAACCTGGTCCAAGCCGGCTTCGACCAGCTGAAGAAGATTCCGGGCGCGAACATCGGCGACATCAACATCCGCAGCTGCAACAACCCCACGTTCTCCAGCAACGGCAGCAACACGCTGGCCCGGACCGATCCGTTCCCGCCGGCCTGTGACAAGAAGGGCCCGACGCAGTGCGTCGCCGGTACGGGCGGCTCCAAGAACCAGGCGACGCCGGTCAGCCCGAACGCACAAGGGCCTGCTGGATCCAACGGCGGTGCCGGTAACGGTTCCAACGGCGGTGGTTCGAACGGCGGTGGTTCGGGTGCCGGCGGCTCCGGTAACGGAGCCAATGGCGGTGGTTCGAACGGCAGCGGTACGGGCAACGGTGCCGCGACGAACGGTGCCTCCGGACCCGTGTCCGGCGCATCCCGTAACGCCCGGACGGGCAGCAGCGCCCAGGTGGCGTGCGATCCGGACAGCGGCGACTGCAACACGAACAACGGCGCGCAGAACTTCGGCCCGGATCCCAACGCCAGCCCCGTGTCGACTGCGTCCAGCCTCGGCGACGGGCTTCGGGTCACCTTGATGGTCCTGGCAGCGGCCCTGCTGCTCGGTCTGGCCCTCGGCCCGGCGCTCGTCGCCCAGGCAACCGCCCGCCGTAGAGAACGAGGCGGAGGAGCGCCGTGATGACGCGGGTCGCTCGCCTTCGCGCGATCAGCGGTCTGGTCGCGGTCGCAGCGTTCGTCGGGCTGGTGGCCATCGGCCCGACCGGCACCGCCCGGGCCGCCGACTCCGGCATCGACCAGATCACCGGCAACGGGCAGACCGCGTCGGCCGTCACGGCCAAGTGGTCGCAGGGCCTGCTCGGCTCGAACAACCAGACGGTCGTCCGGCCCCGTGACCCGGCCAGCCCGCTGTCGTTCATGTACGACGACTTCAAGAACCTGTCGGTCACGGTCAGCCAGACCACCAACCTGGTGCACCAGGCGATCAAGGTGACCTGGTCCGGAGGCAAGCCGACGGCCGGCCAGTTCCAGGGCGACTTCCTGCAGATGATGCAGTGCTACGGCGACTCCAACGCCGGCCCGGATCCGGAGAATTGCGAGTACGGCAGCCTGGGTCTGCTGCCCGGCGGGGTTGCGAACGCCAACATCGGCTCCCGCACCGGGAACCTGTGCGTGTCCGGATCGAAGCCGAGCACGACCAGCCCGCCGGGCACCGCTGACGGGTCCGCGCCCAACAACGGCTGCGACACCGCCGAACCGTCGAACCTGTCGCACCTGCAGCCGGGCGGTAGCACCAACTCCTACAGCGTGCCGTTCATCGCGGCGGGAACAACCGACAAGATCTACGGCCAGGCGACCGACTACTACGACCAGTTCAACAGCAACGAGGTCCAGGAAGCGAACACCGGCACCGACGGCACGGGTCAGCAGTTCTTCCAGACGCTCACCGCGACCGAGGCGCCCGGTCTGGGATGCGGTCAGCGGGAAGCCAACGGCGCGGTCCGCGACTGCTGGCTGGTCATCGTGCCGCGTGGCGAGTACATGGCCAACGGCAACAAGATCAACACGGCCGAGGCGACGTCGATCAACTTCCTGAACGACTCGCCGCTGGGCGCCTCGAACTGGGCGCAGCGGATCCAGATCCACCTCGGCTTCAATCCGATCCAGGCGAACTGTCCGATCGGGTCGGCCGACGAGCGCCAGATGGTCGGTACCGAGATCATCTCGCACGCGGTGTTCTCGTGGCAGCTGGCCCTCAACGAGGCGGCGAAGTGCAAGACCCTCTACGGATTCACGGCCACGCCGGAATCGACGAACACCTCCCAGCTGTCCACCCCCGGAGGCATCGGGCTCGCGTTCACCACGATTCCCATCGGCAGCGAGACCGGCCGCCTCAACGGGGTCCCGACGGACAGTAGTACGCCGTTGATATACGCCCCGGTGGCCGTATCCGCACTCACCCTGGGCTTCAATATCAATCTGGCGTCGGGATATATCGCGACGCCGGTAAAACTGACTCCCCGATTACTGGCCAAGTCGCTCACCCAGTCCTACAAGGCCGACCTGTCGGACTTCGATAACAATCATCCGGGTCCGGACTGGGCCAAGAACAATCCCACGACCATATTGCAGGACCCGGAGTTCCAGGCCCTGAATCCGAACGTGCCGAAATCGACGGGGTCAGGCGCCCCGCTGGCCCCGCTATTGACCGAGGACCACTCCGGTCTGAATCAGCAGATCTGGCAGTGGATCCAGGCGGACAAGGCCGCCCGGGACTGGCTCGGCGGGCAACCGGACGAGCACGGCATGGTCGTCAACCCCAACTACAAGGCGCTGAAGCTGAACGACACGCCGATGGACTCCTACCCGCGGGCCGATCCGACTTGCTTCGACTACGGCCTGTCGACGAACTCGCCACCGAAGGAGAAGGTCAAGTGCGCGCTGGACCAGCTCCCGTACGTGAACAACTACGACGACGGAGCGTCCCACGTCCGAGCCGCCAACAACCCTGAAGGAGCCAGCTGGGACAACCTCAAGCTGGCGCCGGACGGTTCCGCCGGCTACTGGGGAAACGGCGGCGTCGAGCCGGCCGGGCGAATCTACATGTGGTCGGTCGCGGACTCGGCCAGCGTGGCGAACTACGGGTTGGTCCCAGCTGATCTTTGCGACGCCGGCGGCGCTCACTGCGTCAGTGCGACCAGCTCGTCGGTCGCGACGTCACTGGGCAGCGCCAAGCCGGACAGTACAGGTTTGCTGCAGATCAATCCGGCCAGCCCGGGCAGCGGTGGCTATCCACTGGTCGACGTCACTTATGCCGCCGTCCGAGCGGACCTGAGTAGCGCGGCGCGGAACGACTACGCCGGCCTGATCGACTACGCGGCCGGTCCCGGTCAGACCGCCGGGGTCGACCCTGGACAACTGCCGCACGGATTCCTCCCCATGCCGACGGCGCTGCGCAACCAGGCCAAGGCGGCCGCGGCTTTCCTGCGCGCTGGCGGCAGCCAACCGCCGCCGGGCGGTTCGCTCAACGGCGGTTCGGGTGGCGGGCAGTTCGGCGGTGGCGCGGGCGCCGGCGGTAGCGGTGCTGCCGGCGGTGACGGTAACGGCGGTAATGGCGGCGCCGGTGGAGGTGCCGGGTCGGAGCCGTCCGGCAATGCTTCGCAACCGGGTGGCTCGTCGCCTCAGACGAGGACCGCGAGTGGGGCATCGCCGATAACGCCGTCACCCTTGCCGGCTGGCGAGATACCGAGCGCGCTCCCGGTCGGGAGCACACCGCGAACGCCCCCCGGGGTGGTCCGCTGGACGCTGCTGATAGTGGTGATCGCCGGCCTCACCGGAGCCCTCAGCCAACCGTCAGTGAAGCTGATATCGGCGCTGCAGAAAATGCGCAGATGAATCCGCAAAATGGGGCATCGTGGCTGCGGAAAGATCTATGCCGGATTGCTTCATCCATTCTTAATGATTGCGTGAATCCAAGTACAACGGACTGCCATCGATTTTCGGTGTAACAGGCCGGTTGGTTGGCCCAGGATGGATGAGCCAGCCCGAGTCGTGGCTGGGTAAACGAACGTGTCAGAAAGGACGTCAAATGACACGAGTGCGGAGCCGCGCAATCGCGTGGTGCATAAATTCGGGGAGGCAGCAGTGAAAATTCGAATGCGCAAGAACTGGCGCAGTGCTCTCACTGTCGTCGCCCTGGCGGCCGGCCTGCCGGCCTTGGCGCTCGGCCTGGCCGCTCCGGCCGCCGCCGACCCGAGCACGCAGTTCGTCGCTGTCGGGTCGGACACCACCCAGGACGTCATGGACCAGTTCGCCATCGACCGTGGCGCCGGTGTTGCGGGTTCGTGGGATGCCGTCAACCCGGTGACCGCCGTCGCGCACGAGGTGATCACCCCCAAGGCCGGCTGCAGCATGACGCGGCCGAACGGCTCGGGTGAGGGCCTGGCCGCGCTGCGCAAGTCGCTGAACCCCAGCACGACGGCGACCCAGCTCACCGACCCGCCGGAGGCCGGCTGCATCGACTTCTCGCGTTCGTCCAGCGGCCCGGGTTCCAACGCGAGCACGACGGGTGCGCTGCAGTACATCCCGTTCGCGCTCGATGCGGTCGGCACGGCCACCGGCCCGGCCACCGCGGTCGGCGGTTCTGACCCAGCGGTCGCGACGGCGATCACCCAGGCCGACGGCTTCACCCTGGCCCAGCTGACCGACATGTACAAGAACTGCAACCCGCAGACCGTCAACGGCGTGACCTACGACCCGACCGGGGCCACGGGCACGGCGATCCACCTGTACATCCCGCAGCAGGGTTCCGGTACCCGCAACTTCTGGGCCAGCACCCTCGGCTTCGACGCCACCAACCCGCCGTCTTGCGTACACGACCACTCGGTGCTCAACACCAGCGAGGAGATCGAGGAGCACGACGGGACGATCTTCGCGCAGGACGCCAACGCGTTCGGGCCGTTCTCGATCGCGCAGTGGGTCGCCCAGCGCAACGGCCACCACGACCGCCGGCACAACGCGGTGCTGCACAGCCTCGGCGGCGTGGCTCCGACGACCGGTGCCAACGGCGCCGGCGCGCTCAACGTCAACTACCCGATCAAGCGTGAGGTCTACAACGTCGCGCTGCGCACCATGGTGACCAACGGCGCGGGCGGCGTCGGCAGCAACACGGCGCTGAGCAACCTGCTCGTCAGCCGCACCGGCTTCACCTCGGTGCTCTGCAACGACACCTTCACCATCTCCAACTACGGCTTCGCGAGCTTGGCCAGTGCGCCGCTGGGTCACACCTGCGGCCAGATCGCCGACAACCTGCGGGCCTTCGACCCCTCGACCAACCCCATCTAAAGCCGGGGTGTCCGGCCGGCCCGACCGACGGTCCGGCCGGACATCTCTGATCCCAACCCGCACCAACCAGCCCCGAAAAGGAGACAACCCCGAATGAAGATCAGCACGAGTATCGGGAGAGCGAAGCGGCTCACCCTGGCACTCGGCATCGCCGGCGCGACTGTCGGGATGGGTCTGCTCGCCGCCGCCCCGGCTCAGGCGGGCGTCGGGTCCCAGCCCGGTCACGTCACGATGACCCCGGCCACGGGCTCGCTGACCGACACCACGATCCCGACCTGGCAGACCGACTCGGCCTGCCCGACCGGGTTCACCGACTCGGCCGTACTCGACGCCTACACGCTCAGCGGGACGGAAGTTTCGTTCGTCTCGCAGTTCGTCCAGGGCGTGACCGCGCCCTTCGGTGGTTCGCTGCAGGGCACGCTGGGTCAGTTCGTCGACCTGGGCGTGCTGAACACCAACACGACGTACGAGCTCGTCGTGCACTGCAACGACCCGGTCGGGAACTTCCAGTCGGTTCAGTCGATGTACCTCACGCTCGGCGCCACCGACTGGCAGACCAGCCCGACGCCGCCGGCGTCGAACGCCACGCCGACCACGACGGCGCTGACCGCGACGCCGAACTCGGCGGCTCCGGGTGACGCGGTGGCCCTGGACGCCACCGTCACCGCCAACAGCGGTAGCACCACCCCGGTGGGCAACGTCCAGTTCGTCGACGGTGCCACCCCGCTGGGCAGCCCGGTCGCGGTGAACGCGAGCGGGGCGGCGTCCAGCTCGATCACGTCCCTGGGCTGTGGCACGCACTCGATCATCGCGAAGTTCGCTCCCACTGACCCGAACGCGTTCGCCGCGTCGACCTCGTCGGCGGTCACCGTGACGATCAATGGGGCGGCTTGCGCGCTGAGCGGCACGGAGACAGTCAACGTCGCCATCCCGAACACCGGTGCGTTCACCTTCACCGTCGACGGCACCCCGGTCAGCCTCGGTACCGCCACGGCGAACGGCAACAACCTGGAGGCCACCGGCCAGCTCAGCCCGGTGACCGTGTCGGACACCCGTAACACCGTCCCGGGCTGGAGCGTCGCGGGTCAGACGAGCGACTTCAGCGACGGCACCCACACGATCGACGGCAACAGCCTCGGCTGGACCCCGGCGATCACGACCCCGAACGCCGCCAACGACGTGACCGCCGGTACGGCGATCGCGCCCGGCAGCAACCCGGGTCTGAAGCAGGGCGGCGGTCTGGCCAGCGCTGCGGCGACCAAGGGTTCGGGCACCACGGTGCTCGGCGGTGGCCTGGACCTAGTGGTTCCGGCCAGCACGAACGCCGGTAGCTACTCCGCCACGGTGACGCTCACCGCCATCGACACGGCGTCCTGATCGTCTCGCAGGTCCGGCGGGCCGGTCACTGATCGGCCGGCCGGAGGGAGGAGGCGCGCGGCCCCCCGCGCGTCTCCTCTCGCGCCTGCATCTGCTCGAAATCCCGGCCGGCCGCTTCGGGGGCTGACCTCAGTTCGTGATTGGACCCAATGCAATGACCACATCGTCAGTGCCGCGCCTCGGCCGACGACGGCGGCGCACCCGACTGCTCGTCATTCCGCTCGTCGCGTTGTTCGCGGCCGGGTCGATGATCGGCCCCGCCGCCGCGACCCCGTCCAGCCCGAGCACGCCCAGCCCGCACCCGTCGTCCTCGAAGAAGCCGGCGGCGAAGCCCCCGGCCAAGTCGAAGCAGGACATCACCTGGGCGGTACAGCCCTCGACGGCCAAAGGTCCCGACGGGCGGGCCACGTTCACCTGGCCGAGCGCCAAGCCCCGGACCGTGCTGCACGACTACGTCGGCGTGTCGAACTTCAGCGACCGTCCCGTGACCTTCCAGGTCTATGCCACCGACGCGTTCGTCACCAGTACCGGCGGACTGGACCTGCTCCCGGCTGCCCAGGCGCCGACCGATATCGGGACGTGGGTCAAGGTCTTGCACCGCACGATCAAGGTGCCCGCGCACGCCCGCGTCAACGAACCGTTCACGATCACAATCCCAACCAACGCCACGCCCGGCGACCACACCGGCGGCATGATCGCGTCGATCCTCAAGCAGGGCCAGGTGAAGGTCGACCAGCGCATCGCCGTGCCGATCTACCTGCGGGTGAACGGGCCGCTGCACCCGATCCTGAGCATCGAGTCGACCAGCACGAGCTTCCACGGCACGGTCAACCCGTTCGGCGGCGGCGGCACCAACGTCTCCTACACCGTCCACAACACCGGCAACGTGCGGCTGACCGGCACCCAGTCGGTGTCGGTGACCGGCCCGTTCGGTGTCACGCTCGCGACCGCGCATCCCAAACCGCTGCTGCAGCTCCTGCCCGGCAGCTCGGTTCGCATCACGACGCATGTCTCCGGCGTCTTCCCGGCCGGTCCGTTGACCGTGCACGTGCGTATCAACCCGGTGCCCATCAACGGCCTCCGCTCGACGACCGGCGCTCCGCTACGCACCGTGTCGCACAGCGTCGGCATGTGGGCCTTGCCCTGGCCGCAGTTGGTGCTGCTGATCCTGCTGGTCGGGGGTGGGTTCGGTGTCTGGTGGCTGCTGCGCCACCGACGTTCGCGGCACAGCGCCGCGCTGGCGGCTGCTGTCGAGAAGGGCCGGCGCGAGGCGGCCCGCGAGCTCACTCAGGTCGGTGGAGCGTCGGCCCACGACAACACCGGACCGGCTGGGACGGCCGTCTTCGATGCGGACTGACGCCGTGATGATGCGGATGCTCGGCATCCCGCTGCTCGCCGCGACGGCGCTGCTCGCGCTGGTGGTCGTCGGTGTTCCGCACGCTCGGGCCGACAACGGCCCGAGCGGCGCGGAGACGATCGCCGTCACCATCCCGCCGTCCGGGTCGGTGACGTGCAAGCGCGGCGACACCACGTTGCCGCCGAACTCGACGGTGCACCGCGGCGATCACCTGCACTGCAGCGTCACGGGATTCGCCCCGCGCGAGGCGGTCGTAGTCGCGGTCCACTCGCCGGTTCGGACGCTCGGTCGAGTTACCGCGAGCTCGTCCGGACAGGCGATCTACGAGTACAGCGTGGCTGAGGATTTGGCGGCCGGCGGGCATTCGCTGTCGTTCACCGGGCAGCAGTCGACGACGGTGGCGATCTACCCGTTCGTCGTCGTGGTCGGCACCGGCTCGTCGACGGGTGGCGCGAGCAGTCACGGCGGCGGCCTCGCGTTCACCGGCCTCAATGTGCTGGGCCTGGTGGTCGTCGCTCTGGCCCTGATCGCCGCCGGCGTGGCCTTGCATCGCCGGCGCCTAGAGCGGGAGCACGTGTGACAGTGCTCGACCGCCCGGTAGCTGCACCTCCCGGCGGGTTGGGTCCTCCGCCGGGAGGTGCGCCGGAACCTGCGACTGCGCCGAAGAAATCCGGTCGGCGGACCCGCTCACCGATGTACCACGTCACGTGGACGATGGTGCTGATCCTGTCCGCGGCGATGCTCGGATTCGCCTTGTACATCGGCGTGATCTCGTCGCTGCGCCACGATCGGGCGCAGCACAACGCCTACGCCGAGTTCCGGCGGGAACTCGCGCTGGCGACCGCCCCGATCGGGCAGGCCGAGCCGAGGGACAACCCGACGACGGACAAGCCGAAGCTGCTGAAACTGGGCACCCCGGTGGCCATCCTGTACATCCCGAAGATCCACGTGCGGGAGGTGGTTCTCGAAGGCACGACTTCGTCCGTCCTGCAGGACGGGCCTGGGCACCTGCGCAGCACGCCACTGCCCGGGCAGCCCGGCACCAGCGAGATCATGGGCCGGGCCACCGCGTACGGCGGACCGTTCGGGCACCTGTCGCGGCTGTCGCCCGGTGATCTGTTCCTGGTGACGACGGGGCAGGGCAAGAACATCTACCGGGTGCTCGACGTGCGTCGCGAAGGCGATCCACGGCCGGCACCGCTCACGAACGGAGGGGGACGGCTGATCCTGGCCACCGCCGACGGTGTCCCGCTGATCCCGGCCGGCGTGCTGCGCGTCGACGCCGACCTGACCTCGCCCGTCCAGCCCGCTCCCGCGCCGGTGTTGACCGGGTCAGACCTGTCGTCGGCCGAGCAGGCGATGGGCACGGACACCTCCGCCTGGGTGCCGCTCGTGCTGTGGGGCCAGGGACTCGTCGTCATGGCCTGCCTGATCACCTGGGCCCGGGCGCACTGGGGCCGTTGGCAGACGTGGATCGTCGCCGTGCCGGTGATGGTGTTCTTCGGCATCGCCGTTGCCGACCAGGCGGCCCGGCTGCTTCCGAACCTGATGTGAACCACGATGAGTGAGGACCCCGCTGTGACAGCCGATACCGACGCGTTCGTATACCCCGACACCGCCGAGTTCGTGTTGCCGCCGCCGCTGTCATCCGGATCGTTGGCCGGGCTGGATGCGCGGGAGGTGAGTGCGTGGTTCGGTGATCATCAGGTGTTGGATCGGGTGTCGTTGATGATGCGCGCCGGTGAGGTGACGGCGTTGATCGGGCCGTCCGGGTGCGGGAAGTCGACGTTCTTGCGGATCCTGAACCGGATGCACGAGCTGGTCCCGTCCGCGGCGCTGGCCGGGGAGGTTCTCCTGGATGGGCAGGACATTTATGACCCGGGGCGGCGGTTGACCGATGCCCGGCGTCAGATCGGGATGGTGTTTCAGAAGCCGAACCCGTTTCCGGCGATGTCGATCTACGACAACGTGGTGGCCGGGTTGAAGCTGACCGGGACGAAGGTCTCTCGTTCGGGCCGGGATGGGTTGGTGGAGGAGTGTCTGGTCAAGGCCGGGTTGTGGCGTGAGGTGCGCGACCGGCTGCGCCAGCCCGGCGGGGCGTTGTCGGGTGGTCAGCAGCAGCGGTTGTGTATTGCCCGGTCGCTGGCCATCCGGCCGCGGGTGTTGTTGATGGATGAGCCGTGCTCGGCGCTGGACCCCACCAGTACGCGGGTGATCGAGGAGACGATCGCCGGGTTGGTGGCCGAGGTGACCATCGTGATCGTCACGCACAACATGCAACAAGCCGCCCGCGTCTCCAACGAATGCGCGTTCTTCCTGGCCGAGCAGGGCCGGCCGGGCTACATCGTCGAACACGGCCCGACCGAGGCCATGTTCGGCTCCCCGCAGGACCCGCGCACCGCCGACTACGTCCACGGCCGATTCGGGTAGACCCTCGTCACCCCAGCCAGAAGCAGAACGGGTGGCCGACCGGATCGAGGCAGACCCGCACGTCGTCCTGCGGCTGGTACTCGGCGAGCGTGGCGCCGCACGCCAGCGCGTGCTCGACGGCTGCCGCCAGGTCGTCGACCCGGATTTCGAGGTGCATCATCATCTGCTGGTCGTTCGGGCCGGCCGGCCACACCGGCGGCCGGTAGTACGGCTCGTGCTGGAACGACAGCCGCACCCCGCCGGCCAGGTCCTGCACGAGCAGCACCCAATGCTTCTCCTCCACCGCGATGTCCCAGCCGAGCAGTTGCTCGTAGAAGCGGGCCAGCGCGACCGGGTCGGGGGCCCCGATGTTGACCGTGGTGAGCGTCAGGCGCACGGGCGACTCAGGACGGGTCACGCCACTCGGTGGCCAGCGTCGCGTAGACCAGCTCGTCGGTCCACTCGCCCTTGATGAACTCGTTCTCGACGAAGTGCGCCTCGCGCCGCAGGCCGAGCTTCTCCAGCACCCGGGCCGACGCGGTGTTGCGCGCGTCCAGGCGGCCGGTGATGCGGTGCAGGCCGAGCTCGTCGAAACCGAGCCGCAGCAGGGCGGCGCCCGCCTCGGCGGCGTACCCGTTGCCGGCGTGCTCGGGGTCGAGCACGTAGCCGATCTCGCCGGCCCGGTGCTCGCGGCTGTGCCACATCAGCACGACGTCGCCGACGAACGCGCCGGTCTCGCGCGCGACGACGGCCAGGGTGAGCACCTGACCCTCGTCGGTCAGCTCCGCGCGGCTGCTCGCGATCCGGGCGACCAGCTGGTCGAAGGTCTGCGGCGGGTGCAGCAGGTAGCGGCACACGTCCTCGCGAGAGCGGTAACGGTACAGCGACTCCGCGTCGCCGGCCTGCAGCGGACGCAGCAGCAGGCGCTTGGTCTGGATGGGGTAGGTCGGTCGAAGCACGCCGTAATACTCGCAGGAACTTCACGCGTCCGCCGTCTGAGCCACCACCCAATCGGCGTACTCGGGGGCGGCGGCGATCACCGGCACGGCGATGACGCACGGCACGTCGTAGGGATGGTCGCGATCGGCCCGCGCGACGATGGCCGGGACGAGCTCGCGCCGGGTGTGCAGCGCGACGCGCGCCTCGACCGAGTCCTCGATCCGGCCCTGCCAGCGGTAGATGGAACGCACCTCGGCGATGTTCTGCCCGCAGGCGGCCAGCCGGTCCGACACGAGCGCGCGGGTGAACTCGGCCAGCCACGCGGCGTCCGGGCCGGTGATGACGACCTCGCAGATCTCGATACCGTCGCCGGTGCTCTTGGAACGGGTCTCCTGGGAGCTCACGCCTAGATCGTTGGCGACCGATCGATCCTTGACAACCTGACCGTGCCGGCGAAGCCTGTGAGGACGTTTCGGTCCCTGCAACCCGGAAGAACTCGCCCCCCAGATCCGAGCTCCGGCCAGTCAACCACGCACTGGCCTCTCCCCAGGAGCCCACAGGAGCCCGCAGTGGCACGGCATCGCCTCTCGGCGCGGCGGTCGCACCGCACGCCCTACTCAGGCAGTCACGAGCTGATTCGAGATCCGCGCGAGGTGGTTGCCGGCAGGGTGAGTTCGCGGGCCCCGGTCGACCTGCGCGCCACCATCCTGCAGTACTGGGCCGACGGCCTGGACGCGCCGGACATCGCCGAGCGGCTGTCCGGTCGCGGCGTCACCATCCACGACGTCCTGGTCGAGCGATACCTGCATTCGGGCTAGCGTTCCCGACATGGGATGTCTGGCCTCGGTCGTGTGGGACGAGCGCTACCTCGCCTACGACTTCGGCGACCACCCGCTCAACCCGGTGCGCCTCGACCTGACGATCCGGCTCGCCCGCGAACTCGGCGTGCTCGACGACGTCACGATCGTGGCGCCCGAGCCGGCCTCGACCGAGCAGTTGCTGACGATCCACGACGCCGACTACCTGGACGCCGTCCGGCAGGCCTCGAGCGATCCGACGTTCGAGGGTTACGGGCTGGGCACCACCGACGACCCGGTGTTCGCCGGCATGTACGACGCCTCGGCGCTGGTCGCCGGCGGTTCGGCCCTGGCCGCCCGCACGTTGTGGGACGGCGGCGTCGAGCACGCGGTGAACATCGCCGGCGGGCTGCACCACGCCATGCGCGATCACGCCTCGGGCTTTTGCATCTTCAACGACGTCGTGCTGGGCATCCGCTCGCTGCTGGCGGCCGGCGCGACCCGGATCGCGTACGTCGACGTCGACGTTCACCACGGCGACGGCGTGCAGGCCGCGTTCTACGACGACCCCCGCGTGCTGACGATCAGCCTGCACCAGGATCCGCGCACCCTCTTCCCGGGCACCGGGCTGCCGTCCGAGATCGGGCGCGGCGCGGCCGAA
>Ga0081455_10003395_pt1 | contig 18339 bp, 8 predicted proteins | sample TabmetS3T2R1_FD_70207 | JGI IMG/M metagenome (GOLD analysis project Ga0081455, IMG submission 70207) | Tabebuia heterophylla rhizosphere microbial communities from the University of Puerto Rico - S3T2R1 | ecosystem: Host-associated > Plants > Roots > Rhizosphere ... | reverse complement strand
AAGCTGCGTGCCGGTGACGGAATTGAGAGGGTTGACAGCGCCGATGTTGAGCAGATTGACGGTCTGGAGCTGACCATTTGAGCCGTTGTAGCGGAAGATGCCCTGCCGCGCTTCCGGAGTTAACACCGTGCGGTTGCGCGAGACCTGGAAATTTTCGCGGAAACCTTCGTAGGAGAAGAACCAGAAGCTCTTGTTGCGCCCGTCATAAGCCGCGGGGCCGAAGGGTTTCTTCGGCAACAAGACCGGGCCGCCGACATTGAAGCCGAAGAAGTGTTGTCGCTGAACTGGCTTGTCTACGGCGGTCGCGTTGTTGAAAAAGTTATTGGCATTCAGCGCGTCGTTGCGGTGTTGATAGAACAACCTGCCGTGAAAGTCATTGGTGCCGGATTTGGTAACCATGCGGACTTGGGCCACTCCGCGTCCGGCGTCTGAGCCGACCGTCCCGACCGTCACGCTGAATTCACTCGTGGAATCGAGCGACGGCGCGCTGATGGCGAAGAACGAGCTGGTCTTGACGAAGTTATCCATGGCATTGATGCCGTCCTGGGTCACGTTGGTGGCGCTGCCACGAAGTCCGCCAACTGAAGCATTACGGGTATCGTCGCCCGCGACAGCGATTCCCGCCTGAAGGCGAGCCAAACCAAGCGGATCGCGATTTAGCAGTGGCAGATCCTTTACCTGCCGAGTGTTGATGACGCTGGTCAGCGTAGAATTGCTGGTGTTAACCACTTCTTGCGCCTCGCCACTGACCACTACCGCCTCACTGACTTGGCCGACCTCCATCGCCAAGCTCAATTTCGCCGGAACGCCAACTTCGAGTGTCACCTGTTGCGCCTCCAGGCGTTTGAATCCCGCTGCTTCGATCTTGACGGAGAATTTGCCGAGCGGCATAGAGGGGAAGATGAACGCCCCCTGCGCGTCGGTGGCGGTTTGGAACTCTTCGTTTGTAGTGAGGTGTTTCGCGGTGACCATTGCGCCTGACACGGCCGCTCCGGTCTGATCACTGACCAAGCCGCTTAAACTGGTACGCGTCGCCTGCCCCAATGCCATGGAGACAATCAGCGACAACGCGAACATGGCTATCAATACTGATCTAACTGAAGAGCAGTTTTTCATACAGGCCTCCTGGGCTGAAAGTTTGTAAACCGTTGAAGACACCCAACATGGCTAAAAAGCGGATTTCTATATGACATGCCGCCAACTGGAATCCGGATTTAGCGCAGAGAGGCCCCAACTTTAAGAGAGCGTGCTGTGGTTTAATCCCGGCAAAGCGATAGACTCAAAAGACGTGTCTCAATCTCTTTTTTTTCGTATTGCGCTCAATATTTATAATTACGACTTGGCGCAATAGTATTCGACCGGTGGGGGTTCTTCAAGGAATTGAGCTGAGAAATTTATGAAGGCATAAAGTATTTACAATTCGTCAATAGGAGCGACGGCGCCCAAGTCGAATGATCACAATATCCGGAATCGCTTCAACCAAAACAGTCGCGCTACTAAAAGGCTGAACTTAACAAGCGATGGTTGAAAAACGAGACCCCGTCTGATTCCAACCCTCGAGTTGGAGTCAGACGGGGTTTAATTGTTTACGGCTTCAGTTCGCCGCAGCCGTTAGAACTGGAGGCGCAGCGACATCGAAATGACGCGACGACCGCCGCTGTTCTCTTGGAAGTTATAGAAGAGGCGGTTGTCGACCGAAATACTGGCCGGCGCGCCAAGGAAATTGTTGGAGGCATTGAGGGCGAAGACCGGGTGATTGAAAGCGTTGATCATCTGCAGACGGTACTGCAGATTGACGCTCTCAGTGATCCTGAAGGTCTTGAAGACGCTCATGTCCACAGTCTCAATCCGGTCGCCCGACTCGGTGTTGCGCGACAAGGACCCGAACGGCGTGCCGAACTTCGCCGCCGAGCCGGGACCATTGATGATGAACCGCACATCGTTGGGGTTGACCGGCGTGAAGGCGCGCGCGGTCTTGTTCAGATCAGACATCAGATAGTAGCCAGTCGGACTTGGCCTGAAAGCGTTTTGTCCTTTCGGCAAGTTTGCGTAGTTATTACCGGTCGCAGGGTCAACGTTGCATAACCCGTAAAAAATGCAGGCGTCAACATCGGAGATCGCCACACTGTTCCGAGGGGCGTTGGGGTTGCCCGCGAACGGACGAAAGTGTGAGATTTGGGTGGAGATGAAAGCCGCCATATAGCCCGAATCCTCGTAAAGATTGCGCCCCAACAACTGCGTCGGAGTAAAGCGGATGCCATTCTGCACACGCGCGGTGCCGTTGAGCTGCCAACCACCCACAATCCGTCCCAGGATCCCCTTCTGCTCGCTCATGAAAGGCAGCGTCCAGATAAAGTTGGCCGTGAACGAATGCGGCACGTCGAAGCCCGAAGGCGCGCGCTCGGGCCCGGTTAACTGGAACGGATTCTGCGCCACGGTGACCGAATTACCACCCGCGAAGTTAAAGACCTCGCTGGCATTGTCCAGGTTCTTGCTGAACGTATAAGTGAACCCGTAATTCCACTGATTGCGGAAGCGCCCGTCATAGCGCACCTGCAATGAGTGATAGATATTTTGCGCGCCATTGATGCGCGCGCGCGCCAGCCCCGTTGGAGAGATGCGCCCTTTGCAAACATCTTCCTTAAAATCCGTCGCCGGATCGTCCGAGCAGTTAACCGGTGTAGCGCTCACCCCCAGCGCGTTAGGGAAGCCGGGGAAATTCATCTTCCGGCTCGTGTTGCTGACCGGATCGTAAAAATCGCGGCTGTCCCCATTGACCAGGGCGCCAATGAACGGATTGGCGTTAATCGTCTGGAACAGACCAACACCGTGCGTGCCGACATAGCGGACTTCGAAGACGTTGTTACCGGGCAATTCGCGCTGGATGCCCAACGACCATTGCTGGGAGTAGGGCGAGCGCATCGTCGGATCGATGGTTGTGCGGTTGAATAAGCGCGGGTCAAAGGTGTTGAACTTGATTAACCCGCTGCTCTGCGCCGCGCCGCGCACCTTGTCGCCCGTGGGCACGGCGGTTGGGACAGGCAGCACCGCAGGTTGGTTCACGCTGGTCAGAAAGACTGTCGGCGACGCGGTCGAGATGTTGAGCAGCAAGTTATAGAACGTCGCGTCATACGCGACGCCGTAGCCGCCGCGCATCGTGGTTCTGTCCTTGCCGAACAGCTTGCCCAAAAAGCCATTTTCAAAGCGAGGCGAATAGACGAAGCCGATACGCGGCGCCCAGTTGTTGGTATCAGCCGGGATGCGCGGGTTGGTGCGCACATCAATTGGCAGATTCTGCCGCCAGAAGGCCGTCGAGTTATTGCTCTCGCGCTCGACGGTTATATCGTTCAGCAGGTTGATCGGCTGCCCGGTGTGTTCGTAGCGCAGACCCAGATTCAACGTCAGATTCGGCTTGACGCGCCAATCGTCTTGGAAATAGGCGAATTTATCATATTCACCGTAAACCAGTGTGGCTGGCCCGAAGGCGACATTCGTGGCCGTCGGTGTGTTGGCCGCCATCAGCTCCGGCGTGTCAAAGCTGAATTGTCCATTGACGAAGGGCAGGAAGGGGGCCGTGTTTTCCAGCTTGCGCAGATCAAAGCCCGCTTTCAACTGGTGGTTGCCGTAGGTCAGCGTCAGGTTGTCGGTGTACTGAAAGGCTTCGACCGAACGGCCCTGCGGCAGGTTTGTGGCCGGGCCGACGGCAAGCAGCGCGGTTCCCCCGACATTAAAGTTCGGCACGAAGTTGGCCAAAGCCTTGTCAATGTCGTCGGGGGACGGAATCTGTCCCTTGCCACCGGTTGAGCCGCCGCCAAATAGCACAAACAGCTTCGAGTAGTTGAAGCGGAACTCGTTGTTGACGCGCGTGGTAATCGACCAGTTCCAGCCGCCGCCGATCTGTTTCGATTGCGTAGGCTGATCGCCCGAAAAGCCGTCCGCGCCGGCGAGGGCGTCAATGCCTGGCGCATCCTGCCAGAAATAACGCCCCCAGAGACGATGTCTATCAGTCAGGTTGGCGTCGCCACGCGCTGTGTATTCATTCTGCTTGTTGTTGCGCGGAACCAGACGTTTCACCGTGGCCATCTCCACGCTGGTCGTCACGCCGGTCGTCTCGATCTTCAACGGTGTGGTGGAAGGGGTGAGCACAGTCGGATTGCCGAGCGGCAGACTGAAAGCGGAGAAATCGGCGTAATACTGTATCGCCGCATTATTCGGGAAAGCGGCCTTCAACGCCGAAACGCCCGCCGGAGTTGGCGCAAGCGTCGTAGAACGCAAATCAGCCAACAACGGATTGCGGCGGAAATAACCGGTTGTGAAGAAGAAGATTTTGTCCTTGATTACCGGCCCGCCGACCGCATAGGTGAAGATATTGTCGAGACTCGGCGCGGGGTTCAGGGTTTCAGGCTTATCTTTCTTTGCGACCCGCCGCTCGAGATTGGTCAACGAATCGAAATTCTTTTGGTCAAGGTGATCCCAGCCGGCCGCGCCGTGATATCTGTTCGTCCCGGAGCGGCTGACGATGTTGATGACCGCGCCCTGGTTGCGTCCGTATTCCGCCGAGAAGTTGTTGGTGATGATCTGATATTCACCAACCACGTCAGGGTTGCGGACGAAATAATTCGGACCGCCGATGGACAGGTCGTTGTTGTCCACGCCGTCGATCGTGAAGTTGTTCGAACGCGCGCGCTGGCCGTTGGCCGAAAGCGTCACGCCGTTGCCGTTGACATTGCCGAACCCGACCGTCACGCCCGGCGTCAGCAGCGCGACGCGATCCAGCCCACGACCGGGAATGTTAATCGGGAGTTCCTGCACCTTCTTCTGATCGAATGTCGTCGAAATCTGTACCGTGTCCTTTTCGACCAGGGCCTCCGAGCCTCCGGCGACTGTTACGACCTCGCTGATGGCGCCGGCTTCGAGCTTGAAGTCCAACACAGCGTCTTTACCGACGGAAACCTCCACGTTTGTCACTTCGGACTTCTTGAAGCCTGACACTTCCACCACGACTGTGTAAACGCCAGGCAAAATTCGCGGAATCGAATAGGCGCCTTCGCCAGTTGTAGTCGTCTTCAACTCGGCGCCTGTCGCCAAGTTCTTGGCGACCACCATAGCGTTCGGCAAGGAAGCGCCCGCGGCGTCAGTCACAATGCCACGAATACCGCCGGTCGCCGATTGCGCCAGAGCCGTTACTGACAGGCAAAAGAGCATTGCCGCGCCGATCAAGACCGTGGCGACAACGCCTGACTTAATCTTGTTCGTATCCGACATATATTCCTCCTGAATATCTAGTTGTAGTTGGTTGGAGAATGATCCGGAGCCGCGCTTGAACTGGATACAGGGCTCCCGAACTGAATGTTTGCGAACCGTTGAGGACGCCCAACACGACTAGACGGCGGATTTCTCTATGGGAGGACACCAACCGGAATCCGGATTTAGCGCAGAGAGGCCCCAACTTTGCGAAAGTGTGCTGTGGGCTAATCCCGACAAAGCGATAGACTCAAAAGGTGTGTCTCTATCTCTTTTTTGTATTGCAGAAAATATTTCTGATTAGGACGTGGCGCAATGGTATTCGACCCGTGGGTGTTCTTCAAGCAATTTGGCTGAAAAGTCTATGAAGGCATAAAGTTTTACAACTCGTCAATAGGCGCGACGGCGTCTAAGCCGAATAGTCACAACATCTGGAATTGCTTCAACCAAAACAGCCGCGCTACGCTAAACTGAATTCACTGGCTGCCTGCCAACTGATCCGACGGCGGCTCTAAAAAACTGCCGCGTTGTTGATGATCATCTTGTCGGCTTTGAATTCCAGCAGCACGCGCGATTCTCCCTGATCGCTGACGCGAGGGTGCATGAATTCCAGTTTGATCGTTTTGTCCTGCGGGCCGACAAATGGCCGCCCTTCGTAGGCGCGCGGGAAATAGAGGGTAAATTCGCGGCCCGCGCCAGTCGTCACGTTGAAACGCTGAGGAGGAATCTTCTCGCCCTTAGGCCCAATCAAAAAAGCTGAGTTCTTCAGCTTCTCGGTCGTCTGCGCTTGCCAAAAAGCGGCCATCTCACGGTCGTAAGCCGCTACGTTGGACGCATAAGTCACATGCACGGCGATGATCTCGGAGAAGTTGGCGTCCAACAGCTTGCCGGCCTTCTCGTCGAAAGCCTGTTTCTGATCGAGGGGCATCTGATCATATTTATAGTTGAGTTGTTGTAGCCGTACTAACGCCTGCCGGATTGGGAGGGCCGAACGGAACTGAGCCTGATATTTCATCTGCGGACGCTGTTCGCGCCCGCGTTCTGAAGACGCGGACTGTAGCGGCTCGACGTAAGTGTGGCTGATGTTGTAATCCTGCGACCAGGGGGAATCTTCGAGCAGCTTGCGACACTCTTTTTCGGTCCATTGGCGATAGTCTTTCGTCAGCCAAAAATCTTTGGCCTGCCAGGCCGCGGCGCCGCAAAGCAGCGCGACCAGCCAGAGTCCGGCGATTCTTTTTTTCATCGTGATCCTCCGAAAAAAACCGCAACCCACGGATGCGCGATCCGGGGTTGCGGCCGTGAAAAAGCGTCTTCGCCGAAGCGGCGCCGAACTATAGGCGACTTTAGAAATCGAACCGCCCGCTGATCTGGATCCGCCGCGGTCCGAAACTGCCATTGGTCGCCTGGCCGATCTGGTTGAACTGCGAGGTGAGCACGCCAAAGCTCGCCCGATTTTGGAAGTTGAGCGTCGGATTACTGAAGGTCACGTGGTTGAACATGTTGATAAAGTCCGCGGCAAGGGTAAACCTCACCTTCTCCGTGATATTCGTCTCTTTGCCGACCGACCAATCAAGATTCCAGCGGCCAAGACCGCGCAGCGTTCCATTGCCGTGCCGCGTGTCCTGCGAGAGCAAGATACTGCGAAAACTGTTGAAGACCGCCTCCGGATCGCCGAAGAGGTTAAGTCCCGACCCTCGCGTCGGAGAGGCCGGATTGGCGTTCGTCCCGATCCCGTTTGAACCGTTGACGCCTGAATGTGGACCTGGGTCGAAGATGGAGTTCTTGAGCGGGATGAGTCCGGCGTTCGGTCCGAAGATCGAGCTGCCGCCGAAGGCTTCAGTGTTCTGAACAAAAGTCAGTGGGAGCCCGCTCTGATAAGTGAAGATACCCGCCGTGTACCAGCCGCCGATGACCTTGTTGATCGCTCCACCGCCGGAAGCGAAGCGGCGGCCTTTGCCGAAGGGCAGCTCATATGTGCCGTTGACGTTGAACAGATGGCGGATGTCGAAGAGCGACGGGCCGTAGTCATATCCGGGGAAGAAGCTGGTCTGAAACTCGCCGACGTTGTTCTGATTCGCAATGCTCGACTGGTCGAGCGACCGCCCCAGCGTGTAGTTGAAGTCGAGCGCCAGCCCCTGCGAGTAGCGCTTGCGCAGCGTGACAATCAGCGCGTGATAGTTCGAAATCGCGGCGGAAGTCCTGACCAGCAGATCCTGCGATTGCAGATTCGTTATAGGCGACCCAATGCCTCGAGCAAAAGCAATCTGGGCGTCTATGGCGATTTGCTGAAGCGAACTGATGTTCCCATTGATAAAGTTGGCTGCCTGCGTTGACGCAAGTCCTTGAGTGCAGGAGATGGTCGCGCCAGGAACACTGCCGCAGATCACATCTCGGTTGGCGATCCTGAAAGTGGCGCCATTCAGTCGATTTTCAAAGTACGGCTGCGCCGCCGCCGTCTGGTTGTTGCGAAGCGCCCCCGCGACTGCGTCAAAAGCCTGCGCTAAGGTTTGGCCTGAGAGCTGATCCTTGTGGAAGAATGGCACAGAATTGAGGTTGGCGTTCACATAAAGGTCGCGCGCGAATCGTCCGACGTAGCCGACTTCGAGCAGCATGCGCCAGGGCAACTCGCGCTGTATTGTGAAGTCCACCACATGGTTTCTCGGCACCTTGATATTCGGATCAACCGAGAACGAAAGCGTCTCGCCAAAAGGCTTGATCGGAACTACAGGAGAAGTGACGGTCTGCGGCGCCGTCGGCAATGGAATCGGGCCATCGATGCCGATGCGGAATGGCTGCCCCGGCGCGCTCGTCGGCCCCGGAATGTTGATCGTCTGCGCGAAGCCGACGCCGAGCGTGGGGATGGTAATTGTCTGCACCGTGTTGGTGCGATCATAGACGAGTGAATAGCCGCCGCGCGCCACGGTCTTGCGCTCGCCGAAGAATTTTCCGAACGGCCCATTTCTAAACGACGGATTCCAGGCGACGGATAAACGTGGCGAGAAATCCTTATAGTCAGTGTTGAAAGCGGTGTTGCGGCCCGCCTGCTTCAACGGCACGTAGGCGAGGTCGGGATTATAAATCTGGCCCGCCGAGGCGGCGGCGGCCTTGTTTAGGAGGTACTGCCTTAGGTCGACCAACTCGCCCGAATCTTTGAAGGTGATGACTGTCTGCTTGCCCGAATCCTCGACCGGCGGCTCCTGCCAGTTGTATGTCAGGCCATAAGTGACGGTCAGCGACGGCCGCAAGCGCCAGGTATCTGACGCATAGAACTCCCAGGCTTTGAGCGTGGATTGGGTGAACAGGCCCGTGCCAATGGGCTGCAAGTTAAGGCCGGAATCGCGCGTGATCAGCACAGGCACCTGACTGACCAGGCCGAGTAAGCCGGCGTAGAGCGTGTTGTAGCGCGCCACATCCGCAGCTTGAATGAAGGGAGGTCGTTGTGTGCCGGCCGCAACGGTAACAAAGTTGCCGGCGGTGCTGACGTCCGCCACCGGCGTGGTGATCGAACCGACGACTTTATCGTCGCGGAAATCTATAGAGCGGATGCGCCGAATGTTGCCGCCCGCCTGAACGTTGTGCGAGCCTTTCACCCAGGAGAGGGTGTCGGACCACTGGTAGATATTGAGCGTGCGGAACTGATGGCGCGCGCGCTGTGTGTCGACGTCGATCAGGTCGTCCACCGTGGCCGCGCCGAAGTTGATCGGGACGTTCAGCCCGGCAAACGTTTGGGGCGAGGTGATCGCGAAATCGAGGCGGTCGTGCGTCCAACTGAAGAACCCGACATTGGTCAGGTTCGGCTTCAGCACACTGGTCGCTTGAATCACCGCGTTGCGGGGGCGTGATGGGCTGATGCCGGTCCCCTGTTTTTTCGTGATGTCCACTTGATTGGCGTTAGTCGCGATCAGGCGGTTGGCCGCGAATTTCGCATTCAGGTTCCACTTCTCGGTAAACTTATGGTCGAGCCTTGCCACGCCAAAATCATTGTTGTTCTTCAATGGCGCGGCGAAAGTGAAGCCGCCAGTGTTCAGCCCATCGCCGCCGGCGTCATTAGGCGAAGGATAGAGCGCCAAGTATTCGAGCGCCTTCGGATTGGCGCCGAGGCTACGTGGGTCTAGCGTCTTGAGCATAGCGGCGTCAATCGTCTGAACTGCTCCGCTCGCGTCGCGGAATCGCATGATGCCCTGCTTGTAGGTGTCGGTCGGCACGATTCGCGTGACCACGGCTGAAGTCGGGTTGCGGCGCCCTTCGTAGTTCAAGAAAAAGAAAGTGCGGTCCTTGAAGATCGGCCCGCCCAATGTTCCGCCGAAGCGGTTGTCGACGAAGACCGGCTTCTTGTTGGCAGGGGCGGCTAGCCGGTTGAGCGTCCAGGAATTGGCCGCCAGCGCGCTATCCTGATGATATAAATAGGCGCTGCCGTGAAAAAGATTGCCGCCGCTCTTGGTAACAAGCGTCAGTTGGCCGCCTGCGGAACGGCCGAAAGTCGCGTTTGCGTTGGCCGAGGCGCCGCGGAACTCTTCAACCGAGTCTAGCGGAACTGGAATAACAGTGCGGAAGTTCTGGCCGAGCACGTTGTCCGAGACATCTACGCCGTCGAGCATGATCGTGGATTGATCATTCCGCGCTCCGGCGAATTCACCCGTAGGCGTAGTCGCGGGCTGGAGGGAGAAGAGCGAGTTGGCCTGACGATTGATGTTCGGCAGTCGCTTGAGGCGGGCTTCATCGAAGACGCTGCCGATAGTGGCGTCGGCGGTCTGCAACTGCGCTTCGACGCCTGCTGTCACCTGCACGACCTCGCCAACCTCGCCGATCTCCACTGTCACATTGACGGTGGCGACTGTAGTGGCGGAAGCTTGCACATCAGTCACGACTTTTGTTTTGAATCCTTTGGCGTTGACCGTCACGCGCAGCAGTCCGGGACTGACGGAGTAAAAGCTGTATTGCCCTTCGGAATTTGTCGTCATGACGCGTTCGGAGTTGGTCGCCATATCGGTCAATTTAACGGTGGCTCCGGCGATCACTGCGCCGGATGCGTCAGTGACCGTTCCCGAGACGGTCGTTGTCGTCGCAGTCTGAGCGGCAGCCATAAGCGGCGCCAGGGTCAGCAGCGCGAAAACTAACATGAATAGTGGCAAGGGAAAGCGAAAACGCATTGCAAGTACCTCCTATGGAGTTGGGTTGGAGAGAAACACCTTCTACCGCAACGGAATGCGGTGGCCTTCGGATTGCCCAGCAAAGCGCGCTCTACGCTTATTTAGTGATGGCTTGTTATCAGCAAGAGTAAAGATTGATCTATTGCGATTAGAAATCGGCAGGATGGTATAGCGAAAGCCAGATCATTTCAAGATTTTTGGAGAAGATAATTGTAAAAAATACAAAAGGAAAGCATTGCATCAATATTAATTGAGGGACACTGGATAAATCCGTCGATATCCGTCAGGCCCGTGGCGATCCGCGGTAAATTTCTGGCCCTGAGTTTGCGAGAAAGCGCTTGCCACTAAGCCGTCTAACACTGTAAATTTAGGTCGCCCAGTCGGGCAAGTGGGTCGCATTAGAATCCGGCTGGAAGAAACGGTCAACGAATCAAGACTCAAAATCAAAAGCCCAAGATCGCGACTCCTCACGCGGATGAAGAATAGGCGTTTTACATGAGTTGGGAACCAAGTGTCCGCACCCGGCACTTAACTGTCATCATATCTCTGGTCCTGGTAACGGCGAGCGCCCTGCTCTGCTTTAACCTCGCGCGCCTGCTGAGCGTCCAGGTCGCGGCCAAGCATGATAAATTCGAGGCGCTCAAAGTTCCCATTCACAACGCCGTACAACAGGCCATCTTCAGCCGCCCGCTCGATGCGCCGCAGAACGCCATCGGCTTCGACTCCAACCTGCGTTCGCTGATCAAGGCGGGCGTGAGCAACCCGAAAGGCTTCTCCTATGTGGCGTTGCTCTCACTCGACGGCGCGGTGATCGCCAACTCCGACCCGCAAAATCTGGCGCAGACCTACAAGCAGTCCAACAGCAGGGTCAAACCGCTCACCGGAGAAGAGGGCTTCGAATCATCACGGTGGTACCGCCAGTTGTGGGACCTGTGGCGCAGCGATGACGTTTATCAGATCGAGAACACGTTCAGCTTCAAAAACGAGCCTTTCGCCAAGTTAGTAGCCGGGATTCCCGCCTCCCAGCTCCGCGAAGACCTGTGGCCGGCGATCAAATTGAGCGGCGTCTTCGCTTCGATCATCGTCTTTCTCTGCCTGCTGACCGCGTGGATTTCGTCGGACATGGTGCTCTGGCCGCTGCGCGAAGCCGTGGAGAGCATCGAGGAGCTCGAGATCGAAAGCTCGAAGATCTACGAGCCGCGCCCGGTGAACGTCGAGATGCAATCCATCGCGCAGCGTCTGCGCGAACTGGGGCGACGCTTCGCCGGCAACCGCACTGAGATCGAGGCGATCCGAGATCAGTTGCAGCAGGTCGTCGGGAGCCTGTCGGAGCGGGTCCTGTTACTCGACCGCGAACGCCGCGTGATTATGGCCAGCCCCGAGGCGGAGAAGATGCTCAGCGGCGGGCGCTTCACGCTGCGCGGGCAGCGCCTCTCGGAAGCGCTCAGCCACAGCCACCCGATCACGGCCTTGACCGAACGCGCCTATCAGACCGGCCAATCGCTTCAGGAGGTGGCCAGCTTCCCCGTCAACGGCGCCGGGCAGCAGGCAGTCGTCGCCTCTCTTCAGATATTCGAAGACCGCGGCCAACCCGCCGGCGCGCTCCTCACGCTTCGCGATTTCGAGACCCTCCAGCGCCTGGAGACGCAGCTCGATTTCGCCACGAAACTGGCGGCGCTCAACCGCATCACGGCCGGAGTGGCGCACGAAGTCAAAAATCCGCTACACGCGATGGTGCTCCACCTGGAGCTGCTCAGCGCCAAACTAGACGCCGGCCTCGACCCGAAGCCTCACGTCGACATCCTGATGTCCGAGGTCAACCGGCTCAAACGCGTCGTGCAGACCTTCCTCGATTTCACGCGCCCCGTTGAATTGAAGCTCCAACAGATGGACGCGAACGTGCTGACGCGCGAAGTGGTGCTGCTGGCGGCCGACGCGCGCGCCCAGGGCATCAAAATGGAAGAGCGCTACGGCTCAGGCCAGTTGCTCATCAAAGCCGACCCCGACCTGCTCAAACAGGCCATCCTCAACATCATCATCAACGGCTGCCAGGTTATGCCGCACGGCGGGAAGCTCGCGGTAGAGACCGGCCGCGACGAAGAAAACCGCGTCTTCATCGCCATCACCGACAGCGGGCCCGGTATCCCCGAAGACGCGCGCGACAAGATCTTCAACCTTTATTACACCACCAAACCCAAAGGCAGCGGCATCGGCCTTGCGCAGGCCTTCCGCGCCGTGCAGTTGCACAACGGCCGGATCAAAATCGAATCGGAAGTCGGCGCGGGCGCCTGCTTCCGCATCATCCTTCCCGCGGCTTAAGACATCAATGACATTATGCTCGCGGCGCGTTTGCTCATGCCGCCTCCATTTTCGAAAGCTCAGCGGGTAATAAGCGCTCAGGCGGAATTAGAGGCGCAGCGACCAACTCTGATGCTGCGGCAAAATTCGGCGCCCGAAGGCCCTCGCAGGAATTTAATGTTATTCGTCGGACTGTAAATTTGCATGACAAAGCGAAGTCAATGATAGAATGGCCTCCCGACACAACAACGTCATAATTAAAGATTCTCACCCGCTTCTGCCGGCTGGGCTGTCATACGTGTGAAATTATATATAGTGGAGTTTTCATATGAGCCTACACAAGACCATTTATTCGATCATTCCGAACCCGGAAGAACTGTTGAAACTAGATTTGGAAGATGTGGCGGCGGTGATACTGGAGAGTTTGAACTCGATTGAGCACCTCCAGCTCAACCGCAATGATTTCGCCATGGCGCGCACCGTGCAAGAATACCCTCTCGCCTGTCACGAACGACTGCTCAAGGCGCTGATGACCGGCTGGGGCTATCTTGAACGCGAGGGACTGATCGCTGAAATGCCGACCAAGGCCGGGTGGTATTTCATCACCGACAAGGGAAAGACCATTCGGAGTCGTGACGACCTCAACGCTTACCGCGCATCGAGGATGCTGCCCAAATACCTCCTACACCCGGTCATCGCCAAGAAAGTGGAGGCGGCCTTCCAGAACGCCGAATACGACACGGCGGTCTTCCAGGCGCTGCGCGAGGTGGAGGTCGCGGTGCGCAACGCCAGCGGCTTCTCTCCCACCGACATGGGCGCGGCGCTCATGCGCAAAGCCTTCGACCCGAAGACCGGGCCGCTGCGCGACGACGCGGCGATAGACATGGAGAAACTGGCCATCTCCGAAATGTTCGCGGGGCTGGTCGGCGCCTACAAGACACCCCGCTCTCACCGCCACGTCGTGCTCGACGCCGCCGAAGCGGCCGAGATCATCATCTTCGCCAGTCACCTTTTGAAGATCGTGGACACGCGCGCGGCCAAGACGGGCAAATCTTCTTCAACTGTCAAAGAGGCCAGGACAGTCATGCCAAGAGCTGTGACCATGCAGTGAATATATTTCATCCAAGGCTTGTTCGAAATGCGAGCTGAAATGCGCGTCCGCTTCGAGCTGTTCTTAGATGCGGGGCGATTATCGATGGTTATGGTCGAAATACTTTACGCTTTTCAGCGTCGATTTGCTGCTCCTTTTGGCGTGATTTTGCACGGCGCTGCGGTAACTGCGACTCAACATTCGGATCAGTCAAGGTCAAAAAAGCTGTCGCCCATGGCAGCTCGACAATAGTCGCGGGTAGTGTATCAATATACATGTTCAACTTTAATCGCACTGCGCCGCACTCCAGCTTGAACTCTGAATTGAGTACCGTAGCAGGATTTTCGATCCATTTTCCAGACACCCCTAACCCTTGACTGACGGAATAGGCAAACTCGCTCAAGGGACGCCCTTTCCACTCTTTTCCGACGTGGTACATAGCTTCTATGCTGTAAATTCGTTCGTCGAGGAATTGAAACTTAAGCCTACTAAGGCCGGTCGATCCAGGAGCATCCTTAGAACGTGAAAAGTTGACTTCCAGCGTGCGCACGCCTGAGCTATCAGGCTCTGATAAATTAGGCATGCCTCCCTGAAAGCGCTTACTAACCTCCTGAATCGACGCGCCAATCTTGAACCCACGGAGCGCAATAAGATTTGACGCCTGAATTGGACAATTACTAATCGAAGCAGGATCGGATGTTTCAGCGGAGCCCTTCGAGGTCGTGGCCGTCGAATTCGACGGGGGTTTAGTTGTAGACTGATTCGCCACACTGCCTGGAGGAGTTGTCGAACCAACAGTTTTTCCGCTCATAATGTCAGCAAAAGCTGATAGCGCAGTGAAATTCTGCGCTCCAAGGCGCAGTTCCTTATTCCCTAATTTTAGTTCGACAGTTTTGGCATGGGCCAATTTCAGAAAGGTTTTTAAAGGCACGTCGATTTTCAAGATTTCAACATGACCTGCCCCAAGGTTTCTTTGAGAGTAACTCATTTTACCGAAAGCCACGCGCTCACCATCGATGATGCTCAGCAGTTCCGTTTGTTCTCCGAATCTAAAATCTCTGGCCTGAGATTGAAACGCTATCTTAACGGTACTTGGCGGAGAAGTAAGCTGTTGCCCTTTATGGGTATAGCCCACAACCAGAAGAATAAACTCCTTCATTGGCGTAAATAATACCTCAACTGGATATTCCTCCAGCATGGTTCCGGTGGCGACCGTCGTTTCATCTTTAAACTTGTCGTAATTGGATTCGATCTTAGGAGCTGAACCCGAAGAGGTTTGGGGAACGGCATAAGAATAATTTGTTTGAGCTGTCAGAATCACAAACATCAAGCACATCTGAATTCTCCGCCAATGTTTATTACAAATCAGTGACGTGAATGTGATCTGTATGTCCATCTACTTCTCTCCTCTTTTATTGTCAATTGTGGCGCGTAGGCGCCTAACAACATTTTGACTGTCAACTTGGTTTATACGACCCGACCTCTTCAATCTTCGTCGGCGAGATTCGTCACAACGATAGGGCACACATATCAATCAGGTTCGAGAGGCGGTAAGAAAATCCCACTCTAACAACTGATGTAAAAATCGGAAAAGTATTTCACGGAAGCTGAGCTGATCGAAGAAGACCAAGAAATACGCCAATGCGGCGCAAATTCGGCAGTTTGCGCCGCATTGGGGGCAGTCTCCAGCTTAATACAGTATTTTCTTCGCGATCGGAAAGCGAGACGACTCCGATCGTGCGCGCGATGCTATTACCTCGCGGTCTGTAATCCCAACCCTAGCCGGATCGCGATCTCGACTGGTGAATAGTCGCGGTCGTCGCGGCGCAGCCGGAACGGTTCCGCGTCAATCATCGTTTTTTCTTGTTGCGTTGGTACTTGGCGTACTCGACCCTGCGGTTCAGAGACTCTTTCATCGCGGGATTGAGTCTCAGACATTGATCGAAATCGGCTTTCGCTTCGGCGTCTTTCTTTTGATACAGCCGCAGGATTCCGCGGCCGGCGTAAGCCTCGGCGGACTGAGGGTTGAGTTCGATGACTTTGTCGTAATCGCCCGCCGCCGATTCAAGCTCGCCTTTCCGCTCCCTCGCCTGCGCCCTGTAGAAATAGCAGTCGTGGTCGCGCGGGTTTATCGACAGCGCCTGCGTGTAGTCGGAGATCGCGCCGTCAAGGTTGTCCGCCGCGAGGCGAAGCGTGGCGCGGTTGTAAAGGCCTTCGAAGAATTGCGGCTTCAGCTCCAGGCATTTGTCGTAATCGGCCAGGGCCTCGGCGTTCTTGCCGAGCGTTTGATAGGCGAGTCCTCGCGCGTAGTAACCGTCGGTGAATTTCGGATCGATCTCGATTGATTTCGTGAAATCGGAGATCGCTTCGGCGTGTTTCTCCTTGGCCTGTTTGGCCATCCCGCGGTTGTAATAGACCATCGGGACTTTGCCCGCGAATTCGATGGTCTTATCGAAATCGCTGATCGCCCCGTCGTTGTCCCCGCGCTCGAAGCGCATCACGCCGCGCTGATAACTGGCCAAGCCGTCCTTCGGGTTCAATTCGAGCGCCTTGTTGAAATCAGCCATCGCGCCGTCGAAATCGCGCCGCTCCTTTTTGATTTGCCCGCGCAGCGTGTAGGCCCTGGAATAAGTGGGGATTTGTTGAATGACCCGATTGGCCTCCTGCAATGCGCCCTCAAAATCCCTCCGTTCATATAGAAGAAGAGCGCGGTTGAGTGGGTCAACTTGCGCGAAGGCTGAATGCGCCCAAGACAAGAACGAAATCACGACCAAAATCCAACTGACCTTTTTCATATTGTTGCCTCTCGATAATATCTCGACGCTGGACGGGGCGAGCGACTTTTTCAACAGACTCATTGTGGCGGGAACTTGAAGCTGAGTGCGCCCTCCGCTTTCACCGGCCTGCCGGCGCACTCTATGGGCTTGAATACCCACAACCGGGCGGCGGCCAGCGCGGATTCATACAAAAGCACAGGACCTAAGACAGCCTGCGCTTTTATCACAATTCCTGTTTCGGAAATCAGAACGGCTATGGTGACCTCGCCGGAAACTCCGGCGGCCTTCGCTTCAGGCGGATATGCGGGCTGAACTTTTTTGACGGCCCGGGACTCAAGCGCATTGCTGTCAACAAACATGCGTAAGTCGGGATTTTCTCTGACGGCCCGCGCCGCCGCCGCAACCTCTTCGTCAGTCAGCGGCACGGGTTTGAACGAGCCGAAAAATTTCGTGACGTCGATTGAAGCGACCCGGTTGGGCCGAATAGCCACACTCAACTGGTAGACGCGCCGCTTGACCAGGATGATCCTGACAACCATGTCCCTGTTAAGATCGGCCCTGTCACGCTCGTCGACCGCTTTAAGCTTGAATTCGACCGCGGGGTAGCCATTCAGGATCAGTGATTTCTTGTTCCACTGACGGCCAATATGTCCGTCATGTCCCCGCTCCAACACCTTTTTGACGTAGTCAGCGTCATGCGGTATCGCGGGCAGATCGAAATAATCCACACCCCATTCTTTCGCGTACTTCGGCCAGTTCGGGTCTTTATAATTCGCGGCCGTTTGATAAAAGACCTTGTATACCATCTCTATGTCGGAACACGCGTAGCCTTTTATGTAATCGGTCTTCGGGATTCCGGGCAGCAGCACACTGAACTTGCCATGTTCAGAGGTGTATTTCTTCCATTTGGCGGATTGAGCAAACGCCGAAATAGTAAAAGTAAAGCTCAGCAAGGCGCAGGCGAGGAAAACGCTACCCGGCGTCGGTCTTTGAATCATAGCTTTTGCTCCCAGAGGCTGTCTCGTTGTTAAGGCTCGTAATTCAGATTCGGCGCTAACCAGCGTTCGACCTCCCGCCGCCCCATTCCCTTCCGCAGCGCGTAATCTTCGACCTGATCTCGCTCGATCTTGCCGAGGGTGAAATATTTGGCTTCCGCGTGCGAGAAATACAAGCCGCTGACCGAGCTGGCCGGCGTCATCGCGAACGATTCAGTCAAATGAACGCCCGCGTTCTGTTCGGCTTGCAACAAATCAAAGAGCGATCTTTTCTCGGTGTGATCGGGCTGCGCCGGATAGCCGGGCGCGGGCCGGATGCCGCGATAGCGTTCCTTGATCAGATCCTCGTGGCTCAGATTTTCGCCCCGCCCGTAGCCCCATTCTTCGCGCGCCCGTTTGTGCAGCAGTTCGGCGAAGGCTTCGGCCAGGCGGTCGGCCAGCGCCTTGGCCATAATCGAGTTGTAATCGTCATGATCGCGTTCGAACCGCGCGCAAAGCTCTTCGAGGCCGATGCCCGTTGTGACGGCGAAACCACCGATGAAGTCGATCCGCCTGCTTTCGCGCGGCGCGATGAAGTCGGCCAGCGCCTGATTGTATTGGCCCGCGCGTTTCTCGCTTTGCTGGCGAAGCGTGTGGAAGACGGTCAAAACACGCGAACGATTTTCATCGGCATAGACCTCGATGTCATCTCCGACCGAATTGGCCGGCCAGAAGCCGTAGACGGCGTGCGCCCGCAGTTCCCTGCGGCTGAGGATGCGTTCGAGCAGGGCTTGCGCGTCTTCGTA